>Ga0335081_10009359_pt1 | contig 15761 bp, 8 predicted proteins | sample Lox_Sample_35_FD_206713 | JGI IMG/M metagenome (GOLD analysis project Ga0335081, IMG submission 206713) | Soil microbial communities from Loxahatchee National Wildlife Refuge, Florida, United States - Lox_Sample_3.5 | ecosystem: Environmental > Terrestrial > Soil > Wetlands | place: USA: Florida... | reverse complement strand
CGCTCTCCGCCGAGCACGACGGGGAAAACTGGAGACTCGTGCTCCCGGCGGGAACACGCGAGGCGCAGGTCTACGTGCTGGCGGGGAGTGACACGCGAGCGGCCGCACGCCGGCTCCCCGACCTCCACGGCGCGCTCCGCGAGGCGGTGCGCTACTGGAAGACTTCGAGCGACATCCCGTTCGGGCATATCACGGTGCCCGACAGCGGCATACAGTACGTCCTCGACGCCAGCATCAGGAACTTCTACCAGATCGCCGAGCAGGTCGACGGCCTGTTTCAATTCCAGCCGGGCCCCAGCGTCTACCGCGGGCTCTGGATGCACGACGAGGCGTGGGACGTGGTGACATCGCTCACGCTCGGCGATACCGCTTCCGCGCGGAAGATCATGGAGACGGCGCTGACGTACCAGCTTCCGAACGGCCAGGTGTTCGCGAGCGAGCCTTTCGTGATGCTCCGCGAGACACCCCTGACGCTCTACGGGCTCTCGCGCTATGCAGTGGCGACCGCCAACGCCGCGTGGCTTCGCCGGCGGTTCGCCTCCGTGTGCGCGGCGGTAAACTGGATCCGCGCGACGCGCATGCGGACGCTCGCCGACCCCGCCTCGCCGACGTTCGGCCTCTTCCCTCCCGGGTTCACCGACGGCGGGCTCGGAGGGCTCGCCGCGGAGTACGGGACGACCGTCTGGTCCCTTTCCGGGCTCCGGTGGGCCGCCAGGGCTGCCGCATCGGCGGGTGAGGACGACAGCGCCCGTTCCTGGAACCGGCTCGCCGCTGAGCTGATGGAATCGTTCCGTGCGGCGGCGCGGCGCGATTGCCGCCGGGACTCATTCGGCAACCTCTACCTGCCGATGAAAGTGGGCGATACGTCCACGAGCGCGCTTCCCCAGCAGGCCAACTGGGGGATGATCGACGGAGAGGCGTTCGGCCACCTGTTCCCCCCGGACGATCCTCTCCTCAACGGGACATTTGCCATGCTCGACTCGCGCATGGCCGAGGGGATTCACATGGACGTGGGCTGGGTGAAGGGGGGCGTCTGGCCGTTCCTGACAGCCGACGAAGGAATCGCGCTCGCGTATATGCGCGAGTACGACCGCGCGGAGGACTTCCTCTACGCCGTCGCCAATCACGCAACCCCGACAGGGACCTGGCTCGAGGAACAGCTCCCGAGATCCGCGGGAACGCGCACCGGAGGAGACGCATCCGATGCCACGGCAAGCTCACTCTTCATCCTGTTCCTCAGGGAGATGATCGCCGGCGAGCACGGCGACACGCTGGAGATCCTGGGGGGCGTGCCGGCGGCGTGGTACGCGCCCGGGGCGCGCATCGCCCTGAGCGGCGTCGTGACGGATTTCGGCCCTGTCTCGCTCGAGTGCCGGGTTTCCCCCGACGGGAAACTCTGCACGCTCACGGCGGGGTGCGCCCGGCCTGCCGACGGGGCCACGCTTCGCGTCGTCACCGGGGGACTGCGCGATGCAGGGTTCGTGCCGGAGGTGGGCGCAGCGCCCGGGGAAGCACTGACCGCGGCGCTGGGGACAACAGTGAAGTTCGAGTTCAGGAAGCGGTAGCAATTCTTTTTGCCTAGATTGCTTCGGCCGCCTTCGGCGGCCTCGCAATGACAGTCATTGCGAGCGGCGGCGCCTTCGGCGCCGTGGCGCCCAGGGCGCCACGAAGCAATCCATTTTATGAAAACGGAGACGATCACATGAGGCGGTTTCTGTGCGTTGTGATGCTGTGTGCGTCGTTCACGGGGGCGCGGGCGCAGGTGCTCAGCACCGATGACCTGGCCCTCCGGGTGAAGGCTGATTTCGCGCACGCGTGGAGGGGATACAAGACGTATGCCTGGGGGCACGACGGACTCAGGCCCCTCAGCAGGAAGCCATACGACTGGTACGGGACGCCGTTCTACCTGACCGCCGTCGAAGCGCTCGACACGATGACGCTTATGGGGATGACGGACGAAGCCGACAGCACGCGCGAATTCATCGCGACGCACCTCTCGTTTGACAGGGACGTGTACGTGAACGTCTTCGAGTTCACGATCCGGGTCCTGGGCTCGCTCCTCGCGAATTACCAGATGAGCGCCGACACGCGCCTCCTCCACCTTGCCGAAGATCTCGGCAGGAGGATGCTCCCGGCGTTCGTCACCGCCACCGCGATGCCGTACCGGGAGGTGAACCTGAAAACCGGCGCAGTCCGGGGGGAAATCTCCAACCCGGCCGCAGCGGGGACGCTCCTGGTGGAATTCGGCTCGCTCACGGCAATGACCGGCAAGGGGGAGTTCTACAACAGCGCGAAGCTCGCCCTCCTGTCGATCTACAGGGCCCGGTCTCCCATCGGCCTCGTGGGCGAGGCGATGAATGTGACGACGGGAGAATGGACGAAGACCGACAGCCACCTGAGTGCGGGAATCGATTCCTATTACGAATACTGCCTGAAATGCGCGGACCTTTTCGACGACGCTGACTGCCGGCAGATGTGGCAGACGCACTACAATGCCATCAACAGGTACCTGCTCGACTCGACGGCAACGGGCTTCTGGTACGGCCACGCCGACATGAACACCGGGAAAAGGACGAAGACCTGGTTCGGGGCGCTCGACGCATACTTCCCGGCGTGCCTTGCCCTCTACGGGGACATCAACAGGGCGGGGAGACTCATGCAGTCATGCCTCGCAATGTGGGAGAAGCACGGGATCGAGCCGGACCAGTATAACTACGTCACGGGAGAGGTGGTGAACCCCCGCTATTACCTGAACCCCGAGGTCATGGAATCCGCCTACTACATGTTCCAGCGGACGGGCGATCCCGTGTACCAGGAGATGGGGAGGATATTCCTCGACAGCCTGGAAACGTATTGCAGAACCGAAGAGGCGTTCACTGAACTCGATAACGTGGTGACGAAGAAGCAGATGGACGTGATGGATCCTTATTTCATGGCGGAGACGATGAAATACCTCTACCTTCTCTTCGCACCGTCTGAGACGCTGATGTTCGAAAAATACATCTTTAACACCGAAGCACACCCCATTCGAAAGGCGTGGTGATGCACGGCCTGACGCGGAGGGACTTCTTCACGTGGATGGCGCTCAGCGTCCCCGCGGCACTCATGGACACACGACAGCAAGGCACACCGCAAGCCCCGGGCACACCGGGGCACGCCCCCCTTCCCCCCGACACCGTACCTGCACGGGAGCTTGACCTCTCACCGGCCGCCTGGATCTGGTACCCGTCCGGGCGGACGATTCCCAACACGTTCATCCTCTTCAGGAAGGAGTTGACGCTCGCGGCTCCCGTCCGCTCAGCGCGGGGATGGGTGTGCGCTGACAGCCGTTACCTCCTCCACATCAACGGCGCACGCGTGCAGTGGGGGCCTGCCCCCTCCGATCCGCGATGGCTCGAAGTCGACCCGCTCGACGTCGCCTCATATTTCCACGAGGGGGAGAACGTCATCGCGGTCACTGCGCTCTTCTACGGACTCGGCGACGGGACCTCTCCGGCGGGAAAGCCGGGGTTTATATTCCGGCTCGAGGTCGAATCGGGGGACGGGTCGAAGCAGCTCATCGTGTCAGACGGAAGCTGGAGGTGCACACCTGCACGAGCCTGGCGTCCCGGTCATTACAAGAGGTGGTACCTCCGCTCGCTCCAGGAGGAATTTGACGCCCGCGGGCACCCGCAGGGGTGGGATGCGCCGGGCTTCGCCGACGGCGCCGCCTGGGCCGCGCCCATGATACTCCCGGGATCCTCGGCTGCCGCGCCCCCGATTTCATCCACGTATAATGAATACGCGCTCGATCTCGGGGCCGACCCGGCGCGGTGCGGGCTTCGCGCGCGAAGCATCCCGCTCGTGCGCGAAGCGGAGGTGCCGGTCGCCCGGCTCGCCTCGTCGTTTTTCGTCCGCTGGCGGGTCACCCCGGAAGAGTACTTCGATTTCCTGACGCCCGACGCATATACCGTGGAGCCGGGGAATGCCGCCACCGGGGAGGGAGAAGGCGCCTGGGGAGTCCGGCTTGCGGAAGGAACGGGCACGGCGCTCACGTTCGAACTGGCCGAGGAGATCGTCGGGTGGCCGCATTTCACGATCGAGGCGCACGAAGGGACGGTCGTGGAGCTGATGGTGCAGGAGCACCATGACGAGTCACACCCCGCGCTCCTGAACACACATTTCAACTCCTGGGCGCGCTTTGTCTGCCGGGAGGGGCGCAACACGTTCGAGACGTTCGACTACGAAGCGGTGAAGTGGCTGCAGCTCCACATCCGTGGCGCCACCGGCGCCATCCGTGGCGCCACCGGCGCCATCCGTGGCGCCACCGGCGCCATCCGCGGCGCCACCGGCGCCGTCCGCGGGGGTGCCGGCACAGTGCGCTTATCCGGGGTCGGGATACGCCGCAGGACGTTCTCCTGGGAGCGGATGCCCGATGCTGCGACGAGCGACACAACTCTGAACCGGCTCATCGCCGCCGGCGTCAACACGGTCGTGAACTCCGTGCACGAGCTTGCGGTGGATGGGATGGGACGGGAGCGCCAGCAGTACAGCGGCGACGGAAGCCACCAGCTCCACGCCGTCTACCTCGCATTCGGGGAGACGCGCCAGCCCGCACGGTTCCTGAAGACGTTCAGCCAGGGGATCACGCACGAGGGGTATTTCCTCGACTGCTGGCCGGCGTACGACCGCCTCGCCCGGCTGTGGGAGAGGGAGATCCAGGCTTCATACTGGGGGCCCATCCTCGACCACAACGTGGGGTTTGTGTTTGACTGCATGCACCACTATCTCTACACGGGAGAGCTGGCGGCGCTCCGGGAGCCGTTCCCGCGCCTGGTGAAATTCTTCACGTACATCCGCTCGATCCTTGGTGAGGACGGGCTTCTCCCCGTGGAGAACATCGGCATCCCTTCGGTATGGATTGACCACCTCGCGTACAGGAAACAGAAGCACAAGCAGTGCGCGTTCAACCTCTACGCCACTGCAATGATGTCGCATGCGCTCGCTCCGCTGTGCAGGGCGTTCGGCGAACAGGCGTGGGAGCAGGAAGCGCTCGAGTGCGCCCGCGGGATCCTGGAGCGCACGCAAAAGAAGTTCTGGGACGGGAATATCTACGTCGCGAACCTCCCGTGGGCGGCCGAAGAGGGGGAACGGCGAACGTGTGACCGATCTCTCTCCACGGCGATCCTGTTTGACCTCTGCCCCGACGGGCGCACGGAGGGAGCGCTGGCGCAGCTTGTGGAAGAGCCGCCGTCGATGGGCCTCTCATATCCCGCCAACGCATGCTGGCGGCTCTGGGCGCTCGCAAAGGGGGGACGACCGGACGCCATCCTCCGGGATTTCAGGACCCGGTGGGCAGCCATGGACTCCGTGAGGTGCAACGGGACACTCCAGGAATTCTGGCACGAGCGGCCGGACGAAGGGTCGGTCATGAGCCACTGCTGCGTTGCGCCGCTCTACATGATGTACATGGGCATTGCCGGGATACATCCCCTCGAACCCGGATTCACGCGGTGCATGGTGCGGCCTCAACCAGGAGACCTCGAGCGGGTCGACCTTACCGCGCGCACGGTAAAGGGGGATATCCACTTCCTGGCCGAGGGAGCGCAGGGCACGAGACGACTGTCGATCTCGATGCCTGCAGGCTGCACGGGGGAGCTGACAGTAGACAGGAGAGAATCCCTCCCCCTGGAGGCGCTCCCCCCCGCCGGCGACAGGGGTCTCAGCCGGTTCCTCCTCCCCGCCGGCGCGACGACGGATGTGAAGCTCCTGTTCACGTAGCGCAACACCGAGGTCCGCATGAAAGTACCCGCAATCCTGTTCACCCTTCTCCTTTCACTCCATGTCGCGGCAGCCCAAAACGCGAAGAAGCCCCTCAGCCATGACGTGTACGATTCCTGGGTGCATATTACGGGGGAGGCGATCTCGGCCGACGGTCGGTACGTGATGTACGCGCTCGAGCCCGGCGAGGGGGATTCGCGCCTCGTGGTCACCTCGCCGGAAGGAAGGTTCACGGACACCGTCGCGCGGGGCACCGGGGGTTCATTCACGCTCGGCGCAGATTACGCCCTGTTTTCGATCAGGCCCCTGTTCGCGGCTATCAAGAAGGCGCGCGATGACAAGAAGCCGGCCGACGAACAGCCGAAGGATTCGCTCGGCATACTCAACCTCGCAACACGCCAGCTGCAGAAGGTCCCCCGCGTGAAGTCCTTCCGCCTCCCAGGACGGGGCACGGGATGGGTGGCGTACCAGCTTGAAAAAGCCCTCCCCGACAGCACACGGAAGCCAAAGGCCGAGAAAAAGGAAGCCCCCGGGGACAAGGAGAAGGATGCGAAGGAGGAAAAAGGAACGACCGTCGTTCTGCGCGAACTTTCCTCCGGGAAGGAATACACGTTTCCGTTCGCAAGGGATTATGTCATCGCGAAGGACGGGAAATTCCTCGCGGTGACGACAACGGGAAACGACAGTACCGCGGCGGCGGGCGTGTACGTGTTCTCCACCGCCACGAGGAGAATCGACACGATCGCGATCGGGAAAGGGACGTACCGTCAGCCGGCGATCGACGATTCCTCGCGGCAGGTCGCGTTCGTTGCCGACCGCGACACCGCGCACGGGAAACAGCGATTCTATGCACTTTACCGCTGGACGGCAGGGACCGATTCGGCCATGCGGATCGTCGATACGCTCACGCGCGGGATGTACAGGCACTGGCTCGTGAGTCCCGACGGCCCGGTCTCGTTCTCGCGCGACGGCGCGCGGGTCCTGTTCGGCACCGCCCCCGTGCCCCTCCCCGAAGACACGACGCTCATCGAGGAGGAAACTGCGAAACTCGACATCTGGAGCTGGAGCGACCGGGAGATCCAGCCGCAACAGCTCAAGAGGCTGGATGAAGAGAAGAAACGATCATACGCAGCCGAGGTGATACTCGGTGAAGGGCGGTTCGTGCAGCTTGCCGACACGCTGCTCCCGATGGTAGAGCCGGCCGACGAGGGATGCGGCCCGTTTGCGCTCGGGGAATCCCGGCTCCCCTATCAACGCGCGGAGACGTGGGAAGGGATGCCCTCATTTGACGAGTATTCGGTGAACATGTCAACCGGCGCCCGGAAGCTCTTTAAGGAGCGGTTGTACGGCGGCGCGGAAATCTCTCCCGGCGGAAAGTACATCACCTGGTATGACAGGAAGCTGGGCAACTGGTTCGCCGTCCCCGCCGCCGGGGGGCGAACGGTGAACATGACGTCCGCGATCCGTGTCCCGCTCGGCGACGAGCTGAACGACGTCCCGGACTACCCCGGGCCGTACGGGAGCCCCGGGTGGACGGCGGGAGACAGTCTCATGTTCGTGTACGACAGGTTCGATATATGGGAAGCAGACCCTACGGGATCCCGCCCTGCCCGCTGCCTGACCGCCGGGGCGGGCCGGAAATCGCACATCCGCTACCGGTATGTCCGCCTGGATCCCGAGGAGCGTTTTATCCGACCCGGCGCGACGATGCTCCTGCGCGCGTTCGACGAGCTGGACAAACGGGGAGGATTCGCCGAGGCGCGCGAGGGAATCGACGCGGCGCCCCGGATACTCCTTCTTACCCCCCATATCTACCCCGCGGTCGCAAAGGCGCGCCACTCCTCCGGCGTGATATTCACACGGGAGGATTTCAGGGAGCCCACGGATGTTTACGCGACCGACACCGCTTTCGGGTCTCCGCGGCGCTTGAGCGACAGCAACCCGCAGCAGAAGGAATACCTGTGGGGGACAGCCGCACTGGTCCACTGGAAGGCGCCTGACGGGAAACCGCTCGACGGTCTCCTCTACCGGCCCGAGGGATTTGACGCGAAGAAGAAGTACCCGATGATCGTGTACTACTATGAACGGAATTCGGACCTGCTCCACCGCTACTTCCTCCCCGCCCCGACTGCATCGACGGTGAACGTGGCGCTCTACGTCAGCCGTGGCTACCTGCTGTTCATCCCCGATATCCGCTACCGCGTCGGCCACCCGGGGCAGAGCGCGTACGACTGCATCATGTCCGGCGTCCGCTCGCTCGTGAAGCTCGGCTTCGTCGACAGCGCCCGCATGGGGCTCCAGGGGCAGAGCTGGGGCGGATACCAGACCGCGTTCATCGTCACGCGGACCAGGATGTTCCGGGCCGCCATGGCGGGGGCGGCTGTCGCTAACATGACGAGCGCCTACGGCGGCATCCGCTGGGAGTCGGGGCTGGCGCGGCTGTTCCAGTACGAGAAGGAGCAGAGCAGGATCGGCGCGACGCTCTGGGAGCGCCCCGACCTCTACATCGAGAACTCTCCGCTGTTCCGCGCAGACAGCATCCGCACGCCGCTCCTGATGATGAACAACGACGCGGACGGGGCGGTCCCGTGGTACCAGGGAATCGAGCTTTTCAACGCCCTGCGCCGACTCAACCGGCCCGCCTGGATGCTTGTGTACAACGGCGAGGCGCACAATCTCGTGCAGCGGAAAAACAGGAAAGATCTCTCCATCAGGATGCTCGAGTTCTTTGACCATTACCTCATGAATCAGCCGGCACCTCCGTGGATGCTTTACGGACTCCCGGCGATAAATAAAGGAAAAACGCTTGAGTATTAGAGACCGATGGATACTAGTCAATGGACAATAGTCAATTGACCCACAGACTATTAACTATGGACTATCGACTATTGTCTATTGGGCTCCTGGCAGGAGCTGGAATGCTTGTGCGCGGGGCCGTTGCCCAGGAGGTGGCATACCCCACCGAGCGGGTTTTTGTTGAGCGGGGCACAGCCCCGAGCGAGCACCCGCTCGACATCCGTCACATGCGCGTCGAGTTATCATTCGATCCAGCGCAGAAGCTTGTTCGGGGAACCGTTACGCATCTCTTCGTCCCTCTCCGGCCCGGCGTCGACTCCGTCTTCTTCGACGGACCGGGAATCAGGATCCGGAGGGCGCTGCTCGGAGGACATGACGTGCGGTACCGCACGTCTCCCGAAGGCGTCACGGTGTACCCGGAACCGGCGCTGACATGGGATACGCCCGACAGCATCACGTTTCAGTACGAGGCGAACCCGGAGAAAGGGCTCTACTTCGTCGGCTGGGACGATCCGCGCGGGTTGAGCCGGAAGCAGATCTGGTCGCAGGGACAGGGGATCGACAACAGGCACTGGATCCCATGCTATGACCGGCCGAACGACAAGATGACGACCGAAATGATCGTCACGTTCGACAGCGCCTACAGCGTCCTCTCCAACGGCACGCTCCTGGGCGTGCGCGACAATCCCGGGGGAACGCGCACATGGCACTACCGGATGACGCACCCGCACTCAACGTACCTTGTGATGCTCGCCATCGGCGTCTACGGCGTCCGGACGGAGCGCACGCGGGCCGGCGTCCCGGTCAACCTCTGGTACTACCCCGACCAGGAAGATCGCGTGGGGCCCACCTACCGCTATGCACCGGCGATGGTCGACTTCGTGGCCGATGCGACGGGTGTCCCCTACCCGTGGGAATCCTACTCGCAGGTCCCGGTCCAGGATTTCCTCTACGGTGGGATGGAGAACACGACGGCGACCGTCTACGGCGATTTTCTGCTTGTCGACCGGAGGGCGTTTCACGACAGGAACTACATTGCCGTGGGCGCCCATGAGCTGGCCCACCAGTGGTTCGGCGATTTCGTCACGGCGCGGAGCGGCCCGGGGACGTGGCTCCAGGAGAGCTTCGCCACGTTCTATGCAAAGCTTTTCCAGAAGTCCGTCTTCGGAGAGGACTGGTACGAATGGGCCCGCCGGGAGGAGCAGAACGCGGCGCTGGAAGCATCGAAACAGAACCGGGTGCCGATCACCCATTCCGCGGCCGGGAGCGCGCGCGTCTACCAGAAGGGATCGGCGGTCCTGGACATGATGATGTCGACGTTCGGCGCGGACGAGCTGCGCCGCGTGATCGGCGCATACCTGCGCGCGCACGCATACGCAAACGTGGAGACGAACGATCTGTACCAGTCGTTCCAGGACGTGCTCGGGCTCTCACCCGACTGGTTCTTTGACGAGTGGATCTACCGGGGGGGCGAGCCGGCGTACGCCGTCAGGTTCACGGACGACGTGAACACCGACGGTGGGCGCGCATCGCTCTTCACGGTCACGCAGGAACAGAAGCGGGACGGCCTGGCCGGGCTTTTCCGGATGCCCGTCACGTTCGAAGTCCATTATACCGACGGGACATCGTCGCGGACGACGCGCACGATCGCCGACCAGACCACCGTCGTCACCGTCCCGACGCCTGAGGGGCGCACGGTCGCCTTTGCCCTCTTCGATCCAGGCGGGCTCATCCTCAAGTCGGTCGACTTCCAGAAGCCCGCCGCGATGCTCCGCGCGCAGGTCGAACGCGCGACCCTCATGATCGACAGGTACGACGCGCTCGCGGCCATGCGCTCCTGGCCGCCGGAGTCGAAGAGGGAGATACTGGCCAGCGTGATGGGCCGCGAGACGTTTCATGCAATGAAAGAGGAGGCGCTCTCGCAGATCGCGGGGGATACCACCGCCGGGGGGATCGCGCTCATCCGGGAGGGACTGCGCGACGGCGAGGCAACCGTGCGCCAGGCCGCTCTCCGCGCCTCAGGTCGGGTCCTTTCCGCCGTGCGGGTCGAGGCCGAGGCGCTGCTCAGGGATTCGTCGTACGCGACGGAAGCCCAGGCGCTGGAGCTGCTCTCGGCGCGCTACCCCGCGGAGACCCCCCGCTATCTCGCATGGACGAAGGAGGACAAGGGCACGGGGCACATCGTGAACGTCCTCTGGCACGAGATCAACGCCGGCCGCGGAGACACATCCTCCCTCGCAAGGCTCGTGGACTACGCCGGCGTCTCGTATGAGTTCATGACGCGCGTGAACGCCTTCGCGGCCCTCAGGCGGCTTGGATACTGCGACGCGTCCCTCATGGGGGCGCTCTTCAGCGCCATGGCGAGCCCGAACCCGCGCCTGAGGGAACCCGCGGCCTCGTTCGCGGCCTACTTCATGGAGCAGTCGCGCTACCGCAGGGCACTCGTGGAGTACTACCATTCCCATGCCTGGACGGCTGCCGAGGCAACGCTCCTCGCGCCGGCGTTCAAATAACGGAGTCAGCATGACGCCCACCCGTGCGGCGGAAATCCTGGAGAGGATACGGAGCGCGAGGATCGGCATCGTCGGCGACTTTTGCCTCGACGCGTACTGGCAGATTGACACCGGATCAACCGAGCTTTCGGTCGAGACGGGAAAGCCGACGCATGCGGTCCGCTCGCAGCGGTACAATCCCGGCGGGGCAGGCAACGTCGCCGCGAACTGCCGGGCGATCGGCGCATGTTCGGTGCGCGCGTTCGGCGTCGTCGGGGCTGACCTTTTCGGCCGGGAGCTTGCAGCGCTCATTGCCCGCCGCGGCATCGATGCCTCGGGCCTCATCGTGCAGGACGCCGCGTGGGACACACCCGTCTACGCGAAGCCCTACCTCGGCTCCGAGGAACAGGAGCGGGTCGATTTCGGCCGGTGGAACGTCCTCTCGCCTGAGGCGGAAGCCTCGCTTATCCGGGTCGTCCGCGAGGCGCTCCCGGAGCTCGATGCCCTCATCGTCAACCAGCAGCTTGACCGGGGGTTCGCCTCCGCGACCGTGGTGCGCGCGCTGAACGAGATGGCCCGTGACGCGCGGGAAACGACATTCATACTCGACTCGCGGACGATGAGCGGCACGTTCAGGGGCATGATCTGCAAGCTGAATGTCGCTGAGGCATGCCGCCTGGCGGGGCCTCCCGGTGCGGACCCCGCCGGCCTCCGGCCGGAAGTGATCAGCGATTGGGCACGCACGATTGCCGGCCGGACGGGGATGCCGGTCTTCGTCACGCGGGGAGCCGACGGGATACTCGTCTTTGACGGCGAGCGGGACGCGACACTCCCCGCCGTCCCGCTGACCGGCCCGATCGACACGGTGGGAGCGGGCGACACGACGGTCGCCGCGATCGCCGCCTCCCTGGCGGCACGGGCATCTCTCTGTGAGGCGGCGGAAATGGGGAACCTCGCCGCCGCAGTGACAGTGAAAAAGCTGCGGGAGACCGGGACGGCGACGGGGGAGGAAATCATGGGATTGTCCCGCCTGCGGCGGGATGCATAAAGCGCACTTTGCAAAAAACGCTCGCAATGACACGGAATGACGGCGCTCGTCTACATAGGCTCGCTCCTCTTCTGGGGCTACATGCTCGCCGTGTCGCTTGTCTGTTTTCCCATCGCGGCGTTGATCAGGGTGGTGACCGCCCCGTTTGACAGGCGCCTCGCTGCACTCCACATGTTCTCCTGTTTCTGGGCGTCGCTCTACCTCTGGGCCAATCCGCTGTGGGGCCTCCGCATCGAAGGGAGGGATCGGATCGACAGGCGCGTCGCGTACGTCATGGTGTGCAACCACCAGTCCCTCGCGGATATCATCATTCTGTTCCGGCTCTTCGTCCATTTCAAGTGGGTCTCAAAGGCGGAGAACTTCCGGATCCCGCTGGTCGGCTGGAACATGCGGCTCAACAGGTACATCAGCATCCAGAGGGGGAGCGCGAGGGGCAACCTGGGGATGGTGCGAGGATGCGAAACAGCGCTCCGCCAGGGGAGCTCGGTCATGATATTCCCGGAGGGGACACGCTCCCCCGACGGCGCGCTCCAGGAATTCCGGCAGGGGGCGTTCGAGATCGCCCTCCGGACCCAGGCGCCGGTGCTCCCCATCGTCATCGACGGGACGGCGACCGCCCTCCCGAAGCGGGGGTTCCTCTTCCGCGGAAGGCACTCAATCCGCGTCCGGGTGCTGCAACCGCTCGCTCCCCCGTGGCCCGCGGGCAAGGACGCGGCGACGCTCCGCGTGGAGGTGCACGGAGCAATCGCGCGGGAGCTCCAGGCCATGCGCGAGGGGGCGGCAGGTTGACAGTTTTTCGGCATTTGCCCACATTCACGACATCACTACCGCGAGGATAGCCATGCAGCCCATCTACCTGGTCGCCAGCGGCGACCTCCGGCTCTCCGCCAATCGCAACTGCGAGGCGGCCCAGTCGGCCATGGAACAGCAGCTCGCCCGTGCCGTCGAGCGCCTGGGCGGCACAGTGAAACGCGCCCACCCGTTCGATCCTGCGAAGCAGCACGGGTTCATCGACAGCCAGCATTACGGGATGGAGGTCTTCCGCTCGATCCCGCCCCGCGCGCCCCTCATCGTCGCCGAGGCGGTCTGGCAGTACAGCCACCACGTCCTCTCCGGGCTCATCACGCACCAGGGCCCGATACTCACGGTGGCCAACTGGAGCGGGACGTGGCCGGGGCTCGTCGGCATGCTGAACCTCAACGGCTGCCTCACGAAGGCGGGAGTTCCCTACAGCACGCTCTGGAGCGAGGACTTCACGGACGACTTCGCCGTGCGCTCGCTCAAGAAATGGCTCAGGACCGGGAAGCTGACGCACGACACGTCGCACGTGATGCCGTACGCCGCCGCCCGCGTTCCGGCCCCGGCCGCAAAGGCGGGGAAGGAGTTCGCGCAGGCCTTCCGGAAACAGAAAGCCATCATGGGCGTGTTCGACGAGGGATGCATGGGGATGTACAACGCGATCATCCCGGATGAGCTCCTGTCCCCCACGGGAGTGTTCAAGGAGCGCCTGAGCCAGTCGACGCTTTACGCACGCATGCGCACGGTGAAGGACGACGACGCCCGCGGCGTCTACCGCTGGCTGAAAGAGAGGGGAATGACGTTCCGTTTCGGCAGGCACGAGGAAACGGACCTCACCGAGGATCAGGTGATCCAGCAGTGCAAAATGTATATCGCCGCGGTGCGCCTCGCCGATGAATTCGGGTGCGACGCGATCGGCATCCAGTACCAGCAGGGGCTCAAGGACCTCGCCCCCGCTTCCGACCTGACCGAAGGGCTCCTCAACAACGTCGAGCGGCCCCCGGTCCACCAGGACGCCGGCGGGAGGGAACTTTTCCCGGGAGAGGCGGTTCCCCACTTTAACGAGGTGGATGAGTGCGCGGGACTGGACGCACTCGTGACATACCGCCTGTGGCGGTCAATGGGCCTTCCCCCCGAGACCACGCTGCACGATCTCCGGTGGGGCCGGGCGTACGGCACCAACGGGTCGGAGAAATTCGTCTGGGTCTTCGAGATCTCGGGCGCGGTTCCCCCGGCGCACCTGGTGGGTGGCTACAGCGGTGCGGTCGGCGAACGCCAGCCGCCGATGTACTTCCGGCTCGGCGGGAGCACGATCAAGGGGGTGAGCAAGCCGGGCGCGGTCGTCTGGAGCCGCGTGTTCGTGGCGGGGGGCGCTCTCCACTACGACACCGGTCTCGCAGAATCGATTGCGCTCCCCGATGCGGAGACGCAGGACCGCTGGAGCATGACGACGCCGCAGTGGCCGGTCATGCACGCGGTGCTGGAAGGGGTCACGCGCGACCAGATGATGGCGCGCCACAAGGCGAACCACATCAACGTGGCCTACGCCCCCGACAGGGCGACGGCCAGGACGGCGATGTTCACCCGCGCGGCCGCGATGAAAGAACTCGGTCTCAAAGTCAGCTTCTGCGGCAAAATCCGGTGAACGGACTCCGGCGGATTCTCGGCACGCCCGGTGTCCGCGCGTGCCTTTCGCTGGTCATGGTGTTCGCGCTCGGTCTCATCTTCAACGCGGACGGCGCGTTCTTCTCCTGGGGGACGCACCGCGACATGCTGCGCCAGGTCTCCGTGATCGGGATACTGGCCTGCGGGATGACGGTCGTCATCATCGCGGGGGGAATCGACCTCTCAGTGGGAAGCGTGCTCGGCCTGAGCGCGGTGCTCTTTTCCCTCCTGACGATCCACCAGGGGTGGAACCCCTTCCTGGCCGCGCTCGCGACGATCGCCGCGGGGCTCGGCTGCGGGACGATCTCAGGTGTCCTCAGCGGGAAGTTCCGGATACAGCCGTTCATCTCCACGCTTGCAATGATGGTCTTCGCGCGCGGGGTGGCAAAATGGGTGTCGGGGGGACAGAAGGTCTCCACCGCGGTCCAGATGTCCGACGGTTCTTACCAGTACGTCCCCTCTCCCCCGGTGTTTGACCTGCTCGGCGCGCGGATCGCGGGGGGGCACGTCGCGGTGGTGACGCTGGTGCTGGCGGCCTGCCTCCTCCTGGTCGGGGTGTTCCTCTCGCGGGTCCGGTGGGGCAGGCACATATACGCCCTCGGCGGAAACGAGGAGGCGGCCCGGTACGCCGGCATCCCTGTGCGGGCGACGACCGTACTGGCATACGCCATCAGCGGCGTGCTCTGCGCCGTGGCGGGGATCTGCCAGGCGGCGCAGGAGCTGCAGGGGGATCCGGAAGCGGGGACGACGTACGAGCTTTCCGCCATCGCGATGGTGGTGATCGGCGGGACGAGCCTCCGGGGGGGCCAGGGGACCATCTGGCTCACGGCTCTCGGCATACTGATCATCGGGTACCTGGAGAAGATTCTGAGCATCAATGCCGTCGGCGAAGAAACGCGCCTGATGCTCACCGGGGCAATCATTGTTGCGGCGGTGCTGTTTCAAAGGAAGGAGTGACGCTATGAAATATGGATTGTCCCGCCTGCGGCGCCGCGGGCGCCGGGACGCAAAAAGCGCGCTTCGCAATGACATTGTCTTCCTGCTGGGATTCCTCGTGTGCGTCACGGCTGGCGTGTCCCACGCCCAGGCTCACAAATGGACGATCGGGATGAGCCAGTGCAATCTCGGGGAGCCCTGGCGCGTGCAGATGAACGCCGACATCCGGAAGGCGGCGGAGGAGCATCCCGAGATCACCGTGATCT
>Ga0335081_10009358_pt1 | contig 15761 bp, 12 predicted proteins | sample Lox_Sample_35_FD_206713 | JGI IMG/M metagenome (GOLD analysis project Ga0335081, IMG submission 206713) | Soil microbial communities from Loxahatchee National Wildlife Refuge, Florida, United States - Lox_Sample_3.5 | ecosystem: Environmental > Terrestrial > Soil > Wetlands | place: USA... | reverse complement strand
CGCCACTGTTGCCCCTCCCCCGCTGGCGGGGGAGGGTCTGGGAGGGGGCAAGTCGCAGGCGCATGAGCAAGCGGCTTCCCCCTCCCCACCCTCCCCCGCAAGCGGGGGAGGGAGCGCAGGCGCATCAGCAAGTGGCATCGCATCGCTCGCGGAGATGAAGAAATCCTTCGAGGCCGCGCACAAATCCCGCTTCGGCTTCATCGACGAATCGAAGCAGCTCGTCATCGAGGCGGTCTCGGTGGAGGCGGTCGGCGGCGGCGCCCGGTTCACCGAGCCCGATCACGCGACGACAAAGGCAGCTCTGCCCGCTCCGGCCCGTGTGACGCGCTTCTATTCCGGCGGCCGCTGGCACGACGCCCGCGTCTTCACCCGCGATCAGCTCGCGCCCGGCCACAAGGTGCCCGGCCCCGCCATCGTCATCGAGCCGCACCAGACGATCGTGGTCGAGGACGGCTGGCAGGCGGAGCTGACCGCGAAGAATCACCTCGTCCTCGCCCGCGTCGTCCCTCTCCAGCGCCAGCACGCAATTGGCACCGAGGCCGATCCGGTCATGCTCGAAGTGTTCAACAACCTGTTCATGTCGATCGCGGAGCAGATGGGCGTGTCGCTGCAGAACACCGCCTATTCGGTCAACATCAAGGAGCGGCTCGATTTCTCCTGCGCCGTGTTCGCCCACGACGGCACGCTCGTCGCCAATGCGCCGCACATGCCGGTGCATCTCGGCTCGATGGACCGCGCGGTCGAGACCATCATCCGCGAGAACCAAGGAAGGATCGCGCCGGGCGACGTCTACGTCATCAATGCGCCCTACAACGGCGGCACGCACATTCCCGACATCACGGTGTGCACGCCGGTGTTCGACGACGCCGAGCAGGAGATCCTCTTCTGGGTCGCGAGCCGCGGCCATCACGCCGACATCGGCGGCACCTCGCCGGGCTCGATGTCGCCGCTCGCGGTGACGATCGAGGAAGAGGGCATCTACATCGACAACTTCAAGCTGGTCGACCGCGGCCGCTTCCGCGAGCAGGCGCTGTACGACCTTCTGACCAAGGCGAAATACCCGGCGCGCAACCCGCTGCAGAACGTCAACGACATGAAGGCGCAGATCGCCGCGAACGAGAAGGGCGTGCAGGAGCTGCGCGAGATGGTGGCGCAGTTCACGCTGCCGGTGGTGCAGGCCTACATGCAGCACGTGCAGGACAACGCCGCCGAAAGCGTGCGCCGCGTGATCGACCGCCTGCACGACTCGGAGTTCAGCTACGAGATGGACCAGGGTTGCGTGATCAAGGTGCGGATCACGGTCGACAAGCAAAAGCGCGAGGCGACGGTCGACTTCACCGGCACCTCGCCGCAGCAGCCGACCAACTTCAATGCCCCGGAGCCCGTCACCCGCGCGGCCGTGCTCTACGTCTTCCGCGTGATGGTCGACGACGACATCCCGATGAACGGCGGCTGCCTGCGCCCGATCAACATCGTGATCCCGAAGCAGTCGATGCTCTCCCCCGAGTACCCGGCCGCCGTGGTCGCCGGCAATGTCGAGGTCTCGCAGGCGGTGACCAACTGCCTGTTCGGCGCGCTCGGCGCCCTCGCCGCCGCCCAGGGCACCATGAACAACCTCAACTTCGGCAACGCCAAGTACCAGTACTACGAGACGATCTGCTCCGGCTCGCCGGCCGGCCCCGGCTTCGACGGCACCGACGCGGTGCACACCCACATGACCAACACCCGCCTCACCGACCCCGAGGTGCTCGAGTTCCGCTATCCGGTCGTGCTGGAGGATTTCCACATCCGCCCCGGCTCGGGCGGCCGCGGGAAGTGGCACGCCGGCGACGGCATACGCCGTACGATACGGTTCCTGGAGAAGATGGAATGCACGATCCTGTCGGGCCACCGCCGCGTGCGGCCGTTCGGGCTTGCCGGCGGCGAGGCCGGGCAGATCGGCGAGAACTGGGTACGGCGCAACGACGGGCGGATGGAGCGGCTGAAGGGGGCGGACGCGACGGTGATCGACGCGGGCGAGGCGGTGATCATTCAGACGCCGACCGCGGGGGGATATGGGGAGGCGGGGCGGGAGTAGCGCCAATCGTCAGAATTTCCGCGGACGCAACCTTCGCCGAATCTCGTGGCTGGCCGGCCATTCGGTCCATCACCAGAATTTTCGGTTGTGATCTGTACCATAGAGTGGTACATCAGCTCAACTCCGGACAATCAGCGGATGATTGTGAGCTTTCGAGACGAGTGGCTCCGGGCCTTCTTTGTGGAAGACACAAGGTCGCGGCACATTCCGTCCGACCTCGAAAGCCGACTCTTCCGCAGACTCCAAATGATCGACGACGCAACGACCGATCAGGACCTGCGGGTGCCGCCAAGTAATCACTTCGAGAAGCTGCGGGGCAAGCTCGCCGGGCTCCATTCGATCCGGGTCAACAGCCAATGGCGATTGGTTTTTCGTTGGAACGGCGGCCGTGGCGAGGCAGAAGGCATCTATCTCGACGACCACAGCTATAGATGAGGCGAACCATGCTGACGACAAAGCGCAAGCCGGCCACGGTCGGCGAAATCCTCGTCGAGGAGTTCATGCAGCCCATCGGGCTGACCCAGGCCGCGTTGGCAGAGGCGATGGGGGTTCAGCGCAAGCATGTCAACGAGTTGTGCAACAACCGCCGCAACGTGACGGCGGCGACTGCGCTTATTCTCGCGCGCGTATTCGGCAACAGTCCCGATTTCTGGCTCAATGTCCAACGGCGTAGCGACCTGTGGGAGGCAATGAACAGTCCCCGCGAGCGCGCGCGGATCGAACGCGCGAGGCCAATCGGCGCCGCAGCGTGATCTCTGCGCCCCCGTCTCTCGGCCGGCGTGAGTTGAACGGCAGCGTGCCAAGTGACGCGTAATAATCGCCTGAGCCGCTACCGCACCCGCCTCCTCCGCCTCCGTCCGCGCGGCATCTCCGCCTCCTCGACCTCGACGAACCCGCTCGCCCGCACCGCATCATACGCAGGCAGCCTGATTCCGCCCGTCACCGCATCCTGGCGCCGCCGCGCCTCCCATTTCGCCAGCAGCCAGCGCGAGCCCGCGATTATCGCCCGCATGGCCTCGATGTGAAGCCGTGCCGCCTCGATGTCGCGGCGGCATTCCTCGATGATGCGCCGGGCGATTGCCGCGACGGTGGGGGTTGGCTCGGCCACTCGGTACGGCTCGCCCGGCCAGGTTGCACATGAATACTATCCGGCAAATAGGCACGCCGAGCCACCTCCTCAATGCCCGCCCGCGCCCCCCGCGACCGGCACCGGGCGCTTCATCACGATCCCGGCGGCCGCGAGCACCACGTAGACGACGGTCAGCATCAGGAAGACGTCGGCGAACGCCATCACGGTCGCCTGCTGGTGCACGAACGCGGTCATCTGCTTGAGCGCCATGGCGGGCGCGTCGCTGCCGTGGCTCGCGAACCGCGCCGTCGCGTTGGCGAGCGCCTCGACGGCCGGGCCGCGGCTCCAGGTCACCGCCTCGTGCAGGCGGGCGATGTGCAGGTCGATGCGGTCGTCGAGCACGGTGTTGAGCGCGGCCAGCCCGACGGCGCCGCCGAGATTGCGCATCAGGTTGAACAGGCCGGAGGCGTTCTTGACCCGGTCCTGCGGCAGCGTGCCGAGCGCCACGTTGGTGATCGGCACGATCGCCAGCATCATGCCGATGCCGCGAAAGATCTGCGGCCACATGAGCTCGTAGAAATCCCAGTCCTTGGTGAGCCACGTCATCTGCCAGGTGCCGACCGCGAACAGGAAGAAGCCGGCCATCAGCACGAAGCGCGGGTCGATCTTGTCCGTGAGCCGGCCGGCGATCGGCGCGGTGAGGAACATGGCGAGGCCGGAGACGAACATGGTCTCGCCGATCATCAGCGCGTCGTAGCCGCGGATGGCGCCGAGATAGAGCGGATAGAGATAGGTGAGCCCGTACAGCCCGATGCCGAGCACGAACGAAAACAGGCTGCCGAGCGCGAAGTTGCGGTTGGTGAAGGCGGAAAGATCGACGATCGGCGCCTTGGCAAGGAACACGCGGGCGAAGAACACGAGGGCCGAGACGGCCGAGATGACGGCGAACAGCGCGATCGTGTCGTCCTGCAGCCAGTCGTTGCGCGGGCCCTCCTCCAGCACGTATTCGAGCGCGCCGAGGAAGCCGGCCATGGAGAGGAGCCCGACCCAGTCGAAATGCTCGAGCAGCTTGAGGTTCGGCTTGTCGAAGTCGACCAGCACCAGCGTCGCAATGGTCACCGCGATGCCGGGCACCACGTTGATGAAGAACAGCCAGTGCCACGAGAAGGCGTCGGTGAGATAGCCGCCGACCGTCGGGCCGATGGTCGGCCCGAGCGTCGCGACGAGGCCGATCAGCGGCGTGATCACCGCCTGCTTGGAGCGCGGGAAGATCGTGTAGGCGCTCGCGAACACGGTCGGGATCATGCCGCCGCCGATGAAGCCCTGCAGCGCGCGCCACACGATCATCTCGTTGATCGATGAGGTGAGGCCGCACATGAAGCTCGCCGCCGTGAAGCCGGCCGCCGAGATGGCAAAGAGCGCGCGCGTGCCGAGCGCGCGCGACAGATAGCCGGAGAGCGGAATGGCGACCACCTCGGCGACGAGATACGCGGTCTGCACCCAGTTGATCTCGTCGGAGGAGGCCGCGAGCCCCGCCTGGATCTCGGTGAGCGAGGCCGAGACGATCTGGATGTCGAGGATCGCCATGAACATGCCGAACGTCATGGCAAGGAAGGCGGCGAGCCGGCGCGGATCGATACGCTCGTCCGCGCCGGCCGCCACCGGGCCGACGGAGGGGGAAGACGTCGGCCGCAATGTCAAAGTCGTTGCACGCGCGCTCATGGTTGACCTCTTGGCGAAACCGCTTGCCTCAGCGGGTCGAGAACCGCTCGGCGCCGGCGAGCACGGGCAGCCCGTCCTTCGGCTGGTCGCGCGTGTCGACGCTGACCACGACCGACTCGCCGGGCCGCAGCAGGCGTTGGCCGGTCACGGCGAGCGGCACGCGGATGCGCACCGGCAGGCGCTGCACGATCTTGGTGAAGTTTCCGGTCGCGTTGTCGGTCGGCAGCAGCGAGAACACCGAGCCCGACGCGGGCGCGACGCTCGCGACCGTTCCCTCGATGCTGCGGCCGGGCAGCGCATCGACCGAGATCGCGACCTTCTGCCCGGGCAGGAGGCGGGCGAGCTGCGTTTCCTTGAAATTGGCGTCGATATAGACCGCATCGAGCGGCACGACGCTGGCAAGCCGCTGGCCCGGCTGCAGATAGTCGCCGACCTGCATGGCGCGGTTGCCGATCACGCCGTCGATCGGCGCGCGGATGGTGGTGAAGGAAAGGTCGCGCTCGGCCTTGGCCTGCGCGGTCTTGAGCTCGTCGAGCGTGCGCGCCGCTTCCTGCTGCTGCGCCTTGAGCACCGCGACATTCGCCTGCGCGGCGTCGACCGCGGCCTGCGCGTTCTTGATGCCGGCGTCCGCCTGGTCGCGGTTGGCGACCGCCTGCTCGAGCGTCTGCTGGCTGGCGAACTGCTTCACGGCCAGCGCCTGCTGCCGGTCGGCTTCGAGCCGCGCGCGCGTCGCCGCGGCCTGCGCCGAGACGAGCTGCGCCTTGGCCTGGTCGACATTGGCGTCCTGCGCGACGATCTGGCGGCCGATGCGCTCGACCGTCGCCTGCTGGGTCGCGACCTTGTCGCGCGCCTGGTCGACCGCGAGCTTGTAGTCGCCGTCGTCGATGGTGGCGACCACGTCGCCCGCGTGCACGAAGCTGTTGTCGGCCACGTAGATGTTGGCGACGTAGCCCGAAACCTTGGCGGCGAGCGTGGTGTTGTCGGCCTGCACATAGGCGTCATCGGTCGAGACCATGAAACGGCCGACCGTCCACCAGCGGTAGCCAAACCAGCCGCCGGCGCCGGCCACGATGGCGAGCGCGACAGCGAGCAGCGCGAGCCGGGGGCGGCGCCGCGGCTTTTCGGTCGGCTCGGCGTCGGCCGTCTCGGCATCCGTATCGACCGGCGCCAGCGCCGGAACCTGGTGGCGTGCCTCGGCATCTGGGGCGTCCGGCCCCTGCGGAGAGTCAGGACTACGCCAGCGGCGCAGCACCTCGAGGTCGACCGGTGCGCGAGCCTCGATCGCTTCATCGCCCGCCCCCATCGTTGCGGCTCCATTCTGGTCCACGCGCATCGGAACTCTCCTTGATTGATCTCTATCGAGAGAATGGCCGGCCTGCGGACCGGCCATTCTCATGGCTGCCCATGGCCCGATCAGTGGCTGCCCTGGGCCTGGAAGTCGCCGCTCGTGCCGATCTCGCCGCGGGCGGACGCATACGGGCCGGAACCGTGGGCCTGCTGGCTATAGATCGAGGCCTCGTCGCTGCGCTGCTGGTCGGCCATCGCGGTCGTGATGCCGGCAACCAGGGTCATGGCGGTGAACAGGGCGAGGGTGTTGAGGAAGGTCTTCATGGTCGTCTCCATCGGGGTTGTTTTTGACCGAACCGTTCGGTCATCGCGAAAGTAGATTGAGCCTGTCCCCTTGTCAATAGTGACCGAACCGTTCGGTCATTGATTTTTGCATGGCTGTGCGCCATATTGTGGCCAGGAAGAGGAAACCAACCCGGCCGGGAGGCCAAAAATGATGACGAATCAAGAAGCGGTCGCGGTCCGCCCGTTGCAGGACGGAACCGACGAGAGCGCCAAACGGCGCCAGATCATGGAAGGGGCCCGGGCCGTCTTTCTGGCGCAGGGCTTCGATGCCGCCAGCATGGGCGAGATCGCCCGCGCGGCCGGCGTGTCCAAGGGCACGCTCTATGTCTATTTCGAGAACAAGGAGCAGCTGTTCGAGGCGATCGTCGGCGAGCAGTGCCAGGCGCAGGCCGAGGGCCTGTTCAATCTCGATCCCAACGATCCCGACGTCCACGGCGTGCTGACCCGGCTCGGCACCAACTTCGTCAAGTTCCTGTGCGAGCCCGGCAAGGCCTCGCCGCTGCGTACCGTCATCGCCATTGCCGACCGCATGCCGGAGATCGGCAAGCAGTTCTACGAGTCGGGCCCGGCCTGCGGCATTGCGACGCTCGCGGCCTACCTCAAGGCCCAGGTCGATGCCGGGGTGCTCGCCGTGGACGACTGCGAGATCGCCGCCGCGCAGTTCCTGGACGCCTGCCAATCCACCCTGTTCAAGCCGGTGCTGTTCAACTTCGCGCCGCCCCCCTCGCCGGAGCGCATTGAGCATGTGGTGCGGATCGCGGTGAGGACGTTCCTTGCCGCCTACCGGGCGCACTAAGCGGACGCATTGGCGCGGCGCAGGCTCGCATGAATAAGCCTTGCACGATCACGTTCGCTGCCATCGCACTCGCCTTGAGCGCCGGAGGCGCCGCGGCCGATCCCTATCCGGTGGCGGGGAAATGGACCTATGAGCACGCCTCCGATCCCGGTCCCGCCAAGACCTGCGGCACTCGCACCATGGAATTCCGCGGCGAGCAGCGCTTCGACACCGGCGGCAGCGTCCCGCAGTATCGCAACGTGATTATCAACAAGGCGTCGCCGACGTCGTTCGCTGTGGTCGACGAGTTCTTCACCGTGCAGATCCGCGGTCGCGTCCAGTACACGCTGCGCATCCTCGACCAGGATCACATCGAGCTGCGCTTCGAGCGCGGCGGCGCCATCATCCCGCTGCGCCGCTGCGGGTGAGGTTGTCATCCGTCATGCCCGCGAATGCGGGCATCCACGTCTTTCTTGACTGCAAAGACGTGGATGGCCGGGACGAGCCCGGCCACGACGAAACCTCGAATTGAAGGAAGTGATGGCCGTTCAGCGCGCCGGATTGATCGACGCCACTGCCGGTGCGCACTGGCGCGTCGCGGCGAGCTCGGCCTCGTAGAAGGCGGCGTCCGGCTCGAGCAGCGGGTTCTCGTCGGCGAGCGCGCGGGCGCGGGCAGCGTCGCTCACGAGCTGCTTCATCACGGCGGCGAATTGGACGGGATTCTGGGGGCAGCGCGAAAAGCCCGGCTGCGCCGATGCGTTCGACGTCGCGCCGAACATGCAGGCGCCGGAGATGACCGCAAGCGTCACGATGGCACGGAAGCTGGTCATGGAAGTCCCCCTTCGCGACGGAGCCGTTGCGGGCTCCATGTGCATTAGACGGGCCGGGGGGCCCAAAGGTTCAATTAAGGTTAACAAATACGCTCACGATCTCGCGATGACGCCCGGGCGAGGCCTGCGGCGCGAGCCGCGGCCTCGCCAAAAAGCATAGTTACGCCAAGGATCTAGGCCTGCTGAATGGCGGACAGCAGCCACCGGCCGCCGGCAGCCCGCGTGAAGGTCCACACCTCGGTGACCTCCTGCGGGCCGGCGCTGCCGCCGACGAGACGCCCGTCCGCGCGATCGAGCACGCGATCGATCAGGGCGAAGCGCATCGCCACGGTCGCGTAGTCGACATCGCCCTCGCGCCAGGCCTCGGCGAGGTCGCCCTGCAGCAATCTCACGCCGGAGATCTTGTTGACCACGCCACGGCTCGCGTTCTCCGACAGCTGCTCGCCGAAATAGGACAGCATCTCGGGCGTGACGCGGGCGCGCAGCGCCTGGAGATCCTCATTGCCGTATGCGGTCTGGACGTCCCCGAGCAGGCCCTCGAAGGCGCCGTAGTCCGCCGGCGTGATGTCGAGCCTCGCCGACGCGCCGCCGGCATATCCGCCAAAGCCGGCGCCGACGTTGCGCGGCATGGGGCCGCCCGCAAACGCCGGCTCGCGTCGCTGCCACATGCTCCACAGAAAGCGTGCGACCAGCGCGATGAGGCCGACTTGCAGGATCAACCCCAGCAGCGACGCAAACCCGCCGACGCCGCCCCAGAATCCGTAGCCGAACAGCAGTCCCAACAGGCCGGCGGTCAGAAAGCCCGACGCGAACCCGCCGAAAAGCCCGCCGCCGAACAGGCCGCGCGGCCCGGCAAAGCCCGGCTGGGCCGATGGCGTCAGCGAGCGCTGGATGGGCGCCGCCGGCGTCGGTGCCGTGCGGGTGATCGGCGGGGCCGAATACGTGCGGAAGCCGCGGCTGCCCATGCTGAATCCGCCGCCGGCACGCGCATCGGCCGCGCTGGCCAACAATGCGAGCATCAGCACGACCGCCGCAAATGCCGCGAGCCCGCGCAACACAGAGCCGACCATGAGAACCTCCCGACGTCCGATGACGTCCAATCGCGCCTAGATATCGGGAGGCCGCCCTGCTTTGTGAAGGGCCGGCGCGGGTACGCTCGCTGTAGCGCCGTAGCCCGGATGAGGCGCAGAGCGCCGAAATCCGGGGAAGAGAGATCGCCGGATTTCGCCGCGCTCATCCGCGCCACGAACTACGGAACCGCTGGGCGGAGCCGGTCAATCCTCGCCCGCCACGGCGTCGGGCAGCCCGCGGTCGTCATCGTCGCTGTAGGCGCTGGGCGGCACGCCGTGCCGCGCCTGGCGGTCGTTGCGATGCGCCCCGATCGAGCCGGTGATGCCGGTGTCGCGGCGGGCATAGCGCGCCCGCGCCCGCGCCGCGATCTCGTCGCCCGGGACGGCGCGCGGCTCGCAGATGTGCGGACGATAGGCGCGCCGCATCAGGTCCACGTGGATGTGATTGTAGTGATAGACGTTGGCGCCGGGCGCGAGCACGGTGTTGAACATCTGGCACGCGGCGCCCTGCACGTCGCGCAGGAAACCCTGCTCCTCGGGCGTGCCGTGCCAGCCGTGCTCGACCGTGACGACGCGACCGTCGGCGAGCACGAAGGCCGCGATGTCGAGCGCATTGCCGAAGGCATGCTCGGAAATATGCGCGTTCGGATTGCCGTTCATGCCGCGGCACGAATAGGCCGAGATCTGCTTGATGCCGGCGACCGGCTGGCCGAACCATTTCTGCGCCGCCGGCTGCACCGCCTCGCTGATCCAGCGATCGAGCACCGAGACGATCGGACAGGCGAGCGTCGCCGGCGGCGACACCGTGGCGGTGGTCGCCATGGTGACGTTGCGCGACGGCGACATCGGCACGATCTGGCCGCTGCCCGGATAGCTCGGCGGGAACGGCCCGCTGCGCGCCGGTGCCGGAGGCGGAGGCGCATGCGACGGGGCGGTGTTCGGCGCGCCGTAGTGCGGCAGCGGCGTCTGATAGTCGCCCGGCGCATCCGCGTTGGGCGGGTCGAAGCCGGGCGGCGCGAGCGAGATCGGCCCGTTCGGACCTTGCGCGCGCGAATAGGGCGCCGGCTGGTACGGCGCGGGCGGCGGAACCTGCTGCACACTCGGATAAGGCGCGGGCGGCTCATACGGCGCGGGCGCCGGAGCCCGTTGCGCGTCCGGATAAGGCGCCGGCGGCTCGTAGTTGTCTTGATTGTCCTGCGGCTGGTAGCGCGGATTGGGCGGCAGGCGCGTATCGGCCGGATAGGCCGGATTGACCGCAAACGGCGCGTTCGGCGGATACTGCGGCGACGGGGGCTGCGGCGGTTGATAGCCCGGCGACGCACCGTATTGCGGATTGGGCGGCAGCCGCGTGTCGTGCGGATAGGCCGGATTGACCGCAAACGGGGTGTTCGTCGGATAACCCGGCGGCGGCCGGTAGGCGGGCGAGCCGTACCGCGGATTGGCCGGATACTGCGGCGGCTGCGGCGGATAAGCGGGCGCGGCCTGCGGCACGTCGCTTGGCGGGCGGATCGCCTCGTCCTCGTAGCCGAGCGGGGCGCCCTCGCCGAGCACGCTCACCTTCAACGGAAAGTCGGCGCCGCACATGCCCGGCCCGTTGATGGGCGGCAGCAGCACGACCGAGGGGCTCTCCTTCACGGCGCCCGACTTGAGGCAGGCCTGCTCGGCCTCGCCCCGCCAGGGCTCGCGCTCTTCCCCCACAAAGCCTGGCTTGCAGCCGGTGAGCGCGACGAGAACGAGGGAGCCGACGAGATACCAACGAACTCCACGCGTCATCCGCGGACAATGCGAGGAAGTCTGTTAACGACCCTTTAGCAATACGCGTGCGCCGCGCGCGCCGGCGGGCCACATGGTAAAGACTTGATGACCCCTTGATCGGCCAGGGGGTTTCCGCTCACATCGCGCGTCCCGGAGGGCCGCATGCAACGCAAGACCGTCGCATTTGCATCTTCCCCTCTCCCCGCAGGGGAGAGGGTGGCGAGCCCTCGGGTCTTGCCTTCGGCAAGCCCAAGGGTGAACTCCGCGAGCCGGGTGAGGGGCGCTCGGAGTTTCAATTCTGGCTCCGAGAGCCCCTCACCCCAACCCTCTCCCACGCAGGTCGGGCCTGCCCGACCTGCGCATAATAAAGTGCCGAACTCGGGCAAGCCCGAGTTCGGATGGGGAGAGGGAGCGCAGGCTGCGTGCCGCGTCGTTTCGATCGACGGAACCGCGTGATGCTCTCCGCTCTCGACCTCGCGCGCCGGATCGAATCCGGCGACACCGTGCCCGCGGCCGTGCTCGATCTCTGCGCCAAGGCGATCGACGCCCGCGAAGGCGAGATCCAGGCATTCGCGTCGCTCGATCTCGCCGGCGCACGGCGCCAGGCGGAGGCGGCCGGGCTTGCCAATCGCCCGCTGCGCGGCCTGCCGGTCGGCGTGAAGGACATCTTCGACACCGTGGATTTCCCGACCGAATGCGGCACGCCGATCTATGCCGGCAACCGGCCGCGCAGCGACGCGGCGCTGGTCGCACTGATCCGCCGCGCCGGCGGCATCGTGCTCGGCAAGACGGTGACGACCGAGCTCGCCTTTCTCAATCCGAGCAAGACGCACAACCCGCACGATCCCTCGCGCTCGCCCGGCGGCTCGTCGGCCGGCTCGGCCGCGGCCGTCGCCGCCGGCATGCTGCCGATCGCGGTCGGCACCCAGACCGGCGGCTCGGTGATCCGCCCCGCCGCCTATTGCGGCGTCACCGGCTTCAAGCCGTCCTACCGGCTGCTGCCGACCCCCGGCCTCAAGCATTTCTCCGTCTACCTCGACACCGCCGGGCTGTTTGCGGCGGGCGTCGCCGACGTCGCCTTCGCGGCCGCCGCGATCACCGGCCGCGACCTGCGCGTCGACCGCCGCGCGACGATCGCGCCGCCGCGCATCGCCATCGCGCGCACCAATGTGTGGGACCGGGCGAGCGCCGACATGCAGCGCGCGCTCGACGCCGCCGCCAAGGCCGCCGCGGCGGCCGGTGCGCACGTCAACGAGCCGGCGTGGCCAGCGTTCCTCACCGACGCGTTCAACGCGCAAGCGGTGATCCAGGACTACGAGGCGTTCCGCACGCTCGCGTTCGAATACGATCACCACCGCGAGCGCTTGAGCCCGATCCTGCGCGACACGCTCGACAAGGCCGCCGCCGTCACGGCCGACGACTACGACGCCGCGCGCCGCACGACCAAGCGCGCGCGCCAGGCGCTCGCCGACCACATGGGCGAGATCGACGTGCTGCTCACGCCGTCGGCGCCGAGCGCCGCGCCCGGACCGGACACCACCGGCCCCGCCATCTTCAACCGCGTGTGGACGCTGATGGGCACGCCGTGCGTGAACGTCCCGGGATTGAAAGACGCGAGCGGACTTCCGCTCGGCGTGCAGATCGTCGGCCGTTTCGGCCGCGACCACGAGGCGCTGCTTGCCGCACAATTTTTGGAAAAAGCGATCAAAGCCGCGGCGTGATGGCAGTGAAAAAGCGTCGAATCGGCACGTAAACACCAGATCGGCGACTGCGCCTTTCGTTCCATGCAGCCGCGCATGACTCCGCGATGCGCCCTGCGGCGTATCCGCACGGCAATCTAGTCCGAAGTTTCAGTGGGTTGCATCCGCAATGGTAGGCGCGTGGGGAGCAAGCGAGCGCAGCGCAGCATCGATGTAACTTTTGCAGTGAGCCGAACTTTGCTAAACACCTGTTCATCGCCAACCACCCAGGGAGGCCTCTCGTGGACCTTGCCTTGAAAGCGAATGTGCTCGATTTCCTGGCACTGGTTGCAGCCCTCGCACTCGTCGGCGCAATCGTGCTCGGCGCGTTCTGATTTCAGCAGTCCAACGAAAAAGCCTTAAGGCTCGACAACTGCCGCGAGGAACGGCGCGGCCGAGGTGGATAAGGAAAGCACCGGGGGATCACATTCTCCGGTGCTTTTCGTTTGTGCCGTCATTGCGAGGCGCGCGTAGCGCTCCGAAGCAATCTCGCGCAACGAGTCCCATGTTGATCGAGATTGCTTCGGCGCTGCGCGCCTCGCAATGACATATTCAGCTCACCGGCTCGCGCGCCTTCGCGAGCGGATCGTAGTTGAGCACGGGCGCGAGCCAGCGCTCGGCCTCGGCGACCGTCCAGCCCTTGCGCCGCGCATAGTCCTCGATCTGGTCGCGCTCGATCTTGCCGACGCCGAAGTAGTGGCTCTGCGGATGGGAGAAATAGAGCCCGCTCACCGAAGCCCCCGGCCACATCGCGAAGCTTTCCGTGAGCTTCACGCCGATCGACCGCTCGGCGTCGAGCAGATGAAACAGCGTCGCCTTCTCGGTGTGGTCGGGCTGTGCCGGATAGCCGGGCGCCGGGCGGATGCCACGATATTTTTCGCCGATCAGATCCGCGTTGCTCAGTGCCTCTTGCGCCGCATAGCCCCAAAACTCGCGCCGCACCCGCTGGTGCATCCGTTCGGCGAAGGCCTCGGCCAGGCGATCCGCCAGCGCCTTCACCAGGATCGACGAATAGTCGTCGTTCGCGCCCTTGAAGCGCTCGGCGACCGCGTCCTCGCCCAACCCCGCCGTGACGATGAAGGCGCCGACGTAGTCGGCGACGCCCCCCGGCGCGACGAAATCGGCGAGCGCCGTATTGGCGCGGCCCTCGCGCCGCGCCAATTGCTGGCGCAGCGTGTGCAGCATTGCCACCGGCCGGTGGCGCGTCTCGTCGGCAAAGAGCGCGATGTCGTCGCCCTCCGCATTGGCCGGCCAGAAGCCGATCACGGCGCTGGCGCGGAACCAATGCGCGGCAACGATCTGCTCGAGCATCGCGCGCGCATCGTCATAGAGCGCCCGCGCCGCGGCGCCGACCTTGGCATCGTCGAGGATCGCGGGGAATTTTCCCGTCAGCTCCCAGGTCGCGAAGAACGGCGACCAGTCGATCAGCGGCACGAGCTCGGCGAGCGCGTAGTCGGCGAACACGCGGGTGCCGAGGAACGTCGGGCGCGGCGGCGCATAGGCGCCCCAGTCGAGCTTGAGCGCATTGGCGCGCGCATCGGCAAGCGCGATGCGCTGCTTGTTCGCTTCCCCGCGCGCATGCGCGGCGGCGATGCGCGCGTACTCGGCGCGCGTCTCCGCCACGTAGGCGTCGCGATTCTGCCGCGACATCAGGGCGCCGACGACGCCGACCGCGCGGCTCGCATCGTTGACGTAGACGGCCTGGCCGCGCCGGTAGTTCGGGTGAATCTTCACCGCCGTATGCACGCGGCTCGTGGTGGCGCCGCCGATCAGCAGCGGCAGCGCGAAGCCCTGGCGCTCCATCTCGGCCGCGACGGCGCACATCTCGTCGAGCGACGGCGTGATCAGGCCGGACAGCCCGATGATGTCGGCGCCCGCGGCCTTCGCGGTGTCGAGAATCTTCGCCGCCGGCACCATCACGCCGAGATCCTGCACCTCGTAGTTGTTGCACTGGAGCACGACGCCGACGATGTTCTTGCCGATGTCGTGCACGTCGCCCTTGACGGTCGCGAGCACGATCTTGCCGTTCGACTGCCGCCCGGTGTCGCCGCGCTCCGCCTTCTCGCGCTCCATGTAGGGCATCAGGTAGGCGACCGCCTGCTTCATCACGCGCGCCGACTTCACCACCTGCGGCAGGAACATCTTGCCCGAGCCGAACAGATCGCCGACCACGTTCATGCCCGCCATCAGCGGCCCCTCGATCACGTCGAGCGGTCGCGTCGCGGCAACGCGCGCTTCCTCGGTGTCCTCCGCGATATAATCCGTGATGCCGTGCACCAGCGCATGCGACAGCCGCTTGTCGACCGGCCAGTGGCGCCAGGCGAGATCGGCTTCTTTTGCTTCGCGACCCAGCCCGTGGAACCGCTGGGCAACACCGAGCATATGCTCCGCCGCCTCCGGCCGGCGGTTGAGCACCACGTCCTCGCACGCCGTCCGCAGCTCGGGATCGAGATCGTCATAGACCGCCATCTGCCCGGCATTGACGATGCCCATATCCATGCCGGCCTGGATCGCGTGATAGAGAAAGACCGAGTGCATCGCCTCGCGCACGCGCTCATTGCCGCGGAACGAGAACGAGAGGTTGGACACGCCGCCCGACACGTGCGCGTACGGCAGGTTCTGCCGGATCCAGCGCGCCGCCTCGATGAAGGCGAGCCCGTAGCCGTTGTGCTCCTCGATGCCGGTCGCGATCGCAAAGATGTTCGGATCGACGATGATGTCCTCGGGCGGAAAGCTGACCTGCTCGACCAGGATGTCGTAGGCGCGCTTGGCGATCGCCGTCTTGCGCGCGAGCGTGTCCGCCTGGCCCTGCTCGTCGAATGCCATCACCACCACGGCAGCGCCGTGCCGGCGCACGACCTCGGCGTGGCGCACGAACTCGGCCTCGCCCTCCTTGAGCGAGATCGAGTTCACCACCGGCTTGCCCTGCAGGCACTTGAGCCCGGCCTCGATCACCGTGAACTTCGATGAATCGACCATCACGGGCACGCGGGCGATGTCCGGCTCGGCTGCCGTGAGGTTGAGGAACGTCACCATGGCGGCTTCCGAGTCGAGCAGGCCCTCGTCCATGTTGACGTCGATCACCTGGGCGC
>Ga0335081_10009356_pt1 | contig 15762 bp, 10 predicted proteins | sample Lox_Sample_35_FD_206713 | JGI IMG/M metagenome (GOLD analysis project Ga0335081, IMG submission 206713) | Soil microbial communities from Loxahatchee National Wildlife Refuge, Florida, United States - Lox_Sample_3.5 | ecosystem: Environmental > Terrestrial > Soil > Wetlands | place: USA... | reverse complement strand
CTACGGATAGAGTTGACAAGGAAATGATTGATCGTCCTCGGCGATGGAACATTAAGGACATCCGTAAGTTCATGACGACCTTTGGTATTGTGAGCTCGGTATTTGACTTTCTCACCTTTGGTGCACTACTGCTTTTACTGCACGCTACGCAAATCCAATTTAGGACCGGCTGGTTCATGGAATCTGTTGTGTCAGCGTCTTTAATTGTGCTTGTTATTCGAAGTCGAAAACCGTTTTACAAAAGCCAGCCGGGGAAGTATCTGGTGAGGGCAACTCTGATGATCGTCGCAGTGACGTTAATCTTGCCCTTCACGCCGATCGCTGAAGTATTTGGATTCAGCCCGGTGCCGATTCGATTTCTTATTCTTATTGGGATCGTAGTACTGTTCTACATTGCCACAGCGGAACTCGCAAAGAGGGTATTCTATCAAAAGGTAAAATTGTGAGTGGGAACCATACGAGACCCTGGAACGGTCTTCGTGCCTGGTGTGCGACAATGCACACGCATGCCATGTTGTTGGTAGGTCGGCTGTAAAACCAGTACAACTGACTCGGACCTCACAGATAAACAGTCTCTGAGCGCCCGGGATGGTGGAACGTTGTGCACGACCGGTAGCCAATGACCGGAAGCGAAAAGCCAACTTGACATCGGCCGCGTAGAAGGCGGGCGATCGTTTTCCGGACTCGACAATCCGCGTGTTGCCTTTTGCCGGCGCGGTAATTACATTTCGGCGTCCTAGTTGATCGCTCACGATTAAAAGGATTCGACGATTGGATCCTGCCAATAATACTCAAGCAACCATCAGATGTTGGCCGTCATCTAATTCTGCTTATCCCTATCTGGTTTGCGGGACTTTGGAGGAAGTTGATTTCGGCATTACCGTTCGATTCACCGCCTTCTTTCTCGTGAACATCCCCGTGCACTTCTTCACAATTGATTCGTGGTCGCCGATTCTCTGGATTCGTTGTTAAGAAAGTTTATGTGGAGGAACCGCGATGAACTGGTTTAAAAGTTTCCCTTCAAGGCCACCTGTGACCCTAAGCTACGGGGTCGCTGTTCTTTCGGTCGCCATTTCGACCTTAATCCTTCTGCTTGTGCCGGCTCGCCAGGATGACGCTATGCAAGTATCGCTATTCCTGTGCGCAGTGATGTTCAGCGCCTGGTTTGGCGGAGTCGGACCAGGCAGTTGCGCGACTGTGCTTTCGGTTCTGTCGCTGGATTACTTCTTTTTGCCTCCGACCAATTCGTTTGCGGTGGACATCTCGAATTTACTACGTCTGATTTTTTTCGCATCCATTGGATTCATCGTTGTGTACCTCATCGCTTCGCAGAAGCGATCGACAGAATTACTCAAACAGAGTGAAGACCACCTGCGACGCGTCGTCGACTCAACCCCTGTGATGATCTGGAGTGCAGAACCCGATGGCGCAGTTGATTTTGTCAACAAGAGTTGGAAGGATTTCACGGGTCGTTCGTTTGACAACTTGAATGGCTGGAAATGGACGGCCCTCATTCATCCCGACGACGCTGAGAGGGTTGTGGATCAGTGGCGCAAAGCACTAGAGAGGGGTGAGCCTATCGAGACGGAAGCGCGTCTTCAACGCATCAGCGGAGACTACCGCTGGCTCCTGATTCGGTCGGTTCCCCTTCGCGATGCATCGGGAAAGATCACCAAATGGTACGGGACCAAGACGGACATCACTGAACGCAAGCAAGCGGAAGAATTACTCCGGGAGACCGATACCAAACTGAACGAAGCCCAGCAACTTTCGAAGATCGGGTACTGGGAGCGTGACCTTGTCGCTGACCGCATAACTTGGTCGGAAGGAACCTGGCGTATTTTTGGGGTGGAACCATCTAATGGCGTTCTCAGTCAGGCTCAGTTGCAGGAGTTTGTTCACCCGGATGATCGCCAGCTCCAACAACATGCTTTCAACGAAGCACTTCAAGGCAGTCAGCTTTATGATGTGGAATACCGCATTTTCCGTCCGGACGGCGACGTCCGATTCGTGCACGTCCGGGACCAAATTGTGTACGACAAAACGGGCAAGCCCGTCCGTATGTTCGGTGTCGTGCAGGACATCACTGAACGCAAACGCGCGGAACAGGCAATCCGCGAAAGCGAGGAACGCTACCGGGCGCTCTTTACATTCTCACCTGATGCTATCTACGTTCACGGCGAGGAAAAAGTAACACTTGTGAATCCAGCAATGTGTCAGCTGCTGGGTGCTAACGAACCGTCGCAATTGATCGGGAAATCGGTATTCGAGATAGTGCATCTACAATACCATGAGAAAATGCGAGAGCGTTGGAAGGTGGTATTCGGTGGCCAGCCCGCGCCGCTTCTCGAGGAGAAATTCATTCGCCTGGACGGTACCGTCGTTGATGTAGAGGTGAGCGCAGTTGCTATCGATTGGCACGGGTCGAAACGAGTGCAGGTCATGGTGCGTGATATCACCGAGCGCAAGCGGATGGAAGAAGCACTGCGTCAATCAGAGGCCAATTTCCGTACTCTTGCCGAACAATCCCTCCAGGGCATTGCTATCTATCAGGGGGAGAACGTGGTCTATGCAAATCCAGCGTCGTCAGCGATACTCGGATATACCATCGAGGAAATCAAATCCATGTCGCCAGACCAACTCGCCGCACTAGTGCATCCTCTGGATCGCGCGTTCGCTGAAGGGCACGTCGTAAAGCGCCTGGCTGGCGAGGAAGGTGCACTGTGGGTTGAATGGCGGATGGTGCACAAGGATGGCTCGATGCGCTGGATTCAGGCCTGTAACAATGCAATCGAATACAATGGGCAACCCGCACTCTTGTCCATGACCCTGGACATCACCGAGCGCAAGCAGAAGGACGAAGCGTTGCGACAGAGCGAATTTGACCTGGCAGAAGCACAGCGGGTCGCAAGATTTGGCAGTTGGAACCTTGACCTTGCTTCCAATTCCTTCCGGGTCTCTGAAGAGCTTGGTCGGATTTTCGATATTGAGAGGACGGATCTCGGCGTCACCTATGACACTTACTTGTCGCGAGTCTATCCAGATGATCGGCCTTTTGTATTAAAGGTGGCTGCAGAAGCTAGATCGAGTGGAAAACCTTACCAGGCTGAATACCGCATTACGACTCGAAGTGGAGAGGTGAAGCATATTAACGTTGTTGGGCACGCTAGGAAGGGCCTAGGGGGTGCCATCTCCGGCCTGTTCGGAACGGTTCAAGACATCACCGAGCGCAAACGTTCCGAAAAGGCACTCCTCGAAAGCGAGGAGCGCTACCGTGCTCTCTTTGCAAGCGCTTTTGATGGACTCTGCGTTGTTGTCGACGACAAGGTGACAATGGCTAATCCGGCCTTTTGCCAGTTGACTGGAGTGGATGAACCTTCTCAAATTGTGGGAACGCCCATCTTCAACCTGGTGCATCCTGAGAACCAAGAGGCGATGCGCAAACGTGGGGATTTGGTTCGTCGTGGTCTCCCGGTGCCTCTTTATGAGGAGACGTTCGTTCGCCCTGATGGCAGCACGGTCGAAGTGGAGGTGAGTTCAGCTCCCATCGATTGGCAAGGATCGAAAGGAGCTCAGGTCGTCGCCCGTGACATCTCGGAGCGCAAGAAAGCGGAGAGTGCCCTCAAAGCCTCGATGGAGCAGCTTCACGTATTGGCGCGACGGCTTGAGACAATTCGGGAGGATGAAAAAGAGACAATCGCGAGAGAGATCCACGACGAATTTGGGCAAGCACTTACCGCAATAAGAATGAGTCTATCGTTGCTGTCGGAAAGAATCCAGTCCGGGGAGAAGCTATCTCAGGAGTCCATTCAGGCGGAATTGCGGTCTTCGATTAACCTGATAGATCGTGCATTCCAATCGATACAAACGATAGTCACGGAATTGAGACCCTGGGTGCTCGATAGCCTGGACCTGAATGGTGCGATACAATGGCAAGCCAGGGAATTCGGTGCGCATACCGGCATCAACTGTGAAGTCAATTCAACGCTGGAAAATACTCAGATCGGTCGTGAGTCCACAACAGCCATATTTCGGATCTTTCAGGAAACGCTGACAAACATTGCGCGACACGCGAAAACGAAAAAGGTGGATGTCGTGTTGAAAACTGAGCACGATAATCTGATTTTGGGAGTGAAAGACTACGGGATAGGAATTTCAGAGGAGAAGGCTAAAGCCCCCGAGTCACTCGGAATTCAAGGTATGAAGGAACGTGCTCTTTCCTTGGGAGGTGATCTGCAAATCCGTGGGATTGAAGACGGGGGCACAATCGTGACGCTGAAGGTTCCGATGTTCAGATTACCTGACAAGACAGTGGATAACGCCAGGAAGGAGGTTAAATAGCAATGATAAAGGTGTTCATTGTTGATGACCACGAACTCATCCGGGAAGGATTGAAAAAAGTCCTGGCCCGCGAATCGGACATATCGATAGTTGGGGAAGCACAGAATTCGCAAGGTCTGTACGAACGGTTAGATAAGCTTTCTGTGGATGTTGTAATTCTGGATATGACGCTGCCTGACAAAAGCGGAATCGACATATTGAAAGATATGTCTTTGAGGTACCCAGGGACAAGAGTCCTCATACTGAGTATGCACCCTGAAGACAGGTTTGCAATTCGGGCGCTCAAAGCAGGTGCCGCGGGGTATCTTACGAAGAATGCGGAAACTCGCACGATCGTTGCGGCAATTCGAAAGGTTGCTAACGGAGAACGATACATCAGCGCGTCACTCGCCGATCAACTTGCAGAACATATTGTCGAAAAACGGTCGGCGTTTCTCCACGAGGATCTTTCCGACCGTGAATATCAGGTCTTTCTCCAACTCGCCGACGGCAAATCGCTGTCACAGATCGCAGAAAATCTGACGCTAAGTGTCAATACGATAGGAACATATCGATCTCGCATCTTGGAGAAAATGCATATGAAATCGAATAGCGAATTGACTCGTTATGTACTGGAGCATCATTTGTTGGACTGATGTGTAGTCGCCTGGCTGATCTTTCTGTCTGAAAATTTCACACTGCATTATGTTGGGCATTCGTCGGGTCTTACGGTTCCTGTAGCTATTCCTTGACGACGCCAGTCTGACTTCCGCTTCACAACAATCACCATTCCCGCTCTTACCAACGCCTTTCAAGCTGCGTACATTGCAATCCGATGTTAGGCTCGGTTTCTCATCCAGGTGAGCGCATCGAGAATACTCGGAGCGAATCAACTGGATTACGTCAGACAAGAAAGGTTTGTGTCACATATAGTCTGTAGACAACCAAAGGAAACAACACTATTTCTTTCCATTCTTGAACAATCAGAGGCAGCAATGCGTGAAAGTATTCAGAAAAGATTTGGATTTATTGTCAGAAACGAACGAAGCGGGTTGGAGATAACCCAGGAAGAGCTTGGATTCCGATCCGGCCTGCACAGAACATACATTACAGATGTGGAGGGAGGGAAGCGCAACCCATCGCTCGATAGTATTTCCAGAATTTCAAATGCGTTGGAGATTTCGTTGCGGGATCTGTTCGACAAAATTGAAGGGAATCTTTCCAGAGACGGAAATGCGGCGAAGAGGGGTCGGAAGAAAATGCCTGCGCGATCCAATGGCCGTGCTCGTAAATGAGCCTGTTTGCATCGAGCTCAACAATGTGGCCGGTGGAGGGTTTGATTTGCAATGAGATCTGAATTGCACGAAAAGTTGTCGATGAACAAACAACTACGAGCTTTGATTGTAGAGGATTCCGAGCTCGATTCGCTTCTCGTGAAGAATGAGTTGAAACGCGGCGGTTACGATGTGATCGCGTCTCGGGTTGATACCAAGGAGGGATTTCTTCGAGCTCTTGAATCTGAACACTGGGATTTGATCCTGTGTGACCATAGTATGTCTGCGTTTGACGGCTTGACAGCGCTGCAATTGTTCAAAGAGCGAAGCCTTGATATCCCTTTTATCATGGTTTCGGCAACCATGACGGAAGATCTCGTCGTCAAAGCAATGAAGGCCGGAGCCCACGACTATGTGATGAAAGGACATCTTAACCGTCTCGTTCCCGCGGTTGAAAGGGAGCTTCGCGGGGCTGAAGATCGGCGGGAGCGAGCACGGACTGCTGAAGCATTGAACGAAAGCGAAATGCTTTACCGTTCCCTGTTCGAGAACATGCTGGATGGATATGCCTACTGTAAGATGGTCTTCGAGAATGGTAAGCCGAGGGATTTCATTTACCTCGATGTCAACACCAAGTTCGGAGAACTTACGGGGCTGAAGGATGTGATTGGGAAAACGGTGACCGAAATCATCCCTGGCATTCAGGAAACAAATCCTGAGTTTTTTGAGGTATCCGGGAGGGTAGCATTGACGGGCAGGCCGGAAAAGCTTGAGACCTACGTTGAGCCACTCGGAATTTGGTTCTCGATCTCTGCGTTTAGCCCTCGAACAGGGTATGTTGTTGCCGTATTCGAAAACATCACGAAGCGCAAACGTGCGGAAGAAGCGTTATTGGAGAGCGAGGCGAAATATCGACAACTGGTAGAACAAAGTCCCAGTGGCATTTTCATTCTCGATTGGACCGGAAGATTCTTAGCCGTGAACAGGGTGATGTGTGAACATCTCAAATTCACAGAAGATGAGTTTCTTTCTATGAACGTTTGGGATATTGTCGCTGAACAATACCACGTTTCTCATAAGCAGAAACTGGCAGCCATCATGAATGGAGAGAGTAGAAAGGTTGTTACAGAATGTGAAGTGAAGGGAAAAGATGGAATTGTGCACTCGATCGGAGTTTATGCAGGACCGTATTATGAGGGTAAGAAAATAATCGGTATTCAAGTGATTGCCCGTGATATCACTGAGCGAAAACGCACAGTAGCCGCACTTGTTGAAGAGTCAATCAGGAGACAGATTCTTTTTGAACAATCGCCCGAAGGCATTGTGGTAATTGATCCACACACCCAGCGGATCATTGATTTTAACACCCTTGCCCACGTGCAGCTTGGATATTCGCGAGAGGAATTTGCGAAGCTCAGCATCGCTGACGTGGAAGCAAAAGAGACGCGGGAACAAATCCAGGCGGCAATTGCGCGCGTGATTGCCAAAGGAAGAAGCGATTTTGAGACGCTCCAACGGACTAAGGGGGGCGAAATCAGACACGTCCATGTCACGGCGCAATATATCGATGTATCCGGCAAACCCGTTTATTATTGCTTCTGGCGCGACATCACCGACAGAAAAAAGTCGGAGGAATCCCTGCGCAAGCTCAACCGCGCAGTCGAGCAAAGCCCCGTGTCCATCATCATTACCGACACCGCCGGACGTATTGAGTACGTGAATCCAAGATTCAGTGAACTGACTGGCTACAGTGTCGAGGAAGCAGTCGGACGGAACCCGAACATTCAGAAATCGGGAATGGTAGCACCGGAAGTCTATGCCGATCTCTGGAGCAAGATCTTGGCCGGAGACGTATGGAAAGGCGAACTGATTAACAGAAAGAAGAACGGGGAGCTGTACTGGGAATGGGCGATAATATCGCCCGTTACAAACGATGCAGGGCTCGTTACACACTTCGTGGCGGTGAAAGAAGACATCACGCAACGGAAGAACTCCGAGCGCGCCCTGCGAGAAAGCGAGGAGCGGCACCGCAAACTTATCATGACCGTACCCGATCTCATCATTCGAACCGACCTGGATGGGAAAATTGTCTTCGTCAATGAACCAGTATTGCCCGCATTCTCGCTTCTGGCAAAAGACAAGATCCTGGGAAAAACACTGATGTCATTTGTCGCTGAGGACGAGAGACCTCAGGCTCACGAGAGTAAAATACAGATCCTTCAAGGTCAGCTTGGATTGACGGAGTACACCTTAAGTTTGGAAGATGGCGTGAGATTGAAATGTGAGGTCAATGGTAATGTGCTACGCTCGGAAGACGGAACACCGTATGGAATGGTCTACGTCATTCGCGATATCACGGAACGAAAACGGGCGGAGGAAGCGCTGAAGGAGAGTGAGAACAAGTACCGCCTACTGGTAGACAATGCGAGCGAAGCAATTGTCGTGGTACAGGATGGCCAGCTAAAGTTCGTCAATCGCGCAACGATTGGGTTAATGAAAGGTTATTCGGAGGAAGAACTCACCAGCAGGCCATTTTCTGACTTCATTCATCCGGATGATAAAGTCATGGTGATTAGCAAGTATCTTGCACGGATGAAAGGTGAGCCTCATCAATCCGGATATGTCTTCAGGGTGATCGATCGTTCTGGTCTTCACAGCTGGACGGAAATCAACACGGTCTTGATCGAATGGGAAGGGAGACCAGCGACACTCAATTTGTTGAACAACATCACTGAGCGCAAGCAAGCGGAAGAGACACTTCGTAAAAGTGAAATGCAGCTATCCAATGCCCTTGATATTGCTCATCTTGGTCCCTGGGAATACGATGTCATAAAGGATGAATTTACCTTCAACGACCATTTCTACAGAGTATTCCGTGTGACGGCTGAGCAAGTCGGCGGATATAAAATGTCCTCATCAGAGTATGCGAGGCGTTTTATCCCTCCTGATGAGGTTGCTGGCGTAGGCAATGAAATTCGGAACGCTATTGAAAGCCAGGATCCAAATTACAGTAGAGCGTTGGAACATCGCATCCTCTATGGAGATGGGAGTGTCGGTTATATTTCCGTCAAAATCTTTGCAGTGAAGGATTCTACCGGTCGGACGATAAAGACCTACGGCGTAAACCAGGACATCACCGAACGCAAACGTGCCGAGGAGAAGGAGAAAAGACTCGAACAGCAATTGCTACACGCGCAGAAGCTGGAATCCATTGGAACGCTGGCAGCAGGGATTGCGCACGATCTCAACAATATGCTCAACACGGTCATGGGGAATATAGACCTTATTGCACAGCAGGCTGAGGGTAACGAAAAACTCTTCAAACGGGTTCAAGCCATTCAAAAGGCATCGCAGCACGGAGCACAGATTGTCAAGCAACTCCTGATGTATGCACGAAAGACGCAGAACGAGCACAAGTCGGTGATCATTTCCGATCTCATACAAGAAGTAGCGCTTCTCGTGGACGCTGCATTTCCAAAAACAATCGATGTTGACCTGCAGCTTGCGCCAGATGTGCCGTCCGTCAAAGGTAATTCGAGTCAGTTGCAGCAAGTCCTACTTAATCTAAGCGTGAATGCACGTGATGCAATGCCCGCAGGCGGGCACCTACTCATCGCTGCTCAACTGATCGACGGTGAATTCATCCATCCGAAGTTCCCGAAAGCCGAGGCCCGGCAATACGTCAAGATTTCGGTCACCGATACGGGCACAGGGATGGACGAGGAGACGCGGGGGCGGATCTTCGATCCTTTCTTTACCACGAAGGAGTCGGGAAAGGGTACAGGCTTGGGCCTAGCGATCGTAAGCGGGATTGTAGAAAATCATCATGGGTTCATAGAAGTTCAAAGTCACCCGGGACGAGGGTCAGAGTTCACTATCTACCTGCCAGGAGCTGAATAGAAGAGAGGGATGGGAACTGCAAGGTTTTCGCCTTGGAATTCATATACGTCGTTGGAGGAATGAAATTCATGACAAGCGTTCTTCTTGTCGATGATCATCCGATTGTGCGAAAAGGTCTCTCGGCAGTCCTTGCTGAGACAAACGATGTTCATGTTATTGGTGAAGCATCAAATGGTAACGAGGCACTCGAGAAAGCCCGATCGGGAAAACCTGATCTGATTCTGCTTAACATTTCCATGCCTGGCAAGGATGGGCTCGAGGTTCTAAAACAGCTGCACCTGGAAATGCCGCATGTAAAAGCCCTTATCTTGAGCGCATTCTCAGAAAGACAATACGCTCTTCGCTGTCTCAAAGCGGGGGCACAGGGTTATCTTACCAAACAATGTGCGCTTGATGAGTTGCTGAATGCCATTAGAAAAGTGACGGCTGGAGGCAGGTACATCAGCGCTGCGCTGGCCGATCTCCTGGCGGCGGAAATCGACACTCGTGCGTCCTCCGAACCTCACGAACGACTGTCTGACCGTGAATTTCAAGTCCTTTGCCTTCTCGGTCAGGGAAAAAGCGTAGCTCAAATTTCTCAGATACTTTCTATCAGCAACTCTGCAGTCAGTAAATACAGAGCGCAAGTTCTGCATAAATTGAATTTAAAGACGACAGTCGAGCTAATCCGGTACGCATTCGATAACGACTTGGTGGGTCCTGTTGACTAGAAGCCATCTCAAAAATACGTCCGCGCTGAGTAGGGTTTCTCGCAAAGTCCCGCTCTCGGATTCCGCCGACCTGCGGGATTCATAAGGCGGAACCGCAACGTGCGCAAAGGCGCGGAATTTCGACAATCGTTTTCACCGTTGCGGTCTTTGCGTCGTTGCGAGAATGTTTTTGAGACCAGTTTTAGTTGTATCTCTGCTAAGCCCTTGAGGGTACCCATTCCTCGCATGTTTATTGCTAATCCTGGGAATTCTATCATGCAGCTCTATCCATACGTGATATCACTTAGAAGTATTTGCAGTGCCACTTTTCCGATTTGAGCAATATAAGAGCAGACATCGATTGCCGATAATAGATGTAGACGATTTGAGAGAAAAGAACCCTTAATGAACATCTTTGTTGTTTTCGCGTCCGGACAGGTTGATGTCTCTATCATTCAATGCATTTCTGGTGCAGGCTCTCTAAGTCTTGTAGGCCATTCGAAAGACACACAGCTTGCTCTTGATCAGATCATTGAGAGCAAGGCGCAGCTTGTCATGGTCGATTCGAGGAATGCAGTGAACGATGCGCAGACACTGTTACAGATGCTCAGGGAAAAGGCATCAGATCTCTCCACGTTCGTCATTTTGGGTACGGTGCCGATGTTGCGTTATGAGAGCACAAAGAGCGGAAAGTTGATCTATTACTTCAAATTCCCTGAAGAAGAGAAAAGGCTACGCACTCTCTTGGGCGCACTTGAAAAACAAAATGTGCGAACCGATCAGGACAACTACATATCGCGCTTTCAAACAGGAAATTGATAGCTGACGATTTGCATTTCTTAACTTATGAAGGAGGCATGAAAATGAAATGGTTCTATGATCTGAAACTCAAGACAAAGCTTCTCTCATCGTTTCTCGTTGTCGCATTTGGTTCAGCACTCATTGGCATCGTTGGGATTACTGAAATGCACAATTTGAGCGCCGCGAACACATCGATGTATGAGAAGGTAACAGTTCCGATGGCAGAGTTGGGAGACATCCAATCCAACATACAAGCGACGGCTGCGCAGTTCTATTCTCTTCTTCTCTCGACAAATGTGGAAGACGATCGCAAATCCTTTGAGAGGATTGACCAGTTGAACGCAAAGGTCGACGTCGATTTAGCGAGTTTTGAGAAGACGATCGTTGGCCAGTCAATCAGGGATGCTTTCAATGAATTTGTCGAAGTTCGTAGTGAATATGTGCCAAAGATGAAAGTCGTTGTCGACCTTGCTATGGCGGGCAAAAAACACGAAGCTTACGTTTCTGCAAAAACAGAATTGGCGCCCATGCGGTTAAAAATGGCGGAGTCATTAAACAAACTGGTAGATCTGAAAAGGTCCGCAGCAAAAGAGGCTGCCGATGACAACTTGCGGTTGGCAAGTCAGGCGACGTTGGTTTTTTCCATTATCATGACCATTAGCATAGGGTTAGCGATCGCATTGGGATTCTTCATCGCACGGATTATCAGCAAACCAGTAAAACTTCTTGCCGAACAAGCGGAGATTGTCGCAACAGGCGACCTGACAGTAGAGATCACGAAGAATTCAAGAGATGAGATAGGACAACTTGCCGGATCGTTCAAGGTCATGGTGGAAAACCTGCGCCAAACCATTGGCCAAGTGGGTGAGGCTTCGTCTGCAGTTGCCAGTGCCAGTAGTGAAATAAGCAGCAGCACGGAACAGATGGCAGCTGGCGCACAGGAGCAGACATCCCAAGCTGGCGAGGTGGCAAGTGCCGTCGAAGAAATGTCAAAGACAATCGTTGAAAACTCAAAAAATGCAGGCAACACGGCTGAGACGGCGAAGCAGGCAAAGACAGCCGCAGAAGAAGGTGGAAAAGTTGTCGAAGAAACCGTCGTGGGCATGAAACGCATTGCCGAAGTTGTGAACAAGTCGGCAAGGACAGTCAAAGCTCTTGGCAAGTCGAGCGACCAGATTGGAGAAATCATCGGAGTTATCGACGACATTGCCGATCAAACGAATCTGCTTGCCCTGAACGCTGCAATCGAAGCAGCGCGTGCCGGTGAGCAAGGACGTGGGTTTGCGGTCGTCGCCGATGAGGTACGCAAACTTGCCGAACGCACTACAAAGGCAACAAAAGAGATTGCGGGCATGATCAAGACAATCCAGGCAGACACGACAGGGGCTGTCACTTCTATGGAAGAGGGGACCAAGGAAGTCGACAACGGAATCCACTTGGCCGATCGCGCAGGTGCGTCTCTGAAAGAAATTGTCGGAATGATCCAAAATCTGACCGACATGGTCTCTCAAATTGCCGCGGCGAGTGAAGAACAATCAAGCGCGAGCGAACAGATTAGCAAAAATGTGGAGTCGATCAGCACGGTGACGAGTCAGACTGCGCAGGGAACACAACAGATTGCCCGGGCATCGGAGGATCTCAATAGATTGACGGAGAACTTGCAAGAATTGATCGGGGAATTCAAAATCTCAGGTGGTAATGCCAATGGTAGCCGTTCCGTACAATCGAAATCTGCTCTTGTTGTGCAAGAAAATGGCACACTCTCTTCTGGTGATGGCAACCACCACAAGCTCGATGTCCAAGGAGCAAAACGGGCTCATCTCATCTGGAGAACGAGAATCCAAAAATTGGTTTCCGGCAAAGAACACGTTGAGAATTCCGAAGTACTCTCTCACAAAGACTGTCAGCTCGGCAAGTGGTACTATGGCAGCGGACAAACTGAATTCGCTGGTGATTCTGTCTTCACCAAGCTCGGTCAGGAACACGAGCGAATGCACAATTTGCTCAAAAAGGCTGTCGCGGCTTGGAACATAGGACGCAAGGGCGAGGCTAAATCGGATGCAGAGGAAATATACAAATGTTCTGATGAATTGATTGAATTGCTTGATCAATTGTCGCACGTTCATGCTTGACATCAAGGTGCCGGAGCCAGCAGTAGCGGGTCTCTAAGAGAGTGAGTATTGGGAGTTCACCGGCTGCCACGCACAATCAGAAGGAGTAAACAACATGACAGAGACATCAAATGCAAAGACATACGCACAGGCGGGTGGTGCCGCTGGAGAACTGCTTCAGCTTGTGAGCTTCAAGTTGGGAAATGAGGAATTTGGCGTTGATATCTTGAAAGTTCAGGAAATCAACAGGATGCTGCAGGTCACTCACGTTCCCAATGCACCCCCGTATGTGGAAGGAGTGATCAACCTCCGGGGAAAGGTCATTCCCGTGGTCGATCTTCGTCAGCGCCTCGGCCTTGAACGGAAAGAAAATGACAAACACACCAGAATCATTGTCATGGAGCTGAGCGGCAAAGTGATCGGATTCGTCGTGGATGCAGTGAGCGAAGTGCTGAGAATCCAGAAGAGTGTTACAGAACCGCCACCCCAAATTGGCGACGGCATGAATGCACAGTACATCACGGCTGTCGGGAAGCTTGATGACCGGTTGCTAACGCTGCTGGATCTGGAGAAAGTTCTGCTGAATTAAACAGTGCATTGGTTTTGTGATTGATACGCGGACAGAAGAAGTCGTGTCTTAGGATGTTGCGGGCTAAGGGTCTCATTTGCGGAGCAAAATACATTAAAAACCATTTGAAAGGGTGGACAAAATGAAAATTCACAGCGTTCCAGGTAAACTTGTGTGCGAGTGGCGCGATGATGTAAAGGCGGTTGTGGATACGTGGACGACATACTCAGTGTCCAAGGAAGAGTTTCGTGAAGCTGTTCTCGTCAAAGGAGTTGATTATGCCAAAACGCGAAAAGTGGTTGCGTGGATCGTAGATTCAAGCAAGGCCGTGGGAACATTCTCTCCAGAGATTCAGGATTTTATCGGAACGGATGTATTCCCCGCGTTTGCAAAGATCGGTGTGAAATATTTTATCACCATCAATTCCAAAGTGAGCGCACTTACCAAGATGACCGTTGCAAACTACTCGGCAAAGACAGGCCCAAATGGTCTGCAATTGGTGGAAGTGAACAGTGTTGCGGACGCAGTCATCTGGTTGAAGACTCACGGGTGATCAGAGAATGTCGACTTCCAGCATTTGTGGCTGGTTCTGTCGAATCTTGATGATGGAGTTTAGTCTCTTATCGATTGTGGCCGTGTTCGAAGAGGGCTCCACGGAACTTGCCCCCATGATGGGTTAAATTTGGCGAGCTACTGATTCTCATTGTTTTACTAGTGAGGTTTTGGTCATTCTCGTTCCCCCAAAAACAAAACCCCTTAATTTACGAGGGGTTCTTTCTTACGCTCACCAGCCCCTGAGTCTAGCACGTCCGAGCAGATTTTGTCGGCCTCAGATCCTCTTTTCGGGAACGTCCTCAATTTCGCTCGTCCCTTTGAAGATCTGGTCCTACTAACGGGTTCTGAAGGCGTATTGAGTACCACCCTCAAAGCAAGTTAGAAAAACCTTTGCGAAGCCTCATATGCAACCACAAATGCGATGATGTTGCTTATCAACCAGACTGCAATGAGAATCCATCCGTTTGTTTTTCCGACATGATTCTTTGAGTTTACAAGAAAGATTGAGCCAACTAAGACAGCAATATTAAGCAAATAACCTTTTTGCTGACCTAGAGGTATCCACTGGATTGCCCATAGTACCCAAATACTCACAGTGAGGGCGGTCGGAGTTGGGCGGTCAGATTGAACGCTCCTAAGACTAACTCCGGTGCCAATGCGAGATCCGCAGGTTGGGAAGAATTCATTGCGTTGATCAATTTTGGCATTGCACTTTGGACAATTCACACTCAGAATCCCCAGCAGGAATAAATACGATTGTCGTAAGAACAACACGAGAAAAGAAGTCACTGGAATATAATGATGCTATCTATAGATGGCAATAGAAACGCTATCTAAAGAGTGTAGATTTATAGATATCGTGTTCCGAGATTCTTCGGAACATGAGCATTCTACAGACCATAGGCGATGGAATCAGGCACTACCGAAAGAAGGCAGGTTTATCCCAGGAGGAATTGGCGGACCTTGCCGGAGTACATAGGACCTACATTGGTGCGGTTGAAAGGGCTGAGAAGAATGTATCTGCTCTCAGCATTGCAAAAATTGCGAAAGCCCTGAAGGTGAGACCTGAAAAACTCTTTATGGAAAAACGAGATTAAACGCAGGTCACCAACCGAAAGGGTTGTTTTCTACGTTTTCTATGAAAAGTAAAATAATGATATCCTTATTTTACTTTCGAATTACCTGCCTACCCGTAGCAAACACAATCCAATATCCGTTGAGAGCATTCCTCGGAGGGACGATTATCGCGCCTCGAGGGAATTTCTGTGTCTGCATTACTGCCTTTTGCTAAGAAAAATCGAATAACGGCTCACACAGCCGTCGTTTGATTTTAGGTGCAGCTCCCTGTCAGCAATTTTGTTAGCAATCCCAGCCTGGTTCACGCTGTTTATCTAAGAAATCGAGGTTTGTCGGATCGAGCAACGGCCTAACAGGCCGGCGCTCAGGTTTTTTCAAAGTTTTCGAGCGTAGATTGCTACATTCCTTGCGAATGGTCGATCATCGAGTCAGTGGGATGTTGAGTGGACGAATCTGGGTCAGTCGCA
>Ga0335081_10009355_pt1 | contig 15762 bp, 12 predicted proteins | sample Lox_Sample_35_FD_206713 | JGI IMG/M metagenome (GOLD analysis project Ga0335081, IMG submission 206713) | Soil microbial communities from Loxahatchee National Wildlife Refuge, Florida, United States - Lox_Sample_3.5 | ecosystem: Environmental > Terrestrial > Soil > Wetlands | place: USA... | reverse complement strand
AGGAGATTGCTGAATTTCTCGAGATACGCATCGACATTGTCGGCATTCCTGTTTCCGGGAACGAGACCAGTGGCAAGCATCTGCAACGCACCGTTTAATTGCCAAGCTGCAGCAGCACCTTTAGGATGTCCAGTAAGATACTTCTGGAACACGCAAAGCGTAACACAACCCTTACTCTTGCCCAAATGAGACATCTGCTCGCTAATGATCCCTGTCTCATTCTTATCATTGGCGACCGTACTCGTCCCATGCATACTTGCAACACCCAAGTCATCGAGGGTAAGACCCCAGGTAGCAAGGGCACCGCGAAGTGGTGCAATTCGTTCGTCTTGACGCCAGAAATCGTTGCCCCACATATTAAGGGCAGCTTTGATTTGACGTTGGGCCTCACGTTCGATGCTCTCGGCTCGGTCCCGGAGGTAAGCGTCGGTGTCGAGGTCGGGTTGGCCGGATTTGATGGCGGCGACTTCGTCTTGGAGGTAAAGGTACTCGGATTCGGTCCAATCTTTGATTTGGCGACGGCGGAGATCGAGTTGGCGTTTGCGGTATTTGATATCCAACAAGGGCGAGGGGAATTTGGAAGGTGCTTCACGGGCGACTGTAAGAACACCTTTTCCGGGAGCAGGAACAGAACGACCCTCTTTATCCGTAGCAGTAGATGTGAGAGCAATGATGCCACGAATAGGAACACCCATCTCAACCGCCAACTTGCCTTGCATGAGAATTTGGATACCAGCACCATGAGATTCCATGAAACCATTTCGGGTCGTGGTAGTCGGACGAGACATCTCACGGGGCGTGCGTCCATGGGCAATCTCATCCTCGGCATTGCTCGTAGCTTTCATGTTGCCGAATTCATAAGATCCTTCCTCTTGAAAGTCATCGTAACCACCAGAAATGACAATCTTGGCCTTCCCTCCGAGAATCGTCTCATAACCGATTTCAACGGATTCAACGGCCGTGGCGCAGGCGCCTACGGGGGTCTTGATGGGACCCGAGGAGGAGAGGAGCAGCATATTGACCCAAGCGGACATTGTGTTGATAAACGACTCTTGGAGGATATCCTTTTGAACGGGTTTGTCCATGAATCGATCTTTGTACATGCCGCGTAGAGCACTCATACCACCGACGCCAGAACCAGCCGTGTTGCCGACTTCGGAAACGTGGACGTACTTATAGAATTCGTAAGGGTCGGTGATACCGGCAGAGACGAGGGCCTCGACGGTGGCGACGAGGACGTACAAGGTAATGGGATCGACCTGCGAGATGATATCGTCTGTGAGACCATAACGTTTGGCGTCCCAACCGAGGGGGATTTGACCGGCAACCAAGCGATCGAAGCGGAGGGCCTTGGGGATATAAAGCGATGCACCCTTTTTGAATCGAACAGTGTACTCGCCGGATTCGGGGATCTCAAAAACTTCGACCTTATCTCCGTGTTGACTCTTGAACTCGAGAGCCTGTTCCTTGGATGTTTCGAAGGGCTCGAGATCTTGATCGATGATGACCTCGGTAAGCATACTCTTTCGTTTGGGATCATATCCATTGAACATCGCCGACTCAATCAAGCGAATTCCGGTATGTTCAAGGATATACTTCTCGTATTTCGCTTTGACTTCACGTTCTTCGACGGGTTGTTCAGTCTTCGCATCGACCCAGCCAGTATAGGTGTCACCGTTCTTCAACCGTCCATTGAAATTCTTGATGAGACCCATAATCCAAGCCATTTCAATACACCCTTCCAATGAGAATTCACCGTAGGCTTCCATTTCCCAGCGAGTTCGAGAGTTACCCCATGGTCCAACCTCGGCGAATCCAGCGACAACGACAACGCGTTCGAGATCGACCATGCCCTTCATATATGACAGTTTCTCCAAATCCTTCGCATACTTGAGGTCCGGGAATTCGAAGCGGATGTTGGCGCGAGGATTAATGATATGAGGTTTGTGCATCTTCTCGGCTTCAGGCCCATTGACGACGGTATGTTCGATAGCGGCCTCGGTAGCAACAGCCCGACGGACGTCCGAAGTCTTCATCAATTCTGCGCGCAAACGACTCGAGACCTCCTTCAAATCGGGCACAAACTGAAATCCGCCATTTAAATCTGCCCATACTGGAGATTGAGAACACAAATCCACGATAGGAGGCGTCATTAATCCAAGGATATTAAACGCCATTTCCTGCTGCGAAAAAGTCCGAATCCCCAACTTTTCAATGCCCTCGGCAATGACATTGTTGGCGTTCATGAGACCGGTACCCCGAGTCCAACCGATCACTGCACCGCACACAGTGAGATATTGTCCCCAACTCTCCGAATGCCACCGTTGGAACAACGTCTCGAGGGCAATTTTACTTTCAGAGTACAACCCGTCGTTACCGAAGAGCCCATGGTTTGCGGACAGCGGGAGAATGACTTGGGCTGGCCGAGTATCGTATCCACGATCGGCTTTTTCCTTTTTGACTGCTCCAAGGAGACGATAGAGGTTTGTGAGCATGATGCGGTGGGCGAGTTCGGAGCGTGAGTCGATGGTGTCGATTTCGCGACCATTTTCGGGGATTGCGGCGAAGGGGACTATGTAATCGAGATCCCATCCGAGACCGGACTTGGTATCGTAGATGTAGTCGATTAGCGCTTCGACGTCTTGCTTGGATCCTATTTATAGGTTAGTCATCTCAAACATAAAACAAGGTGATTGGTAGAACCCTGATTGAACGGTACGACAATGAGGCAAGAGCCCTTGGAGCCGTGACGGGTATACATCGACTGATAATACTCAGTAACTTCGCGCGAGTAACGAGAGGTCGTAACAATCATCCTCGCACCTCCCGAAATCAATCCTTGCAAAATCTCAGCCCCGATACTCCCCGCTCCAGCCCCGGTAATAAGAACGTTCTTGTTTTCAAAGGTAACGCCATCCTTCGCGGCCTGTTCCAAACAATCCAAATACAACCCCGTCAATCGCTGATCATATTCCCATCCATTCTCCTCCCTCTTCTTCAAATGCAAGAATGGGATTGTCTCTTTCCGCGCCCTGACAAAGGCAGTGCCGTTGGCGGCGGCGCTGCCGACCATACTTCCCTGACGCTGTTTCTTGGCGCGCTCCTCCTTGAAGAGTTGATCATTGATTGCGAGCGTACGATACACCTCTGCGTACAAACTCTTAATTTGCAACTTTGACGATTTAGACATTTTATGTTGTTGCTTGATGATTCTGTAGATGCGTTGCAAATCCCCCTGAACTTGCTTCTTTGACCCAAATTCGGTGAGCTTGGATCCCGCAGCCATTTCTTTGACGTAGGATTCGAGCTTTCGTACGGCGGGACGAGGGACTTCGTCGTACTTGACGTTTCCCTTTTCATCGATGGTAGTGTGGGGGGCGAGAGGATACTGCACGTCTTTGTAGACTGGGGCGGCGTCGAGGACTTCTCGGCAGTTTTCGATGAGCATATATCCTAATTCTTTGGCGAGTTGGTAGGTTTCGCCACGCTCTGTGGGACAGTGGTCGATGTAATATTGCATGAATTCCAAGAGCGTGGGACTCGCGCGATTCATTACAGCGATGCATCTACACCCGTCAGATGCGGTGTCACAAAGGCCGAGTGTTTTGGGGGGGTTACCTGGCGACGATATCACGAGACACGACACTCAATCGACCAAAGATGATATCGTAAAACATACTCATCGCATCCTGCCTAACCCAGTTCCAACTCGAATCATAAACCCGAGCCTTCAATCTCGAAAACACAGGTTCAATCCCCGAAGCATAAAATTCTCCGTGCTCCGTAGTCCATAAATCCAACTGCGCCCGCAACTTGTCACTAATCTCCTTTTCAGCGACAGCCAATTTATCCCCACTCCTCAAATCCTTATTGAGATACCGCGCAAATAGTTCCATTTGTTGCCCCACAAGAGCCTTTTGCGATTTGGTAAGGGCTTCCATGGCAGCGCTATCGATAACGGCGCCTCCACCACCACCTCCACCGCCAGCAGCAGGGGAAACAAGCGTTACACCCGCCTTGGCGGCATACTTTTGGGCAATGGAGTCAAGGAAGGCTTTTGCGTCGCCCTCGGCACCAAGACGGGAGGAGGGTTCGTTGGTCAAAGCGAGGAGGAGAACACTGTCTTGACGACCTTGTCCGAGACCCCAACGAGTAGAGAGGTAGTTGCGTGCTTGGGTGACGTTGAAGCCTCCGGGGAATTTGGACGAGATAAGACGCGTAATCAAGCTTGAGGAGAATTTGCCAAGATTGCCACTGAAAGAAGGCTGAATCGTTCCGCTGAGTTCATCGATGGGGACGTTTTCGGGGGAATCAACGGGTAATGAACCAAATTCCTTTTGCAAGTCTCCGAGAATTTCATTCTATAATCACCTTTAGTCACGGAATGGGGTAGAGGGCGGGTTGGGCACCTGGAGAGTCGACTTTCCTCCGACGAGGTCCTTGATTGCCTTTTGGACGGGGATTTCGTCGATAGATTTCTTCAATTTTTGAGCGACGACAGCATGCACGATCTCCACTGCCTTGAGAGGCACATCATCGATCTGTGTGGCAGGCCCAGCGGGCGCAGCAGCAGCAGGTGCCGGCGTAGCAACCGGAGCAGGCGGAGCAGGAGCACCAAGAGCAGCAGGCGGAGCAGCTCCGGCGGGAGGAGTGGCAGCAGCAGCGGCCGCTTCCTCAACAGGCTCCGGAGGATCGACATTATAGTAAATCTCCTTGCCCTCCTTGGAGTATGCCAGGACTTGTCGTTGCATGCCAAGGGCCTGATCGTATCCCTCGTATTTAGTCTTGAGGGTGCGGGTTGCCATGCCGGCGAGGGTAGGCGAAGGCCCGATTTCGATGAGGCGTTCCATGTGCATTGAGGCATCGAATATGACATCTTGTGTTTCGATCCAACGCACTGGCGATGCGAATTGGTAGGCAAGCAGCTCAACAAGCAGGATGTGTGCGAGTTCCTACGAACACGTTAGCGTTGTGTGTATGATGATGATGATGATGATGATGTCTGTTTGCACCTGCTCGGTCTCCGCGGCCGTCGGCGTTTGAATTGTTGTGTCTGCCATTTTTTGGGGGTGGGGCGTGGCAATGAAGGGTCAGGCGCGGAATTTGATCTCTCTGCTTGTGTCGGATGGTTGGAGGGGCGGCCGCCCTTAGAGAAAGAGGAAGGGGGAGAGGTGGGACGCCTCTTTCTGTTGAGAGAGAATTGGGCGGAGAGGACTTGTTGGAGAGGAGAGATAGAGAAAGAGAGAGGCTGAAGCAGAGGGTTGATGATGGTCGCCCTTTTTGGTTGAATTCCCCCGCGACGTAAAGGTAATAAATCACCGCGACATTTACATCCAACCTCAACACGCGCGGCAAAGTTGAGCAACTCAACGCCATTTACTCCTTTTCCGATTCAGCCCCAACCTAAGATTTGGGGTGGATAAAAGAAAACAACGTAAATATCGATTGAGCCGGTAAATGGGATCGGCATATTTGCACCCGAGCTCACCCCAACAAATTTTCAGCGTGTGGCGCTGCCGGAAGACCGGAACCAATCACAGCCGAGTTGGCGCATTCCTCAGGGGCACACCGCAACCCACCTTTCTGCGAGGGTGGGCCAGCAAACCCCTTTTTGTAAATGTTTGGGTTGCATACGCCGGATAAAGTTTATCAAGGCACGTGTGCATCGTCGTTCCCGACCGGATACCAGGAAGATTATCCGGTGTTAATTACATGACACAGTATTGTCAGTCCCGGGACATGGGAGACCCCCACTTTGGATTGCTCATCCGTAACTTTGCGGGCCTGTATACCGATCCCATGTTGGAACGTTGAAAATGCACGATCAGATTGCAGCTATAGAAACTGATCGCACCGCAAAATTGTAACTACAGCTTTCATCTTCCGTGTCAGTCAATCACGCGCTAACCAAGATCGCAAATCCCAAATGCGGATCTCATTATCCTTCGGGAACCTGCTCAAAAGGGTAGGGACCGGGAGAAGGCATCCATATATTCATTGAGTTATTAAGTTGGTGAACGATCAGTCGTATAATCGAGCGTATAACGGATGATTCTTTGGCTTTGAAGATGCCATCGGTCTGATGGACTTCGTGGGAAATGAGATGAGAAGGGGGCCCTCGTTTCATTGCAAGAGTAAGAGTATTAGCAGCTTAATACATGACGCCACCCTCAGCAAAAAGGGATCCGTTTAGATATGATCTAATCGATAACAATCTCGAAATCCGGCTTGGGCACTACGCCCTCCGCCCGCCTATTTTGAAGCCAGGTCCACCACCGCGGAGGCATCTTCTCCACAGCAAACACATCATCCCCCCAAGATTTATTCCATGACATAATATCCAAAGCAAGAAATTTGTCAGCCTTTGGTATTTCCAATGCTCCACTCGTCTTCGCCTCAAGACCTTCCACAAATGTAAACCCATCCATATCTTCTGGCATTTCATCCGCGGTGACAATGCCAAATTGCGCGTCATCTATACGTCGTCGCAATTCAGCGAGCACATCGACCGCAGCATTCCAATCATCCACCGGTCCCCGAAATCCTCCCCCCCGTCCTTGCAACGGGCGAAGATATTTTGTATGACCTTTTCCATGAATCCAGACATACCGCTCAAAACACTCACAAATTCGATCCACGAGGGCATATAGCTCCTCAGATAACTCAATCCGCTCCGTTTCCCGCGGCGGCCTGACCCCCTTTAATACCGCCCAATCGACTTTTTCGTCCGCCATGGCAATTTCGGCCAATTTATTCTCGAAATTCGTTGGGATATCGGGGGTATTCTGCTGAAACTTTCGACTTTCACCCTTTTGAAGGAATCGACAGTGAAGATCGCTGACGACTTTTGTTTGTAACTTACGCTGTAGAGCCATAAAAGTATACGCTAAGGCCTTGCGATCTTCCGTCTTCGAAATCGCCTCACGAACTTCTTCCCCATACACCAGTTGCCGCGAAAGCATCTCGATATCTCGTCGCAGGACTTTTTCGGGCCGCATCGGGACAAGGCGGCCTACGTATCGCGTTAAGCGATTGTAATTCTTCTTACTGACGATGATGGGATTTTCGATTGGTTTGACCGGGTACTGGAAGGACTGCTCTTGCTGTGGATGGGTAGGGACGTACTTTCGCAGCCAGTCTGGGAGACGAAGGGCGCGAGATAGATCATTTCTTGAGCCTTTTCGTCGGACACGGGTGAGCAGGAGGGCGAGTTCTTCCCAGGACGACGACCCCGATTCGTCGACTTTTGCTAGGGACATGAGGAAACGCAAGTGCCCTCGTCGGCACCGTTCAAGGTCTTTAACTTCCAGCTCGTCTTCCAACCACATGCAACTTTGCATCACGATTGTCGGGACAAGGGGGACGAGATCCGCGCGGTATTCAGGAAGTAGTCGAATGACAATGGCAACAGCCTGTTCGATATCAACCCGCTGTAAATGAAGGATGTAGGATTTGGCTTGGTGCAATTCAATCGGCCGGTGGATTTCAATGAGATTCAAAGTTATATTTCGCCCCAACATCGTGTCGTCCTTGTTAATCCTCACCGGTAATGTCTTGGTGTGAATGAATTCGCGCAGTCGATTGGGGATATCACTCCAACTTTGCTCGACGAGAAAGCGGCTGTGGGCATGGTACCGTATTCTATTCTGTGACCTGGCCAGTTCGCCCCACATGAACAGCTTGGATTGATGTTGGGTCAGGAATCTGAACCCTTCTGGGACGGTCTCGTGGCCGGCGCGAGGCCGACGCTGCCGTGTGCTGGCACCGCAATAGAGCATTCCCACGACCGTTTGTAATGTCGGCAGCAGCTCCATGTTTGAAATCGTTTGATCCGGGCTTGACCTCTGCTGTCGCAGAGCACCAAGAGGGGGAGGTTCCCGCCCATTTAAGGCTCTGGTGTGTGTGAGTCAGAAACGGCAGGCGCGGCTGTGCAGAAATTGCGCAGCGACGGACCGATCCGAGTGCAGGAATCAATGATAATTAAATACAGCCCCGACAAAAGATCTCTTATTAAGTCGTATAAAATATAGATATCCACTTCTAGCGCTGCTCTTTGTTTTTCGCAATCTGGTACAATGCTTCATATTCTCCACTCTGTGCCACCATCCCATAGAAAATCCCTCGCTTCTCCAACAGTGCAATCGGGGTATCATATCTAACAAATGAAATGATCAGAATCGCTGCCAAAAGAGCGCGGGGTTAAGCAAACGAGGAGGGAAATGTACTCCACAATCTTGCCTTCGTCCAAGACGAGGATTTTGTCATAGTCCATGATCGTACGTAAGCGGTGAGCGATGGTGATGACCGTGGATTCCTGGAATTCAGATCGTAAGGCTCGTTGGATGCGATCATCTGTTGCTTGGTCGACCGAGGCTGTTGCTTCATCGAGAATAATGACCTTTGAGCGTCGGACTAACGTTCGAGCCAAAGCGAGAATTTGTCGTTGTCCTGAAGTTTAGTTGATATACATATAGAATCCATAACCTTGAGAGAAATTGTCGCCGTTACTGGTCACGGCGGAGTCTAGTGTGATTCGTCTTGCCTTCGGAGAGGAACTTCCTGATCGTTCCTCGGCTGTGGGTTCTTCAGCGGCAGTTCCTTCGGATCCGTTTGCAAGACTCGCTCGATTCGAAAAAGCGACTTCATTCTCCTCATCCAGCAAACCACTCTGTCTCAATGCCAGATTCAGCTCTGCATCACCTAACCGTCCAAAGGGATCTAAATTGGATCGAATGGTCCCACTGAATAGAATTGCATCTTGGGGAATAATACTAACCCGATCCCGCAAATCTTCCAAGTTGATATTATCAATATCAATCCCGTTGATGATAATCGATCCACCGACTTTGTTCGTGAATCGTAAAAGTGTAAGACAAAGTGTGGACTTGCCACTCCCCGTCCGTCCGCAAATCCCAATTCGCTCTTTCGATTTGATTGAAAACGAGATATTTGATAAAACTTTCGGTCCGTCAAGGGCATATTTGACACTGAGATCCTTGACGACGACGTCACCGTCCGTAGGCCATGCCGCCGGCGGCTTTCCCTGTTCTGTTGGGGGTGGTTCAGAGGGTAAATTGGCATATTGCATCACACGTTCAAAGCTGTTGAGTTCTATCTCCAGTTCGTTGAGGGTTCGCACGAGATACAGGATCGTTTCGCCGAAGCCAGTTGCATTGGCAAGACTGAAGCCGACGAGGCCTGGGCTAATGTCGCGGTTTCTGAGGGCAAGAATAGCTGCTGTAAAGGCCATGAGACTCCCACACGCATCCGCGCGGATATTGATCCATCGATTGATCAAATAGAGATACGTATATGGTCGAAGATTGGTATCGATTTTTGTCAGATTATTCTGGGCAAATCGGTCTTGCGCGCCAAATCTAAAGGTCAATAAATACCAATGTGGTGTATACGCTCGAATAGTGACAGCACCAAGAATTGTGTCTCCGAAATGTGAGAACAGAGGCGATTCCGTCACCGATTGACATCTCTTGACAGCAATATTGGCACGAACGTAAATTTCCCCCAAAACATAACCAACACCCGCAACGATAACAGCAGGAACCATAAAAATTGGCATCACTGACGTCACAGCGCCCATTCGAAAGAGGATTTGTAGGGAAGAGTCAATGACATACATCAACCACATCAACAATCTCGTGTCCAAACTCGTAATATCCTTTGAAAAGCGATTGATAATCCGTCCAACGGGCGTAACATCAAACCACGAAATCGGCGACCCAAAGACTCCACGAACTAGCATCCGGTGCAATTTCTTCGCTGCATTCCAGCCGCCGACTTGATAGAATGCGGAATCGACGACATCAAGGACGGAGTAGGCAACGGCGATCAATCCTGTACCTGCAAGATAAAAAGCCGCATTCGCTTCGGGACCAAGTCGATTGTAGGCATCCGACCAACGGGCAATCCACCAAGTACTGAAGATATTCCCTACTTGTCCCATCGAGACAGCAATCCATAACCCGGCGATAAAAACCGGAGATCCGAAATATGACATGTACTGGAACACGGTCTTTCGTGAGATTCGTCCGACGGCACGTTCCTCCTCCAAAACCAACTTACCACTCTTCTCAGGTTTTGGAGTCGTACTATCAATCTTTGTTGGAATTGAACCTTCATCAAGAATATCCTCCGCTTCGTCTTCCGTTTCTTGTAACAGTCGCTGGGCATCGACGCTCAAGTTTGCCAGGGAATCCGCGGAATGCACGACGGAGACGATTTTCCCAGATTCCATGACGACAATTTTTCGCGCTGCCCTTTTGGTTAAGTTGACGTGATGTGTGACGAGAAGGACCGTTCGACCCCGAAGGAGATCGCCGGTGATGCAATGTTCGAAAATGTACTTGCCGACGTGGACGTCCAAAGCCGACAGAACATCGTCCAATAGAAGGGTTTGGGCAGGGGAATAAACTGCTCTTGCAAGCGCGAGACGTTGTTTTTGTCCTCCGCTGAGAGTGATCCCTTTCTCTCCCACTTCTGTTTTGTCGCCGGCTTCGAACAGGTCAAGATCGAGTTTGAGTGCACATGCATCGATGACTTTCCAGTACCGCTCCTCGTCAAAGTCATTCCCGAAAAGGATGTTATCCCGAATTGTGGCATTTTGTAACCAGGCCGTTTGAGAGACGTATGCAACCCCTTCAGCCCGCGGGAGGTAAAATTGTCCCGATACCAATCGCATTTCTCCCAGCAAACCAAGGAGAAGAGAGGATTTCCCCGACCCGATGGGTCCGACAATCAAGTTTAGTTCGCCTTCAGAGAACGTGACATCGAGATCTTTGAGTTGGAATGTTGTATCGGTGGGTTCCTTGGACCAGGAAAGGGTGGCATTGGAGAAGGAGGGGACTTTCGTTGTTGCGACTTGATTGTTCAGAATTGAAGCATCGTCGATTTCTTCTTCTTCGTTCAAGTATTGATCAATGCGTTTTAGACTCACCATCATCTACTGTCAGAAATGTCATCGAGGGAGGTACGTTAACGGTTGATCTTGCGATCATGCCGACGTAGATGAATTGACTTGCGAGGATTTGGAACAAAGTAATTGCGGTAAAGGCAATGCTTGAATGCAACTCTCGCTTTTGAATGATGGTGAAAGTAAATAGTGTAGCAATCAAGTTGATGAAGGGAAGAGCTTTGTTAATAAAAGAAATCAAGATGTTCATCATCGCCCCTAATCATGAGAAATGTCGTGTCGCGGACATTACGTTTCCAGATCATTTTCTGTTCAGCATCTCGCTTCTCATCAATGCGAGCCATCATAGCCCGTTCCCAAGCAAAATACTTGACGACTCGAGCACTATTAAGGAGTTCGCCCACAACACCCAGTCGTTCGTCCGTGCGTTTCAGAACCGCTTGTTGCAACTTCGCATACCGCAAGTACAATAGCGTCGGAATTGGGAATGTCACAACCATACAAAGAAACCCGACAAAAGCCGACCATCCGATTAAGATCCACAGGTACGCCAGCGAAAAGGCAATCCCCAAGGGCACCGAGATTAAAAAGAAAAACACATCCCGATTGCCGGTGATTGCGTCGCTAACACGATAAGCCAGTTCCACTGGGGTAGAAGATACACATCCGAGGCCATGAGGTTGTTGATCCTTCCAAACCGGTTTCGTTCAACTTCCTCGTGTCCCTCAGGAGCCCCCGCCATCCTGACTCTCAGCGTCTTTTCATACAAAGCTTGCACAAGCGCAGCCTTCGCATTCGCTGTCAACTCAATCGACCTCACAAAATATTGCTGAATAAACATGCTGTTCGCAATGGGCACGACAAGCAACGCTACAACCCAAACATATGGCGTCACGGTGGCTTTTCCAGGGTTCTCCAAGTACGCCAACAACCGATTCATCGCCAACGTTGGTGCAAATGTAAACACTGTCTCAAAGAGGGCCCAGAAGAGCATCCAAGCCACGGATGTTTTAGTGAGAGAGATGAGTTTCCAGAGAGTTCGGATGTACTTGCTGTCGATGTATTTTTGCCGCCAAAGTTTGGCCCGGTAGTTATCTGGTAGGGGCGGCAGGTCATCGAGGGTCAGTTCACGCCAGATCCCCCTACGGACGAGGTAGTCGATGTAGAAGAATGTGAGGTAATAGGAGAAAGGGGTGCATGTTTGCAGCGGGGACGGTTCGCAGTTATCTTCTGGAACAACAGGACGAAAGACTTTGGGAGTGAACAATCTGAAGGTCAGGAGAGGGGTGGTCGGAAACGATATACGGGATGATGTTGACTGCGACAGTCAGTGTGACGGCAGTGTTGAATTCCCAATCAGAGAGCTCGGATTGAATGAACGGCAGGCCCACTTTCGGGATTAGGAGAAGTCTGGGAAAGACATCCGTCTGGATATGGTAGACCAGGGGTAAGACGCCGAGTGCACAGACCAAATTGTACAGGGACCGTCGGTACAACGTGGGAAGAAATCGAAGGAGGCTATATGCCAACGTCACGGCCTTACGTCAGAACAAGGCTATGGATTACCGAACCCAGTATACGACAAACACTAGCCGAAGCGGTGTCACTCCATCGGTGATGAGGATTGCGACGTGAATGGCCACTAACCCCGCGATGACGGCAGCGTGCAGAATCCCCATTCGCAATCGCCAGCGCTGCAATGGTTCAGGCGACTTGCCTGTCTTCTCCTTGGCGTGTCCAATTCCATTCCCGTTCTGAATGTGTGTGGGCAGCGATTCGTATTCGCAGACTCGAAATGTCCCCGGCAATTTTAGTGCCTCCTTGCTGAAAACGGGGTCGCCGGAAATGATCCACGATAGCAACAAGATCGCGAGCGACAGTCCCAATGCAGACAGGAGGAGAATGGAGTATGTCTTATCCGCGAGGGAAGACTCCGCGGCAGTTGCATTGGCGAGGGAACTCCAAAAGAAATGGTGGTGAGGTTGGTGACTGGAACTGTCCCCTTAGTCCGAGTTGCATATCTAGGGATTTAACGACCTGAACACCGTCTGAACGGCTTCTCGGGACATTGCTGCAGCTGGCCCTTCAACTCTTGTTCACGTCAAAGAGTTTCTTCCTTCTCTGGCGACGCCGCTTTCACTTGCGCGAGTTTTGTACTTTGTCGTTGAGTCAGACTCTTATCGAGGAAATTGTGCAATTACACGCTAAATTGATCGCCCCGTAAAGTTGGGCGGACTTCGGTCGACCAATCAATCGGCCATGCCTTCCGGCGTCGTGTTGCCCGTTTCTCGCCGTTCCTAGCGCAGCGCATGAAATTTTCTTCTCCTTCCCCATGTCGACCCCCCATTCTGACTCACAGGGTGACACCAAGCGATGACGACAGCCGCGGAATGAAACAAGAGTATCAGTAAATGACGATAGGCATCGTTACACAATTAGGCTGTTCAATTCTTCTTCACGAGTCCCTTCCATTGCCAGAGCTTGCCCCCTGGATGACTCGGCATTTCCATTGCCGCCTGCGTTCGGGATACCTGAAAGCTTATTAATACTTTGAACCACTGTGCGAACTTTTGTTCGTCTTGACTCCGTCTGCGTAAATGGATAGTAGTCAACGGAGCGGTGGCAGAACAACCGTGCATATAAGGCGACGTGTTCCATATTCAAGGGCCATGGCGTAAGAAACGGCTCGAACACCAAATTGGGCGAAGTTGATGGCAAGGAGTCTCTGTATGGTCGTAAATTATATCTATGCAGATGAACTTCAACAAATCCTAGTAGCTGTCATCAAACTATTACTATCTCTAAGCAAATTCAATTCATCTATCAAACTTCTAAAACCACCTGTTAGATACACATCAGGGAGCGGGTTATGGTTATGGTACCTTGTTGTGGCTGATACTTATGCCAATTGTTGAGCACATTGGCGAGTTTGGGCGAGCCAGTGAGCTTATGCACTTCTTCAAAATACTCCTTCGAAATACTGAATGGCTTGGCCGTGACGTTCGGAATGTATCGGTTAAGCAACAGCGAAGGATTAATCTGACTCCTCGTAATCTTCTTCGACAAATAGCTTCGGAAAGGACGAACTCCGTTGCGAAGGAAAGTCGAGTGGAATGGCACATCAATCGCCTTCAGCGGGATGGTGGCATATCCCCTCTCCAACTCAATGGGTCCCTCAGCAGCCTTTTTCCTCGACTTTTCAGCCGAAGCATCGACGATTTCGGAAAGACGTTTCTTGACTTCCTCGATCGACAGGGTCGACATGAGTTTCTGCATATCGATCTTTTGCTGCTTGAGGAAGTTGAGAACGTTGCAGAGGCAGTCGAGAGCATTAAGATGACCCGCGCAGACGTATTGCGAGTTTTCGACGTTGAAATTGACAATTTCGAGCAACCAGCCGGTTTGCGAGGAAATCATTTCGACGACACCGCGAAGAGCGGCCTCGTTGAAGGTGGGCGAGACACGAGATGGGTTAGCTGCCACCATACCGTATTCGGAACGGCCTTGAGCGTCGCGCGACTAAAGCATCAGCATCTGTTACTTTGTCATGAAAAAACATACCACCGCAACTTGCATCGTAAGACCACGGTAGAAAACGATATCCACCAAACTTTCAATTGGCAAAACATCCCCAATAGCCGCCAAAGCAGAATACTCACCCAACGAATGTCCGGCAAAAGCACACCCCGTCTGAACCAGCCCCTTGGACTTCATATCCTCAAAAGCGGCCTTTTCCATCAACGTCAACGCAGGCTGCGTAAACTGCGTAGCTGAAAGAAGGCCGGTAGGGGACACGAATTTGTAGAATGTGGAATTCTCATCAATGCCTTTGAAGATGGGGACCACTTTGGACACGCCGTTCGCATCGACTTGTTCGTAGACCATGTTCAGGTAGTTTTGGCGGATTGCTTTGCCCTTTGGCCCACCAAAGTAGACGGTGAGTTCTTTTGGGTTGTTGCGGACTATGTCGACAATCGAGAAGCCGTAGTGAGTAAGAAAATGTTCGTCGGCGCGGTCCCAGATTGCTCGCGCAACGGGGCTGGATTCATACAAGTCCATGCCCATGCCTATCGATGTTAGACTTCCCTATCGAATGGGGGGTACCTTGTTCCTGTGAGCCTTGGCCGGTGAAAACATAGGCGGTAACGGGCTGGTCAATCTCAGCAGTGCCTTCGATGACTTTGTGCCCCGTTTCCATATTGAACGTTTCGACCTTAATGATCTTCTTGCCGTTGACCATGCCCGTGTGCGCCAACTTCGTTTCGAGACGGGTATTGGGAAGAACCATATCAAGGAAGCTGACTTCGAACATGGTGACACGTTCCGGGTGATTCTCAGCCGCAAATGTCTCGACGAATTTTCTGGTCGCCGCTGAGGTCCACATGCCGTGGGTAATGGTACCAGGAAGCGATGCATACGTCGCGATATAAGGATTGACGTGGATCGGGTTGTAATCCGAGGAGACTGTCGCATAAGGCGAGTTATGAGGAGGCGATATGAAATCTCCCGTGAGAATCGAAGGGTCCGGCATAACGGAATATCCACCATTCTCAAATGGAACAGGTTGCTCAATTGGCGTTCCGTTCCTCTTGAGATAATCAATGACCGGATTCCCGTGAGACTCGCCGCATTCGTATTCAACAGCAGCAACCTGAATAACCTCCTTTGTCGACAATTCCATCCAAACAGACCCGGAAGTCTCGACGCTCGAATAAACAGTCTTATTCTTGAACCTATAAAGCGAAGATAGACGGAACGTCAACGTCGCATTCAACAAATCCCGACCATAAATCGGCAAAAACCACTCTTTCGAACGTAAAACTTCAACATCCTTA
>Ga0335081_10009354_pt1 | contig 15762 bp, 13 predicted proteins | sample Lox_Sample_35_FD_206713 | JGI IMG/M metagenome (GOLD analysis project Ga0335081, IMG submission 206713) | Soil microbial communities from Loxahatchee National Wildlife Refuge, Florida, United States - Lox_Sample_3.5 | ecosystem: Environmental > Terrestrial > Soil > Wetlands | place: USA... | reverse complement strand
GCACCAGCGCGCCAGCCCTCGAGAATGGGGGTGGTCAAAACCACTTGGGCTTCTTGGCCATAGCCGCGCTGCATTTCGCGGCCGATCAACAAGTTGAATTTCTGATCAGTGCCTCCCAGTTCGACGTCAGCGTTCAAAGCAACTGAGTCGTAGCCTTGCGCGAGAGGATACAGCAACTCATGCAAGGCAATCGGTTTTTCTTGCTGGAACCGCTGGTGGAAGTCTTCACGCTCGAGCATTTGAGAGACGGTGAATTTTGCCGCCAAACGGATCCAGTCCGCGGATTTCACTTTATCGAACCATTCACTGTTGAAGCGAACTTCGGTACCTTCTTTGGAAAGGATTTTGTGCACCTGCGCCATGTAGGTTTCCGCGTTGCGCTTGATTTCTTCAGGACTGAGCGGTGGGCGAGTGACGGAGCGTCCGGTTGGATCGCCAATCATGCCAGTGAAATCGCCGATCAGGAAAATTGCCGTATGCCCGAGGTCCTGAAAGTGCTTCAGCTTGCGCAAAATGACCGTGTGGCCCAGGTGCAGATCGGGCGCGGTCGGGTCCATGCCAAGCTTCACGCGCAGCGGTTTGCCGGATGTCCGCGATTTCTCGAGCTTGGCGCGCAACTCGTCTTCACGGATAAGTTCTGCCGCGCCTTTCTTGATGCAGGCGATTTGCTCATCAACGGGAGCGAAGTTTGGCATGAGAGAACATTATTGCAGATCGTAGATTTCAGACCATTTTAGAAATATGAGGAAAAAGCAGTTCTCAGCGACCAGTTGTCGGTTCTCAGTTTCTGAAGCTGGGTACAGCTTAACTTTTCCTCACCAGCCTTCGTCCCACGATCTCGTATTTGCTCTCCAGCACAATTTTGATCGCCTCTGTATATGCGATGTGCTCCTGCTCGAGAATGCGCGTTGCAAGGCTGTCTTCGGTGTCGCTGTCGAGCACGGGAATGGCGCGCTGCACGATGATGGGTCCATGGTCGAGTTCTTCGTCAACAAAATGCACTGTGCAGCCGGAAACTTTAACGCCGTACGCGAATGCCTGCTGTTGTGCTTCCAAACCGGGAAAGGCGGGCAACAGTGAAGGATGAATGTTGAGGATTTTGCCGGGGAACTGGCGCACAAACCAGGGCGAAAGCAAGCGCATGTAGCCGGCCATGCAGATGAGATCGACTTTGTGCTGCTGCAACACACGGACTACCTCACGATCATGATCTTTCCGCTCTTTGCCCGCAGAAGGGATCACAACGGCGTTCAATCCAAGTTTTCGAGCGATCTCAAGACCGCCGGCATCGGCGCGATTCGAGATCACAACGGCAATTTGCGCGTCTGGAATCTTGGCCGCTGCGACGTTGCGGGCGATGGCTTCGAAGTTCGAACCACGTCCCGAGATCAGAATGCCGAGATGCTTCATAGCGAAATCTTAATCCAGGTCGTCATTTGCTGGCGTAGTCGCCCTCCGCTATAGTTAAACTTTCCATGTACCAAGATTTCCATGCTGTCGACCGGTGGACGAAGAAAGAGGTCCACTGCCTCTACCAGGCGCTAATCGTTGCGGTTGCGACGCGCCACGCGGATGCCGTCGACATTAAATTTCTGGTCGATGGTCGGCCGGTATGGATTGCGCTGCCGCTGCCCGCATGGGTTGAGTACAAAAACCGCACCGGAAAGATGATCACCGATCCCCTCGCCATCGAAATTGCCGGGCATTACCTAAAAACTGCATTGGAAGCGGGCGAAGGGGTTGGGCAGGAGATGTATGCGCTTACCGTCGCGCAAACCCTGGCCCACCTGGAGGCCATGGTCAAACAAGAGGCCAGCCTGCAGCCTTCAGTGGCTTCGTAAGCAACGGATTTTCCATTGGTTCTATCCCTTGCCATTGTCAATTCGCCCAGAGAAAGGCACAATACATAGTCGCATGAGTTGAGCTGCACACCAGGAAATGTGAGAGTGGGTGTGACTGTCAACGGCTTGATTGCCCAGCATTCTTTTATGCGCATCCAAAGACGTCCGTGCTCGTGAAGTGTTTCATTGCCGCCACCTACTGCCCCCCGGTGTTTAGCGCGAAACGCCCGGTTCGTCGTCAGGAGACTTTATGGCCACAACCACAATGGATGTGAAAGCTGCTCCTACCCACAACAGCAGGCTAACCGAATGGGTGGAGGAAGTGGCAAAGATGTGCCGTCCCGATCAGGTGCACTGGTGCGACGGCTCGCAACAGGAATACGAGCACATGCTTAGTATCATGATCCAGTCGGGCGTTGCTATACCTTTAAACCCGGCCAAGCGTCCAGACAGCATCCTGGTACGCTCCAACCCGGCCGACGTGGCCCGTGTTGAAGCTCAAACATTTATTTGCTCCCTGGATAAAGACGACGCCGGTCCCACCAATAACTGGGAAGACCCCGCGCGCATGAAAGAGACGTTGCGCAAGCTGTATGCCGGCTCCATGACCGGAAGAACGATGTTTGTGATCGCGTACAGCATGGGCCCCATTGGCTCGCCCATCGCAAACATTGGGGTCGAGCTCACAGACTCACCCTATGTCGTGGCCAATATGCACATCATGGCCCGGGTCGGTACGCCGGTACTGCAGGTTTTGGGTAGCAGCGGCGAATTCGTGCGCGGACTGCATTCGATTGGAGCGCCGCTTGGCCCGCAGGATCCGGATTCCACCTGGCCTTGCAATCCCGATTTCAAATATATCTGCCACTTCCCGGAAACGCGTGAGATCTGGTCGTACGGTTCAGGATACGGCGGCAATGCGCTACTCGGGAAAAAGTGTCACGCTCTTCGCATCGCGTCGGTACAGGCGCGGGATGAGGGCTGGATGGCCGAGCACATGCTCATTCTCAAGCTTATTAGCCCATCCGGCGAAGCCAAGTATATGACCGGAGCGTTTCCCTCAGCGTGCGGCAAGACGAACCTCGCCATGCTGATCCCTACAATTCCCGGATGGAAAGTCGAAACCATTGGCGACGATATCGCGTGGATGAAATTCGGCGAGGACGGGCGGCTCTATGCCATCAATCCCGAAGCCGGTTTCTTTGGCGTGGCTCCCGGGACCAGCATGAAATCGAATGCCAACGCCATGCTGAGCGTCACGCACAATTCGATTTTTACCAATTGCGCTATGACCGCGAGCGGAGACGTGTGGTGGGAAGGGATTAGTGAGCAGAAGCCGGCTGAGCTGACCGATTGGCTGCGTCGCCCATGGACGCCGGCATCAGGCAGAAAAGCTGCTCACCCGAATGCGCGCTTTACCACTCCCGCCAAGCAGTGCCCCGTGATCGCGCCCGAGTGGGAAGATCCTAAAGGCGTGCCGATTGATGCGATTCTTTTCGGGGGACGCCGCGCCGGAATCGTTCCTTTGGTGACCGAATCGTTTAATTGGCAGCACGGCACATTCCTCGGAGCCACGGCTAGTAGTGAGACGACAGCAGCCATCGTCGGCAAAGTTGGTCAATTGCGTCGCGATCCTATGGCTATGCTGCCCTTTTGCGGATATCACATGGCTGATTATTTCGCGCACTGGTTAAAGATCGGCCAGCAGTCCACCGGCTCCAAATTGCCGAAGATTTTCTACGTCAACTGGTTTCGCCAGGATGAAAGCGGCAAATTCCTATGGCCGGGTTACGGCGAGAACAGCCGTGTGCTGGAGTGGATTTTCGAGCGCTGCAATGGCGCGGTGCATGCCCAAGAAACGCCCATTGGGCGATTACCGCTACCGCAGGACTTGGATACCAAGAACCTCGACGTTTCGGCCGGCAAGCTGGCCAAGCTCCTTAGCGTGGACGTCGACGGATGGTTGGCCGAGGTGCCGCGCATCCGCGAGCATTTTGCGGCTTTCGGCAACCGGCTACCGCAAGGCATGCGTGATGAGGTCGATGCGTTGGAGCAACGGCTGAAAGCAGCTAAGAAGTAGTTGTGATCTGTCAGTTTGTCCATGAACAAGACTGCTGCAACAAGTATTGACGAGTACATCCGTGGTCATTCAAGGGAAGTTCAGCAGCTCTTGCAGAGTATGCGGCAGACCATCAAGCAGGCCGCTCCCAAGGCCGAAGAAACCATCAGCTACAAGATTCCTGCATTTCGCTTGAACGGGATGCTGGTGTGGTTCGCCGCATTCAAGAACCATATCGGTTTTTACCCCGGCGCCGAGGCGATGAAGGTATTCAAGGACGAACTGTCGGCATACAAAGGCGCGAAAGGCTCGGTGCAATTTCCATTTGACAAGCCGCTGCCGTTAGCGCTGGTGGGCCGGATCGTAAGGTTTCGCGTCAACGAGAACGTGAACAAAAAGTAGGCGAGGGGGGATGCCCGCGTTTTGTAGCGGCATAGCCGCGTAAGAACCGGTTCCCAGTTTCCGGTTCTCAGTTCGCAGTGCGAATGCCAACTACCGCCATCATGCGTCCCGTGATGCCCTTTTCAGCGCGATAGGAAAACAGCAGGTCCGGACGGCAGGAAGTGCACAGTTCTGAGGCCGTGATGTTCTTAGCTATGACCCCTGCATCCATCAGCTGCCGGCGATTCGCTTCCACCAAGTCCAGAAAGATCTTCGGCCGAAGTTCTGCGTGCCCAGGAGCTCGGGCAGTAAGGAAGAGCAAGGGATACTTCTCGCGGATAGGATCAGATTCCTTGACCTCGCGGAACAAATCTGCCGCATACGCGAACTGCGATTCAAACTGCTCGCGGACCTCGGGCCCAACTTCGTAGCAGCAACTATGAATTCCGGGGCCGATGGCTGCTTTGATGTTTTCTGGCTTGGTCGCGAACAAACGGCGCATTTCCCCTATGCCTTTTTGCGCGATCCTCTTCAGGGTCCCACGCCAGCCAGCGTGAAACACGCCAACCACGCGTTGCCTGGTATCGACCAGAATCAGCGGCAGACAATCGGCAGTCTGGATTGCGAGCAGAATTCCCGGGGTTGAGGTAATCAGACCGTCGCCGGTCAAATGATGCTCTGGTTCGGCATCGACGCGGTGGATCAAATCGGAGTGAATCTGGCGGAGCGTGATGAGCGGCCAGGAATCGTTCACATGCAGTTGCTGCAGAAATTTTCCGCGGTTGCGTTCCACTGCTGATCGCGAATCATCTTTGGTGAACCCCAGATTGAGCGCATAGCCGCCATAGACTCCGGAAACTCCGCCGTTGCGAGACGAGAATCCATGCACGATCCATGGAATCTTGCTTAACAGCGAGCTCTTGAGTACTGTGAGTTTGGTCCTACCCGCGAGCTTCAGCGCCATGCCCCTATCTTATCGTTCCGGATTGAGCACGTTTTGCCTCTCTCGCCTATAATGGTCGCTTTCTGCAGCTAAATATGTCGCATTCCGACCTTTCCCAGGAGAAAGCATGCGCTCTTTGATTCTCGCTTTTGTCGTATGTGCTCTGTTTACGCTTACATTCGCCCAGTCCAGCCAAAATAAAACTGAAGAGCAAACCAAAGCAACGGTTCAGCCAAAAAAAACACCCGAACAAACCGCTAAGCCTGCGGAACCACCGTCGCCCCCAAGCGAAGAACAGAAGCCGAAAGAGAGCCCCGGCGACAAAGAGAAAGACAAAGAAGAACACTATGACATGACAGAAGTGGCGCCGGTGGTTACGCACCATCAGGTCACGGTCAATGGCAAATTGCTGAAGTACACCGCGACCGCCGGCCGGCTTCCGATCAAACGGCCTGACGGAAAGATCGAAGCCGAAATGTTCTTCGTGGCTTACACGCTGGATGGTCAGGACGTGAGCAAACGCCCCTTGACTTTCGCGTTCAACGGCGGTCCTGGTTCAGCGTCAATCTGGCTGCACATGGGCGCTTTGGGGCCTAAGAAAGTTGTACTCGATCCGAATGGTTTCATGCCGCCCTCGCCTTACCACATCGAAGACAATCCCTACACACCCCTCGACAAAACCGATCTGGTTCTGGTCGATGCCATTGGCACGGGGTTTAGTCGTGCCGCTGACCCGGAGTTGCGGAAGAAATTCTGGGGAGTGGATGGCGATATCGAAGCGTTCAGCGAATTCATCCGCATGTACATTACTCGCTATGAGCGCTGGACTTCGCCGCTATATCTCTTTGGCGAAAGCTATGGAACCACGCGTTCGGCAGGGATCTCCGGCTATCTTTCGGATCGCGGAATCTCTTTCAACGGCATCACTCTGCTTTCGATGGTGTTGAACTTCGAGACACTTATCGACACGAAGACGAACGATCAAGCTTTCATCTTCTTGCTTCCTTCGTTCACGATGATCGCCGGCTATCATCACAAGCTGCCCTCTGACCTTGCGGCGGATATCACTAAGGCTCGCCAAGAATGTGAACAATTTGCTTCCGGGGAGTACGCGCAAGCTCTAGCCAAAGGCGACGCGCTCACGCCCCAGGAACGCCAGAACATCATCGACAAAGTGTCCCGTTATACGGGCATCAGCAAGGAGATCGTCGATCAGGCCAACCTGCGGATCAATGTTCGTGAGTTCACGCACTATCTTCTGATTGATCAAAAGCTGCGCGTGGGACGCCTGGATGGCCGCTACACCGGGCCTGATCCCAATGGACTGATGGATACCGAATTCTACGATCCTACCGGATCCGCAACCCGCCCGCCATTTACGGCTGTATTCAACAACTACGTTCGAAATGAACTCGGCTACAAAACCGACATGCCTTATTACGTCTTCGCACCAGAAGCGGGTTTCGGGAAATGGGATTGGGGATCGGGAATAAAAGGATTTCCTGACACGGCCACCGCGCTGCGGCAGGCCATGGTGAAGGACCCGTATTTAAAAGTTCTCGTCATGGAGGGTTATTACGATCTTGCTACTCCGTTCTACGCGGCAAACTACACCATCGATCATCTCGATCTGCCCAACAATTTCCGCGGCAACGTTTCCTACGCTACCTACGATGCAGGGCACATGGTGTATCTGCCGACGAGCGGGCTGAAAAAGCTGAAATCTGATTTGGCGGATTTCATCGACAAGACGACCGAGCGACAGTAAAGGTGCTCGCGATATTCGCCGAGTTGTCCTCCTGCTCGCTGGACAATTAGAGTTCAGCAATGATCATCGAAATGAGGACGTACAAGACGAAGCCTGGCAGACGGGAGGAGTTTCTTCAGCTATTCCGTTCAAAGTCGATTCCAGCGCATGAAGAAATTGGTATGAAAATACTGGGCCCATTCCGTTCGATCGAAGACCCCGACACCTTTTTCTTCATGCGAGGCTTTCCTGATCTCCAGTCACGTGAGCCGATGAAGGCAAAGTTTTATGAAGGAGAATTTTGGAAGCGCGAACTCGAAAACGTGCTTATGCCAATCCTGGAGAAGTATGAAGTTGTGCTGGTGGACGATCCCGACGGACAGATTCAGTGGTGACCACGAGCGCAGGCGCTCGAACTCTAGTCGCCTTGCGCCACAGAGGAAGTGCTCGCAGCCAGATCAAGTGTCGTGAACGGCTTCACCAACTCAGGTCGCGGTGGCAGCTTGGATAGCCGCACACGGTAAACATGCCGAGCCAAGCCAAGTTTTTTCAGAATCCAAATGCCGTACCAGTTGATGTCGAACTCATACCAGGCAAGGCCGTGCCGAGCCGATACGGGATGCGCATGGTGATTGTTATGCCAGCCCTCACCGAAAGTGAGGAGCGAACCGACCCACCAATTGTTCGTGGATAGGTCACTCGTAGCAAACCGGCGCGATCCCCATGTATGAGTGATGGAATTGACCATCCATGTGGCGTGCAGGCCGACTACGGTTCGCATGAACGTGCCCCACAGGAGTAATGGCAGACCACCGATGGCCAGCAAGATTAAGCCGACAACAATACTGGAAACGTAGTGATACTTCGTGATCCAGACGTGGAATTTGTCTTTGGCAAGGTCCGGGACATACTTCGCAAGAGTGGTGGTGTCATGGTGCATGGATTTGCCCATAAGAATCCAGCCCATGTGCGCCCACCATTTGCCATCGATCGGCGAGTGCGGATCGCCTTCATGATCGGAAAACTGATGGTGAATGCGATGGGTTGCCACCCAGAAAATCGGACCGCCCTCCAGCGCCATAGTGGCGCAAACGGTCAGAAAATATTCCAGCCACTTTGGTGTTTTGTAACCGCGATGAGTCAGCAGCCGGTGATAGCCCATGCCGATACCGAGACTGCCTGAAACCCACCAAAGAAAGCACGCCACAGCAAAAGCTTTCCAGGTGAAAAAGAAAAGCGCGGCGACGGCTCCAAGATGAAAAGCAATCATGAAGCCGGTGGTGATCCAGTTGATTTCGTTTTCGGCGGCGGCTTTGCGGTTAAGGGCTTCGAGTTCCATGGTCTTGCAGAGTTCCCCAATTCGTTCTACAGGCCTAACGTTAACAGGCGAAAGGCGGAGTCTTTGTAATAGTTGTGTAATACAGGAGGGTTGGCTAGTTACCAGAGTACAAGGCGCGGTATTGCTGGTCAGGATCAAGTCAGAATTAACAGTCCCTGCGCCAGCCGTGGTTGCCAGCTTTAGAACACTTGACGGCGCTTGTACTGCAGCTCAGTTATGCTCGTTGTAAGCTGATTGCGGAGAGCTGATCTTCATGAAAACCGGCATTATTGGGTTGCCGCAAGTCGGGAAAACATCTCTGTTTCGCATTCTTACGAAGGCGCAGTTGTCGGAGCATGCTTATGCGAATCCCCGGGAAGCGCACATCGGGGTCGCCAAAGTCCCTGATGATCGCTTGGATAAACTAGCCGCTCTCTATAATCCCAAGAAATTGACCCACGCGTCGGTGGAATACGTCGATGTCGGCGCCATCGGCCAGGAGGCCTTGAAAGAGAGCGCCTACCTTGGGCATTTGCGCAATGTGGATGCGCTCGCACACGTGGTCCGTGCGTTCGAAGATCCTGCCATTCCGCACGTCGGTCCGATCGATCCGCTACGCGACATAAAGAACGTCGAGTTTGACCTCATGGTCAGCGATCTTGGGCAGATCGAGAAGAGGCTTGAGAGGGTAGAAAAAGATCTTAAGAAGATGCGCTCTGCTGACCTGGAAAAAGAATTTGATCTGCTCAAGCGCGCCAAAGCGCATTTGGAATCAGAGCGGCCCTTGCGTGAGCTGGAGATGTCTGGCGAAGACAAGAAACGCTTCCGCGGGTTCATGTTTCTCAGCGAAAAACCGATTCTGTACGTTCTGAACATCGGCGAAAGTACTGAACTGGGTAAAGAACTCGAGAACGCAGCCAGTAAGCACAAAGTGGCGGAGGTGGCCTCGAAACCGAATGGCGCAGCTGCGGCAGTTTGCGGCAAGGTGGAAGCCGAGTTGGCCGAAATGAGTGATGAGGACGCTGCAGAGTTTCTCTCCAGCTATGGCCTTAAAGAAAGTGGGCTGGTGCGGCTGATTCGTACGACGTATCGCCTTTTGGGATTAATTTCCTTCTTCACTGCCGGCGAAGACGAATGCCGCGCCTGGACGATTCCAGTTCACACTCGGGCCGTAGAGGCGGCAGGCGCAATTCATTCTGACCTTGAGAAGCACTTTATCCGGGCAGAAACCATCCGCTGGGACCAACTGCTGGATGCCGGATCAGAAGCTGAGGCCCGAGCCCGCGGAACTCTTCGCCTTGAGGGTAAGGACTATATTGTGCAGGACGGAGACGTCATGCATATAAGGCATAGCGGATAAAGATGCAAGGCCACGATCGGGCCGCGTAGGTAAAAAGCAGTTCTCGGTTTCCGGTTCACAGTTCTCAGTGTTCAGATCTCACAGCTTTATGGCGATGAGACTGTCAGCATTCTGCGATGGGACAATCCTATCGGGAACTCATCGAGTGGCAGAAGGCGATGGATTTTGTCATGGACGTTTATGGCGCGACCAGACTATTTCCTCGTGATGAAATCTATGCCTCGGCAAGCCAGTTGAGGCGAGCAGCCGTATCAATTCCCAGCAATATCGCCGAGGGCCAGGCGCGGTTCTCTTCATCGGAATTTCATTATTTTCTGGGACGCGCACGCGGAGGTTTGGTCGAGGTTGAGACCCAGCTGATAATTGCTCAAAACCTTAAATATGTCAGTTCCGATCACGGACAAAAGCTCCTCGACAAAGCTGCTGAACTTGGCCGCATTCTTAATGGACCCATAACCTCGATCAAACCCGCTGCTTAGCCGAGAACTGGTATGATCCTCGCGCTGAATGAATCCCATTGCTCTCAGTCTGCTGCTCGGTCTAACGGCTGCGGTGGCCAACGTGTTTGGCGGCGCGATTATTGTCCAGAAGCATTGGGAGCGGGCTTATCTCAAGTACTTCGTGGCTCTGGGCGCTGGTTTCATGCTGGCGACAGCAATTGTTGAGATCTTTCCCGCCAGTATTGAGTTGCGCGGCAAAGATGCGGCTTTTCTGGTTCTGGTCGGCTACCTTATCATTCACTTTTTCGAGCACACGGTCACGCCGCATTTTCACTTCGGCGAGGAAACGCACGAGGAGCAATTTGTCCACGCGCACAAAGGTTTTTCCGTTCTGCTCGGGCTGATCATCCACACGTTTTTCGACGGGATTGCGATCACTTCTGGCTTCCTGGTTTCCAACTGGCTGGGGTGGATCATCTTTGTGGCAATTTTCCTGCACAAAATTCCTGAGGGATTCACCATCGCCTCCGTGATGCTCGCCAGTGGGCGGAGCCGCGGAATGGCATGGGGTGCGTCGATGATTTTGGGCGGAGCCACATTTGCCGGCGTTTTGGTGATGGCTTTGCTTCGGCGTGAAGTGAGCTTCGGGTTGCCGTTATCGGCAGGAGTGACAATCTACGTAGCAGCCTCGGATCTGATGCCTGAGGTAAACCGGGAACCGGGCGTGCGTACGGCTTTCGTGGTTTTCCTGGGAGTGGCGTTCTTGTTCGTGCTGGACCATTTCTTCCACGTCCATTAAGCCAGCAAACGCGCTGCTTCCTGCGCGTAGTAGGTGAGAATGATGCTGGCTCCGGCGCGCCGGATCGAGATGAGAGATTCCATCATCACGCGTTCGCGGTCGATCCAATTATTGCGGGCTGCGGCCTCGATCATGGCGTACTCTCCGGAGACTTGGTAAGCGGCGAGCGGCAGATCGAAACGCTGTCGAGCAGCCGCAATCACGTCCAGATATGGCATTGCCGGCTTCACCATGATCATGTCCGCGCCTTCTTCGATGTCGAGCTCGATCTCTCGCATCGCTTCCCGCAAATTGGCACCATCCATCTGATACGAGCGGCGATCCCCGAACTGCGGCGCAGAATCCGCAGCTTCACGAAAGGGACCGTAAAAACCGGAGGCAAATTTTGCCGCGTAGGAGAGAATTGGCGTGTTGATTAGTCCCGCGGCGTCCAGTGCTTTACGGATCGCGCCAACCCGGCCGTCCATCATGTCCGACGGTGCAATGACATCCACGCCAGCCCGCGCCAGGGAAACCGCGGTGCGAGCGAGGATCTCCAAAGTCGCATCATTCACGATTTCGTATTCCGTTCCTGCTGCTGGCGGCGCGGCGACCGCGGCACCCAGCGACTGCGGATGACTGGCACGAACCACCCCGCAATGACCGTGAGACATGTATTCGCAAAGGCAGACATCGCCCATAATCACAAGTTCAGGGACCTCGCGCTTGATTGCTCGTGCTGCTTGCTGCACGATGCCATCTTCCGCCCATGCTCCGGTGGCGATTTCGTCTTTTTTTTCAGGTAAGCCAAAAAGAATGATGGCCGGAACTCCCAGGGAGTGCGTCTTGCTTGCTTCTTTTACGGCTTCATCAACAGAAAGATTGCAAACTCCCGGCATGGAGCGCACTTCTTTCCGGATCCCCTCGCCGGGACAGACAAACATCGGATAGACAAAGGATGCAGGCGAGAGCCGCGTCTCTCGCACCAGCGAGCGCAGCGGCTCATTCTGCCGAGTCCGTCGAAGGCGGGTTGTAGGAAAGCTCATTGCCGGGTTCTACGCCTTTCTCCCAGCGATTTTAGCAGAGCAAATCCTCAGCTCTTCAAGGGCTCCCCTTTAAGCGGTGCCTTTTCAGCCCCGAGCGCGTGACGCCGGTCACAGACGATAGTTTGGCAACGCCCCGTCCTAAGCCGCAGGCTAACCTGCCGCACACGGCATTCTTGTAACATGATTTCATGCCCCCCAAGCCGCTTCCTCTCACCAGCGCGCGAGTATTGGAGTTCGACTCGTTACGTGACTTATTGCGCGGATACGCCGCTTCGGCGCTAGGGCAGGCACGCGTCGCGAAGCTCAATCCTTCCACCGATCGCGATTGGATCGAAAATCAGCACCGGCTGACCACAGAAATTCGAGAGTTTCGGCGGGTCGGGGGCAGCTTTGATTTCTCCGGGTTGCTCGATGTCAGCGCGCAAATGGAGAAGTCGCGCATCGCGGGAGCAACGCTTGAAATCGCCGAGATCAGAGACGTCATACTGGTCGTCGATCGAGCTGCGGAGTGGCGCCAGATCGCCCTAAGTCCCCCGGCCATGAAGGTCGGTTGGAAAGCAGCGGCGCAGCTTTCCTCAAATATCACTGACTTCACAGTTCTTCTGCGCTTCTTTCGAAACAAGATCCTGCCCGATGGGACCCTGGATGATCGCGCCTCTCCAGAGTTGACGCGAATCCGCCGCGAAGTCGAGAAACAGCGACGTGCAATTCAGGGCTCGCTCCGACATTACCTTCGGCAACTGGCCGAAGGAGGCACCGTTCAGGACGAGGTGGTCACGATTCGCGGTGAGCGCTTCGTAATCCCAGTCAAGGTCGAGCAGAAACGTCGCGTCCAAGGAGTCGTGCATGGTGCAAGCTCCAGCGGCCAAACGGTTTTTGTTGAGCCTCTGGAAACGATCGAACAAAACAACGAATTAGTGCGGCTTCTCGAAGAAGAGCAGGCGGAGATTCATCGCATCTTGCTCGAAATGACCAGCCGCATCGGCGAATATGCCGACGCAATCCTAGCAGCCTTGGACACGTTGAGCGAACTCGAACTGCATTTCGCAAAAGCGCGCTTCGCCGAGGATTACAACTGCGTTTCTGTGACGTTTGCGGACGCAATGAGTGAACGGCAATTGATGTTGCACAAAGCACGGCACCCTCTGCTTGAACGAAATCTGAAATTGAAGGGCGGAGGCCACATCGTTCCAATCAGCGTCGAACTGCAAGGGGAGCAGAAGGAATTAATTATCACCGGCCCCAATACAGGCGGCAAAACCGTTGCACTTAAAACGATCGGAATGCTGGTGTTGATGGCGCAGGCGGGCATTCCTGTTCCCGCAGATCGGGCTGTATTGCCATCGTTTGATGCGGTACTTGCCGACATCGGAGATTATCAGTCCATCGAGCAGAACCTTTCCACGTTTTCTGCGCATGTCACGAACATCGACTTCATTTCGCGCACTGCGACCGCCGACTCACTGGTGCTTCTGGACGAGCTTGGGTCGGCCACGGACCCGGAAGAAGGGGCTGCGCTGGCAGTGGCCATCGCCGAGCATTTTCACAACATCGGTTGCATTACGGTCATCTCGACTCATCACACTGCTTTGAAGGTTTTTGCCGCGAATACTCCAGGAGTTCTCAACGCTTCCGTCGGATTTGATGAAGCCACGTTGCGGCCCACCTATGAGCTTAAGCTCGGGCTGCCAGGAGCATCCGCCGGAATCAACATCGCCCAGCGACTCGGTCTCAAGCCCTCGGTCATCGAAGGCGCGCGCTCGCGCCTCGGATCACAAGCGAAGGACGTAGCCCAATTCCTCGATCGCCTGCACACACAATTGCGGGAACTCGAAGCCGAGCGCCTTCGACTCAAGACTCGCGAAACGGAAGTTGAACGGGAAAGGACCCATCTTGCTGCCGAAGGCAAAAGGGAGCAACAAGCCAAAGTGAGAGAAATTGAGAAGAAGCTCGACAGTTTGTTCAAGGATTTCGAATACCACGCGCGGGAGGCGGTCCATGCGATTCAGGACCGCGCCGCGGCCCAGAAACTCTCCAAGAATGCCGAACGCCAAATTGCCCGGCTGCGGCGCGAATTTCGCGAGCAATTTGATTCAGCGGTGGTGGCACACACTACCGGCGCGGACCAGGGCGATCCGCATGCCCAGCCCCAACTCGTGAAACATGTTTCCGAGGGAGACACCGTCAAACTGAAATCTGTGGGGAGGCCCGCCCTCATAAGCCGACGGCTCGATGATAACCATTTCGAAGTGGAGATCGGGGCGATGAAGATGAAGATTGCACGGGATGACGTTGCCGAGGTGCTGGCGCGGGCGGCAGAGTCGCCGGTGAAAGCAGCTCGTGCGAGAGGGATTTCTATTTCTTTGCAGAGTGAAAATCAAACCACCCCATCCGAGATCAACCTCATCGGCCAGACGGTCGATGAAGCCACGCGAGAGGTCGAGAAATTCGTGGACCGAGCATTTCTGGCTGGCTTACCGCGGGTGCGCGTTGTCCATGGCAGCGGCATGGGCATTCTTCGCAAGGCGCTACGGCAATATCTGCAGAAACATCCTCACGTGGAATCGATTTCAGAGCCTCCTCAGAACGAGGGTGGGGGAGGAGCAACCGTGGTGGAGTTGCGAATTTAGCTATCCGGTGTAGACGAGTTCCACAACCGTGCAATCGTCGCTGAGCGCATTTCCGGCGCAGAAATTGGAAATCGCAGCAAAGATGTCCTCCATAGTTCCGCTGCTGGCCGCGACTTCGAGGCGCGAATCCTCGAAGAAGTCGCCATTAGCATTCTCTGCCTCGGTCACACCGTCGGTTACAAGAATGAGGCGATCTCCGCTCTTGAGCTGAAGGCGAGCGCTCTTGTAGTCCGCATCTGGCAGGAGGCCCACCGGCAGGTTGGCATCGGACGGGCGTTGAACCTGGCCGCCGGAAACAATCAATGGCGGAATGTGACCGCAATTTACGTATTCCAGTTCGCCGCTGGGAAGAACTTGAACAACAATGAGGGTCGCATACTTCTCGCCGATGTGCTTATGGGTGAAGAAGTGGTTGACGGCAGAAACGATGTCAACCAGCGGCACACCTGCGGCGAGTTGGGAATAAATCATGCCCTGCAAAGTCGATGCCAGCAGCGCGGCGGAGACCCCTTTTCCGCTCACATCTGCTAACACCACGGCCAAGCCTTCATCTGTATTCACGGCGTCGAAGAAGTCACCCCCGATTTCCTTACAGGAGAGGTTGCGGCCTTGCAGACGTGCGAAGGGAACTTCGGGGATGGTCACAGCCATCAAGCGCTGCTGAATCGAAGCCGCAATCGACAGCTCCTGTTGGTAACGCTTGGCCGACTCCTCGGCTTGTACCAGCCGGGCATTTTCGATGAGAGAAGCAGCTTCGGTCGCAATGGCGTGCAGGATGTCATTGCTGACGCTGGAAATATCGCGCGACGCGAAGCGGGAATCCACATAGAGAGCGCCCATGGCCTCTCCCAATGCAGGCCCCGCGGTATCGGATGCGCGCGCGGTTTGCACCTGCGGCTTACGCAGCGGGACACAGATGACAGTTCGAAGATCGTAGGCCACGATACTTTTTCGTCCCGTCAAATCAATCGAGCGGCTGGTATCGGTTAGTACGAACTCAGAATTCGATTTCAGAGCGTCTTCCAGGATGGAATGCGAAATCGTGGTGTCTTCGAGGAGTGGTTCACCTTTCGAGTTGCGTCCGGCAGCGAGTTGCAGCTCTCCGCGCTCGTTTTTCATGAAAACAAACGCGCGTTCCGCGCGAGTTAACTTCAATGTCACATCCAGCAGCGTCATCAGAATTTCATCGAGAACGCCCACGGTGTTCAGCTTGCGGGCT
>Ga0335081_10009353_pt1 | contig 15765 bp, 15 predicted proteins | sample Lox_Sample_35_FD_206713 | JGI IMG/M metagenome (GOLD analysis project Ga0335081, IMG submission 206713) | Soil microbial communities from Loxahatchee National Wildlife Refuge, Florida, United States - Lox_Sample_3.5 | ecosystem: Environmental > Terrestrial > Soil > Wetlands | place: USA... | reverse complement strand
GAGGTGCTGGACTTGCCCGCACCGGAAGGCCCGTCGACCGCGATGACGAGCCTGGATCCGCCGTTCGTCTCGCTCTCCTGATCTTGCTCCAGGTCAGCTGAAATCTTCACCCGTGCGATGCTACCGGGGCACCAGTCCGTGCCGGTACGCATAGCCGACAGCCTGTGCGCGGTCCCGCGCGCCGATTTTCGGCAGCAGGTGGTTGACGTGACTCTTGACCGTGGCCTCGCTGACCACCAGGCGCCCGGCGATCTCGGCGTTGGACAGGCCCCGCCGCGATCAGGGTAAGCACCTCGGCCTCACGGGGAGTAAGGTCGTCCGCCAGGGGCGCCTGGGCGGTGGGCGGCCTGCTGCTCTCGGTGCGGTTCTTCGCCTGGGATCCGCACCGGCCGCGACACTCGCAGATGGCGAGGGCAGGCACCGTGATCCGTTCGGCGTAAATAATCGCGGATGCGGCCGGGATGCCTACCGGCGGACCGGCCACCCGCCCGCCTCCAGCGCGGCCAGCAGCGCCGCCGCCTCGGCGGGGCGGACGGACAGCTCGGCCACGCCGACCGGCAGGCCGGGTGAGTGCTCGATCCTGACGTCCTCGATGTTGACGCCGGCCGCGCCGGTCGCGTGGAACAGCCGGGCCAGCTCGCCCGGCTCGTCGCGGATGACCACCTGGACCGCAGCGAACTCACGGAGCTCGCCGCCGTGCTTGCCGGGGATCCTGGCCACGCCGGCCTGGCCGACCTCCAGCAGCGTGGCGACCGGCTTGGGGTCGTCGTCGGTGAGCATCCGTGCGGCTTCGGCCAGGTCGGCGGCCACCGCGGCCAGCACCTCGGCCACCGGTCCGGCGTTCGCGGCCAGGATCTGGGTCCACAGGCCGGTGTCCCCGGCCGCGATCCTGGTCACATCGCGCAGCCCCTGGCCGGCCAGGTCGAGCGCCTCGGGCGGGGCGGCCTCCAGGCGGGCCGCCATGGCCGCGGCGACCAGGTGCGGGGCGTGCGAGACGAGCGCGACCCAGCGGTCGTGGGCGGCCGCGTCGGTGCGCATCGGCACCGCGCCGCACTCCCGGACCAGGGCCGTGATCGTGGCGACGGCCTGCTCGGATGTCTCGGCGGCCGGGCACAGCGCCCAGGTCCGGCCGAGGAACAGGTCGGCGCGGGCCGCCGCGGGGCCGTGCTTCTCCCGGCCGGCCAGCGGGTGCCCGGGTACGTAGCTGGTCATGTCGCAGCCGCGGGCCCGGGCCTGGGCCACCGGGAGCTGCTTCACGCTGGCCACGTCGGTGTAGCAGCGGGCGAGGGCTTTGGCTTGGGCCCCGGCCAGGGTGGCCGCCACGGCGGCCGGCGGCACCGCGATCACCGCCACGTCGGCGTGGACTCCGGAACCGTCGCCGGGCAGCGGCTCGCCCGCGCCCAGGTGGGCTGCGAGCCTGGCCGCCTCCGGGTCCGCGTCGGCCAGCCAGACGCGGGCGCCGCGCTCACGCAGCGCGAGCGCGACCGACGTCCCGATCAGCCCCGTCCCGATGACCGCGACCTGCATGTCCAGGCCCTTTACTGGGCGATGTCGAGGCGCAGCGCGGCGGCGCCGCGCAGGTACACATGCTGGATCGCGGACCGCGGCCGGTCCGTCTCCACGTGCGCCATCAGCCGTACCACCCGGGGCATGGCGCCAGGCATGGCGATCTCCGCCGCGCAGATCAGCGGCACGTCGTGGAAGCCGATCTTGCGCGCGGCCAGCGCGGGGAATTCGGCGGTCAGGTCGGGCGTCGCCGTGAACAGCACGCTGATCACGTCATCGGTGGTGAGGTCGTTTCGGGCCATCACCTCCGTGACCAGCTCGGCGGTGGCCTCGAGTATCGCGTCCCGGTCGTTCGTATCGACCTGCACCGCGCCGCGAACGGCCCTGACTGTCATCTGCCAACTCCCATCGCCACAGGTTACTGTGCTCGCCGGCGGCCGATTACCGCGCTGGCTCGCCAGGCGCCGGCCCGGAGGCGCTGGCTCGCCAGGCGCCGGCCGGAGGCGCTGGCTCAGAGGCCGACCGCGGCGAAGAGCTCGCCGATCTCGGCCGTGGTCAGCTCGCGTGAGGTGCCCGGCTTGAGGTTACCGAGCCTGATGGGGCCCACGTCGGTGCGGACCAGCCGGCTGACCGGATGCCCGGTCGCGGCCAGCATCCGCCGCACGATGTGCTTGCGCCCCTCGTGCAGGGTGATCTCCACCAGCACCCTGTTCCCGGACCTGTCGATGACCCGGAACCGGTCGGCGCTGGCCACGCCGTCATCCAGCTCGACGCCGGTGGCCAGCCGGCGGCCGAGGTCCTTGGGTACCGGGCCGGTCACCTCGGCCAGGTAGGTCTTGGCCACCTCGAAGCTGGGGTGAGCCAGCCGGTGCGCCAGCTCGCCGTCGTTGGTGAGCAGCATCAGGCCCTCGGTCTCGTAGTCCAGCCGGCCGATATGGAAGAGCCGCTCGGACCGGTCGCCGAGGAAGTCGTTGATAGTTTTGCGGCCGCGGGGATCCGACATCGCGGTCAGCACCTTGGGCGGCTTGTTGAAGGCCAGGTAGACCAGGCCGGGTTTGGCCGGGATGCGCTTCCCGTCCACCCGGATCACCTGGTGGTCGGGGTCGACCCGGGCGCCGAACCGGCGGACGGTCTCGCCGTCGACCTCCACCCGGCCCGCGCCGATGAGCTCCTCGCAGTGCCTGCGGCTGCCCACCCCGGCCTCGGCCAGCACCTTCTGCAGCCGGATCCCGCCCGGTACGTCGGTCAGCGAGTCCCTCTCGTCGTCGTAGTCCTCATCGTGGTTGGCCTGGAATCTACGATCGGGCGTTTTCATCCTCGATGTCCTCAATGTTCTCCGGCAGGAACGGCGCGAGATCCGGGAGATCCTCCAGGCTGGCCAGGCCCAGCCGCTCAAGGAAGTATCCGGTGGTCCGGTACAGGATGGCCCCGGTCTCCTTGTCCGTGCCCGCCTCCTCGGTCAGGCCGCGCAGCACCAGCGTGCGCATGACCCCGTCGCAGTTGACGCCGCGCACCGCCGATACGCGGGCGCGGCTCACCGGCTGACGGTAGGCCACGACGGCCAGGGTTTCCAGCGCCGCCTGGGTAAGGCGGACCTCCTGCCCGTCACTGATGAAACGCTCGACGAGCGGCGCGCAATCCTCACGCGTGTAGAACCGCCAGCCGCCAGCTATTTCCCTGAGGTCGAAGCCGCGGCCCTCGGCGACGTAGGACGCGGCCAGGTCACGGAGCTCGGCCTCGACCTCGTTCCTCGGGCGCTCGAGCACCTGGGCCAGCACCACGACCGGCACCGGCTCGTCGGCGACCAGCAGGATCGCCTCGAGACTGGCCCGCAACCCGGGGCCGCTGCCGGTGCCGGTGCCGGTGCCGGGATTTTCGGAGGCCACGGAAGGCCCAGGGTTCTCAGGGGTCTCAAAGGGTTCGCTGATCATTCGTCGTCGTCGCTTTCCGTCAGCTCATTGAAGCTATCAGTGCTCGCGGTGCCCGTCCATGTCACGTAAAGCTCGCCGAGCGGGGCGACCTGCTCGAAGGACACCGCGTCCTCCCGGTACAGGTCGAGCAGGGCCAGGAACGAGGCCACCACCTCATAGGTGCCCGCGGCGTTGGCGGTCAGCCGCCGGAAGCTGGCCCGGCCGAGTTCGCGCAGCAGGGTGGCGAGGAAAGCGGCCTGCTCCCTGATGCTGATCGCCGGGGAGTGAATGTGCCCGGTGTCGACCTTCGGCGGCGGCTTGGGGGTGAGCGTGAGCGAGGCGAGCCGGGCGAATTCGGCCGGCCCCAGGCCGAGCAGCACCTCGGGGAGCAGCCCCGCGAACCGGGGTTCGAGCGGGACCCGGCGCGGGAACCGGCGGGACGCGGCGGTCATCCGTGCCGCGAAGATGGCCGCGACCTCCTTGTACGCGCGATACTGCAGCAGCCGGGCGAAGAGCAGGTCCCTGGCCTCGAGCAGGGCGAGGTCTTCCTCGTCCTCCACCTCTCCGGACGGCAGCAGCCGGGCGGCCTTGAGGTCGAGCAGGGTGGCCGCCACGACCAGGAAGTAGCTCACCTGGTCCAGGTCCCAGCCGTCGGAGCGTTCCGAGATGTAGGCGATGAACTCGTCGGTGACCTGAGAGAGGGCGACTTCGGTGATGTCCAGCTTGTGCTTGGAGATCAGCGCGAGCAGCAGGTCGAACGGGCCCTCGAACACGTCAAGGTGCACCTCGAAGCCGCCGGATCCGCTGGCGGGTGGCGCCGCGTCGTCCGGGCCCAGGTCCGTGCCGTCCATCCCCACGGTCATGACGGTAGCGAGGTCTGCGGAGTGCTAGGGCACTTAGGACGACACTCGGGACACGGATGCGCACGTCCTGAGGAGGACGCCGCGGGGTAAACCGTCTCCGCTGGCCCCGTTTCCCGCGGTCCCGTTGGCCACAGCGCCGTTCCCGGCCGCCCCGGTCCCGCCGGCCGCTCTCTCGCTGGTTTCGCTTGTTTGGCTGGTCTGGCTGGTTTCGCTGGCCCGGTTCTCGCTGGCCCGGTTCTCGCTGGCGATGCGGCGGGCCAGCAGGCTGTCCGTGCCCCGCGCATCGAGGTCGGCGAGCAGCACGGCGATCGCCTCGCGGACGATCCGGCCCCGGTCGGCGGCGGCGCCGTAGCGCAGCAACGCGAGCCGGGCACGTTCCAGGTCAAGTAGTTCCTCGGCGGACAGGTAGACGGTGATCTTCTGGGTGTGCTTCTCCCGTCCGCTGGCCCGGCGCCGATCGCCCCCGTCCGGTCCAGGGGCGGCTGGACGCAAGAGCTCAGCGACCCCAGGAAGGCTTACCCTCCGTGATCGTCCCCTGCCTGCCGCCACCGCCCCAGTACCTCCTTGGCCAGCTCCCGGTAGGAATTAGCCCCCATTGACCCGGAATCGAAGCTGGTAATAGGCTCTCCGGCCACCGTAGCGTCCGGGAACCTCACTGTGCGGTTGATTACAGTATGAAAAACCTTGTCGCCGAAGCCATTGACGATGCTGGCCAGGACTTCGCGGGTGTGCAGCGTCCGCGAGTCGTACATTGTCGCCAGGAGGCCATCGATCGTTAGCTTTGGGTTCAGCCGGTGTGAAACTTTGTCGATGGTCTCCATCAGCAGGGCCACCCCGCGCATCGCGAAATACTCGCACTCAAGCGGGATGATCACCCCGTCGGAGCAGGCGAGCGCGTTGATGGTCAGCAGGCCCAGGGACGGCTGGCAGTCGATCATGATGACGTCGTAGTCCGGCATCAGCGGCTGCAGCACCCCGCCGAGCACGTACTCGCGGCCGACCTCGTGCACGAGCTGGACTTCGGCGCCGGACAGGTCGATGTTGCTCGGCATCAGGTCCATACCGTCGACGCTGGTCTTGAACAGCACGTCCTGCGCGGTGACGTCGCGCTCCATCAGCAGGTTGTAGACGGTGGCCTCGATGTCGTGCGGCTGGATGCCGAGGCCGACGGACAGCGCTCCCTGCGGGTCGAAGTCCACCAGCAGCACCCGGCGGCCCTGCTCGGCCAGGGCGGCACCCAGGTTGATGGTGGTCGTGGTCTTGCCGACGCCGCCCTTCTGGTTACAGACCGCGATCATGCGGGCGGGACCATGCTCAAGGAGCGGCTCGGGGTCGGGGAAGGCCGGCCATGGCCTCCCAGTCGGGCCCAGTTCTCCTGCCTGGGGCTCGGTTATACGCGTAGCTGCCACCAGCGCGAACCTCCCGTGCTAAGGCCGGGACGATGCCCACGGAACCTTCGTTGGACTCTAGGGCTTCGGCAGGGTGCCGGCAAGCAGGCTCGCCGTATGCGCCCGATATCCGCCCGGGTGCCCCGGCTGGGCGGGCGCTTTCCCAGGCGGTGCTTCCCAATGCGCGGGCGCTTCTCCCGTACGGGACAGGCGCTCCCCGGGAGTGCTTCATGATCATGGCCAGAAATGGCCACATACGGGCACAAACTGGCCACGATCATGAAACCGCCGGAGCGGGAACGAGCCGGGGCGGCTAGGAGGGGCGCGCTTGCTCGATCCGGGTCGGGTCGGGCTGGGACTTTTCCCACCAGGGCACTGACTGGTGATCCGCTCCGCTATCACTGAGGTGCTTGGTGCTCTGCAAGCCGGCGGCCTCGTAGCTAGCGGCCTGGTGACCGGCGGGCTGGTGGCCGGGGGGCGGGGGCTGGCTGTCCAGGAGGTCGACGCCGGGGAACTGAGTTTCCGCGGCCGCGCCGCTCGGGTGGCTTCCCGGGGTGTCGCTCGGGTGGCTTCCCGGGGTGTCGCTCGGGTATTCGCTGCCCGGCAGGAGCCGGAATCCGGACTTCAGAGCCAGCGCACCGGGCAGTTCGAGCTGCGCCCGCCTGGTGAGAACCTCGATCTCGTGGACGGTCAGGGCGACGCCGATGCCGCAGCGCCCGGAGTGGACGGCCGCCAGCCGCCCGAGGCTGACCCCGGCCACGAAACCGGTGACATCGAAGATGATCGACAGGCCGAGCTGGAGAGTATGCACCCGGTGGCCGTCGATCAGGATGCTGACCGCAGGCTGCTGGATGGTGCTGACCCGGTGCGGTGCCAGGCCGACCAGTTCCTTGCTGCCCGGTGTAGCCAGCGTGCGCCGCGCGGCGGAGTGGATGTCCCGGTGCTCGCGCCAGCCGGACACGAGCACCTCGATCAGGTCGACCTTGAGCAGCCCGGTCGCGGCGACGGCAGCCTCCCGGACGGCAGCTTCCCTGGTCACCCGCGGAAGGCGTGCCAGGGCCCGGCCGAACGAGCGGCCGTCGGACAGGATGTGACGGGTCAGAGCATCGTGGGCGTCCGCGGACGAGCCGAACAGCAGATCGGCGGCGGTAAGCGGACCGTCCGGCCCGGCGGTCGTCATGGGCGGATCTCCTCGATCGTCGTGATGATGGCGGCCGGGAGGGGCTCAAGGCGTACCGTGTACGTCTCATCCATGCCGATCTCGTGGATGGTCACCGGCCCAGGCCGGCCCTTGTCGGGCACGGCCCGGACGTCCGACGGGGGCGCCAGCGGCGGACGCGGCTTCGGCCGGCGCTTGCGCAGCCGCCGCCCGGCCAGGGTCAGGGCCCCGCCGGTGGCCGCGACGGCCGCGGCGGCCAGCGAGACGATGACCGGCTTCGGCACCTGCTTGGAGGTCAGGATCGCCTTCCCGGCCGGCCCGGCTGACGCCCCGCCACTAGCACCACTCAACCCGGCCGAGGTGACTCCCGTCTGAGGGGCCGGGGACACCGGGTCAGACGCCGAGGCGGAGGCCGACGCGGAGGCGGAGGCCGGCACCGGAGTGGCCGACGCCTCGCCGGACTCGTTCCCCCGGAGCTTGGCCTGGTTGACCGCGGCTACTTTGAAGTAGTAAGCAGTGCCGTCGGCCAGTCCGGTCACCGTGTAGCTGGTGGCCTGGACCGGGGCACCGTTGACCGGCACGCCAGACTCACCGCCCGGGCTGGTCCCCTGGTAGATCAGGTAGCCGCTGATCCCGGTGCCGCCATCGGACGCGGGCGCGGTCCAGGACAGGACGACCCGGCCGTCACCCGGGGTCGCGGTCAGCCCGGTCGGCGATCCTGGTCTGGTCACCGCGGACGCGGGGGTGGCGGACGCGGTGCCCGACGCGGGACCCTCGCCGGCCTTGTTGACCGCGGTCACCTTGAAGTAGTAGGTGGTGCCGTCGGTAAGGTTCTTCACGGTCACGCTGGTGCCCTTGGAGCTGGCGACCGGATTGGCACCCTTGACGTCCTGGCTGGTTCCCTCGTAGACGTTGTAGCTGGTGACCTGCGCGCCGCCGTCGGAGGCGGGCGCGTTCCACGACAGGCTCACCTGGGCATCGCCCGCGGTCGCGGTCAGCCCGGCGGGCGCCCCCGGTGAGGTGACCGGGGCCACCGGGGTGGCCGACACCTCGGCCGAGACCGCGCTGTGCAGGTTGGCGTCGTTGACCGCATCCGCCGTGAAGTAATAGGTGGTGCCGTTGGCCAGCCCGGTCACGACAAAGCTCCGGCCGGTGATCAGCGTGCTGCTGACCGGGCTCGCGGACTCACCGTGCGAGCTCGTGCCCAGGTAAACGTCATAGCCGATAATCGCCGCGCCGCCGTCGGAGGCGGGCGCGTTCCACGACAGGCTCACCTGGGCATCGCCCGCGGTCGCGGTCAGCCCGGTGGGCGGACCCGGGTTCAGCACCCTGGCCCGCATGGCGGTCAGGACGACGGACGCGCCTGGACCGGATGCGCGGGGGACGCTGCCGCTTGCCAGCATCACCGGCCAGCCCGCCAGGACGGCGGCCAGGCACGTTACCGCGAACGTACTCAGCCGGCCGGGCACCGCATCTGGACGGCACCTTCCGGCGAGACGAAAGGGTTTCATGAGACTCCAGCGACGTGGGCTGCGCTGCCAAGAAGACTAGAGGCGAAATCCCTGCCACGAATACATCTCGGCCGATCAGCAGCCATTTCGCGATGCCGCCCGGGTGCTGCTGGTTACGTCGGGTGCTGCTGGCCAGCCCGGGCGGCACTTTATCCCCGGCGTGGCCGGCCCGGAGCAGATCCGCGTGGCCTGACCAGCGCGGGGCGGCGCGAGGCCAGCCAAGGGCCTAACCGCGATGGGCGGCGAGGGTGAAGCGGAGGTCGGGCGAGGCGCCGCCGGCGGCCAGGCCGGCGGCGATCTCACCGACCAGCGGGGCGAACTTGGCGCCATGGCCCGAGCAGGGCGAGCAGACCACGAACGGCCCGTGCCGGTCCAGGATGAAGTCCTCGTTCGCGGTCGAGGTGTACAGGCAGGTCACCTCGCCGACCGGCGCGGGGTCCAGGCCGCCGAGCCGCTCCCGGACGAACGCGCGGACCCGGTCCCTGGCCGCCGGGCTGACGATCCCGTTCCGGGCGTCGCCGGTGGTGACCGTGCCCGGGCCGTGCTCGCCGACCTTGACCGCGCCGGGCACTTCGCCGTCCCGGCCGGCCGGCAGGCCGTATATCGGGACCTCGTCGTGACGGATGAAGACCGGCCACGGCTCCGGTGCCCGCGGCGCGAAGTGGAAGGCCTGCGTCTGGGTCACGACCAGCGGCGGCAGCGGGACCTGCCCGCCGAGCAGCGGTTCCAGCCACGCCCCCGCGGCGACGATCACCACCGGCGCGCGCCACGACCGGTCCGCCGTGTGTACCGTGGTGCCCGCGTCGTCCGCTTCGACCCGCAGCACCGGCGAGCCGTAGCAGATCCGCGCGCCGCGCGCGGCGGCGATCTCGCGCATCGCCGCCATTGCGCGCTCCGGGTCGAGCACCCCGCCATCGGGATGGAACAAGACCGGGTCGCGGCCGAACGACATGCCGGGCCAGCGATCGGCGGCGGCCTCGGCCGGGATCAGCTCGGCGGGCACCCCGAACCCGGTCAGGATCTCGTACATTTTCTCTTGCTCACGAGCCGGGCCGTAGTCGACCGCGCCGGTGGTGACCACCAGTTCCTCGCCCGCCTCGTCGGAGAGCTGGCGCCACAGGAGCTGCGCCTGGCCGGTCAGCCGCACGTAGAGCGGGTCCGGGTAGGCGCGCCGGAAGATCCTGGCGCTGCCGTGCGAGCTGCCGCGCCGGTGCCCGGGCTGGAACGCCTCCACGAGCACCACCGAACGCCCCCGGCTGGCCAGGGCCCGGGCCGCGGCCGACCCGGCCAGCCCGGCGCCGACCACGACCGCGTCTGCCTGTCCGGTGCCCATGAACCCACGGTAGCTCCCCTGGTCACCGCGGCCAGGACGGGCTCCGGCCGAGCATCGCGACGATCCGGCGCATATAATATGTCTTCGCTTACGATATGCAAGGATTTATTATTGGCGGCCTGTTATCATTCGGCACGATGAGCGCGTTCCCTGACGACCGGCGTGATCTCGCCGCGATGCTCGCGCCCCTGGCCAGGGCGCTCATCGCGCGCGAGGAACCGGTCCTGCAGGCGCACGGCATCTCGATGTGGGGTTACCTCGTGCTGACCGCGCTGGCCGAGCAGCCGGTGCGGACCCAGGCCGCGCTCGCCCAGGCCATCAACGCGGACAAGAGCCGCATCATCGGCGTCCTGGACGACCTGCAGCAGCGCGGGCTGATCAAGCGCCAGCCGGACACCGCGGACCGGCGGGTGCACCTGCTCTCGCTGACCGCGGTGGGCGATAAGCTGCGGCGGTCCGCGGAAGCCGCGATCCGCGGCAGCGAGGAGAAAGTCCTCGCGGCCCTCCCGGCCGCCGACCGCGAGGCGTTCCTGCGCTCGCTGAAGGCCCTGTACGAGCGCTACCGGGGGCCATGAGAGGCTAGGCACCGTGAAAATCGGCCTGCAGATCCCTGACTTCACCACGCCGGACGGCCCGTCCCGGCTCGGCGCCGACCTGGCCACCGTGGCTCGCACCGCGGATGAGGGCGGCTTCGAGTTCATCGCGGTGATGGACCACTTCTTCCAGATCCGCGCGGTGGGCCCGCCCGAGCGGGAGATGCTCGAGGCCTACACCACGCTCGGCTACCTCGCGGCCTGCACCTCGCGGGCCAAGCTGCTCACCCTGGTCACCGGGACGGTGTACCGGAATCCAGGCATCCTGGCCAAGATCGTCACCACGCTGGACGTGCTGTCCGGCGGCCGGGCCTGGCTCGGCATCGGCGCCGCGTGGAACGAGGAGGAGTCGCGCGGGCTCGGCATCTCGTTCCCGCCGGTCGCCGAACGGTTCGAACGGCTCGAGGAAACCCTGCAGATCTGCCTGCAGATGTGGCGCGGCGACGAGAGCCCGTACCAGGGCAGGCACTACCAGCTGGACCGGCCGCTGAACTCGCCGCAGTCCCTGACCAGGCCGCACCCCCCGATCATGATCGGCGGCGGCGGGGAGAAGAAGACGCTGCGCTTCGTGGCCAGGTACGCCGACGCCTGCAACCTGTTTCCCGGGCCGGACCTGGCCAGGAAGCTGGACGTGCTGCGCGCGCACTGCGACGCCGAGGGCCGCGACTACGACGAGATCACCAAGACCTGCTACTTCATCTTCGACGTCGGCGAGAACGGCGAGAAGGCCGCCGAGGTCATCGACCGGCTCGGCCAGATGGCCGAACTCGGCTTCGACGTGGCGATGGGCGCGGTGGCCAACGTCTGGCAGGTCACCCCGCTCGAGGTGATCGCCGCCGAGGTCATCCCCGCCGTAGCCGGTCTTTGATACGCCGAACGGGCATGGAGCGTTATGCAAAACCGACTCGCGAGTGCAGGCCTTCTGGGCCTGCGCGAGCGATCGGTACAGGTGAGCGGTCTGCAACCACAGCGGGTTCCTTGCATAACGCGAACATTTGAGTAAAGCACACGGTGCGTGCCCGCGCTCAGCGGGCCCGCGCTATGCCGTGACGCCTTGCCTGGCGCGGGCCTCGCTGACCCTGTCCTCGTTGGCGCGTTGCACGGCGGCGGCGCTGCGGTCATCGCCGCGCGCGGACAGTCCGGCCACCACGCCCGCGACGTCGCCCACCGGGCGGTTCTGGCTCAGCTTGGCCTTGGCCTCGATCCGGGTGATCTGCAGCTCCAGGCCCACGATGGCGCGCAGCTGGCCTTCGATGAACTTGCGCGGGGCGTCGTCCACCGACCAGGCGGGCGGCTGGCCCGGGGAGGCCAGCCTGGCTGCCTCGTGCTTGGCCGTCAGGCGCCGGACGACGTCCTCGACCCAGTCCGGGTCGTCGTGCACGGCGAGCCGGCCATAGACGTGCGCCGTGACGTAGTTCCACGTCGGGACCACCCGGCCGTGCTCGGCCTTGGCGGCGTACCAGGACGGGGACACGTACGCGTCCGGGCCGCGCACGATGGCCAGCGACTCGCCGAGGGCCGGCTTGCGCCACTGGTCGTTGTTCCGGGCCACGTGACCGTACAGGGCGCCCCAGCCCCCTGGCTCGCCCGCGCTCTGCTCGTACGCGAACGGCAGCATGGTGGCCAGCAGGCCGTCCGCCGTGAGCGTGATCAGGTCGGCCGCGCCGTGCCTGGCCAGCAGCTCGCGCACGGCCGCGTCGTCAGCGGCGAAATGGGCGGGAATGTACATGAATGCCTCCGTCACCAGGCTAACGGGCGGAAGGAACGGGTCAGGCCGCCCCAGACGGCGTCGTATTCGCCCTGGCGGTGCCCTGCTTCCATGGCCTGCCGGGTCGGGACGATCATCCAGCGGCTCTCGAACATGAACGCCAGCGTGCCGTCGATCTTCTGCGGCCGCAGCTCGGCCGAGCTGGCCCGGGCGAACGTCTCGGCGTCCGGGCCGTGCGAGGCGAAGGTGTTGTGCAGGCTGGCCCCGCCGGGGACGAACCCCTCGGCCTTGGCGTCGTAGACGCCGCGGACCAGTCCCATGAACTCGGACATGATGTTGCGGTGGTACCAGGGCGGGCGGAAGGTGTCCTCGCCGACCAGCCAGCGCGGCGGGAAGATCACGAAATCCACGTTGGCCAGGCCGGGCAGCTCGCTCGGCGAGGTCAGCACGGTGAAGATGGACGGGTCCGGGTGGTCGAAGCTGATCGTGCCGATCACCATGAAATTCGCGGTGTCGTACTTGTACGGCGCGTAGTTCCCGTGCCAGCCCACCACGTCCAGCGGTGAGTGGTCGTAGTCGGCGGCCCACAGGTTCCCGCCGAACTTCTGCACCACCTGCACGCTCCCGGCCCGCTCCTCGTAGGCCGCCCGCGGGGCCAGGAAGTCACGCTCGTTGGCCAGCCCGTTCGCCCCGATCGGGCCGCGTTCGGGCAGGGTGAACGCGGAGCCGAAGTTCTCGCACAGGTAGCCGCGGACGGGCCCCTCTCCCCCGGCCGGTCCCCCGGCCGGCAGTTCCACCCGGAACCTGATGCCGCGCGGGACCACCGCGATCTCGCCGGGCGCGACCGCGAGCGGCCCGAGTTCGGTGTGCAGCGTGATCGCGCCCTGCTCGGGCACGAACAGCAGTTCCCCGTCGGAGTCGACGAAGTACCGGTCGGTCATGGACCGGTTCGCGGCGTACACGTGCGCGGCCATGCCGCTGCGCGTCCGCAGGTCGCCGTTGCCGGCCATGGTGTACAGGCCGTCGACGAAGTCGGCCGGTCCGGCGGGCATCGGCAGGGCATCCCAGCGGAGCCGGTTCGGGTCGGGCTCGATCTCGTCGAAGGGGGTGCCGCGCAGGGTCCCGTTGCCGATGCGGGAGAACTTCGGGTGCGCCGCCGACGGCATGATCCGGTACACCCAGGTCCGCCGGTTGACCGCGCGCGGCTCGGTGAACGCGGTCCCGCTGAGCTGTTCCGCGAACAGCCCGAGCGGTGCGCGCTGCGGTGAGTTGCGGCCCGCGGGCAGCGCTCCGGGGACCGCCTCGCTGGCGAACTCGTTCCCGAACCCCCGCTGGTAGGCGTACTCTCCCGGGCTGGCCTGGCTGGCCTGGTGCGGTTGGACGGCGACGTCGGCCATGACTGCCTCCTTGCTCATTTCCCCATGAAATCACGGCGCGCCGCTTACCCCGGGACCTGCCAAGGGGCGCGCAGGCGTGGGGCGGGGTGCGGCGGCGGGTGGTGGAGGGAAAGGTGGGATGCTGGGTGTGGGCTGGCTCACGGAGGTTAGCGGTGGCGGACAAGTGGCTGACGTTCGATTGCTATGGCACGGTCGCGGACTGGAACACGTGCATGAGCAGGGCGCTCCAGGAGATCGCGGAGGTCGGCGGATCCGGCACCGGGCGGCTGCTGGCCGCGTACCACCAGGCTGAACTCGAGATCGAGGCCGGACCCGGCTGGCGCCCTTACCGGGAGGTGCTCACCGCCGGGCTGGCCCGGGCGGCCGCGCGCGAGCGCGTCACGCTGCCGCGGGGCGGCGAGGACGCGTTCGTCCGGGCCTGGCCGGACATTCCGGTGTTCGGCGACGCCGGTCCCGCGCTGGCCGCGCTGCGGGACGCCGGCTGGCGGCTGGCGTTGCTGACGAACTGCGATGACGACCTGTTCGCCACCACCAGGACACGGCTGCCCGTGCCCTTCGACCTGTGGGTCACGGCGCAGGAAGTGCACAGCTACAAGCCGGACCTCGGGCATTTCCGGACGTTCGCGGAGAAGACCGGGGCCACCAAGGCGAACTGGATCCACGTGGCGAACAGCTGGATGCTCGACATGATGCCGGCGGCCCGGATGGGGCTGCGCTCGGTCTGGGTGGACCGCGACCTCACCGGGCATCCGGCCAAGCTGGCCGACCGGCGGGTCACCAGCATGCGCAGGCTGCCGGAGGCGGTCAGCGACGTCAGCGTGATCCCGGCCAGGGGCTAGGGCGGGCCGCCGATCCGGCTAGGGGCTGAGCGGGCCGCCGATCCGGCTAGGGCTAGGGCGGGCCGCCGATCCGGCTAGGGGCTGAGCGGGCCGGAGAAGGCCGAACTGTCGCTGTTGCACGCCGCGGCGGCGGTGATGCCGCCGTGGGACTGGGCCAGGCCCGCGACGCCGGACGCGGACGCGGAGGCGGCGGGAGTCGCGCCGGAGGCGGCCGACGAGGGCTGGACGGTGGGGGTGGCGGACGCCGGCTGGGTCGCCGGGCTCTGGGGGGCCTGCGGGGCCTGCGGGACCAGGCCGGTGAAGTCAGAGCCGAGGATCAGGTCGACGGTGCCGGGGGTCAGGCTGGTCACCTGCAAGGTGGTGACGTGGGTGAGTTCCTGCTCGAGCGTATGCACCGCGGCCATGTCGGCGGAGGAGGAGTACTCGATGACCGAGCTGGTGTAGGCGAAGTTCGGGGCGTCACCGGTGCCGGTCACGACGAAGCCGCGGCTGGTCAGCCCGGCGGCCGCCTCGCTGGCGACGCGCGAGACGCCGGAGCCGTTCAGCACTTTGACCTTGACGTTGGACGGGCTGGTGGTGAGGACCTGGGCGCCGGCCCCAGAATCCGAGGCGGACGGGCCCGGGGTGGCCGAGACCTTCGGCACCGTCATGTCCCGGGCGATGGCCCCGAACACCTCGCCGGCCTGCGGCTGCATGAGCTCGACCCGGTTGGGGTTCGGCGGCCACGGCTCGTTCGGCATCGTGATGAACTGGACGTTCTGGCCCGACAGGCTGCGGAAGCTCTCGCCGATCTGCACCAGGTCCGAGACCGTCATGCCGGAGTCCGTGGTCATCGAGGCGGCCGCGTCGGAGACCACGCGGAGCAGCCTGATCGGGTTGGACAGCAGGCCGCTGTGCAGCACGCCCTTGACCACCTGGGCGGACATGAACTGGTCGCGCTGGATCCGCTCCAGGTCCGTGCCGTCGCCGATGTCCTCCCTGGTCCGCCAGAAGGCCAGCGCCTGGATGCCGTTGATGTGCTGCTCGCCCTGCTTGAGGTCCAGGCCGGACACCGGGTCGTTCACTTTGAACGGCAGGCAGACGTTGACGCCGCCCAGGTCGTTGACGACCTTGACGAAGCCGAGCATGCCGATCCCGATGAAGTGGTCGATGCGGATGCCGGTCACCTGCTCGACCGTCTTCCACAGGCAGGTCGGCCCGCCGATCTGCAGCAGCGAGTTGATCTGCACGAACGAGTTCGGGTCGGCCTGCTGGCCGGTGTAGCCGGGGCCGCTGTCGCACTCGTACACCGGCACCATGGTGTCGCGCGGGATGCTCATCACCGTAATCCGGTGCCGGCCGGGCGAGATGTGCACGAGCATGATCGTGTCGGTGTTGTTGCTCTGATCATGGCCGGTGCGCAGGACGTACTGCTCGTGCGGGGTCAGGCCGACCCGGCTGTCGTCGCCGTAGACCAGGATGTTCAGCGAGTTCGTGCTGTACACGGGCGGCCGGTGGCCGAGGGCGGTGGACGGGACCGTGACGCGGGTGATGCTGTCGTAGATGGCGCGGTACTTCA
>Ga0335081_10009351_pt1 | contig 15768 bp, 14 predicted proteins | sample Lox_Sample_35_FD_206713 | JGI IMG/M metagenome (GOLD analysis project Ga0335081, IMG submission 206713) | Soil microbial communities from Loxahatchee National Wildlife Refuge, Florida, United States - Lox_Sample_3.5 | ecosystem: Environmental > Terrestrial > Soil > Wetlands | place: USA... | reverse complement strand
CGGGGTTGGGGACTCGGCCTGAGCCTCGCGAGAAGAATTGTCGAATCGTATCACCACGGAAGGCTTTTCCTCAAGGAGAGCAAACCCGGGATCGGGACGACCTTCCGCATCAAACTCAAAAAGTAATGTGGTCCACTGACGAAAGGGTGAATTTATGAAAAGAACTGCAAGACTGATTCTTGTTGTCCTCGTGTGCTGTTCCGGCCTCGTCGCACAAACGCAACCGGAAGATGAAATGTTCGGATACGTGACCGGCATCGAAGGCAAATCGCACCAGGATCGCGGTCAATTCGTCAAGAATCAGTTGAAGACAATGGGAATTGGCTTCTTCACCGTCCCATTCGACTATTACACCTATCGCGGGAGGGACACAGTAGACCTGAGCGGTGAAGACATCGTCGTGAGGATTGGTGACGGACAAAAGCGCCTCGTTGTCGGTGCACATTTCGACGCTGTCGACAGTTCGGCAGGGGCGAATGACGACGGCAGCGGAGTCGCAGTAGTACTGGAGCTCGTAAAAACCATGAAGGATTTTCCCTGGAGATGTACCGTTGATTTCGTTTTCTTCGACCAGGAAGAAAAGGGACTGATCGGGTCCCAATTTTACATCGACCGGGTTGTCGATCGAAACAACCACTACGGTATGATCAACCTCGACGTCGAAGGGTCGGGCAACGAAGTCTACGTTGGACCGGTCGGTGGTGGTGATGACAACTTTCTGATGCCCTTCGTTCGGAGAGCGGCAAGCTGGACAAAATTCTCGTTTCGCGAAAAAGATTCATATCCCAGCTCAGACTACGAGTCTTTTGCAGTGATGCGCCTCGAGAATATATCCATCTCGGTGGTACCGAAAGGCGATGCCGACCTGCTCGCACGGATGACTTCCATGGGAGGCAGGGTCGAGGGAAATGCTATGCCGCAAGTGATGAAGGTGATACACACTCCGAAGGACCGTTCAGATCTGGTGTCTCCACAGTCGCTCAAGATATCGTACGAATTCACCAAGACGTTACTGCAGTTGTTGAACGAATCGGTGCATTAAGGTCTCAATGCATGAATTCCGGATGCCCGAAGGAAGACTTCTCTGGGAATTCCGGAATCCTCGGGCGCCCGTCGCTCTGTGCGAGCACGCCTCTCGCCGACCATCTCAACGCGGCACTGCGTTTGTTCCCGGACCGGCATATCGCTCCATCCGCTGCTCCAGTATCAATTTCACTTCCTGCCATTCAGAATCAATGACGCTAAAATAAACCGAATGGCGCAGCCTGCCACCCGGCATGACCATGTGGTTCCTGAATACGCCCTCCTCCTTCGCGCCGATTCCTGCTAGTGCGATCCGGGACTTCTCATTGAGGGAATCTGTTTTGAACTCGACTCGATTGCAGCCCAGAGTCTCAAAAGCGTGTCTGAGCATCAGGTATTTCGTTTCGGTATTGACGTAGGTTCGTTGCCATGCCGGCGCAATCCACGTCCATCCTATTTCAAGCCTCTTATTTGTCACATCGATATTGCCGTACCGGGTGCTTCCAACCAGTTTCTGTTTTGATTTGTCAACGGTAACGAAGGGAAGCGCGGTACCCTCTTCCTGCAATTTCAGTGCGGTCTGGACGTACCGGCGCATGTCTTCCCGCGTTCGAACGAGCACCGGGTTGAATTGCCACAGACTCTCATCCAGACCTGCTTTACAGAGCTGCTCAAGATGGTCCATAGACATTGGCTCAAGGCGAATGTGCTTCCCTTCCAGCGTGACGGGCGTGAAAACCAAGGATTTCTCCGGATAAAAAAAAGGGCGACTCTTCGAATCGCCCCGTGAACAAATGCCGCGCTATATTACTTTCCGGCGGACGACGTGTGATCGTGCGTAATGCGCCAACCCTCCGGTTTCTTTTCGATGATCAAAGTGAATCTTCCCCAGACACTGTTGGAAATGCGAACGAGATCCCAGATGCCCATCGCAACCGCAATTTTCGACGACAGAAATTGAATTGCCAAATCGCTGAATTTCAGGACGCCCATCTTCTTGCGGCTGTCGTAGGCTTTCCTGTAGCGCGACAAAACTTCTCGGTATCCGATCGTGAGGGTTCCCCCGCTCGAAAAGACGGTGCTATCGGAATCCCAGTATCCTTGCATAAAGCCGTCGACATCGCCCCGGTTCCAGGCCGCGACTTGATTATCGAGCAAGGATCTTACAGCACCGTCGTCAGTCGAATCTTGACCGAGCGTGCGGCCGGCAATCAGAAATACACAGGAGACAGCCAGCCATACGGGCAGACGATTACTGCGGCGTCGTGGGCGTCGGCAGTGTCTGTTGTGGCTTTTTGGACTTGAAAATTGCATACCCAAGCAACCCTCCAAGCATCGCAAAGATCGGGTTGATAATAAGGCTTGTGAAGAGGCTGAGCATGACCCCCCACATGGTGTTCGACTCTTTCATCGAATTCTCGATCTGGTCTCGCATTTGATCGAGAGCGTCGCTCGGAAAACTTCCGCTGCTTTCGAGTCGATCGAGAATCTTCCCCATAATGCTTCGCATAAGTTGCTCCTGTGCCCCGGCGAACAGAAGAATCAGGAACCCGTGAATGACCGCCTGGACGAAAGCACCGATGAGCCCGGCCATGATGCCGAGAATGAGTCCGTCGGACGATTCGAGCGGAACCATTCCTTCCGTGTGCTCTTCCCGGTAGAGATAGTACGTGAAAACACCTCCTCCAAGAATTCCCGCACAACAACAGCAATTGACGAGATTGATAACGGGAATACCGGAGATCAATCCGATCGCGATACCACCAAATAAGGCCGAGCGCCACTTACTGGGTTTGTCCAGCATAACGAGTATCTCCTTGTGGATTGCGGTGAGAGGAAAGCTGTGTCAGCGCTTCGATGAACAGCGGGAGGATGTACAATGCAAAGACGAACCCTGCAATCGAACCGGTAACAACGCGGGTGAGCTCCCCGCTCTGGTGGATGCCGGCGTCATTGAAGAACGCATCGACCACCATCGGAACGACGGCGAGCAGGAGCCAGCCTCTGCCCGGCACGTTCTTCGATTCCAGCGGGTGGACGAACGGGTAAAGAATGAGACCGGCAAGGAAACTGAAATAGATCGACGTGCAACGGATACAAACGCCGAATTTTGCCCCGCAGAGGTGAAGCGAGCGCCCGTCAATCTGATGACAGATTTTCGAAAAGCCGAGATACAGCCCTTCGGCGACAGTCCGGCCTGCCGACCCGCCGTACACGCGGAGTACCGGCGCCGCCACGATGGCAAGACACCAGAGTCCGACTGAACTGAGAAAAATTGTGTAAATGCGTCTCGAAAGGATCATACAAAAAAATTCAGGGAGTATTATCGGCATAATTGGGCTGTGATGCAAGGCTTTCGAAGTTGCATTTCCAGGCGGATTGGAATATATTGCACAAGAATTTTCTGCAAACCTCTTATGAAGACACCATTCAAGTCTCTCGCCGCCGAACAAAACTTCCTCGGCATCGAAAAGGAATTCTCGACATTCGACTCATCAAAGATTGTCATTGTCCAGGCGCCGTACGAGCATTCAAAGGCACGATCATCGGGCACGAAGGAGGCTCCCGAAGCGATTCTCAGAGCTTCGCACAACCTGGAGCTATTTGACGAAGAAACCAAACGTGAGATCCACAGAGAACACGGCATTGCCACTCTCCCCCCGTTGAGTTTTGCGAAGCAAGGCGATGAATCAGCGCTCCAGCAGGTCCACGAGACTGCTCTTCGTCTGATCGACCTTAACAAGTTCATCGTCACGCTCGGCGGTGAACATACATTATCTTCCGCGCTCATCGCGGCCTTTGCCAAGAAATACAACAACCTCTCCGTGCTGCAATTCGACGCCCATTCGAACCTGCTGGACCGGCATCCCGGTGAGCAATACAACAATGCGAGTGTGATGGCACGCGTTTGCGAATTTCTCGACCCGTCGAAAATTGTCCAGGTCGGCATCCGATCGCAAAGCAAAGAAGAGGCAGAGACCGTCCGCGACAGGAACATCAACGTCTTCTATGCTCACGAGATTCGCAGCGGAGCGCACACCCGGCTGCTCAAGTACTGGGATGACGCTGTCGCGGAACACCTTACAGAGAGTGTGTACATTACGTTTGATGTTGATGCATTCGATCCCTCGGTGATGCCGGCAACACACTCGCCCGAACCGGGTGGATTGTTCTGGGGTGAAGTGATACGTTGTCTCAAGAAGGTGAGCCAGAAACACAGGATTGTCGGTTTCGATATCGTTGAGCTTGCACCGATGAAGGATATTCCACACCCTGATATCACCACCGCGAAACTCGTTTCGAAGATCCTCAACTACGCACTGTGAACAACACCGGAAGTAAGGGAGAAGCAAAAGAACCGCCTGAAGCAGAGAACCGGGCGTCTCTTTCCCGTCGTCGGTTTCTGAAACAGTCTGTCTTCGGGGTCGCCGCGCTCTCCGCTGCACGTATACTCCCGTTTTCGCATGACGGTGCCCCTCTGCCGCCCGAACTCTCGGGCCAGCTGCAGTACTTTTCCCCCAAGGAATATATGATCGTCGAGGCTGTTGCCGACCGCATCGTCGGTGCACCGGCGAACGGCAACCCCGATGCGACGCAGCTGAATGTCGCATTACGTGCAGACAAATTCCTGTCAGGGGCAGACCCTGAAATCCAGGATCAATTTCACCAGCTTCTGACCGTGTTGAATGCTCCCCTTTTTACGTTCCTCTTCGACTTTCGGTTCTCCAGTTTCATCAACATGAGCACTGACGATCAAGACTCCTACCTTGAGGACTGGATGACAAGCGCGATTGGTTTTCGGCGGACCGGGTTCCAGGCGCTCAAGCGAACGTGCCTGAGCATGTTTTACACGGAACCCCGATCTTGGCAGGAAATTGGCTTCGACGGAATAGGCGTTATGCACAATTGATGTTATCGATCGACAACAATTCATAGACAACGTGATCGTTCAATCGTCTGAAATTACCAAACCGGTACGCGAATCTGCGGATGTGTGCATCATCGGATCCGGTTGCGGAGGAGGGGCGAGTGCAAAGATCCTTGCTCAAGCCGGGAAGAAGGTCATCGTCGTCGAGGAAGGCGGGTACTACAGAACCCGGGACTTTCAGTCGACGGAAGAATTTGCTTTTACCAATCTCTATCGTCAGCGGGCCGGCCAGGCAACGGACAACCTCGCGGTGACGGTACTGCAGGGCAAGTGCGTTGGAGGCAGCTCGACGGTCAATTGGACCACGTCGCTGCGGACACCGGAGTTCGTCCTGGAACGTTGGGCAAAGGACTTTGGTGTGAAGGGGATGGGCATGGAAGATCTCGATCCGTATTTCGAGCGGATAGAACGATACCTGAACATTCACGTCGAGCCCGACGAGAATCACAATCTTCAAAACAGGATCATCCTGGATGGCGCGAAGAAACTCGGCTACCGGGCAAAGGCAAGCGGGCGCAACACCAGAGATTGTGCGAAGATCGGTGCGTGCGGACTCGGCTGCCCGGTCGGGGCAAAATTGTCCGTCGATGTGACGTACATTCCGGACGCCGTAGAAGCCGGGGCAACGGTGTTCGCCGGCTTCCGTGCCGACACGATTGAAGTGAACGGACCTCGCAAGAAGGTCATCGGCACGATCATCGACCGCGCAACTCAGAAGCCGAAATCGGATTTCGTGATCGAAGCACCAGTTGTCGTCGTTTCTGCAAGCTCGATCGTCTCCCCTCTCTTGCTCTTGAAATCCAAGCTGGCAAATTCGAGCGGACATGTGGGCGAACATCTCACGTTCCATCTCACCACCGCGCTGCTCGGAATTTTCGACCATCCCATGGATCCTTCGAGCGGAATTCCACAATCTGCGTTGTGTGACGAGTTCCTGAACAAGAACGGCGATGGCGGCGGTTTCTGGATGGAAGCGGTCCCTGCGACCCCGACGCTCGCAGCGCTTGCAATCCCGGGGTTCGGTGCCAAGCATCGCGGCTTGATGGATCAATATCGCAATCTTGGAGCAACGATCCTCCTGGTCAAGGAAATCGATTCGGAGGGACGGGTAACGGCTAATGATTACGGCCGGCCGTCGATCACCTATGATCTTGGGGCGAAGGATCTCGAATACCTGAAGCAGGGACTGAAGGCCACCGCGGAAATCCAATTTGCTGCCGGAGCAAAAGAAGTCATAACATTGCACGCGAGAAAGACCTCATTCAAGTCCGTCGATGAAATCGATTCGAGACTCTCCGACGCAGCCTGGGGAACCAACGAGATCGCGCTGTACAGCGCCCATCCATTGGGAACCTGCCGGATGGGCGGCAATGCACGCAATTCCGTCGTCGATTCACATTGCCAGACGCACGATGTGAAAGGATTATTCGTCATTGACGGAAGTGTCACGCCCACGTCTCTCGGCGTGAACCCACAAGTGACACTGCTTGCGATCGCGGAGAAAAGTGCAGAATGGATTGCGGAGAATTTCAGCCGTACCGGCAGTTGAACATTTGTTTAAGACCGATCTCTTCCTGCTTCACATTTCTTGATTCTCCGCATTCTTTCCACTACATTTTGTTTGTTGAACATTTGCTCCACCCATCGTCGTTCCCCCGGCAGTCTACGTCATACAAAGCATGGAAGAAGCGGAAAAACTACAGCGCCCGACAGTTCACGATCTGGACGAAATCCTTGGCGTTCCGTTCAAGGTCCTCGACGACGGCTTCGTCCGCGTCGTCGACTACATGGGGTCGGACGAATCGATCGTCCAGGCCGCCCGGGTCTCGTACGGCAAAGGGACAAAGAAAGTCCAGGAAGACCGCGGATTGATCCGGTACCTGATGCGCCATCAGCACACGACCCCGTTCGAGATGTGCGAAATCAAGCTGCACGTCCGCGTTCCCATGGATTGCTGGCGTCAATGGATTCGCCATCGGATGGCCAATGTGAACGAGTACTCCACCCGGTATTCAATTGCGATCGATGCGGCGCAGAAAACGCCTCCCGCCGAATGGCGGCACCAATCGAAAGACAACAGGCAGGGGAGTGAGGGATTCATCGACGCTGCATCAGGCCAGAAATTTTCACGGCAAGAGCAGGAATTGCAGGATTTGTCCCGGAACATCTACAATGAACGCCTGGACGCCGGTATTGCACGCGAACAGGCTCGAAAGGACCTTCCGCTTTCGACGTATACCGAAGCCTACTGGAAAGCGGATCTTCACAACCTCTTTCATTTCCTCGCCCTCAGAATGGACGAACACGCGCAGTTTGAGATCCGGTCGTACGCCCGTGTCATCGGGAACGAAATCGTCAGCCGCTGGTGCCCCCTTGCGTGGCAGGCGTTCCTCGACTACAGGATGAACGCCTCTTCCCTCTCAAGGCTCGAGGTCGAGATCGTCAAGGCAATCCAGTCGGGTAATCCGGCGCACGCGAAGGAACTTGCAGTCGAATTCGGCCTTCTTCCTCCCGACGGAACGCCCTTAAAACGCAACCGTGAGCGGGAAGACATGGAAGCAAAGCTCCAGTCCCTCAATATTCCCATCCCCTGGAAATAATTCACCGTTTTCCTGAAAGACCCGTTTGCAGCTCATCATCATCGCAGCAGTCAGTCTCAATCGCGTTATCGGCAGGAATGGCCAGGTACCGTGGGATATTCGCGAGGACGTACAGCGGTTCATGCGATTGACGACGGGGCATACTGTTCTGATGGGGAGAAAAAGCTTTGAGTCGCTTGGCAAGCCTCTCCCCAACAGGAGAAATGTTGTCTTGAGCTCAAAAGAGATCCGGGGAATAGAAACGTATTCCTCTGTTGACGGAGCTTTGTCCGCTTTAAAAAACGAACACAAGGTGTTCGTTATCGGCGGAGGAGAGATCTTCAGCCAGGTGATGGACAGAGTTGATATGATGCAGCTGACCCTTGTTGAACGTGTGGTGGAAGGGGATACGTATTTTCCTCCCTACGAAGGACTCCTGCACACAGAATTCGAGCTAGTGAACGAGGAACAGCACGAAGGATTCAAATACCTGGATTACATCAGAAAGAAGCCCGTGAAAGACGTCTGACCTGCAGCAACGTGCAACTTGGCAAGATGCCAGACTTCTTGCCTGAAAACTAATGTATCCCTTTTGTGAGTCCTCCATCGACAAGGAGGTTCACGCCGCTGATATAGCTCGCGCGCTCGGAGGCGAGAAAAGCGACCGTCTCCCCTACTTCTTCGGGTCGGCCGTATCGGCCCATCGGAATGCTTGAGGCTTGATTCGCAATGTACTGATCCACCGTCAAGTTCTTTCCCGCTGCGCGTGTCCGGGAAAGTTCTTCCTGCCGCTTGGTGAATATATTCCCCGGACAAATCGTATTGACGGTGATGTTATGTCTTGAGTACTGGTTGGAGAGAATTTTGGCCAGGCCCAGGATTCCCGGGCGAATCGAAACGGAAAGCATCAGCTCATCGGCCGGTTGTTTGGCGACGAAAGAAGTGATCGTGACAATTCGGCCCCACTTCTGGTTGACCATGAACGGTAATACTTCCCTTGTCATTCTGACCATGCTCATGAGCGTGAGGTCGTGCGCGCGCTGCCATTGTTCATCCGAGAGCGAGAAAATGTCCCCGGTCGGAGGACCGCCGGCGTTGTTGACCAGGATATGAACTGTCCTGAATTTATCGACGGCAACCTTCACGAGCTTCGTTACATCCGCCGGAACGCTCACATCTGCGACCACAGGGAGCACTTCAGCACCGGTTGTTTTCTGAATCTCAGTGGCCGTATCATTCACCGCCTGTTCTCTGCGCGAGCAAATGACCAGCCTGGCGCCTTCTTTTGCAAGTGCCACGGCACTTGCTTTGCCAAGACCTTCGCTTGAAGCGCACACGATGGCAATTTTACCTTTTATGCCCAGGTCCATGAGATTCCTCCGTGTAGTGGAACATGAATGCCGGTGTTTGATGGGACGCGAACGATCGGAACAGCGCAGGGTATCAGAAGCAGCGGAATCTACCGGGATTTTATCCCGCTCTCCTCCAGCTTCCTGGTTACGATGGAAAGGACTTCTGAATAGGAGATATGCGTGCGTGAGCCCGAATTCCGAATAGCCTGTTCCAATGTTCCAGTACGATCGCGCAACCAGGCCCATACGCAAAATCCGAGCCGGTTTCGGTCGTTCGGCTCCTGCGTCGGAATTTCTGCTACTGCATTGTAGGCGATTTTTTCAAGTGAGCCGGCAGGGAACTCCGCCACTCCGGAAGGAGCTTTCGTCGTCATGCAAATCCTCGTCTGGTTTCAGGTTAATCGTGGGCGATACGTACGCCAACGCAATATAGAAACTTTTGGGAGAAAGAAAAAGAGTGTCAGTGCCTCGCTTTGACAACGACAACCGTAACATCATCGTGCTGTTCGGCATCTCCCTGAAATTCCTCTGCCGCCGTTATGACCACTCTCTGTAGCTGTTCGGCGGCAAGCGATCGTTTTTCTTTCACGATCTTCGACACCGTCTCCTCGCCGAATTCTTTTCCCTGCCGGTTCATCGCTTCCGTGAGTCCGTCGGTGTAGAAAAAGAACAGGCTTTCCCTTTTCAGCGGCAGGCTAATTTCTTCCAGTTCGTTGTCGAACAATGGACCCCGCTCCAGCCCCAGTCCGATGCCGCCACCTTCAAGGAACTTCAGTTTCCCGTTGAGGCCGATCAGGGCCTTGTTGTGTCCCGCCCTGCAAATGCGGACTCTTTTCTTCTTCGTGTCGAACAGAGCCAGGATCATCGTGATAAAGGACCGACGTTCGATCCCCTCAAAAATCCTCCTGTTCACGTTTTTCAACATTTCTTTCGGGGAGGCGTACATATGCGCGGCAAGCTGCACCATTCCCTGCACTTTCGACATATACAGAGCGGCCGGCATGCCTTTCCCCGAAACATCGGCAATAACGACGAGGAGCTTGTGCGGAGTGATCTGGATGAAATCGAAATAGTCGCCTCCCACCGTCAATGCCGGGATGGAGGTACCGGCGACGTCGAGTCCGGCGATTGAAGGGCTTTCCTTTGGTAGCAAGCCCTGCTGAATGCGCCGCGCAAGCGAGAGCTCTTCTTCAATTTTTTCGCGCTCGAGTTCAGACTTGTGCAAGCGCGAGTTTTCGATAGCAATAGCGGCCTGGGCGGCAACTGTCGAGAGAAGGTCGATGTCTTCTTTCGAATAGACCTTCCCGGACATCTTGGAGCCCACGTTGATCATTCCGATCAGTTTATCCTGCAAGAACATCGGAACCGAAAGAACAATACCTCCTTCGATCAATTTTTGCTTGTCGCTCTGAATGATGCCGAAGTTGTCCGGTTCTTCGGCAAGCAATGCGAACGATTCTGGCAATTTCGTTGTGCGGAGCAGCGCGAGCAAACCGTTGTTTTCCGGTTTGAACTGACAACATCGTTCGTCGATGTTCCGGCTGACAATCGAGCAGCCTGCATCATCATTGCACAGGATAACGGCTACTTTTTCGATGTGCATCGTGCTCGCGATGCGATGGACGATCGACTCGAGGATTTGGTTCAACTGGGTTAATCGCGGCAGTTCCTGGGTGAATTCGAGCAGCGCCTTCTGGTAATTGTACCGCTCCTGATAGAAGATCCTGTCGATCCAGTCCTGCATTCTTCGTTTGATCGGGTCGAAGGCGAACGCGATGACAATCAATGCTATCAGGTTCATCGTGCGACTATCTTCCGATCCGACGACGTCGGCCAGAAGCGTTCCAATACCATAAATGATGAGCAAATAAAGGGCCGCCATCGTTGCCGTCACCATCCCGTAGATGAGGCTGCGCTTGACGATGAAATCAATGTCCATGAGTCTGTAACGGATGATCGCATAGCCGAACATCAGCGGTACCACAAGCAGGAACAGGGCTGGCGAGAGAATGATCGGCTCGAGGTAAATCGCGAACGGATTCCTTGCAGAGACGATCAGGACGTACGTGATCGTCAGGATACCGCCGATCACTCCGATCAAGATGGGTTTCAGCTCCTTCTTGCGCTCCTTCTTGACAACCCGTATAAAACTGTCAACAAAGATCACGAGGCCTGCAAAGTACGAAACGTACCGCAGATTGAAGATGACGACGATGTGCTGACGTACGTACGAAGTCAGCACGTCCCCAAGGATTGGCCGAACAGCCAAAGCCCATTCGCCCGCGATCATCTGCACGATTTGACGATCTCCCGTCGCAAGGACAAGTACCACGATGAGGACACTCGCGATATAGAGGGACGCGGTGAACAATTTGCTATCGTACCACGCCCTCTTCACGGGGAAGAACAGAAAGAACCGCACGAAAACCGGCAGCGATAATACGCTCACGATGAAAAAGCTACGACCAAGGAGCCTGATCTTCCAAAGTGAATCTACCAACGGATTGAGGCTCACACTCGAAAGCGCGAAGAACAACAGGGTGAGAATGCTGTAGTTCGCGAACAACCGTTGCGTCTTGCCCAGCGGTCTGGTCAGGACGACAACGAGCCCGACAAAAAGAAACACGAGGCCGTACAGATATTGTGCAAAGTAAACGACGTTGAAGGTGCGAAGGATCTGGACCTTGGCTTCAATCGTCTTTCCGTCGCGTTCCACTGTATAGTCGATGTAGTTCTCGGACTTCACGGCATTGATCCGCGATTGCGCCTCCGAGCTGTTCTTGAAAGGCCTGCCCCCAATCTCCACGAGAGTATCGCCATCCCGTATTCCAGCCTTTGCTGTGACGCCATCCGGTACGACCTGTTGGATCAGCAATTTTGTGCCAAGCGAGTCGACCGGCACCCAGGCACACTGATCGTTTCCGAGGACCTTATACACCATCACATCGACAAAATTGAACGAGCTGATCCCCAGCGCCACCAGTGCGGCCATAATGTAGATCGCACGGATCCATCGGGCCGAGAAAAGCTGCACGACATTCTTCATAACTCTTATCCCTCCACTACGACAGGCCAAACGACATCGTAACCGTTACTGACGATGCTAGAGGTCATACCCGATACTGAAATATGTTACAAATGGCCCCACACTCACGGGGTTATTCAAGATATCAGTTCGTGTGAAAAAGCTTCTTCCAACAGAGAACTCAGCCGGGCCAATCGGTGTATCCAATCCCAGCGTGATGCCGATTCCGTGCTGCAGGTCGATCAACCTGATCGCATCCGGCGAAGGCCACGTCGATCCAAGATCGTATCGTGCCTTCAGATACGTGTCAAAAAATATCTTGAAAGGAAGTTTCCATTGATATTCCAGGCTCGCAAGGAATATCTGCGGTCCGCGCGAATCGTTTTCTTCCAGTCCGAAAAAACTGTTTTGGCCGCCGAGAGCAAACTGTTCCGTGATCGGCAGTGTTGGGTCTGCGAGTCCTACGAGTATTTTTGGATGGATTGTCTGCGTGCCAAAGGCCGTTTGATAGAATTCGTACGAAAAAGAGAACTTCGTGAACCCGACAGCCTGAATGACTTTGACAAGGGCAGATTCGTACGAAAAGTTCATGAGAACCCCCTCTGTCGGGAATGGATAGCGATTCCTGGTGTCGACGGTGGTTGCCACTTTGATTGAGGAGATGCCAAAATACTCCGAACTGGGAAGGGGTTGTTCTGCCGTGTTCCATAACCGCTGGTTTTCCACGCGACCCTCAGCTGTCATCGTCCCTAGCCGTTCCAATTGTGCCCCGAAGGCTGCAGACACCCCCTCGTGCTCTTCTCTGTACTCTCCAGTGCGATAACGATCCCAGTGGAAGGGGTTGTAGTTTGGTTCATATCCATACGTGTAGAAGTCCAGCAACTTGTAGTATCCTTTGAGATTGAAGGTGAGATACGTGTTGAATATTCTTGTTGCTTTGAATTCACCGTAATAATTCCTGTTCCGCAATCCCCCGAAGTACCCTGCTCCTAACTCCGACCCGATGCCGAGAAAATTCTCGTCCCTGACATCGATCGAAGGCTGAATCCCTCGTTCATTGTCAATACGGTTGCCAAGGCGTATAAGTTCCGTGCTGCGCTCCTTCACGTCGATATCAATGACATTGTGTTCGTCTTCCTCGTGCGTACTGAATGAAACTTGCTCGAAAAGATTTGTTCCATTGAGATTTCTGATCCCCTGTCCCACTTTTGAGATCTCGAAGACATCGTTTCTCCCAAACGGCAGTTCCCTCCAGATAACATAGTCACGGGTCTTTTTCGTGCCGTGGATGTCCATTCGGTAAATGATGCCCTCATCCAGGTCGAGATCTGCAACCCCTGTTTCCGGTGAGAACCGGACACGACGGAAGCGGGCCAGCGAATATCCTTTCGAACGATAGAGCCTCAGCACATCCTCCAACGCAAGCTGAGTTTCTCGTGCATCGATGTTCTTATGAAGCAGCGGTTTGAAAATCGCCAGGATGGAATCCGTCGGGATAAGCTCGTTCCCGTGCACCGTGACGGATGTAAGAACCGGGTACTTCGTCGCGGAAAAGGAAATGATGGTCGAATCGGGATATTCCCGAACATCAGCATCGATGCTTTTGAAATTGCCGGAGTCGTAGAGTTCATCGACGTGCATTTGCAGGGCATCCTGCGACACTGCTCCTGATGGAGAAAACAATTCCGGGTGGGACCATCCCTGTGGATGCAGTAACGTTGTGTCCCCTTCGAACGTTGGATGGGCAAACTGTTTGTCGGAAGCAATCTCCGACTGCCATTGCCGATTCAATTTTGATTCTATAGCCGTTGCAACGGAATCGGTAGCATACCTTCCCTCGAGAATGACACTGTCCAGATCTCCAAAATCCGAAGCCAGGTGGCCCTCCAGGCTCGGTCGTATCACGATATCCGCCTTGGCCAGCTGCTCCCTGTTGGACGCCTGCATCATGATGCCCATAATCTGATCGCCAACTTCCCAGAACTGCGTCAGCAGTTCGCGGGGACGAAGAGGACTCGTGACGTCGACTGCAATGACCAGATCCGCGCCAAGGCGTCTGGCAACATCGACCGGGATATTGGCAATCAATCCCCCGTCAACGAGCTCCATGGAGTCCTTTGTGACCGGTGTAAAGAGGAGTGGAACGGTCATACTTGCCCGCATCGCGTCTGACAGGCTTCCCTGATCCATGACGATTTGCTTGCCGCTCACGAGGTCAGTCGAGACCGCGCGAAATTGAATTTTAAGGTCATCGAAACTCGGGTCGGGGTGGAAGAGAGCCTGGAGAGACAAAAGATTCAGCAGGTTTGTCAACCGTTGTCCGGTGGAGAATGCGGATGGAATAATCGGCTCGAAACCACGAAAACGCACCGCAAGAAAACTGCGTTCCTCCCTGTTCTTTTGATCGAGAAACAGGTCGCGGCGGGACGATTCGTCAGAATACGAAATGACATCCTCCCAGTTCGTCGTATCGACCAGATGTTTGAGTTCATCGGTTGTGTAACCTGCGGCATAAAGTCCCCCGGCGATACTTCCCATACTCGTCCCCACGATCAAATCCACCGGAATATCGTGTTGCTCAAGAGATTGAAGCACCCCGATGGCAGCAATGCCACGGGCCCCTCCCCCGCTCAACACGAGAGCAACTCGTGGGCGCTTGATCGATTCCTGCTGAACCAGGTTTGGAAATTTGTCCGTCGACGGTACGACTTCCGGGCGGATCCGAATTTCACGAACCGGCGGTTGTACTCCGCCTTGAGTGAAACTCTCGGAAGAAAGCAGAACGAAAAGGACTGAAACGGTTGAAACTATTCGAAGACGAGATTTCATTCGGCACGTTCATTTCATCGAAAGTACCAAAAAGAGGCACGAATTGCAACGCGATGGAAGTGGACTTCTTCATTCGTATTCCGGACTTGCACATTGCGCGCCTCGGAAAGCGCCGCTTGATTTTACTCCAGATTCACGTTAAGTTGCGACGAGTATCCGAACCATTTTGTGTCGTCGACATACATTTCGAAGCGCCCATGCTGTTCCTGAATCCTCTGGTTTTGCTCGGCCTCGCCGCCGCTGCCATTCCGATCGTCTTGCATCTCTTTAACCTGAGGAAACTCGAGCGAATCGACTTCAGCACGCTCGCATTTCTGAAGGAGCTTCAAAAGACGAAGATCCGTCGATTGAAACTGCGACAATTGCTTTTGCTCGCTCTTCGGACGATCCTGATCGCTTTGATCGTCACGGCATTCTCGCGCCCGACGTTGAAGACATCGTACGTTGGCGGAGTGAACGCACAGGCGAAGACTACGGCGATCCTGGTCATCGACAATTCATACAGCATGACGTCTGTCGATGAAGGGGGTCAACTCCTTAAGCAGGCAAAGGAAGGAGCGGCGGGCATCCTTCAGTACCTGAAGATCGGTGACGAAGTGTTTGTTGTACCGGGCTCGGATGTCGGCCCCCAGACTTCGCCCGAATCAATCTCGCCGCTGCGGGACTTTGCAGCCGTGCGTGCGGAGATCGAGTCCATTGAACCGTCTTACGTTCACAGAACCATCGAAGACGCGCTCCGCTTCGCTTCCAGGCTCATGTCGACTTCGAAAAACCTCAACAAAGAAATCTATGTTTTCTCCGACTTTAAAAAGGGGAGCCTCCGAAACTCAGAAAAACTCGGCCAACCAGAAAGCCTTTTCCCTCCTGAGACAAGATTCTTTTTTCTCCCGATGGGTAAAAAAGCACGCGAGAACCTTGGCGTGACCTCCGTGACGATCGAGAATGCGTTGTTCGGCATAGGGAATCCACTCAAAATCAGGACAACCATCAGCAACTGGGGTACGCAAGACGTGAAGAATGATGTGGTCAGCG
>Ga0335081_10009350_pt1 | contig 15768 bp, 12 predicted proteins | sample Lox_Sample_35_FD_206713 | JGI IMG/M metagenome (GOLD analysis project Ga0335081, IMG submission 206713) | Soil microbial communities from Loxahatchee National Wildlife Refuge, Florida, United States - Lox_Sample_3.5 | ecosystem: Environmental > Terrestrial > Soil > Wetlands | place: USA... | reverse complement strand
GGTGTGCGCCGTGAGGCGCTTCGTTGTATTCCCGACGCAGTTGGGAGGAACTCGGAGGAATGTTCCTGGGTCACCTGGCTTACCTGGACGGGAAACCTGAAGGGGACAAGAGCATGCCAGGAAAGCGGTGGTCGTCTGGAGGCGTCCAGGGCGGGGTGCCGCAAGACCCGCGTGATATGGCCAAGGCTGGATTGCCTGAAGCCCAATCTCCAGCGGTGAATGTGCGCACCCTCCGGAATGACGCCTGGAACCGGTGCCGTGTCATGTCCGGGCATGAACCCGTGGGCCTGGATAACCCCCGTGATGCGGAGCGTCGCCCAGTGAGGGCGGTCAAGGAGATGAGTGGGCGGCCTGTGTCGCGCTCGACACGTACGACGAAGACGCACCACGGGATCGCCTACGGGGCGCGAGCCCTACGGCGACGGAGTGCCCGTAGTAGTCGCAGGAGTCACGACCTGCCAGGGAGGCCGGGAAAGCCGGGCCGCAGGGCGAAGGGGCACAGGTGATCACGATGTCCGGCGATGAGAGGCATGCGTAATGCAGGACGCCGCAACGGTGCTGGATGTCATCGGTAAGCGCGGTGCGCGAGGTCTGCCGGTGGAACGGCTTTACCGGCAGATGTTCAACCCGCAGTTGTATCTGATGGCCTACGGCAAGTTGTACGCCAACAAGGGTGCGATGACGCCCGGGGTCACCGGGGAGACCGTGGACGGGATGTCGCTGGCCAAGATCGGGGTGATCATCGGCGCGCTGCGCGCCGAGCGCTACCGGTGGCAGCCGGTGAAACGGGTCTACATCGCGAAGAAGAACGGGAAGCAGCGCCCGCTGGGCCTGCCGACCTGGTCGGACAAGCTGGTCGCCGAAGTCGTGCGGCTGCTGCTGGAGGCGTACTACGAGCCTCAGTTCTCCGGCCGCTCGCACGGTTTCCGTCCCGGCCGGGGCTGCCACACCGCGCTCGGCGAGGTGGTCGACACCTGGAAGGGAACGCACTGGTTCATCGAGGGTGACATCTCCGACTGCTTCGGCTCGCTTGATCATCAGGTGATGCTGGCGATCCTGGCGGAGAAGATCCGCGATGGCCGGTTCCTGCGGCTGATCAGCCACATGCTCAAGGCCGGGTACCTGGAGGACTGGCGGTGGCACGCCACGCTCAGCGGCTCGCCGCAAGGCGGCATCGCATCGCCAGTCCTGTCGAACATCTACCTTGACCGGCTCGATCAGTACGTTGAGCAACGGCTGCTGCCCGAGTACAACCTCGGCCGCCGCCGTCGGCCCAACCCGGCGTATCAGGTGCTGGAGTACGCGATCACGCGGGCCCGCAGGCACACGGACAAGGCCGAAGCGCGCAGGCTCATCCTCGCGCGCCGCCAGATCCCCAGCCAGGACCCCGCCGATCCGGGCTACCGGCGGCTCAGGTACGTGCGTTATGCCGACGACTGGCTGCTGGGGTTCGCAGGCCCCAGGCACGAGGCCGAGGACATCAAGTCGAAGATCGCGGCGTTCCTGCACGAGGAACTCAGGCTGGAGCTGTCACAGTCCAAGACGCTGATCACGCACGCCACCAGCCAGGCGGCGCGCTTCCTCGGTTACGAGATCAAGGCCCAGCACTCCGATACCAAGATCACCCGGAACCGCCGGGCGGTCAACGGGGCGATCGGGCTGTTCGTGCCGAAGGCCGTCATCCGGCAGCGGTGCGCGTTCTACACGAAGCGGGGAAGGCCAGCGCAGCGCGGCATGCTGCTACACGACGACGACTTCACCATCGTCGCGAAGTACCAGGCCGAATACGCCGGTCTCGTCCAGTACTACCTCCTGGCCCAGGACGTGTTCCGCCTGGGCCGCCTGCACTGGGTCATGGAGACCTCGCTGCTCAAGACACTGGCAGGCAAGCACCGCTCGACGGTCAACGCGATGGCCCGCAAATACCGGGCTACCGTCGACACTCCCGCCGGGCGGCGCAAGTGCCTGCAGGTCACCGTCGAGCGCGACAGGGGAAGGAAGCCACTGGTAGCCCGCTTCGGCGGGATCCCGCTCACCAGGCAGCGCACAGCAGTCCTCACCGACCAGCGGCCAGTCATGGCCAGTGCCCGGCGCAACGAGCTGATCCTGCGGCTCATGGCCGGGCATTGCGAGATCTGCGACAGCACGGTAGACCTCGAAGTCCACCACGTCCGCAAGCTCGCTGACCTGGACAAGCCGGGCCGCCGGGAGAAACCCGCATGGATGCATCTAATGGCTATGCGGCGGCGCAAGACCCTGATCACCTGCAGCCGCTGCCACCACGACATCCACGCAGGCCGGGCAACCACGCCCAGCGCAGATCACTGGAGAGCGGTGTGACGGGAAACTGTCACGCACCGTTCGGGAAGAGGACGACGGAAAAGGACCCGCACCACGGGCACCTCGCCGGCGCCCCACTTCACTCGACGGGGAGGGGCTGGAAACGGAGCCTTGGCCACCGCGCCAGCCCTTCACCCTACGACTGACTGAGCGGCTGATCCGGCGGCTGGCTGGGTTTTCGCGCAGGAGTGCAGGTCATTGTTCTGACTACCGCAGGGTGAGCGGGATCGGTGCGCCGATGAGCTCGAAGGCGCGCCGCTGGGTCGGGGTGGGCTCGGTGAGCATTTCGATCTGCTGGCTGGCGGTGCCGATGCGGACCTGGTTGCGGGGCATGGTGGCGAGGTGGTCGAGCAGGCCCTGGTAGCTGCGGACGGGCTGCCCGGCTTCGTCGCGGCGGGTTGAGGCCCTGGCCTGGGCTGACGCGGAGCGGGTGGCGGGAGCGACCGGGTCGGCGGGAACGGGAGGCTCGGTGTCGGTGAAGGTGAGCGGCGCCCAGGCCTGGCGCAGGTGCCAGGTCAGGTAGAGCGCGAGCATGCAGATCAGCACGTGCGCCTTGACGCGTTCTTCGAGCCGGTGCCAGATGGGGCGCAGGTCTAGGTCGTCGGCCTTGAGGTGGCGGAAGTCCCGTTCGACGTGCTTGAGGCTCTTGTAGGCCGAGACCACGGCGGGCGCGGCGAGCTTGGGCTGCGGGGACCGGGGTGCGCAGCACGTAGAGCCCGTCAAGGGCGGCCTCGGCGTCGATCTGTGCCTGCCTGCGGGTGACGGTCAGCGACGCGTCGGTGATGGTGATGTCGAAGTGCTTGCCGACCTTGTACTTGTCCGCCACCTTGCCCACGGCCACGCCGATCTTGTCCCTTCCGGCCAGCCGGGCGCCCTGAACCGGGGCTCGGTGGCGGCGAGCAGTTCGCCGCGCTTGCGGGCGCGCTCAGCGGCCAGGGCCGGGTTCCGGCAGGCGACCAGCCGCTCGCCGGGGTAGCCCAGGTGGGTGATCTCGGCCAGGTTCTGCTGGTCGAACAGGCTCATCTGCAGCGGCCCGTCATCGGCGATCAGCCTGGCGATCGCCGGGGTGACCACCTGCGCGAACGCAGCCAGGTCGGCGGTGTTCCCGGGCACCACCCGCAGGCGCACTCACCCGAGCCACTCTTGAGCGTGGCCGTGAAGAGGTCGCCGCCCGCGTCGGAGAACTGGACCGAGCCGGTCGGGGTCTGACCGCCGGTCACGGTCGCCTCCTGCATGACCCCGCTGGTGAACTTCACCGATCCGCTCGGAGTGCCCTCGGACGACTTGACGGTCGTCGGCAGCGTGACGCTGCCGTCCACCTTCGGGCCGCTCGGCTTGGCCGACACCTTCGTCGTGGTCGAGGCCTTGCTGGTGTGGGTGGCCGCCGATGCCATCGCCGGGATGGCCAGAACGGTGCAGGCCGCGGCGGCTACCGCCGTCGCCGACACCAGCCGGCCGGCGCCGGCACCGAGACGATGGCCGCCGGGTCGGGTCCCCCCGCCTCCGGGCCGGGGTTCATGACCGCACGCTGCGGTCTGGTCGCTCTCATGCCAGATTCCTCCTGATATAACGCTCTATCGATTGCGCAGTGCCAGCCAAGGTATCGGGACCTACGTCCCGTAGGGCACGTTTTTCGATACTCAACTGACGCGTACCCGGCCCGACTTGTTGACTTGAACTCAGATCGTTCCTGACGGGATGCAGGCCACGCCTGACTGACGATCATGACGCAATCAGCGGACCATCATCTGCCCGGACAACGCCGGGCCGCGGGCACGATACCGGATCAGGCTAGGGCATCGGCTGAGTTAACTCGGCGTGATGCCGCATAGAGCCATTCGGTCAGCCTGCGCTGCACTCGTTCAGGCTAGGTAGATGCCATCACCCTAATGATGGATGTACTTTTGGCTGCGAGGTGCCAAGCTCGTGGTAACTTGATGCGATTGCCGGGATACCGGCTGCATTTACAGAGATAGCGACGGTGTCCTGTGAACGATGGTGCGATCGGCGGGCGTGCGAACGCGCTGAGGTTGCCGATCGACGTCGGGACGCCGACGGTCGTGCTGAAGTTCGACCAGAACCCCATGCACCACGGCGGTCTGGGGGTCATCCGCAGCCTCGGCCGGGTCGGCGTGCCGGTCTACGGCGTGCATGAGGGCCCGCGAGCGCCGGCCGCCTCGTCCAGGTACCTCACCGGCCGGTTCTTCTGGCAGCCAGAGCCGGAGGATGCCGATCGGGTGCTTGCGGGCCTGCGGCGGCTGTCCGACCTGATCGGCGAGCCGGCCGTGCTGCTGCCGACTGACGACGCCGGCGCGATCTTCCTGTCCGAGCACGGCGACTCGCTGCGCGCGCTGTTCCGCTTCCCCGCGCTGCCCGACGGGCTGCCCAGGCGGCTGGCCGGCAAGTACTCGCTCTACGAGCTGTGCACGCAGGACGGAATCCTGTGCCCGAAGACCGCGCTGCCTGCCTCCTTGGCGCAGGCGCGCGAGTTCGCCGCGGGCTCGCAGTACCCTCTGGTGGCCAAGCTCACCGCCCCGTGGAGTTCCGGCGGGCTGCGCAGCACGACCATTGTCAGGGATGCCGACCAGCTCGACGAGGTCTACCGCGCCTGCGACGAGGCCGGGGCCGGGCTGATGCTGCAGGAGTTCATACCGTCGGCGGCCGACAGCGACTGGTTCTTTCACGGCTACTGCGACGCGACGTCGACCTGCAAGCCGGCCTTCACCGGCGTCAAGGAGCGGTCCTACCCCGCCCACGCGGGTCTGACCAGCCTTGGCAGGGCCACGCCGAACGAGCGCCTGCGCGAGCAGGTGACCACCATGCTGACCAAGCTCGGCTACCGCGGAATCCTCGATCTCGACCTGCGCTGGGACAGCAGGGACGACCAGTACAAGCTGCTCGACTTCAATCCGCGGCTAGGCGCACAATTCAGGCTGTTCCGCAACTCAGCGAACATCGATGTTGCTTTGGCCTATTATCTGGACTTGACTGGCCAGGTGATCCCGGGAGCCGAGCAGGAAGTTGAGCGCCGGTTCCTTGTCGAGAACTACGACCCGATCGCGGCAATTGGCTACTGGCGCCGCGGCGAGCTCGACCTGAGGACATGGCTGCGGTCGGTACACGGGGTCGAAGAGAAGGCCTGGTTCGCCAGGGACGATCTGCGGCCCTTCGGCCTGATGTGCCTGCGGATGGGTTGGCGAGCGGCGACCAGAGCGCTGCCCGTCAGGCGGGAGCGTCCGGCCAGTACTGACCCGCGCTACTCAGGCGGACGGACCGCGAGGGGGCCTCCGCGTAACGTAGGGTGCGCTATGGCCAGTGCTGAAAAATACGGATAAACAAGATCAGTGATCGGGTATCTGGGGGGGTAATGTCTGACGTCGTTGACGTCGCAATCGTCGGAGCCGGGCCATACGGGCTCTCGCTCGCAGCTCATCTGCGCGCGGCCGGCGTGCGCTACCGCCAGTTCGGGCTGCCGATGCACCTGTGGCAGAGCTCCATGCCGAAGGGGATGTTCCTGAAGTCGCAGGGCTTCGCGTCCGACCTGTCAGCGCCGAAGGGCACGCACACCCTCGAAGAGTTCTGCAAGGTAACATCGCGGCCGTACGCGAGCTACGGCCTGCCCGTGCCGCTCGATGCGTTCGTGGCCTACGGCCAGTGGTTCCAGGCCAAGCTCAAGCTCGACGTCGACGAGGTCCTCGTGACCGGCATCGTGCGCAGCGTCGGCGGGTTCGACCTGACGCTCGACAACGGCGAGAGCGTCACCGCGCGCACCGTCGTCGTGGCCGTCGGGGTGGAGCACTTCGCCTACGTGCCCGAGCCGCTCGCCAGCCTGCCCGCCGAGTTGTGCACGCACAGCTCGGCCCACGACGACCTAGGCACCTTCAAGGACCAGGAAGTCGCTGTCGTCGGGGCCGGCCAGTCCGCGCTCGAGTCGGCGGCGATCCTGCACGAGAGCGGTGCCAAGGTCACGCTGGTTGCCAGGGAGGGCAAGCTGGCCTGGAACGGCGAGCCGCTGGCGCTTGACCGGCCGCTGCTGCAGCGCCTGAACGAGCCGGAGTCCGGCCTCGGATCCGGCTGGAACACGTGGTTCTACTCCAACCACCCGCAGGTGTACCGGCACCTGCCGAAGAACCAGCGGGTGTACCGGGCCAGGACCGCGCTCGGCCCGGCCGGAGCCTGCTGGCTGCGGCCGCGGATCGATGGCCAGTTCACCGTACTGACCGGGCAGCTGGTCAAGTCGGCCGATGCCGAGGACGGCAAGGTGCGGCTCGGCCTGGTGGCGGCCGACGGCACGGTCACCGACCTGGTCGCCGACCACGTACTCGCCGGCACCGGCTACCGTACCGACCTGTCGAGGCTGAAGTTCCTCGCCGATGACATCCGCTCGGACTTGAAGTCCCTGGCGGGCAGCGCCGTGGTCAGCCGAAGCTACGAGTCGTCGGTTCCCGGCCTGTACTTCATCGGCCCGGCTGTCGCGCCCACCTTCGGGCCGGTCATGCGGTTCGTCTACGGCGCGCGGTACCCCGCCGCCGCGGTGAGCGCTCGCCTGGCCGGCACCCGCCCTAGCACGCAGGTACCAGTTGCTCCGGACCATTAGATGGCGGCCGACTTCGGCCAGCCGGGCTCGCCCGCTGCCGAGAGCAGAGCGGTAGGAGACAGCCGCAGGCCCGTCCTGCGGCTCCGACCGCGCGCGGCCGCCGTCCGCCCTGGCCGGTCGGTCAACTCTCTCGTGCTCGTGGGCGCCGACGTCGTCGCGCTCGGTCTGGCCGTCGTGGTGAGCCGGCGGGCCGTGCTGCCGTCGGCGGTGTTCGGGTGCCTCGTCATTGTGGCGCTGAGCGCCGGCGGCATGTACCGGCTGCGGATCTGCCTGAGGGTGGCCGATCAGGCCGACCGCGTGCTGGCGTCGGTGGCCGTGCCGCTGGTGATCATGCTGCCGTGGCTGAAGGCACCGCCGGCGGCCCTGCTCGCGCTGTACTCGGCGGTGGCGATCCTCGCGGCCCGCTCCGTGGTCTCCGGCGCGCTGAGGCTCGCGCACGCGCACGGTCGGCTGACCGACCCGACCGTCGTGGTCGGGGCGGGCACGTTCGGCGTGCACATCTGCGAGCTGATGCTGGCCCGGCCCAATCTCGGCCTGCGTCCGGTGGGATTCGTGGAGAGCGGAACCCCGAGGCCGGACCTGCCCCTGCCGTGCCTGGGCGGCCCGGACGACCTCCCCGCCGTGGTGGAGAGGTTCGGCATCAGGCGCGTGATCATCTGCTACACGGCCTGCAAGGACGAGGACCTGGTCACCGTCCTGCGGTCCGAGCCGGTCCGCGCCGACGTCTGCGTGATACCCAGGCTGTACGAGCTCGGGTTCGCGGTGCCGCGCTCCAGCCTGGACGAGCTGTGGGGCATCCCGCTGATACCGCTGCGGCGGCTGGCCCACGAGCCGGTCGGCAGGGTAGTGAAGCGGGCCTTCGACGTTACCGGGGCGCTTGTCCTGCTGGCCGTGGCGGCGCCGCTGCTGCTCCTGCTCGGGATCGCGATCAGGCTGCAGTCCGGCGAGAGCCCGTTGTTCAGGCAGACCAGGGTGACCGGCAGTCGGCGGGCGACGATCCTGAAGCTGCGCACCCTGGTCACCGACGGCAACCCCGACACCTCGTGGACGGTTCCCGGCCACTACAGCACCAGGCTCGGCCGCTGGCTCAGGGTCACCCACCTGGACGAGCTGCCGCAGCTGGTGAACGTGCTGCGCGGCGAGATGTCGCTGGTCGGCCCACGGCCCGAGCGGCCTTACTTCGCCGACAAATTCGGCCGCGAGATCGCCAGGTATGACGACCGGACCAGGATGCTGGCCGGGATGACCGGCTGGGCCCAGGTACACGGCCTGCACGGCGACACGCCGATCGTGGAGCGCGCGAGGTTCGACAACCAGTACATCGAATACTGGTCGCCCTGGCTCGACGTGGTGATCCTGGTGCGGACCGCTGCGGGGCTGCTGATGCGGCTGCCGAGGTCAAGACGGTGAACAGGTCTGGGGGGGCAGAGCAGCGCGGAGGGCTTGACGGCCGGGCCCTCAGGCTGCGCGAGACGCCGATGATCTTGATGTACCACGCCGTCGCCGACGTGCCGGAAGATCCGAACTACCTGTCAGTGGCACCGCAGCGGTTCGCCGAGCAGATGGCCTGGATGGCCGCCCGCGGCCTGCGCGGCGTGAGCATCGCCGCGCTGGTGGACGCGATGCGCCAGGGAAAGACCCGCGGGATGGTCGGGATCACCTTCGACGACGGCTACACCAGCGTCATCGAGTCGGCCCTGCCCGTGCTCAAGAAGCACGGCTTCGGCGCGACCGTCTTCATCATCTCCGGCCTACTCGGCGGCACCAACGAGTGGGACGAGGGCCCGTCCTGGCCGCTGATGTCCGGCGATCAGGTGAACGAGCTCGCGGCCGCGGGCATCGAGATCGGCTCGCACAGCGCCACCCACATGCGGCTGGCCGGGGCGAGCGAGGAGCAGCTGCGCGATGAGACCGCCGACAGCCGCACCGCGCTCACCAAGCTGTGCGGCACCGACATCGGCGGGTTTGCCTACCCCTACGGCTCGATGGACGCCTCGGCCAGGGCCGCGGTGCGCGAGGCGGGCTACGACTACGCGTGTGCGGTGCAGACGCCGGGGTCCGAGCTGGGGCTCATGGCCCTCCCAAGGGTCTATATCGGCCAGAGTGACAGCGCCGCCAGGCTGGCCGTCAAGCGAGCCCTCTACCTGCCCTACGTTGCGATCAAAGGGAGAAATGCATGAAGGTGCTTCATGTCATCACCGGCCTGGATGCTGGCGGCGCCGAGATCCAGCTGGCGATGCTGCTGCAGCACACGAGGCATGAATCGCACGTGGTGGTCCTGTACAACCCCGGCCCGGTGGCGGACCGGATCAGGGCCGAGGGCACCAGCGTGCGCGACATCGGCATGCGCAAGAACACCGAGGTCTCGGCGCTGCTGCGGCTGCGCAAGCTGATCCGCGACGGCGGCTACGACGTCGTTCACACGCACCTGTACCGCACCCAGATCTACGCCCGCCCGGCCGCCCGGCTGGTTGGCACCCCCGTCGTGCTCACCACCGAGCACTCGATCGGCGAGACACACATCGAGCGCCGCAAGATGAGCACCAGCGTCCGGGCCCTGTACCTGGCCTCTGAGCTGTTCTCCGACGCCACCATCGCGGTCTCGGACATCGTCAAGGACCGCCTGGTCCACTGGGGCGTCCCGGCGAGGAAGATCATCGTGATCCCCAATGGTGTCGAGATCGCCGGACTCGCGTTCGACCCCGAGCTGCGCACGAAGGTCAGGGAGCAGTTCGGCATCGGCAAGGACACCTACGTGATCGGCTTGCTCGGCCGGCTGGACGCGAACAAGCGGGTCGACCTGACGATGGAGGCCGCCGCGCCGGTGCTGGGCGACGGCTGCAAGATCCTCGTTGTCGGGCGCGGCGAGGACCTCCCCAGGCTGGAGGAGGCGGCCGCCAGGCTAGGCGTGACCGAGCACGTGATCTTCGGCGGCTTCCAGTCGGACACCAGGGCGATGATGTCCGCCTTTGACCTGTACATCAGCTCGTCCAGGCAGGAGACCTTCGGGCTGTCCGTGCTCGAGGCGCTGGCCAGCGGACTCCCGGTGCTGTACACGGCATGCCCGGCGCTCGACGGGATCCAGACTGACCGCGCCCGCGAGGTGGCCGGCACGGTCACGGCGCTGAGCGGGGAGATCCGCAAGGAGGTCGAGGCGGGGATCAGGCCGCGCGAGGTCCCCACAGAGGTCTTCCAGACCTACGGCATGGCGTCGGTTGTCGCCAAGATAGACGACCTCTACGAGGAGATCCTCCGCAAGCACCCGCGCCGCGCCCGCCGCGTGGCGCGGCGTGCCGCGAAGGCCAAGGCGCTGCAAGGCGAACCACAGAGAGGTCCGGCGATCTGAGCAGCGATGGATGTGGCGCTATCTGCTGAGGGAACGTGGCCGCACCAGTTCGGCGGCGTCAGCGTGTGGTGCGACCAGCTGATCCGAGGCATGCCCGATCACGTCTTCCAGATGGTCGCCTTGGTCGCGACCGGCAACGAGCCGATCCGCTGGACGTTGCCCGACAACGTCTCCTCGGTCATCGCCGTCCCCACCTGGGGGCCGGCCGAGGCGCTGCCGTCACGCCGCCGCCGCGCGACGTCGCAGCCGCCGCTCGCCGAGTTCCTCGAGGTGCTGCTCGCGCCGCCCAGGGAGGCGCAGGACCGGTTCAGCGCGTTGCTGCGCGATCTGTTCAGCTACGCCCAAGAGCAGAACCTGCCCGCCGTGCTGGGTAGCGAGGAGGCGGTGCGGCTGCTCAGCGACCTGTGGCGAGGCTGGCCGCCGGACTCCGCCAAGGCCGCTCCCACGCTGCAGGACGCCGTCATCGCGCTGCAGCTGATCGAGCACTCGCTGCGACCGCTGTCGTTCCCGCCGGTCCAGGCCGACGTGATGCACGCGGTCACCAACGGCCTCGGCGCGCTGCCCGCGCTGGCCGCGAAGTGGCAGTTCGGGACCCCGATGATCGTCACCGAGCACGGCCTGTACATGCGCGAGCAGTACCTGGTAAGCCGCAGGTTCCCGTACCGCTGGCCGGTGCGTGCGCTGTACATGCGGCTGCTGCGCCGGATCTGCGCGATCGGCTACACCGAATCCGAGCTGATCACGCCGGGGAACGTGTTCAACAAGCGCTGGGAGAAGCAGCTCGGCGCCGACCTCGCGCGGGTGCGGACGGTCTACAACGGCGTCGCGCCAGCGGACTTCCCGGCTGTGGACGACGAGCCGAGCGCGCCGACGGTCTCCTGGGCCGGGCGGATCGACCCGGTCAAGGATATCGAGACGCTGCTCCGCGCCTTCGCGCTGGTGCTCAAGGAACTGCCGGACGCGCGGCTGCGGATCTTCGGCTCCCCGCCCTCGGGCCAGGAGGCTTACCTGGAGCGGTGCAAGGAGCTGGCCGAGGACCTCGACATCGCCGGGTCGGTGGCCTTCGAGGGAAGGGTCGACGAAATCCGCGATGCCTACGCCGCCGGGCATGTCGTCGCCCTCTGCAGCATCACCGAGGGCTTCCCCTACACCGTCATCGAGGCCATGACCTGCGGAAGGCCGTGCGTCGCCACCGACGTCGGCGGGGTCAATGAGGCCATCGCCGACACCGGCGTCGTGGTGCCGCCGAGGAACCCACGGGCACTCGCCGAGGGCTGCCTGAAGCTGCTGCGTGACGACGACGAGCGCCGCCGCCTCGGTGCCGCGGCGCGCGAGCGAGCGCTCGAGTTCTTCACCGTCGACCGCGCGATCAGCGCGTTCGACGAGATCTACATGTTCATCGGCTCCGGCCGCCCGCTGGTGACGACCGACGCCGAGAGTCTGGGTGAACAGGACCAGTCGATCGATTTGAGTGAGGAAGACACAAGTCTGTTGCCCACGAGGCTCAGCGCATGAGCGCTATCGACGTCAACAGCCCGCTGCCGCCTGCCGCCCCCGGTGACGACGGCGAGACTGGCGTGATCACTGACACTGGTGTGAATGGCCAGGCGGAGCCGTCCGGCCAGCCCGCCGGGAACGGCCAGCAGGCGACGAACGGAGGGGCTGCTGCCGCGCCCGGCGAGCCCGGCGTGAGCGGCAAGACCGCGGCGAACGGAAAGCGCGCCGCCGCTGTCGGCCGCGCCGAGCAAGCCGACGATGGCGGACCGAACGGCGCGGTGGCGGTAGCGGAGGACAGCGGGAGCGACGATGCGGCCGGGAACGGCTCAGCTTCCGGGAACGACTCAGCGCCCCAGAACGGCATCCTCATCTCGGACACCGCCGACGGGGTCGACGAGCTTGCTTCTGACGGCGATGGCGGTGCGGCCGACGGCGAGGCCGGGCGGATCGCCGGCCTGCTCCGCTGGTACCGGTGGGTCAGCGGCCGCCTCAGGTCGCGCCGCGAGGAAGTGGGAGTCGAGGTACCCACCGACGCTGACGGCAACGGTCACCTGGCTGCCGAGGCTGTCGACGGGGCGCGGGACGTGGCAGCGGAGGCCGAGCACGCGACCGACGATGCCACGGAGGCAGCCGTAGGCCTGGTCGACGGTGCGACTGGGCCCGCTGAGGTTGCGGACGGTGCGGCCGAGGTGGCGGATGGTGCGGTTGCGCCGGCCGGGGAGGCTGACGCTGTCGCCGAGTCGGCCGGGGTTGCTGATGGTGCGGCTGAGTCGGCCGATGGTGCAGTTGCATCAGCCGAGGTGGCGGACGATGCGTCCGAGGTAGCCGAGGCGGCGCCCGACGGAGCGGCTGGCGGGTCAGAGACGGGCACCGAGACGGCGGTGACCGCTCAGCACGCCAACGGCCACGTCGAGCAGCTCAGCGGTCCGGCAATCGCCGAGCTCGCCGAACAGCACCCGGTCGATCGGCGGATCGAGCCGCACGCGGCGTGGCTGATGACCGCCGAGTCGCCGACGATCGAGCAGCCCGCGGTCGGCCGGACGGCCTCGCGGCGGCCGCCCGTGGCCGCCAACGGCGCGGCAGTCGGTGCCGAGGTCGCCGATGGCACCTCCGAGGCAGGCGCCGAGGCTGCTGCCGCGTCAGACGCCGCCGACGCTACCACCGTCGATATCACAGCTGTCGCCGATGCCGCTCAGGCCGACGCCCAGGTCCAGGCCGACCGTCAGGCGCAGGCCGACGGCCAGGTCCAGGCCGACGGCCAGGTCCAGGTCGGCACCGGGCAGGCCGACACTGGCCAGGTCCCAGCCACCGACGGATCCGCGGCAGCGAGCGGCGATGGTCACAGCCCGTGGCCGCCCACCGTGCTCGCGCTGTGCGAGAAGTACGCCGATATCTGCAGGTCGGCAGTGGACCCACTGGAGATCGCCAGCACCCTAGAGTTCGAAGGGCTCGGCGATCAGGCGGCGAAGCGGCGTTACGGCCATCCGGATGTCTTCGCGCTGGCGCAGGACATGTACTTCAGGGTCCCGTGTGAGCCCGATGAACCCGAGCTGCCGCCCGATCCCTGGGAGGGGCACAAGTACCGGCCGGCCCTGCATGCCTTGCTCTACGGTCTGCCTGCGGTCTGCTTCCCGGCAGCCGCCGCGCTGATGGCAGGGCCTGGCGTGCTGGCCACCCTTATCGTGGCGCTGCTGACCTCATGGTCGCTGGCCCAAAGCCTGGCCTACTTCGGCTACACGCGGCTCGGGACCGGCCGGGAGCACGCGCAGCGCATCCTGCGGGTCGGGCTGGTCGGGATGCTCGTGGTCTTGCTGATCGTGATGACGACGATCGGCCGGATCACGCATGCACCGCTCGGCATCCTGGCGTTCGGGACCGGCGAGGGCGTCTACATGCTGGGCGCCTGCGTGCTGATGGTGCTCGGTGATGAGATCCTGATGCTGGCGGCGCTGGCACCCGGCGTGCTCGGCAGCGCGCTGTTCCTCGCGTTCGGCAAGCCACTCGGGATGGAGCGCTACGCCTGGGCTGCGCTGGCCGCCACGCCGCTCCTCGCGCTCGCATTCGCCGTGGCGCGGACCCATGCCAGCAAGTCCTCGCCAGGCGGCCGCCTGATCGGGCCCGCCGACCTGCACGGCGCGCTACCGACGGCCGGGTTCGGCCTGGTCGCCGCCGGCCTGCTGAGCTTCCCGACCGTGGCCGGCCTGCACGGCCACGGCGGGATCAACCCTGGTGCGCTGCTTGCCACCCTGCCGCTCTCGCTAAGCATGGGCGTCGCCGAGTGGAACCTGCTGTCCTACCGGCGACGCGCCAGGATGCTGCTGCGTACCAGCAATGAGCTCCGCACGTTCGCGGCGCGGGCGCGGCTCGCGCTGCTCAGCGCGGTGGTCAAGTACACGGTTGCGGCCGCGGCCCTGGTGTCGCTTGCGGCCCTGGTCGTGAAGGCGACCGGCGCGCTGCCGTTGAGCTGGGCCGTCGTCCCCCAGGTCGTGGCCTACATCGCACTGGGTTCGGCAATGTTCATCGCTCTTACTATCCAAGCGCTCGGTCTGCGCGCCTTCGCGCTGGCATCATGCGCTATGACGCTGGCTTTCGAGATCGCCATGCGCGACCTCGGAGTCCTCACGCAGCTAGTGGCGTGCGGCGAACTGCTCGTGGCGCTCGGGATTTACGCGACCCTCACGCTAGGGAGGGCGGTTCTGCACGCCTAGCCGGTCGGGCACTAGTCAGCCGGCGAGAGCGTGCCGGATAGTTCAAGACAAGAGGGAGTCAGGGATGGACGTCGTCGCGGTGACGGGTGCCGAGGGCTTTATCGGCTCACACCTGGTGGAAGGCCTGGTCAGGCGCGGCCACCGGGTCAAGGCGATGGTGCTGTACAACATGTTCAGCTCGACGGGCTGGCTGGAGACGCTCGACCCAGAGATCACCGCGCAGGTCGATGTGGTGTTCGGTGACGTGCGCGACCCGGCGACCGTGCGTGACCTGGTGGAGGGCGCTTCCGTGGTGTATCACCTCGCCGCGATCGGCTCGGTCCCCTACTCCTACAGCGCGCCGCGCTCCTTCGTGGACACCAACACGATCGGAACCATGCACGTGCTTGAGGCCGTGCGCGCCTGCCGGACCCCGCGGCTGGTGCACACGTCGACGAGCGAGACCTACGGCACGGCCCGCACGGTGCCCATCAGTGAGAGCCATCCGCTTCAGGCCCAGTCGCCGTATGCGGCATCCAAGGTGGCCGGCGACAAGCTCGTCGAGTCCTACCACCTGAGCTTCGGCACTCCGGCGGTCACACTGAGGCCGTTCAACACCTTCGGCCCGCGGCAGTCAACCCGCGCGGTGATCCCGCAGATCATCACCCAGCTCGCCAGCGGATCCCGCCAGCTCACGCTCGGCGCGCTCGATCCGACCCGCGACTTCAGCTACGTCGTCGACACCGCCGAGGCGTTCATGGTGGTCGGCGAGGCGCCCGCTTCGGCGGTCATCGGCGAGCTGTTCAACTGCGGGCCGGGCGACGACATAGCGATCGGCAAGCTCGCCGAGGAGATCGCCGGGCTGATGGGGGTCAACGCCGACATCGTCGAGGACCCCAAGCGGCTGCGGCCGAAGGACTCCGAGGTGATGCGGCTGGTGTGCGACGCGACGAAGCTGCGCGAGCGCACCGGCTGGGAGCCCAAGTACACCAGGCAGGAAGGCCTCGCCGAGTCGATCGAGTGGTACCGCGAGCCGGCCAATCTCGCCCGCTTCAAGGTCAACGAGTACCACCAGTGAGCATCAGTCCTTGCCAGCAGGACGGCAGGCCGGCCGGAGCGGGCCCGCTGCGGACGGAGCGCCGGTCATGCGCATCCTGCTGATCGGGGCGAGCGGCTTCCTCGGCACGCACGTTCGGCGGCGGGCGCTGGAGGCCGGGCTGACCGTCATCACGGCGAGCCGCGGTGACCTGGCTGGCTCGCCCGGACACCTGGTGCTCGATCTCGCGGCGACGGACCCGGCA
>Ga0335081_10009349_pt1 | contig 15768 bp, 16 predicted proteins | sample Lox_Sample_35_FD_206713 | JGI IMG/M metagenome (GOLD analysis project Ga0335081, IMG submission 206713) | Soil microbial communities from Loxahatchee National Wildlife Refuge, Florida, United States - Lox_Sample_3.5 | ecosystem: Environmental > Terrestrial > Soil > Wetlands | place: USA... | reverse complement strand
TCGGCAACGACACCCCGATCGGCGGCAAGCGCGACAAAGCTTTGCGCCAAATCGACATCGCCGGAGGCGAGCGCCTCTCCGATTTCGCGTTCCGCAGTCTGCCGGTTGAAGCGTGCGTCGAGGGCATGATCGCTGATTCGGACCGGATCGTCGGCGAGCGCGACCTGGTTTCGCGTGGCCAAGCCGCCGCAAACGAACACGGTCGCTGCCAGGGCAAAGACCACGGCGCCGACAAGCGCAAAAGCCGGATGACGTACCAACCGCATGAATCGCCGCTCGCCCATCGTCGCTTGTCCGGTCCCGCGCGGAGCCTCTCTGGAAGCTGCAATATATGCCGGCAATTTGCGGCTTTTTCACAACAAATCGCGATTGTCATGCTGTGCTGGAAATAACCTGCACGGCCCGCTATGGTGCGTTGCGACTTCACAAACAGACTGACGCGCGCATGACGGATAGGATTGTTCCGCATTTCCACAACGATCTGGGCGTCCCAGTGATCACAATCGGCGCCCGGGAATTCATGTGCGTCGGGGCGCTACCGCCGTTCGATCACCCCCATGTCTATTGCGACATGGGCGACGACGCCGAATATGTTTGCCCTTATTGCTCGACGCTCTACCGCCGCGATCCAGCGCTCGCGCCCAATGAGGCGCGGCCCGCGGAATGCGCCTTGAGCCCAGATTTTGTCTGAACCGTCGTCGTGACGGCCACGCGCAGTGTCATTGTCGCGGGCGCCGGCATAGGCGGACTTACGGCAGCGTTGGCGCTGGCCCGGAATGGCTTTCGGGTCGCCGTGCTGGAGCAAGCGGAACGGCTTTCGGAGACCGGTGCCGGCATTCAGCTATCGCCCAATGCAACGCGCTGCTTGATCGAGCTCGGCCTCGGCGAACGGCTGCAGCCGCATGTCACCGAGCCGTCGGCGTTGCGCGTTTTGGTCGGGCACAGCGGCCGTGAAATCGTCCGCATGCCGCTCGGCGGCGCGCGGGAGCGCCATGGCGCGCCGTATTGGATCATCCACCGCGGCGACCTGCAGGCGGCGCTTGTCGCCGCCGCCGCGGAAGAACGCGACATTTCACTCAAGCTCGGCATGCGCGTGGAGGACTTCGCCACCCATTCGAATGGCGTGACCGTTTCGGCAAACAGTGCCGCCGGCGTCTGGCACGAGCGAGGGCACGCCCTTATTGCGGCCGACGGCCTGTGGTCGGAGTCGCGCGCCCGCCTCGGATTCAAGGAACGGCCGCGTTTCGCCGGCCGCACCGCGTGGCGGGCGCTCATTCCGGCGAGCGAAGTGCCGCCGGAATGGCGCGAACCGTCGGTGCATCTCTGGCTCGGGCGCGATGCGCATCTGGTGCATTATCCGGTCAAGGCCGGCGCCGTCATCAATATCGTCGCCATCACGACGGACGCCTGGAACGCGCCGGGCTGGAGCGCGCCCGCGAGCCGGGTCGATCTGCTGCCACGGTTTCCGGCCGAGCGCTGGGCGGCGGGGGTCCGCGCGCTCATTCGCGAGCCGGAAACCTGGCTGAAATGGGCGCTGTACGATTGCCCGCCGCTGCCGGGTTTCAGCTACGGCGCGGCGGCGCTGATCGGGGACGCCGCCCATCCGATGTTGCCGTTTGTCGCCCAGGGCGCAGCCATGGCCATCGAAGATGCGATGGTGGCGGCGCACAGTCTCGCCCGCATGCCGGATGATGCCGCCGGAGCGCTAAAGTTCTATTGCGCGCTGCGGCGCAGGCGGACCAGAAAGGTGCAGCGCGTCGCGGCAAAGAACGGCGCGCGCTATCACTTGCGCGCCCTGCCCGCTATCATCCGCAATGCGGCGATGCGCGCGTTGGGCGGCGCGCGGTTGTTGCGGCATTACGATTGGCTTTACGATTGGCGGCCGCCCGCCGCCCCATCGAGCAACGCAGTCGAATAATCGAGCACCACGATGTCAGCCACCGAGCCGCTATTCCCCACGACGATCGCCGGCAGTCTGCCGAAGCCGGCTTGGCTCGCGGAGCCGAACAAGCTGTGGGCGCCGTGGCGGCTCGAAGGCGACGATCTCGCCGCCGCCAAAGACGACGCCACGCTCCTTGCGATCAAGCTGCAGGAGGACGCCGGCATCGACATCGTCGGCGACGGCGAGCAGTCGCGGCAGCACTTCGTCCATGGCTTTCTCGAAGCAGTCGACGGCATCGATTTCGCCAAGCGCGTGGAGATGGGTATCCGCAATGATCGCTATAAGGCGATGTGCCCGACCGTGGGCGGCCCGCTGCGGCTGCGTTCGCGGGTGCATGTCCGCGAGGCGCGGCTGGCGCGCGCCCACACCAAGAAAAAACTCAAATTCACTCTGCCCGGACCGATGACCATCGTCGACACGATCGCCGATGCTTATTACGGCGACCGGGTGAAAATGGCTTTCGCCTTTGCCGATCTCCTCAATGAGGAAGCGCGCGGGCTCGCCGCCGACGGCGTCGACATCATCCAATTCGACGAGCCGGCCTTCAACGTCTACATGGACGCCGCCGCAGGATGGGGCATTGAGGCGCTGCATCGCGCCATCGACGGGCTAGCCTGCAAAAGCGCGGTGCACATCTGCTACGGCTACGGCATTCCCGCCAATATCGAGTGGAAGACGACGCTCGGCAGCGAATGGCGGCAGTACGAGGAATTCTTCCCCGCCCTGGCGAAAAGCCGCATCGATCAAGTGTCGCTCGAATGCATCCACTCGCACGTGCCGATGAGCGTACTCAAACTGCTTGCCGGCAAGGATGTGCTGATCGGCGTCATCGACGTTGCCAGCGACAGGATCGAGACTCCGGAAGAAGTCGCCGACGTGATCGCGAAAGCGGCAGAATACGTCCCTGCGCAAAAAATCATCGCCTGCACCAATTGCGGCATGGCGCCGATGCGCCGCGAAATCTCCGCAATGAAACTGGAAGCACTTGCCCGGGGCGCGGCGCTGGCGCGACAGAGATTCGATTGATCCTTCGGTAGGCGCTGCAAACATCCGTACATCGGAACCTTCGAATCGCTGCCGGAAGCGGCCGGTAGCGTTTTGTTAAAGTTTGGCCGGTTGGATATGAGCAACGTCAAAAAGGCAAGCACGATGCAACTGCCGTTCGTGACCACCGTTTCGTTCGCCGATAGCGACGGCATGACCGTGCATCTGCAATACGGCGTGGCCGCCCCGAGCGAACGCGAGGCGCGCAATGAGCTGGAACGGCGCCTGATCAATCAAGAGATTTACAACTATTCGATTTCGGAAATCCGGCGCGCCACGTCCAGCGAAGCCGCCAATCTCAATCTGCCGGAAGGCGGCATCATCCTCTTGAACTGACCGGCTCGCCGCTCTTCGACCGGGCCTTCTTGCCGCCAAGCATTTCGCGCAGCACCTCGGCGTGACTGAGTGCGAGTTCGCGCGTGGCGGTAATGAGCGTCACAGCGCGGCCATCAATCCAACTGCGCAGAGCGGCCAAGTCGTCTTTGTGCTCGCCGAGCTCGGCACGATAGCGGCGGCGGAATTCGGCAAAGCGTTGCGGATCGTGCCCGTACCATTTGCGCAACGCCGTCGACGGTGCGAGCTGGCGTGGCCAGGCGTCAAGCTTGAGCGCCGCTTTGGACACGCCGCGAGGCCACAGCCGGTCGATCAGAATTCGCAAGCCGTCTTTACCCGCGGGTGGATCATAGGCTCGTTTGATCGCGATCGGGCGCGCCTGCGAACGCGGCGTTGCCCGACCCCTTCCGATCCCGCGAGTGGCTGCGCGCCTCGGCATGCCGACCTTGCGATACACGAAAACGTGCAGCCAAATTACAACGTCTCGACGACCTGCCGCAACGACTGCTGGACGCGCGTTGCGGCCGCCTTCAACTTTGGATTGTCGATCGCCTGCATCGAGGCGACCGGATCAATTGCCGCGACTTCGGTGCGATCCGGACCCAGTTCCTGCACGACGACGTTGCACGGCAGCATGGTGCCGATCTTGTTCTCAATTGACAGCGCCTCGTGAGCAAGCTTCGGATTGCAGGCGCCGAGAATGCGGTAGTTCTGAAAATCAACGCCGATTTTCGATTTCAGGGTCTGTTTGACGTCGATCTCGGTAATGACGCCGAAGCCTTGCCCCTTCAGCGCATCGATCGTTCGTTGAACCGCTGCATCGAAACCGATGGGAAGCGTCTTGCTGAAATAGTAGCTCATCTTCGGCTCCTCACAGGCGACCGTCACTGCTCGGGCTGAAAGAAGCCGCTGTGTCTGTTGAAATCGAGCCGTTGCACCAGATCGTTCTTTTCCTTGGTGACGATTTCAGCGGTGATCGTGTCCTGATTTTTTTCTTTGATGTCGCCGACCTTGAGATTTGGATTACGCAATGTCCGCTCAAGATAGGCCTTCACGTCATCGGTCGACAAATTCAAATTGCCCTGATTGGTGGAATAGCCGGGTCCGTAACCGCCCATCATGCCGTAGCCCGGCCCATAGCCACCCATCATCCCGTAACCAGGGCCATAACCGCCCATCATCCCGTAACCGGGACCGTAGCCGCCATAACCCATCATGCCCGGACCGTAGGGCTGCGCCATCGCCGGAGTCGTGAGAGAAACCACAGCCGTCAGCCCGGCGATCGCGAAAGCTTTGCAATGCCGAGAGAGCATCGCATCCTCCATCGCTGTATCATCTCCAACTATGCCTGCCGGCGGCTAACGTCCTTGATCTGAATCAACGGGCCGAGGCAGCTGCTGCCGTCGATCGGGCGCAGCCCGCGACTGGCGGGCGCCAAGCCAAATTCACGTGCTGAAGGCTTCGGTGAAACCTAGCGCTCGGCGCGGCTGATGACGTCGATGAGCTCGGCGACCTTGCGTCGCTGCTCCGCCTTGTTGCCAGAGGCGATGGCGCGCTCGACGCAGTGCGCGGCATGATCGGCGAGGATCTCCTCCTCGGCGCGCCGCAGCGCGGCGCGCACCGCCGAGAGCTGGGTCACGATATCGATGCAATAACGGTCGTCATCGACCATGCGCGACAGTCCGCGCACCTGCCCCTCGATTCGATGGAGGCGCTTGAGGACCGACGTCTTGGCAACCGCTCGCATGCCGTCTATATACCCGTACCGGGTACCCGTATCAAGGGCGACATCATGGATCACGTCATGGATCACGCCGCTCGTGCACCCGGCACCGCAGCTGCGGCGACCGACCCGGTCTGCGGCATGACCGTCGATCCGGCGAAAACCCCGCATCGCCACGAGTACCGGGATCACACCTATTATTTCTGTTCGGCCGGCTGCCGCGGCAAATTTGACGCCAACCCGGAGAAATATCTCAAGCCCGGCGCCGCGCCGGAGCCGATGCATGCGGGCGCGATCTATACCTGCCCGATGCACCCCGAAGTCCGCCAGGTCGGCCCCGGTGCCTGCCCGATCTGCGGCATGGCGCTCGAACCGGTCACCGTCACGGCGGAGGCGCCGGTCAATCCGGAACTGCGCGATATGACGCGGCGGTTCTGGATCGGCCTCGTGCTCACGCTGCCAGTGGCGGTGCTGGAAATGGGCGGCCATTTGGTCGAGTTCGGTACCTGGCTCAAGCCGAACACCGACAACCTCGTCCAATTGGCGTTCTCGACGCCCGTGGTGCTGTGGGCCGGCTGGCCATTCTTCGTGCGCGGTTGGTATTCGTTCGTGACCCGCAACCTCAATATGTTCTCGCTCATCGCCGTCGGCACCGGAGTCGCCTGGGCCTACAGCGTCGTGGCGACGCTGGCGCCGCAGCTCTTTCCGCCGGCTTTCCGCGGCCACGAAGGCGCCGTCGCCGTTTATTTCGAGGCGGCGGCGGGCATCACCGTGCTGGTGCTGCTCGGCCAGGTGCTGGAACTGCGCGCCCGCGAACGGACCTCGGGTGCGATTCGCGCACTCCTCGATCTCGCGCCGAAGCGGGCGCGCCGGATCGCGGCTGACGGTACCGAGACCGAAATCGCGCTCGACAGGGTCTTGGTCGGCGATCGCTTACGGGTACGTCCGGGCGAGAAGGTGCCGGTCGACGGCCTCGTCATCGAGGGCCGCTCCGCCGTCGATGAATCGATGATAACGGGCGAGTCAATGCCGGTGAGCAAGGCGGCCGGCGCGAAAATCATTGCCGGGACGCTCAACCAGAGCGGCAGCTTCGTCATGCGCGCGGAAAAGGTGGGACGCGACACGCTGCTTTCTCAGATTGTGCAGATGGTCGCGGAGGCCCAACGTTCGCGGGCGCCGATCCAGAGACTGGCCGATCAGGTGTCCTCGTGGTTCGTGCCTTTGGTCATTCTCGTGGCGCTGAGCGCGTTTGCCGTCTGGTCGTTCTTCGGACCGGAGCCGCGCTTTACTTTCGCGCTGGTGGCCGCGGTGAGCGTTCTCATCATCGCTTGTCCTTGCGCATTGGGCTTGGCAACACCGATGTCGATCATGGTCGGTGTCGGGCGCGGCGCGCGCGCCGGCGTCTTGGTCAAGAACGCCGAGGCGCTCGAGCGCATGGAGCGCGTCGATGCTCTGGTGGTCGACAAGACGGGGACCCTCACCGAGGGCAAGCCGAAGGTCGTCGCCATCGTTGCGGCCGCGGATTTCGGCGAAGCCGAGGTGCTGCGGCTTGCCGCGTCGGTCGAGCGCGGCAGCGAACATCCGCTGGCAGCCGCCATCGTTGCCGCCGCCGCGGATCGCCGCATCGCCACCGCCGCCGTTCACGATTTTGACGCGCCGGCGGGGAAAGGCGTCATCGGCACGGTGGAGAACCGCGAAGTCGCACTCGGCAATGCGAGCTTCCTTGCCGAGCGCGGCATCGATGTGACGCCGCTGCGGAGCGATGCCGACCGCTGGCGCAGCGAAGGCGCCACCGTGGTATTCCTCGCGGCGGACGCAAAACTCGCCGGACTGCTCGCCATTGCGGATCCGATCAAAGCGACTACGCCCGAAGCGCTCAAAGAGCTCATCGAGGATGGCATCCGCGTCGTCATGCTCACCGGCGACAATCGCGTTACCGCCGCGGCGGTGGCGCGCCGCCTCGGCATCACCGATATCGAAGCCGAAGTGCTGCCCGACCGCAAAGGCGCGATCGTGGAACAGCTGCGCCGCGAGGGCCGGGTCGTGGCCATGGCCGGCGATGGCGTCAATGACGCGCCGGCGCTCGCGGCGGCCGACGTCGGCATCGCCATGGGCACCGGCACCGACGTCGCAATCGAAAGTGCCGGCATCACCTTGCTCAAGGGCGATCTCACCGGCATCGTGCGGGCGCGGCGGCTGTCGCGCGCCACCATGCGCAACATCCGTCAGAACCTGCTGTTCGCGTTCCTCTATAACGGCGCCGCTATACCGATCGCCGCCGGGGTGCTCTACCCGTCGTTTGGCATCTTGCTGTCGCCGGTAATAGGAGCAGCGGCGATGGCCATGTCGTCGGTGAGCGTTATCAGCAACGCCTTGCGTCTGCGCCGCGCGACGCTGTAAGCCGCATCAACCCCAGCTGCTGCGCACGCGTTTTAGAATATCGACCGGCGCGCGGACCGACGACGGCGCGGCGGCCGTGGCCGACGCGGGCGACCAGCCGCGACATTCGAAGTGCTCGAGGAGACCGGATGGGATGAAACGGGTCCGCGACGCATAGAGATGCCGGTCGCCGTTATTGCGCTGATTGTGCACGAAGAATCGCTGCGGCACGATGATGTCGAGTTGGTCCCGCGCGCGCGTCATGGCGACGTAGAGCAGCCGCCGCTCCTCCTCGATCTCCGCGCTCGTTCCGGTCGCAAGATCGGACGGCATGCAGCCATCGACCGCGTTCAAAATATGCACCGACTTCCACTCTTGGCCCTTGGCCGAGTGGATGGTGGAGAGGATCAGATAATCCTCGTCGAGCAGCGGTGGCCCGGCGCGGTCGCTGGTCGCCTCCGGCGGATCGAGCGTGAGCTCGGTGAGAAAGCGCTCCCGGCTCGGATAGGCCCCGGCAATCTGCACGAGTTGATGCAAGTCGGCCTGGCGCGCGCCGGCATCCTCATGAATGCGATCGAGATGCGGCTCGTACCAGCGGCGTGCAAGATCGAGCTCGGCGGGCCAACCCGCCGCGCCGGAGCGCAGCAAACGCACGGCTTCCACGAACGGCGGCCAGTATTCGGCCGCGGCAGCGGGCGGCTTGATGCCATCGAGCGCTTCGGCCGGATCGGCAGCGGCGGCGACGCGGTCGAGCGTCTTGGCGGCGATGGCGGGCCCGATGCCGGGCAAGAGCTGAATGACGCGAAAGCCGGCGACGCGGTCGCGCGGATTTTCCGTAAAGCGCAACAAGGCCAGCATATCCTTGATATGCGCCGCTTCGAGAAACTTCAGCCCGCCGAATTTCACGAACGGGATGTTGCGGCGAGTCAGTTCGATTTCGAGCGGGCCTGAGTGGTGCGACGCGCGAAACAGCACCGCCTGCGACTTGAGCGTAAGCCCGGTCTCCCGGCTCTGTAAGACGCGCTCGACCACATAGCGCGCCTGATCGATCTCGTCGCGCACGCTGACGATTTTGGGACGCTCGGCAGACTTACGTTCCGACCATAGATTCTTGGTGAAACGCTCCTCGGCGAGACCGATCACGGCATTGGCCGCCGCCAAGATCGGCTGCGTCGAACGGTAATTCTGCTCCAGCGTCACCACTTCGGCCCGCGGCGCGAAATGAGCCGGAAAGTCGAGAATGTTGCGCACGGTGGCGGCGCGAAACGAGTAGATCGCCTGGGCATCGTCGCCGACCACGGTCAGGCCTTTGCCATCAGGCTTGAGCGCCAGGAGGACCGACGCCTGCAGCCGGTTGGTGTCCTGATATTCGTCGACCAAAACGTGGTCGAAGCGGGCCGCGACATGCTCGGCGATCGACGGCTCCTGCATCATGTGCGCCCAATAGAGCAAGAGGTCGTCGTAATCGAGCACGCTCTGGGCCTGCTTTGCCTCGACATAGCGCGCGAACAGATGGCGCAGTTCGTCCTGCCAGGTCGCGCACCAGGGAAAGCTCGCGCCCAAAACTTCGTCGAGCGCGGTCTCGCTGTTCACCGCGCGCGAATAAATGGCAAGACAGGTGCCCTTGGCCGGAAAACGCTCCTTGGTCGCGGAATAACCGAGTTCGTGGCGGATGAGATTCATCAGGTCGGCCGAATCCTCGCGATCGTGGATCGTGAACCCGCGGGCAAGGCCGATGTCTTCGGCATAGTCGCGCAGAAGCCGCGCGCCGATCGAGTGAAACGTGCCGGCCCAGGCGATCGTATCCGACGCGGCCGCGGCACGGCCGCGCGTGACGTCGGCGAGAATGCGATCGACCCGGCGGGTCATCTCCGCGGCGGCGCGGCGCGAAAAGGTCAAGAGCAGGATGCGGCGTGGATCGGCGCCGTTTTCGAGGAGATGCACGACGCGATGCGCCAGCGTCGCGGTCTTGCCGGAGCCGGCGCCGGCGATGATCAGGAGCGGGCCGCAATCGGCGAGCGGCAGGCCGCCATGCTCGACGGCGCGGCGCTGTTGCGGGTTGAGCTTGTCCAGGCGCGCCGCCAGCATCGGTCACGAATCAATCGGGAAAGGGACACGACTGAATCACGGCCCCGTTTTGTTCGCAACCGGGACAGGTTTATTCGGCACGTCGCGCGCGTCGGCGCGGTGGTCTCTGCCGGCCGGCGGCACCGACGGCACACGGGAACTTGCCGGAACGCGATCGATTGACAGCGGGAGAAAGCGATGACTTTGCCGTTACGCTCGCCCTTTAAGCCGATGGAGGCTCTTTCGGTCGATCGAATTCCGACCGGCAAAGAATGGCGCTACGAGCCGAAATGGGACGGCTTTCGTTGCCTCGCCTTTCGTGGTCGCGAAAAAGTCCAGTTGCAGTCGAAATCGGGGCGTCCGTTGACCCGCTATTTTCCTGAGCTGGTCGCGGCGCTGGCGGCGCTGAAAGCCGGAAAATTCGTGCTCGACGGCGAGATTGTCGTTCCGGCCGGCGCCGCCTTTTCCTTCGATGCCCTTCTGCAGCGCATCCATCCGGCGGCGAGCCGCATCCGCAAATTAGCCGCGGCAACGCCGGCGCTCCTCATCGCTTTTGATCTCTTGGTCGGCGCTGACGGACGGCTACTCACGGCGGAAGTCCTCGACGAGCGCCGCCGACTATTGGAAATGTTTTATCGAAAATATTGCCGTGCGTCGCAGTCCCTGCGCTTGTCGCCGTCAAGCATTAGACTTGCCGAAGCCGAAGCCTGGCTGCGCCGCAGCGGCGGCGCGCTTGACGGCGTGATCGCCAAGCGGCGCGATTTTGCTTACCGGTCCGGCGATCGCAGCGGCATGCAGAAAATCAAGAACTATCGCAGCGCCGACTGCGTCGTCGGCGGCTTCCGCTACAACGAAGGCACGGCCGTCGTCGGCTCGCTGTTGTTGGGTCTTTACGACGATCGGGGTCTGCTCGATCACGTCGGCTTCACCTCGACGATCAAGCAGGGGGACAAGCCGGCGCTTACCAAAAAGCTGAAACCGTTGATCGGTCCGCCCGGTTTCACCGGTAATGCGCCCGGCGGCCCGAGCCGCTGGTCGACTAAGCGCTCCGGTGAATGGGTGCCGCTAAAGCCAAAACTCGTCGTCGAGGTCTGTTACGACCACTTCAGCGGCGATCGCTTCCGGCACGGCACGCGGCTTTTGCGCTGGCGCCCGGACAAGGCGCCAAAGCAGTGTAAGCTCGATCAGGTCAAGCAAAGGAAGGCCAAGCTCCTGGCCTTGCTCGACTGACTCGCGTTCTCCGCGTCATCGACTATAGTTTTGGCCTATAGTCTTGCGATCGGCAATTTGGCCGCACACGCATGGGCAAGATCACCACGGCACAATGATCACAGCACCCTCCCCGACCAGCGTCGCGCTGCTTCTCGGCTTGAGCTTTTTTCTCGGGCTCGCCTTCGAGGAGTTCTTCGCGCACACCGACGAGCGGCGGCCCGGCGGCATCCGCACCTTTCCCCTGCTCGCGCTCGCCGGCGGCGCGCTTTATCTGTTCGACCCGGTCCGGTTCGTTCCCTTCACCGCCGGGCTCCTGATCGTGGGCGCCTGGCTATTCGTCTATTACGGCGTTCACGTCAGTGAACACGAGAAGGCCGCGGGCGATGATAACAACGACATCAATGCGGGCCTCGTCATTCCGGTGCTCAATGTGCTTGCCTACCTGCTTGGTGCCGCCGCCTTGGCGCTGCCGCCGTGGGTGGCGGTGACGATCACCGTGGCCGCGGTGCTGCTGCTCACCGGCCGCGAACAGCTGCACGCGCTGGCGCGGCGGGTGGAGATCAAGGAAATCGTCACCGCCGGCGAGTTTTTGATCCTCACCGGCATTGTGCTGCCGCTGTTGCCCAGCCATCCGGTGACGACGCTCACCGCGATCACGCCGCGCCAAGTCTGGCTGGCGCTGGTCGTCGTCTGCACGTTCTCCTATGCGAGCTACCTGGCGCAGCGCTATTGGGCGGCCGCGGCCGGCGGCCTGTGGATGGCGGCGCTCGGCGGCATGTATTCATCGACTGCGACAACGGTGGTGCTGGCGCGGCAGGCCAAGAGCGATCCGGCGCTCAAGCGGCAGGCGCAAGCGGGCATCACGCTAGCCACCGCGATCATGTATTTGCGCATCCTGGCGGTGGTCGCGATTTTCAATTTCGAGCTTGCGCGCGTGTTGGCGGTGCCGCTCTGTGCGCTTTCGCTGGCCGGCTTCGCGATCTGCGGCTGGCAATACCGATTTGGCAAACCGGCGACGGACGCTCCGAAAGCGGCCGGGATGCACCTTGCCGCAAGCGGTAATCCGCTAGAACTCGGCGCGGCGGCGGTGTTTGCCGCGCTGTTTGTCGCGGTCTCCCTTGTCTCCGCCGTAGCCAAGGCGCATTTCGGCATCTCCGGCATCTACGGGCTCGCGGCCATCGTCGGCGTTACCGATATCGATCCGTTCGTCTTGAACCTGGCGCAAGGCGGCGTCTCGGGGGTGGCCGACGCCCAGCTCGCGGCGGCCATCCTGATCGCGGCGTCTTCCAACAATGTCCTTAAAGCGATTTATGCCGCCTCTTTCGCCGGCGGCAAAACCACCGCCGGCAGCGCCGCCGCGCTGTTGCTTTTAGCCGTGGCCGGCGTCGCGATCGCCATGGCGATCCAGATGGCGATGTGGCCGCTATAAGGCGGCATCGGCGCGATCAGCGAATGGCCTGATCGCTCTGAAATTGGCTGGTCGATTGGGTCGTGGCATTGCAATTCTTCGCCACCGCCTCGCGCTGCAACAGCCGTTCTTCGCTGCGCACAGATTCGTAATCGGTGCGATAGGCAAGCGAGCCGATGATGGCGCCGCCGCCGCCGCCCTGATCCGCCCGCGCCATGAGGTCGTGCAATTCCTTCTCGCGCGCGACCAGAACCTTCCATTGCGCGGCGATGTCCTTGCAGTGATAGGCGCTGTAACGGCCCGGATCGATCAACAGCGTGCCGGCGCCCTCGCCGCATCCGGCAAGCGCCGCGGCGACAAGCAAAGCGAGCAGCCGCGGAAATGCGCCGGGCATCGGCCGTGAGGAGAGCTCACCCCTGTTCCGCGGCGGACTGCCGGTATCGTCGATAAATCTCATCAAGGACGCCCACCCGCGCCGAACTCGCGCGTTTCCCCGTATCCAGTTCGCAGTTTCCTGCGCCGCAAATATGGCAAGTTGCCGCCAATGCCCGATCAGGCAACCGGCGCCGGCTAGCGGCCATCCGGAAATTTGACGCCGACGGCCAACCCATCGCGCCAGATCAGGCGGCAACGCCGGCGTGCCGCGCCGTTCGCACTCAATACTAAAAAGAAACTTTCCGGCAGCTCGGCATCGTCCTTGAGAATGAGCCGCGCCCCGCCGTCCGAGATATCGCAGATGGCACAAGCCACAGCCGGAGAATCCTTGTCCTTCCGGATTTTGGCGCTGTAATCGAAATGGCGCCGCCGCGTCTTCCGCAATTCATTGCGATTTTGACGACTGCCGCTAGCGACCACTGGAAGCCTCCCACCGCCCGCTGCAGCGGCGGAGCGGTTGCAATCGGTCAGCGTAGAAAAGTCGCATTAAAGGCAGGTAAATCCGATGTGCTGCCGCAGTTCGGTTCCCGGTCCGGTCGTCCTGACGAATTCTTACGGCACGGCATATCGATAGGCAGCCGCGCGCGAATCCGTTACCATTTTTGCGCTGATTCGTGCGCCTCGCGTTATTTGACGGCCGTGGAGGTGACGGGATGATCATCACAGTAGCCACCATGAAAGGTGGCAGCGGCAAAAGCACGCTCGCAAGTTGCCTTGCGGTCTATTGGCATTTGCGCGGCAGGCATCCGAGCCTGATCGACGCCGACCCGCAACGCTCGATCATGCGGCTCGCCGCGCGCGAGCGCGCGCTTGGCGGCGTGGCCGTCGTCGAGGACGCGACCGAAGAAGCTTCCCAAACCGCGCGCCGCCTCGAGGCCGGCAACGGGCTTGTCATCATCGACACGCCGGGCTTCCGATCGCGCACGACCCTCGATTGCCTGGCGCTCGCCGACTTTTTGCTGATTCCCGTCAAACCGTCGCCGTTCGACGTCGACCGCATGCTGGACACGGTCAGCATCCTGACCGGCCGCAGCGACGGGCGGCAGCCAATGTTCCGCTGCGTGCTCACGCAGACGACGCGCGAATCCGTCGTCGCCAAGCACATCCGGTCGGAATTGACCGCGGCCGGGCTGCCGGTGCTGACGAATGAAATGGCGAACCGCGTCGCCTATCCGGAGGCCGCCTTGTGGGGCGCGACGCCGAGCCTCATCAGCTGGAAAGGCCCCGCCGCCCGCGAAATCGCAGCCATCGCCGACGAGATCGACGCCGCGCTCGGTGCCCAGCAGGCCGCCGCATGACCCGCAAACCGCTCCCCAAGGCCATTACCCGGCCGCTCACCAATCTGCGGAATTTCGACCGCAGCGCCGCCACGGCAAGCGCACCCGCCGAGCCAAACGTGCCCTTCGACAAAGTCGAGGCCGAGCCGCCGCTCGCGGTGTCATCCGCGCCGATTGCCAACGACATCGCGGCCCCGGCGCCGGAAGCGGCGCAGAAATTCGACGCCAAGCGACGTGCGCTGGCGCACAGGATCGTTGCCCGGCACAAGAACTATGCGGCGATGGGCGGGCTGGTGCCGCTGCCGGTCGCCAATATCGGCGCCGTGACCGCCATCAATTTGCGGATGGTGAAGCAGCTGAGCGACCTTTACCAGGTGCCGTTCGAACGCGACCGCACCCGCGCGCTGATCGTTGCGTTGGTGGGCGGCGCCGCGCCGACCGGAATAGGCACCGCAACTTCGACCGCTTTGATGTGGGTGATACCGGGCGGCATGGTGGTCGGCCTGGGCGCTGCGGCGCTCACCGCCGGCGCGCTCACCCGCGGCATCGGCCATGTCTTCATCGAGAGCTTTGAGCGCGGCGCGCAGACGTAGCAATTTAAAGTCCGCGCCCTTCGAGGCGAGAGCTCAGGGCTTGCGCGCGGTGAGCCCGATCACCGCCGACATGCCGCCATGCGAGGTGCCTTCGTAGATTTCGCGCTCCTCCTCGACGATGTTCAAATCGCGAAACTCGCTGAAGGCGCTTTCCAGCATGGCGCGAGTGTAGAGATTCGCGATCTCCTTGGGCCCGCCGGTGCCGTAATCGAGCTGCTTCGGCGTATAGCCGTGGACGATGAGAAGGCCGCCGGGCTTGAGCGCGCGGCGCATGCCGGCCCATTTCACGGCGCGTTCGGCCGGCGAACTAAACTGCGTCAGAATCTCGGCGACCACGTCGAAGGCGGCATCGGGATAGTCCCAGGCGTGGACGTCGACCTGGCGAATATCGAGGTCGACGCCGCGTTCCCGCGCCAAGGCGCGCGCCTTGGTCTGCGCCGACGGCGAAAAATCGATCGAGAGCACGTCGAGGCCCTGCTCGGCGAGCCAGACGCCGTTCCTGCCTTCGCCGTCGGCAACCGCCAGCGCCCGGCCGGCGCGCGGTAACAGCGGCTTGCAGGCGGCGAGAAAATAATTCGGCGCCTTGCCGAACGCATAATCGGGCACCGCAAAACGGGTCTCCCAGCGTTCATATTCGCTCAATGACGTCTCCGGGGAGGGTTTGAGAATTTTAGGCTATGGCGCAACCGGGTCGCGTTTGCCGCCTGGCACGACACTACCGTCGTCTGGCTGCGCCGGGGCACTATCGCCAGCGGGATCGGTCGCTTCTTGCGGCACGCCGCACGCCGGAAACGGCGTGCCGGGGAGCAGCGTGCGCCACAACCGCTTCAAATCTTCGCCGGGTCTGCAGGGTCGGTCGGCCATGGGCGCAATATGGCGAAGAATTTTTTGCTACGCCACTGGCAAAGACATGCGCGGCGCGCCCAGCTGAAATGCCCCCATACCATCGTCGAAGGTCAAGAAGAAATCGCACGCCCTCTTCCGCGGGCGCTGCCAACCGGTGTAGCTTTATTGCAGAGCTGCCGGCGGGACATGCCGAGATCCCGCAAAATCAAAGGCAGCGCTTGTGCCTTACGGCAGGCGAGCACTCCGAAATAAATCGATTGTGGTTCGGAAGTCTTCTCATACTGAGAGGGCACTCAAGCTCGTGGGCGATGCCATGACTCTTCCCCGTCGCAAATTCCTGCATCTGGCGGCCGGAGCCGCCACCCTCCCCGCGCTTTCGCGCGGCGCCTTGGCGCTCGACTATCCCACCCGGCCGGTCAAGATCATCGCCGGCTTTCCCGCCGGCGGCGCGGTCGACGTGGTCGCGCGCATCATTGGCGATTGGCTGTCGCGGCGCCTGGGCGGCGAGT
>Ga0335081_10009348_pt1 | contig 15770 bp, 17 predicted proteins | sample Lox_Sample_35_FD_206713 | JGI IMG/M metagenome (GOLD analysis project Ga0335081, IMG submission 206713) | Soil microbial communities from Loxahatchee National Wildlife Refuge, Florida, United States - Lox_Sample_3.5 | ecosystem: Environmental > Terrestrial > Soil > Wetlands | place: USA... | reverse complement strand
ACAGCAGGGACCACAATCGGCGGAACGGCTCTCCTCCCGGCAAAAGGCGGCGCTCCTCATGTTGTCGCTCGACGTGGAGACCGCCACGAAGCTGATGCGGCAGTTCTCGCAGGATGAGATCGAGGCCCTGACGGTCGAGATCACGAACGTGAAAGGGGTCTCCTCCAACGTGATCGACATGGTGCTCGGCGAGTTCCACCAGCTGATCACCGCGCAGGAATACGTGATCCAGGGGGGGCTCGACTACGCCCAGAAGCTCCTGGAAAGCTCGCTCGGGTTCGCCAAGGCCGCCGACGTGCTCGACAAGGTCAAGGCCCTCACGCACGTGAAGGGCTTCGGCGCCCTCAAGAAGGCGGACGGGGGGCAGCTTGCGAGCTTCCTCCAGAAGGAGCACCCCCAGACGATCGCGCTGATCCTGTCGAACCTGACGCCCGACCAGACCGCACAGGTGCTGACCGAGTTCCCCGAGGAGCTGCGCAACAACGTCTCCTACCGGATGGCGACGCTGGGCAAGGTCTCGCCGGCCCTCCTGAAGGAGGTGGAGGACGTCGTGGAAGAGATCGCGCAGAACGAGATCAGCCAGAGCCTCTCGCTGATGGGGGGCGCGAAGGCCGTCGCGACCGTGCTCAACAAGTGCAACAACGCCACCGCCAAGACGATACTGGAGACGATCGAGCAGCAGGACTCCCAGCTCGCGATGGAGATCAAGCGGCTGATGTTCATGTTCGACGACCTGATGTTCGTCGACGACCGCGGCATCCAGCGCATCCTGCGGGAGGTCGACAAGAAGGAGCTCGCGCTCTCGCTCAAGGTCTGCGACGACAAGCTGAAGGACAAGATCCTCCAGAACATGTCGGAACGCGCGCGCGATCTCCTCAAGGAGGAGCTCCAGTACATGGGCCCGGTCCGCCTCAAGGAAGTGGAAGCCGCCCAGACGCGCATCGTCGACATCGTCAAGCAGCTCGAGGACCAGGGAGAGATCGTGATCGCGGGCCGGGGAGGCACGGAGGAAGTCTTTGTCTAACGTCGTCAAAATACGCTCGGCCGCCCCTCCCGCGCGCGTGCGGAGGTCCCTGGCGCCCGTGCACGATCTGCCGCAGATCACGGGGGCTCTCCCCCGGCCCGCCGGACCGGCGAAGAGTGAGGAACCCGTTGTGGTCCGTCCCGATCTCCGCCCTGCGGCGCCGCACGTGCTCCCGGACGGCGCCGGCGAGTACGAGAGGGGATTTGCCGACGGCCTCGCGCAGGCGGAGGCCCGGATCCGCCGCGAGTATGCCGAGCGCGCCGCGACCCATGCGGGGCGCATCGATGCGCTCCTCTCCTCGATGCAGGGGCAGCTCTGGCACCTGTACGAGCGGATCGAGCGCGACGCGTTCCGGTTCGCGATCGCCGTCGCGGGCAAGATCATCAAGCGTGAGGTCGCCGCCGGCGACGGGACGAGCGTGCGGCAGGTGCAGGAAGCGCTCCGGCGCGTCGTGGGGGTCGATGCGGTCCGCCTCCGCGTCCACCCGAGCGACGAGCAGGTGATCCGCGACCACCGTCCCGAAATACTTTCGGGGGCCGAGGCCGTGCGGGAGTTCCTCGTGGAGACGGACGAGACCGTCGAGGCGGGGAGCTGCATCGTCGAGTGCGCCTCGGGGAACGTCGACGCCCGCTGGACGACGCAGCTCCGGCAGGTCGAGAACGCGCTGTTCGGGCGGATTTCGGGCATCGTGGGAGAGGGAGAGTGAGCGCGATACCGGACACGGTCGACGTCCACGACGCCAGGTCCTCCTCCGGCACGCTGGAGGCGTATCTCACCCGGTTGAACCAGGTGGACCTCCTGAAAGTGAACGGGAAGGTGGAGCAGGTGATCGGGCTCGTTATCGAGTCCGTGGGCCCCAACTGCGCGCTGGGGGATGTCTGCACGATCAAATCCCACGAGGGGCAGGACATCTGCCTCTCGGAGGTGGTCGGGTTTCGCAGCAATCGCGTCCTCTCGATGATCCTGGGGGACGCCTCCCGCGTCGGACCCGGGAGCGAGATCATCGCGACGGGGCGCTCCCTCTCCGTGAACGTCGGGAAAGAGCTCCTGGGCCGCGTGATCGACGGGCTCGGCCGGCCGATGGACGGGAAGGGACCCGTGGTGACCGAGGAGGTGCGCTCCATTTACAGCGCCCCGCCGAATCCCCTGACCCGCCGGAGAATTTCCGAAGCGGTCGCCACGGGGATCCGCTCGATCGACGCGCTCCTGACGCTGGGGAAAGGACAGAGGGTGGGGATATTCGCCGGGAGCGGGGTCGGCAAGAGCGTGACGCTCGGCATGATCGCCCGGAACACGAGCGCGGACGTCAACGTCATCGCGCTCGTCGGGGAACGGGGCAGGGAGGTCTCGGAGTTCCTGGAGCGCGAGCTGGGTCCGGAGGGACTTCGCCGCTCGGTGGTGGTCGTCGCCACGAGCGACCAGGCCTCGCTCATACGGCTCAAGGCCGCGTTCATGGCCACGACGATCGCGGAGTACTTCCGCGACGCGGGCATGGACGTCATGCTCATGATGGATTCGGTCACGCGCCTGGCGATGGCGCAGAGGGAAGTGGGACTGGCGATCGGCGAGCCGCCGACGACGAAAGGGTACACCCCGTCCGTCTTCGCGATGCTCCCGCGCCTGCTGGAGCGGGCCGGGAACTCGCGCACCGGGAGCATCACGGGCATGTATACCGTGCTCGTGGAAGGGGACGACATGACCGAGCCGGTGGCGGATGCCGTCCGCTCGATACTGGACGGGCACATCGTCCTTTCCCGGCGCCTGGCGTCCGCGGGACAGTATCCCGCGGTGGACGCCCTGGAGAGCGTGAGCCGCGTCATGCCCGCGATCGTGAAGCCGGCGCACCGCGCGGCGGTGCACCACTTCCTGGACATGGTGGCCACGTACAGGGAATCGGAGGACCTGATCAACATCGGGGCGTACGTGAAAGGGAGTAACCCCCGGATCGACAGGGCCCTGAGAAACTGGGATGCGATCAGGGAATTTCTCCGCCAGGATGCGTCGGAGCGGGCGGAGTTCAACGGGAGCGTCGCGCGGCTGCTGGAGCTGGTCGCCCGCTCCGGGGCGCAATAACAGGAGATCAGCATGCAGGTCGGACCTTCCCGGCTACAGACCGTCATCCGCGTCAAGGACATCCAGCTCAAGAACGCGCAGAAGGAGCTGGCGCAGATCAAGGTCAAAAAAGAGGAGGAGCAGGGGGCGCTGGACAAGCTGGAGGACCAGAAAACCTCCGCCATGTCCGACGCCGCCCGGAAGATGACGGCCCGGGCGCGCGACATGCAGACCAGCCGGGCGTTCCTGCAGAGCCTGTCGCGGCAGATCAATCAGCAGGAGCAGACGGTGCAGAATATCAGCGACCAGGAGGAAACGAAGCGGGGAGAGCTGGTCGAGAAGACGAAATCGAAGCAGATGCTGGAGAACATCGAGGAGAAGCGCCGCGACGAGGAATCGAAGGAAAGCGACAGGAAGGCGCAGCGCGTGATCGACGTGCTCGCGCAGCGGATATCGTCGGCGCAGTGATGCGATGAAATCGGTGATTCCATACGTGTTGATGATGACCGGGACGCTCGTGGCCGCGCTGGCGATCGTCCTCGGGCTCTACTGGCTGAAGCCGGGACTCTTCGGCGTCACCCCCGGCCCTGTCGCGGCCGTCGCAAAAAAAGACACGACCGCCGCCGCGGCACCCCGCGCCGCAGCGGACACATCCGGGAAGCCCGCCCCGGCCGGCACGGTTCCCCCCGCCGCGGTGGAGAAGCCGCAGGACGAAGCGGCGCGCCTCGCCGACAGCATCCGCGTTCTGCAGGCGACGGTCCAGGAGCGGGACAGCGCGATCGCCCGGCTCCAGGAGACGCAGGCCGGAGGGGTTGATAGCGCCGCGGCAACGAAGACGACCCCGGATAGCGCCAGGGCGAAGCAGTCAAAGTCGTTTGCGAAGATGATTGAATCCATGCCCGCGGAACAGGCGGTGCGCATACTCAAAGGGCTTGACGACAGGGAAGTTCAGGCGATTCTCCTTGCCGTCAAGAAACGCCAGGCGGCAAAGATCCTGAGCGCTCTCGATCCGGACCGTGCCGCCCGCATGATAAGGATGGTGCAATGAGCAACGTCATGGGTTTGCCGGGGCCTGTCGGGTCCCGGGTGGCGAGCGGGGCGCCGGGTGCGGGAACCGTGCCGCAGCCCGCAAATCCGTTCGCCGCATTCATACAGGAGATCCTCGGAGGATTCATCGGGGGATCGGTCATGGAGGAAATCCCCTCCTCGCCGGCCGCTCCAGGGGGGTTTGCCGGTCTCCCGGTCCCCGCGAAGGATGCGCCGGATGAGGGAACCCCCGCAAAAGAATCGACCGGCGGTGAGAAATCCACGGCGAAAGAGCCTGACGAAGTCACCCCGCTGGTCCAGCTGGCGCTTATCAGCGCGTTCGCGCCGGTTGCGGCGCCCGTCGTCACTGTAGCGCAGGCGGAGGCGGATGCAACCGGCGGTTCAGCCGATCAGCAGGACGTTGCCCCGGCGTCGAATTCCGGTGCACATCCGGGAACTCCGTCGGCGGCCGCTCCGGGTTCGTTGCTCCCGCAAGGGGGAGATCTCATCGCGTCTCTCATGGAAGAGAGCCCCGCACCGGGGCAGCCTCTTCCGCTCGCCGCCCCGGGGATGGATGATGGACCGAAGTCCGGTCAACCCGCTGGCTCCGGTCAGGGGCTGGCGGATGGAACTCCGGACCAGGCTCCTCCTTCCGCGGGTTCATCGCAGGCGGCTGTCGGGACATTTCCGGGCATCGGGACCGGGCTCACACTCGCGCTGGCGCTCGACGCCGTCACGGAGGGGATGCCGAATACGTCTCCGGCTCCCGCGAATGTCTTCCCGGCGAAACCGGAAGTCACGCAGAGCCCGCAAAATGTCACTGCTCAGGTTCAACACACGGCGCCGGCCCGCTTTGCGGAAGTGCCGAATCCAACACTCCAGGAGGTAGCCCGGGGAGAGGATGTCCCGGCCCCGCCTCGTATTTCACGGAAGGGTGAATCGGGCGGAGTGAGGGACACGAAGATCGGACGCGTAGATGCGGCAGATCCGGCCCCGGACGATGAGACGCAGGCTGTTCGGGAGATCTCCATCGCACCCGATGCGGCGTCAGGGGAGAATCCGGCCGGAGGCGATCTCGCGTCCAGGACTCCCGGACCTCTACAGGAGACGGAGCGCGTGACAGCTTCTCCGGGGCCCGAACCTGTCGCGCCGCAATCGACAGAGACGGCACAGGCTGCCCCACAGGTGACGACACAGAATGCGAAGGATTCCGCAGGCGACGCTTCCCGCGTGCAGCAACCCCCCGCCGGGAGCGCCGGTGCCAGTGCTCCATCCCCTGCGGTCAGGAACGCGACGCAGTATATCACACCCGCGGGGGATGTCGTCACGCGGCAGGAAAGTGCCCCTCCCGCGGCTCCAAGGCAGGAGATTCCGGCCGCCTACACCACGCTGCCGCAGGAACTCTCGCGCCGTATCGCCGACCAGGTTGTCCGCAACCTGAGCTTCCAGGTCGACGGGACGGCCTCCGAGATGCGCATGACGCTCAGGCCGCCGTCGCTCGGCGAGGTGCAGCTCCACGTCCATGTCGAGGATTCGAAGATGGCCGCGCAGATCGACGTGTCGCAGCAGCTCGTGAAGTCCGCGCTGGAGGCGCACATGCCCCAGCTGCGCCAGGCCCTGCAGGAGCACGGCATCGAAGTGCAGAGGATCGACGTCATGGTCCCCGAGCAGTCGACGCAGCAGGGAGGAGCAGGCAGCGGGGGGGAGCGCACGGGCCGCAGGAGCGGCCGGCGCGGCGCTGCTCCGGGGGAGGATGAGCAGGTGCAGGCGGTGAAGGACCTGGGGTACAATACCATCGAATTGATCATGTAGGGAGGATGCGCTATGTCCGCAGCAATCGAAGGAATCGGTCCCACGACGTTCCCGGCCTCTACGTCGACCGGCAGCAGCATCATGGGGCAGGATGATTTTCTGAAGCTCCTGATCTCGCAGCTGCAGAACCAGGACCCCATGAATCCCATGGACGGCACGCAGTTCGCCTCGCAGCTCGCCCAGTTCGCGTCGGTCGAGCAGCTGAACAACATCAACACGACGCTCCAGTCGTCGATCAGCGCGAGCCAGCTTCTCAACCAGTCGATCAGCAACGCGCTCTCGACGACCGTGATCGGCAAGGAAGTCCGCGCGACCGGCTCCACGTTCGCGTACGGCGGCAGCGGCGCCATGAACGTCGGGTACACGCTCCCCTCGGCGGCAGTCGCCGCGCAGGTGAAGATCGTCGACCAGAACGGGAACGTCGTCCGGACGATCAACGGGACCGGCGTCACGGCGGGGGACGTCGACGTGGCATGGGATGGCAAGACCGACGCCGGCACGCAGGCGGCGGCGGGCACGTACACGGTCCAGGTGACGGCGACCGACGCGGGCGGAAACGCGCTCACGGCGACTCCCTTCTTCTACGGCACCGTGACGGGCGTCCGCTTCAAGTCGACCGGTACCGTCTTCGTGGTCGACGGGGAGGAAGTCCCGCTTTCCAGCATACTCGAGGTCATGTAGGAGTCACACATGGCAGACACGGTCATCAACGGCGTCCAGGTCCCGTTCCTCCCCGCGGGGGGGATCGAGGGGCTGAAGGAGCGTCCCGCGCCGGGAGGGGTGCGGGACGGCGCCTTCGACGCGATCCTGCAGAAAGAGCTGAAGGACCTGAAGTTCTCGAAGCACGCGCAGGACCGGATCGCCTCCCGCAACATCCAGCTCTCGCCGGACGACGTTGCCGCGCTCGGCGCGGCGGTCGCAAAGGCGGGGGACAAGGGGGGGAAGGACTCGCTGGTCCTGCTGCGCGACATGGCGTTCATCGTCAACGTCCCGAACCGGACGGTGGTAACGGCGATGGACGCCGGGCAGATGAAGGAGAATGTGTTCACCAATATCGACAGCGCGGTAATCGCAGAATAGCAGCACACTAAACAACGACGGGCTGGCCTTCCCGGCGCCACGTGCGCGCGGGAGGAGGCCCCTCCGGCCGGGCCGACCGACAGACGCCCGGCCACATGTTCACTCAATCGTACAGGAGGGTAGCACAATGGCATTCCTCACATCTCTCTTCGCGGGAGTCTCCGGTCTCCAGAACAACCAGGTGATGATGGACGTCATCGGCAACAACATCGCCAACGTCAACACCATCGGGTACAAGAAGGGGCGCGTGGAGTTCACAGACATGTTCTCCCAGACACTCCGGAACGCGTCACAGCCGTCGGCCAACCTGGGCGGCACCAACCCCCTGCAGGTCGGCCTCGGCATGTCGATCGGGTCGATCGACATGGACACGTCGCAGGGGAGCTTCCAGTCGACGGGACTCACGTCCGACATGGCTATCCAGGGGACAGGGTTCTTCATGGTGGACCAGGGGGGAAAGACGCTCTACACGCGCGACGGCAACGTGGCGTTTGACACCGACGGCAAGCTCTCCAACAAATCGACCGGCGGCGTGATCCTGGGCCGGCTCGCCGACACCAACGGCAACATCCCGCCGGGAGCCCCGATCCAGGACATCGTGATCAAGAAAGACCTGACCTCGCCGCCGAAGGCGACGACGGAGGCTGATTTCGCCGGGAATCTCGATTCGACCACCGCGGTGAACGGCACCGCCCAGACGTCGCAGCCGATTTACGACTCGCTCGGTGCGAGCCACTCGCTGACGATCACGTATACGCACACCGGCAACAACACGTGGACGTGGGCCGCGGCGGTGACCGGCGGGACGACGGCTTCGACCGGCACGATCACGTTTAACTCGGACGGCACGCTGAATTCGATCACGGGCAACCCGGTCGCGATCACGCTCAACAACGGCGCGGACCCGATGTCCGTGACGCTGAACTGCGGCACCCCCTCCGCGACGGTTCCCGGGAACAACACCGGCGTGACGCAGAACGCGGGCAACGGCGCGTCGACCGTCGCTCCCCTCTCGCAGAACGGCTGGGCCGCCGGGTCGCTGAGCAACATCTCTGTCAACGCGGACGGCACGATCGTGGGGGCGTTCACGAACAACCAGTCACTCACGCTCGGTCAGATCATGCTCGCGGATTTCGCGAACCCGAACGGCCTGACGCGGGTCGGCGGGAATGAGTTCGACGTGTCCGGCAACTCCGGTGAAGCCGTGGTCAAGGCCGCCGGGACGACGTCCACGATACAGACGGGCGTGCTCGAGCAGTCCAACGTCGATCTCGCCGATGAGTTCACGAACATGATCACGGCGCAACGCGGGTTCCAGGCGAGCGCCCGCGTCATCACCGTGAGCGACCAGTTCCTGGACGAGGTCGTCGCACTGAAGCGGTAATTGAACGGGTCGGATGACCCCGGCCCTCCGCTCCGCGGGAGCGGAGGGCCGGGGCATAGGTGAGGAGAGCTTGTATGATCGAACTGACGAAACTGCAGGACCAGAAGATCATCGTCAACGCCGAGCTGATCGAGTTCGTCGAGGCGACCCCCGACACGATGATCACGACCACGAGCGGCAAGAAGATGATCGTGAAAGAGACTGTGGAAGACGTTGTCCGGAAGGTGATCGAGTATCGCCGGAAATGCCGCCCGGAGATCCGCACCCCGGAATAATTCCACTCCTTCGGCTCCTCTCGCTAAAGTCTCCCGGGGCATCCAACTGGCCGATATTAGCCACCACTCCTGCCGCCGAATTGCCCCGTGCGTGCAGGAATCGCCTGTTGTGCCCCGCTTTCCCCCATGCACGCCCTCTTTTTCCCCATAACGCCATGGCACGGGGTTTGACCTTCTGAGGCCGGATAACCTCCGGAGAATCAATGGCCAAAGAGCAACAGCCCCCCGAAGCGGCGAAACCGGCAGCGCCGGCGCCGGCGGCGCAGGGGATCACGCCGATGAAGCTCGTCATCATCGGAGTTCCACTGTTTCTCGTCCAGCTTGCCGTGGTCTATTTCCTCGTCGCGAAGTTTGTCGCGCCGGCTTCCACTCCGGCCGGTCCCCAGACCAGGGCGGCCGAGCCGAAGGAAACCGCTGAAGCGAAGAGCATATTCGTCGTCAAGGACGTGATCGTTAATCCGGCAGGCACGAACGGAACGAGGTTCCTGCTGACGACAGTCGGATTCGAGATCAACGGCATCGAGCGTGAAAAGGAGCTCGAGGGGAAAGAGGTGCAGGTCCGCGACGTCCTGAACACGATCCTCACGAGCAAGGGGCTCGAGGACCTCTCCGGCAACGAGCAGCGCGAGGCGCTCCGGAAGGAGATCCTCCAGAAAGTCGGCGAGATGCTCCCTGCGGGCTCGCTGACCAACGTGTATTTCAGCAAGTTCATCATCCAGTAGCGGCGCGCCGTGCCCGAGATCCTTTCACAGCAGGAAATCGACAACCTCCTCTCCGGGATGTCCGCCGGGAAAGGGGAGGCGGTCCCCGAGCCGGTCGAGATCGAGACCAGCGTCCACGAGGCGGTCAACTTCGATTTCCGTCTCCCGCACCGGCTCTCCAAGAACCAGCTCAGGACGTTCCAGGCCGTCCACGACAGCTTCGGCGAGGCATTCGGCTCGTACCTGGTGTCGCGGATGCAGACGACCGTGTCGGTCAACGTCCTCTCGGTCGACCAGCTCTTCTACTCCGAGTTCGTCCTCTCGATCGCCAGCCCGAGCTGCCTCTACATCTTCCGCATCATGGAATCGGACGCGCTGGCGGCGCTCGAGGTCAGCCCGCAGCTCGTCCTGGCCATGGTGGAGCACCTGATGGGAGGCGTGGCGGAGGGATCGAAGGAAGCGCGGCTCATCACGAAGATCGAGCAGAGCATCGTGAAGGGGATCGTCCAGCGGGCCCTGATGGAAATCCAGCGGGCATGGAAGACGATCGCGGACCTCACGTTCAAGCTGGAGCGGTACGAGAACGAAGGTGACTTCGCCCAGCTCGCCCCGGCCAGCGAAATCGTCATGGTGATCTCGTTCGAGGTCGCGATCGGGCGCCAGAAATACCTGATGAACCTCTGCTTCCCGACGTTTGCCCTGGAAGAGGTCTTCGCCAAGTTGAACGTGCAGCACTTCAGCGCCCTTGCGGCGGCGAACAGGGAGGGCGATCGCTCGGCGACGATCCAGAAGCACCTGGGCGAGACGCCCCTGGCCGCGACGGCGCTGCTCGGCGAAGCGAAGCTGACGCTCCGCGAGCTGCTGAACCTCGAGCCCGGCGACGTGCTGCGGACCTCGATCCCGGTGGGGGGCGAGGTGGCGGTGATGCTCGGTGGCAGGCCCCGCTTCTGGGGCACGCCGGGGATCTCCCGCGGGAAGGTCTCCGTGAAAATCACGCGAACGAATGTGGAACCCCTCTCAGGAGAATGATCATGGCGGACGAGACACAGGAAGGCGCAACACCCGAAGATAGCGGAGTCCTCGCCGAGGTGCCGGAGGTGGTCGCCGCCCCCGTCGCGCCCGCGGCCTCCGGGCCCCCCGCCGCCGATGCGACTGTGACCGCGGAATCCACGGCGTTCCCGCCGCTGGAAGCGGCCCCCGTGCCGGCCGAACGGGACAGGAAGATGGACCTGCTGCTCGACCTGACGCTCCCGGTGGCGATCGAGCTGGGGCGGACGAACCTGCAGATCCGCGACATCCTCGACCTGCGGCGCGGGTCGGTGGTGGAGTTCGAAAAGCTCGCCAGCGAGCCGGTCGACGTGATCGTGAACGGGAAAAAGATGGCGGAGGGGGAAGTCGTCGTCATCGAGAAGCATTTCGGGATCAGGATCACCAACCTGATCGAAACCTCCGAACGCGTGAAAAGCCTCGGGAAATAGACGATGGACGGGCTCATCCTCCGGTCGGTGCTCTCCCTCGGCGCGATACTGGCGCTGATGCTGGGCCTCACGTGGCTCGCGAAGCGGTACCTCCGCCCGGGAAAGGGACCGCGCCGCCAGGTGGTCGACGTCGAGCTGCTCGGCCAACGCTCGCTCCAGCCCCGCAGCGCGGTCTACGTGCTGAAGGTCCTCAACCGCGTCATCGTGGTCGGGGCCTCCGAGCACGGCATGCAGGCGCTCGCGGAGTTCGACGACCGGGAAACGCTCGCACTGCTCGAGGATGCGGCGGCGACGCGGCCCGCCCCGGGCTGGTTCGCCGGCGCGGACATCGCAGGCGGCGCGCGGTCGTTTGCGGAATACCTCCGCCACCAGATCGCCGGCGCTCGGATGCCGTCGCTGCGGCGGGAGAAAAACGGAAACGGGGGTGCGCGGTGAGGCGGGGACGGGTGATCCTCTGTGCGGCGCTCCTGCTCGCGCTCTGCGCCGCCGGCGCCTTTGCGCAGGGGAAGGGGCTGCCGGTCCCGAAGATCTCGATCGGCGTGGGGACGTCCACGAAGCCGGAAGACGTCTCGGTCACGCTCCAGATCCTCTTCCTGATGACGGTCCTCTCGCTCGCCCCGGCGATCCTGATCCTGACCACCGCGTTCACCCGGATCATCGTCGTGTTCAGTTTCCTCAAGCAGGCGATGGGGACGCAGCAGGTCCCCCCGCCGCAGGTCCTGGTCGGGCTCGCGATGTTCATGACGTTTTTCGTGATGGCGCCGACGTGGTCGCGCGTGAACGACGAGGCGCTGCAGCCGTACCTGAACGGAAAGATGTCGATGCAACAGGCCTACGACAAGGGGGTGGTGCCCGTCCGGGAGTTCATGTTCCGGCAGACGCGGGAGGAGGACCTTGCGCTCTTCGTGAAGATGTCCGGCGTCGGCAAGCCTTCCACGCGGGACGACGTCCCGACGTACGCCCTCGTGCCGGCATTCGCCATCAGCGAGCTCCGCGTCGGGTTTCAGATCGGGTTCATTCTCTTTGTGCCGTTCCTGGTGATTGACCTGGTCGTCTCCAGCGTGCTCATGTCGATGGGGATGATGATGCTGCCGCCGGTGCTGATCTCGCTCCCGTTCAAGATCCTCCTCTTCATCCTGGTGGACGGGTGGCACCTGGTGGTCGGATCGGTGTTGAACAGTTTCCAGTGAGGAGGAACGCATGTCGCAGGAGTTCGTGATCTACGTGTTCCGCGAGGCGCTCTACACCGCGCTGCTGGTGTCGGCGCCCCTGCTGGTGGTCTCGCTGGTGGTGGGACTCCTGATCTCGGTGTTCCAGGCGGCCACGTCGATCCAGGAGGTGACGCTGACGTTCGTCCCGAAACTGATCGTGATCGCCATCGTTGCGGTGCTGATGCTCCCCTGGATGATCGACGTCGTGGTGTCGTTCACGACGAACCTGTTTCACAATATTCCGACGCTGGGGCACTGACCATGGATTTCGGGATCATCCAGTTCGTGACCGGCGTGCTCGTCTTCATACGGGTCACCGCGATGCTGGTGCTTGCGCCCGGGTTCGGGAACACCGCCGTGCCGGCGGCAGTGAAGGTCGCGCTCGGGGCCGCGATGGCAGCGGTGCTGCTGCCGCTCGTCGCCGCGACGCAGCCGGCCGTGGACCTGCAGCTCGGGGGGCTTGCCCTCCTGGCGATGAAAGAGGCGGCCGCGGGGCTCCTCATGGGATTTGTCACCGGGCTCGTGTTCGAGGGGGTAGGGCTGGCGGGCGACCTGATGGGGTTCGACCTGGGGCTCTCCCTGGCGCAGCTGTACGACCCGCAGACGGGGACGGCGAACAACGTCGTGTCGCGCCTCCTCTCGTTCACCGCCCTCATGGTGTTTTTCGCGATCAACGGGCACCATTTCATCCTGGAGTCGCTCTTTGCGAGCTACAGGGCCGTCCCCCTCGGCGCGTTCCATGCGAACGGGGCCCTGTCGACGACGCTGATCACGCTCACGGGCATGACCGTCGTGGTCGGAGTGAAGCTCGCCGCACCCGTCCTTGTGACGTCGTTCCTGCTGAACATCGGCCTGGCCGTGCTCGCGCGCGTCGCGCCGCAGATCAACGTGCTCTTTGTGACCGTATCGCTCAAGACGGGCGCCGGGCTCTTCGTGATCCTGGCCTCGGCGCCCCTCATCGTTGCCGTCTTCCGCAAGCTCCTCGTTTCGTTCGAGGACGGCATGCTGGACATTATTCGCGTGATGTGACCGATGGCCGAAGCCTCGTTTGCCGAACGGACAGAGCCCGCGACGGACAAGAAGCGGGCCGATGCGAGGAAGAAGGGGAAAGTCTTCCGCAGCCAGGAGCTGAACTCCGCCGCGGTCCTCGTCTTCAGCGCGCTCCTCCTGTCGTTCGCCGGCGGGGGCATGGCGTCCGGCATCGCGGACATGGCCCGCGAGCTGTTCGGGACCGCCGGCACGTTCCGGGTCACGGCCGCCGGCGCACGGGAGCTGCTTGTGCGGGAGATCGTCCGTTTCGGCGTGATCGCCCTCCCCGTGCTGGGGGGGGTCGCCGCGGCGGGCCTCGCGCTGAACCTGGCCCAGGTCGGTTTCTCGTTCACGCTCGAGCCGATGATGCCCGAGCTGGCGCGCATTAACCCCCTGAGCGGCATCAAACGCGTCCTGGGGTCGCGCCGCTCGTGGGTCGAGCTGCTGAAAAACGTGCTCAAGGTGACGCTGGTCGGCTACATCGCGTGGGACGCCCTGCAGGGGATCCTGGCCGACGCGGTCACGCTGATGGACGGGGACCCGGGGACGATCGTCGCGTACATGGGCCACGGCGCGATCAGCCTGGCGCTGAAAACGGGCCTAGCGTTCCTGGTCATGGCCGCCCTGGACTACGCCTACCAGCGGTTCGAGTACGAGAAGGAACTGCGTATGACGAAGCAGGAGGTGAAGGACGAGGCGAAGCAGCAGGAAGGGGACCCGCAGGTGAAGGCCCGCGTCCGGTCCATCCAGCGCCGGATCGCCTACCGCCGCATGATGCAGGATGTGCCGACCGCCGACGTCGTCGTCACGAACCCGACGCACGTCGCCGTCGCGCTGAAGTACGACACGGAAAAGATGTCCGCCCCGAAGGTGGTTGCCAGTGGGGCCGATCTCGTCGCGCAGAAAATCAGGGAGATCGCCGCGGAGAACGGCGTCCCCATCGTCGAGGACAGGCCGCTGGCGCGCGCCCTCTTCCAGTCCGTGGAGGTCGGCGAAGAGATACCCGAGAAACTGTTCCAGGCGGTGGCGCAGGTCCTGGCCTACATTTACCGGCTGAAGGGCGACGCCGCAGGGTGGAGGATGAACTGACGCCATGGATGCCGCGCTGACAGCGGGAGGGAACGAGGGAATCCGGCGCCTGCTGCGCTCGCTGGGCGCGCACGGCGACGTCATGCTCGCCATCGGGGTCATCATGATCCTGGCCCTGATGATCGTGCCCCTGCCGTCGATCCTCCTCGACGTCCTGCTCGCGCTGAACATCACGGTGGCGATCCTGCTCCTGATGGTGTCGATGTACATCGCCCACCCGCTGGAGCTCTCGGTCTTCCCGGGGCTGCTGCTCATCCTGACGATTTTCCGCCTGTCGCTGAACGTCGCCTCGACCCGCCTGATCCTGGGCGAGGGATACGCCGGGGAGGTGATCAACGCGTTCGGGTCCTTCGTGGTGAAGGGCAACTACGTGGTCGGGTTCGTCATCTTCCTGATCCTCGTCCTGATCCAGTTCATCGTGATCGTCAAGGGCGCGGGGCGCATCGCCGAGGTCGCCGCCCGGTTCACCCTGGACGCGATGCCGGGGAAGCAGATGGCGATCGACGCCGACATGAACGCGGGGCTCATCACGGAGATGGAGGCGCGCGAGCGCCGGGCGCAGATCGCCCGCGAGGCCGAGTTTTACGGCGCGATGGACGGCGCGAGCAAGTTCGTCCGCGGCGACGCCGTGGCGGGGCTCCTCATCAATATCGTCAACATCCTCGGCGGGTTCATCATCGGCGTCGCGCAGAAGGGGCAGAGCTTCACGGACGCGCTCCACAACTACACGCTCCTGACGGTGGGGGACGGGCTTGTCACGCAGATCCCGGCCCTCGTCATCGCCACGGCGGCCGGTATGGTCGTCACGCGGAGCGCCTCCGGCAACGCGCTCGACCGGGAGATCCGCACGCAGCTCCTGGGGAGGCCCAAGGCCCTCCTCATCGCCGGCGGCGCCCTCTTCTTCTTTGCGATCATCCCCGGTCTCCCGACCGTTCCTTTCCTTGTCCTTGCCGGGGTGAGCGGCGGCCTCGGGTTCGTGCAGATGCGCGACAAGAAGGCGGCGCCTCCCCCGGCGAAGGCGGCGGGACCCGCCGCGCCGAAAGAGGAGCGGATCGAGGATTATCTGCAGGTCGACCCCGTGGAGCTGGAGATCGGGTACGCCCTGATCGCCCTCGTGGACGAGACGCAGGGGGGAGACCTGTTCACGCGCATCACGTCGCTGCGCAAGCAGCTGGCCATGGACCTCGGGATCGTGATTCCCCCCGTCCGCGTGCGCGACAACCTGCAGCTCGGGCCGAACCAGTACGTCATCAAGATCCGGGGGAACGTCGTCGCCACGAACGAGCTGATCATGGACCGCTTCCTGGCCATGAACGCGGTCGGGGGCCCCGACGAGGTCCAGGGGATGGGCGTGAAGGAGCCCGCCTTCGGCCTCCCGGCGGTGTGGGTTACGGCGGCAGACCGCGAGCGGGCGGAAATGCTCGGGTACACGGTCGTCCAGCCCTCCGCGGTCCTCTCGACGCACCTGCAGGAGCTGCTGCGCAGGAACGCCGACAAGATCCTGGGGCGCCAGGACACCCGGAAGTTGATCGAGAATCTCAAGAAGGACTACCCGGCGATCGTCGACGAGCTCACCCCCGAGGTGCTGCCGACCGGGACGGTGCAGAAG
>Ga0335081_10009346_pt1 | contig 15771 bp, 18 predicted proteins | sample Lox_Sample_35_FD_206713 | JGI IMG/M metagenome (GOLD analysis project Ga0335081, IMG submission 206713) | Soil microbial communities from Loxahatchee National Wildlife Refuge, Florida, United States - Lox_Sample_3.5 | ecosystem: Environmental > Terrestrial > Soil > Wetlands | place: USA... | reverse complement strand
GCCCGACGATCCACCGAAAGCCTCTGGGAAGAAATCGCAAATCTGCTCCCGTCGGTTTCCTCGCAGGAATGCGCGAACTACTTCACGGCCTGCGGATATTTAAATACTTAAATTGAAAATGCTCTAACGAGGGTGCTGCAAGGGTCCGAAGAATTTCCTCGGTATCGAAATGCACATCGCACGGTATGATTACTGATCACTGGCCACTGATTACTGGTCACTGCTTCTCGATGGGCAGCGAACTTCAATGCACAGTCCGCTCCGGCGGCAAGACGGCGAGCGGCAAAGCCCTGCTCGAGACCAACGAACTGATCTTTCGCGGCGACTTCCGGCTGAAAATCCCGCTATCTTCGCTGCAATCGGTTTCCTCACACGAGGGCGAACTACATTTGCAGTGGCCGGAGGGCACCGCGATTTTCCAACTCGGCCAGCACGCGCAGACATGGGCCTATAAGATTCTTCATCCCAAAAGCACATTCGAAAAACTGGGCATTAAGCCTGGGCTCACCGTTGCCATCGTCGGTGAATTTGAGAGCACCTTTATCGAAGACCTGAACGGTACGGCCAAGGTTTGTTCCGATCCGAAACCGGCGAGGACCTCCCAGCTGATCTTCCTTCGTGCTGAAAGAGCTTCCGCACTCAAACGGGTTGCAAAACTAGCACGCTCGCTGGAGAGCGCGGGCGCACTGTGGATCGTCTACCCAAAGGGCCGAAAGGAAATAACGCAAGCTCAGGTATTCGAGGCAGGCAAGCGGGCCGGCTTGGTGGACGTAAAAGTAGCCGGCTTCTCGGCTACGCACACCGCGTTGAAGTTCGTGCGGCCAAGAGCAAAACGGTGACGCTCTTGAACTCAAGCGCCCGCCGTGGCAATGAACACAAACGGGTGTCGAAATAGGGTTCTCGGCGCGCTAGCCGCGCGTGGTTTCCACTTCGCGCAGGCGGGCGGCCTTGCCGCGCAGCGCGCGCAGGTAGTACAGCTTGGCGCGACGCACGTGCGCCGAGCGCAGCACATCGATCTTATCGATGACTTTCGAGTTCAAGGGAAAGATGCGCTCCACGCCCTGGCCAAAGCTCATCTTGCGCACCGTGAAGCTGGGCTGCGAGCCCTTGGACTTGGCGATCACTAGACCTTCAAATGCCTGCAGTCGCTCTTTGTCGCCTTCTTTGATCTTCACTTGCACACGCACGGTGTCGCCGGGCTTGAAGTTAGGTAAATCGGTACGCCGCGTCTTCGCGAGCAGACGATCAATAATCGGAGAATTCGACATGTTTTATTCCTCTCGGAACTAGTCACGAGCAACTAGCGACTAGCTTTTCAAATTCGAACCAGCCTTCGGGCCGGCGCAGTAAACCATTGGTAATACCAACGTCGATCAGACAGAGAATCTGCTTTCACCATGACCGACTACTTACTTCGCGCATAATCGCCGGCGCCCATGAAATGAAGCGAAATGTACGGCTGGTCGCCAACCACCCAACTGTCGTGGCCGGGCGGGATATAGAACACATCTCCCGCTCGCATTTCGATCACCCGACCATCCTCCATTGCCGCTGTAGCGCAACCAGCGATCACCATGCCCACGTGCTCAACATGACAACACTTTGCTCCGCTCGCTTTGCCGACATGCTCCGACCACTGCCAGCCGGGTTCATAGGTGGCGCGCCCGATGGTCATGCCGCCGAGATGGACGAGCTCAAACTTGCCCTTCTCGAAGGTCCGCGTTTCGTCAGGCCGATCGAATCGCTTCAGAATGACATCGGTGGTCATCTCTTACTATTTCCGGCCTCGTTCCCGGCGCCTTCGATTTCTGACATCAATCGGCGATCCTCGTCACTTAGCGTCACCATGCGCAGCAGATCCGGACGGTTCTGGGACGTTTTGCTTAGCGCGCAACGCCGGCGCCAGCGGCGAATCTCTTCGTGGTTCCCGTTCACCAGCACCTCGGGAACCTGCAGGCCACGAAAATATGCAGGCCGCGTGTAGTGCGGATAATCCAGCAATCCGCCGGAGGCGCAGGTTGAACACGGCGGCCCGCCGTCCATCTGCCGCTTCCCTGCCGCGCCCGCATCCGCGGTCCCCGGCGCGCCCGATTTTGCTGCGCCAGGGCGGGTAAACGACTCCTGCTGTGACGAAGCCGAATTCCCCAAAGCTCCCGGCAACAATCGCGTCACCGCATCGACGATGATCGCGGCCCCAAGTTCTCCGCCGCTGAGCACGAAATCGCCGACGGAAATCTCAAGATCGGCCAAGTGCTCGCTCACCCGCTCATCCACCCCTTCGTAGCGGCCGCAGATCAGTACGATTCGTTCGCGCCCCGTCATCTCTTGCGCGACGGCCTGCGTGAACAACCGACCCTGCGGCGATAACAGCACAACCGACGCGCGCGCGCCGGCACTCAGCCTTTTCTCGCGTGGCAAGACGTTCAGCGACTCGACGCACTCGAAAATCGGCTCGGGCTTCAGCACCATGCCTTCGCCGCCGCCAAACGGCCGGTCATCGACCGTGCGATGGCGATCATGCGCAAACGCCCGCAGGTCGTGAACTGCGATCTCAACGGTCCCCGCCTCACGCGCCCGGCGAACAATTCCGTAGTCCAGCGGCCCGCGAAAGAAGTCCGGAAAAATCGTCAGGATCTCGAACTTCATCTGTCATCCTGAGCGCAGGTTTGCGGCTGTTGCGAACCGGAGTCGAAGGACGGCTATCATCCCAGCAGCCTACTTCCTCTCGCGCCGCTCGCCGGCAGTTCGCGCCTCTTCCGCTTCCTGCTTCTGGCGCTGCTTCTCCTCCTGGGTCAGCGGCGCATCCACCTCCAGCAGGCCTTCGGGCAATTCCATATCGATCCGCTTGCCGGCCGCATCGAATCGCTTCACAAACTCTTCTGCGAAAGGCACCAGTACTTCGTTCTGGATCGCGCAGACGGGCAGCTTCACAACCAGCAGGGGAGCCTCACCTGCACCGAACCGCACATCGCTCACACGTCCCAGAAAACGCTGTCCGCCGTTGGTCCAGACGTCGGAACCGATAATCTCACTGACGTACGCTGAGCCTGGCTGCAATTGGCTGCGCTGTTCGCCCGGCACCTGCACCTCGCATCCGGCAAGCCGCTCGGCATCGCTGATACTGTCCACGCCGGCAAACTTCAGCACCACGCCGCCCTTATGGAACCAGTGGTTTTCAAGCCTCACTTCGCGGCGACTGCCGTCTTCTGCCACGCACCACAGATTCGCCCGTTCGGCGAAGCGCTCGGGAAAATCCGTATGCAGCTCCGCCAATACTTCCCCATGCCGTCCCTGCGGCCGCACGACGCGCGCAATCGTGATGAACTCGCCGGCTATTCCACAATCTCCAACTGATAGCGCTTCCGCGTTCGCACGCTCGCGGAGTGAAGAATGGTGCGCAGGCTGCGTGCCGTCCGTCCGTGACGCCCGATGATGCGGCCCACGTCCTCCTCGGCCACAATCAACTCCAGCACCGTTTGTCCGTGCTCCTCAAATGGCTCGACCGTGACCTCGCCCGGCGCATCGACAATGGCCTTCGCCAGCAATTCCATCAACGCAACCATGTCCGGCTTACCATCCGACATTGTGGGACTCCTTCGACCGCAAACCAATGAACTCACCACGGAAGCACCGAAGGTCACGGAAAGATTCCATTTCAAGAACTCCGTGCGCTCCGTGTCTCCGTGGTGAACGATTTTTCGTTCAGCGGCGCTTACTTAGGCCGCGCCCGGCGCTTCACCCGAAGGCGATGCTTCAGCCGCAGGCGGCGGACCGGAGGGAGCAGGAGCTGCCGCTACCGGTACTTTCTCCACCAGCTTCTTCACCCGGTCCGACAACTGCGCACCCTTCGACGTCCAATAGTCAATGCGCGCGCGCTTAAGGTCAACCGTCGCCGGATTGGTCCGCGGGTTATACGTGCCCACAACTTCCACCGAGCGGCCGTCGCGTGCCCGATCCTTCTCAATTACCACGACGCGGTAGTAGGGCTGCTTGCGCGCACCACGGCGCGACAGACGAATCATCAACACAGAATTTGGTTTCCTTTCCTAACCGGGTAGAGCCGGCCTCCAGGCCAGCGTCTCGCCGTCATTGATTTCCCGAGCAGGCTTCAGCCTGCGACATACGAGAACCTGCTTCTGAAAACTTCCGAATGCAGATCCGGGTGAAAAACATTCCTCAGGCGAGATGACCGGTATACGGGTGCTCCAGCGATGCTTGTCGCTACCGCACCCCGATGCACGCAGCTCAGGCGCTCATCGGACCTCACATTGCTTGAGGCAACAACTCCTTAATTATTACGGATGTGTGCTGGTTTGGCAACCGATTGACGAGGGTGCCCCAGAGCCCGCCTGAGTTTTGGCGAAAGGTCTTGCGGTGTTCGCGAGCCGGATGAGGACGATTGCGCCGCCAGTACCCAGATGACGTTATCCAGCTACAGCTTCTCGTAGAACTCGCATGCCGAGCAAGAGATGTACATTCCTCCGGCAACATTGCGTTCGCGGTCCTTCACCCGCTTGACCACGCGCGTGGGCTTGCCGCACTTCGGGCAATCCGTGCTCTTGCTGGTATCCATGACCTTCTTGCGGTCAGCAGTTTTTGCGATTTTGGCCATTCAATTCTCCTAACGATGAGTCCGCACCTGAGCGGTCAGATATGTAATTGGCTGGGGAGTAAAACGGGAATCAAAGGACTAGGCGCCGCACGCGCCTGTTTCTACTCGCCGCGCGAAACTGTATTTTACATGAGCGGACGCGCTACTCCTTATGCTGCGTGAGCGGCGGCCGCGGCGGAAGCTGACTGTAGGGCGTGAAGCCTTCCCACTCGATGGGCGTGTAGGTATTGTGCTGGAGCGTCTCAAGCAACTCCTTGTAAATGCCCTCGCCGTTGGAGCTGTTGGTCATGATCAGAATTCCCGTGCCGTTCTCAGGGAAACACACCGCGTAGTGACGCCAGCCTTCGTCGTGGCCCTCCTTGAAGAACGCCTTCCCGTACGGCGTCCAATACAGTCCCCAGCCCAGACCGTAGCTGAGGCGGATAGCCTTGTTCGCGTCGGTCGTCTCGGTGTTGAGGGACGGGAATTCGTTCTTCTCGAGAATTTCAATCTGCGGGCTCAACATCTGCTCGCGCGTCTTTGAATCGGGATTACGGCCTTGCAGGATCGCTTGCAGGAAATTGGCGTAGTCGCGCAAAGTGGTTTGCATGGAACCGGCGGCGTCGGCGGTCTTCCGCCGCTCGGGACCTAGCGAGCGTCCGTATTCGTCGTAGCCGTTGGCGAAGTCGCTCTCGAATCGCTGCTCCCAGACCATGCTGGTGCGAGTCATGCCATCCGGCTGGAAGAGATGCTCGCGCATCAAATCGTTGGCGGGTTTATTGGCGACCGTTTCGACCTCAAACTGTGCCAGCAAAATCCCCTCGCCGGAATAAGCGAAGCGCGACCCGGGGGTGAAGTTGATGCTTAGCTTGTGGTTTTCCGTAAAGGCGCGCAGGTTGGGAAATCCGGTGGTGTGGTCCAGGCACATGCGCAAAGTGATCAGCTTGTAGCGGGGATCGCCGGCTAAATCGGCGTAAGCGGGATATTCCGGCAGGGGCTTCGGCAGATACGGATAGATCGGCTTGTCCAGGTCGAGGACATGTTCCTCAACCAATTCCATCACCATCGTCGCGAAGGCCGACTTCGTCAGCGATGCAGCGGTCATCACGGAATCGGGCGTGAGCGGCAGGTTCTTCTCTCTGTCACGGACGCCATAGGTTTTCAGGTAAGCGGTTTTGCCATCGTTAAAGATGGCGATGCCGACGCCGGGAACCTCCGCCGCTTGCATCAGCCGCGTAACCGTCGCGTCGATCTCGGCAGGGCGGATGGTACTGCCGTCGAGCCGCTTGATGGCGGGCTGCTGGGCTGCGGCTGGTAGCGCCGTGACGCTGGTGAGGAATATCAGCAGAGGATGCAGAATTCGGAGCGTGACAATGCCTGCGCCCATGCAACGCTGTACGCAAGCTAGACGTTCGAGGTTCGCAAGGAATTAGTACCGTGCGGTTAGGCCTTTGCTGGGCGAAACAACCTATCCCCTCACCTGCACCTTGGAGAAGGTGAGAATCACGCGCCCTGACGTCGGCTGTCCGAAGGAGGTCGCCGGCTGGAAGGTGGTAAAGATGAGCATGTTCTTCAACTGCGGAAGAACAGCCTGCGCATCTTCCGAGGCGGACAGGATGCGGTAATCCTGCACGCGGCCATCCGGCCCAACGTAGGCTTCCACCACCAGTGATTCCGCAGAGGTGACTCCCATGCTCAACTCGAATGGAGTGGAGCGGAGCTGCGCCGGCGTGTACAGCACCGTCGGAACGTCGTTGGAAGCCCGCACCGAGACCGGATAATAAAGGAAGCTGATCAGCACTCCGAAGATGATGACTGTAGTGACGAGCCCTGCGGTGGCCGGAACCATGATCGCGTTAAAGACGTTTTCCCAACGGACGCGCATCGTCTCCCAGCGCGAGCGCCGCGCGTTGGCCATCTCCTGCGAGAGCGCCACCCGCAGCCGCAGCGCAAGCTCCGGGGGAGCCGCTTTCCTGCCCAAAGAAGCCAGCAGCGACTGCGTCCGCTGCATGGAAGCAAAGCGGACGCCACACTCCGTACATGCCTGCACGTGCTCGTTCATCTCCGCCAACTGGCGGCGCGTCACGCGACCGTCGATGTACGACGACATGCGCCTCTGCGCGACCGAGCACTTCATGGCATGACCTCGACTTTTCGGCGGCCCGCGCGGTGCTGGCCCGATTCCGCGGGCACGAGTCCGAAATCCGGCAAATAGCGTTGCAGGCGCTTGCGCAGCGCCTCTCGTCCCCGCACCAGCCTGGACTTTACCGTCCCCAGCGTCGTCTGCATCACCTCGGCAATCTGCTCGTACGACAGCTCTTCGATGTCGCGCAGGATCACCGTCGTACGATACGGCTCCGTCAAGGCTTTCAATTCCGTTTCCACGCGGGCCCGCAGCTCTTCGTCATGCAGGTTCTGCAAAGGCGACTTGCCTTCGTCCACCAGCGCGTCCTTGCCCCACCAAACCGCCTCATCTTCCCTGTCCGACGAGGCTTCGATCGAGGTTTCGCGGAATTTGTGGCGAAACCACCAACGACGCCGGTTGGCGGCTTCGTGTACGGCGATGCGATAGATCCAGGTTTTCAGGCTGGAATCGGAGTGGAAGTTCTTGATCCCGCGAAAAACTTTAATGAACACTTCCTGCGTCGTGTCGGCGGCGTCGGAGGGATCGTCGAGAATGCGGTAGACCAGGCTGTAAACGGGTTGGTTGTAGTGCGCAATGAGCCAGCCGAAGGCCTCCTCCGATCCGGCCTTAAGTTCGGCCACGACCGAGGCTTCCTCCGTGCGTACTCCCAGCGCACTTACGAGTTCGCTCAAGGTTGTTGCTCCCGCCATTGGCGGCACCTCAATGATAAACAGTTTGCTGAGCAGCAACAACTATCCCGAGGGCACACTCCGGCGTCCCAGCTCGCCTGTCCCGCACTGATATAGACCCCGAAGCGGGCGATAATGTTCCCACCAAGTTGCTACAAAGTGAGCCAATTAGCGCCGCATGGGCTGCAACCCACTTGCTCGGCAGCGCGAGCGCCGGACGACACTTCTTCTCGCCGAATGTCACCGGGAAGCGCTCTACTGGGCCTTGGCCGATGGCGACGGCGCGCTGTTGGCGCCCTTGGCGTTAGGACTTGAGCTCGAACCGGTCGTTGTCTTGGCCGTGGCCTTCTTTTTGTGCGTATTCTTCTTCTCCGGCTCAGTATCGTCCACAACCACCTTCTTGGGAGGGGTCGCTGCCGCCGCTTGCTGCAGGGTTCGGACCTGCGTTCGCAGTTGGCTCAGTTCCGACTGGGTCGATAAGGTTAGGCTTTGGAGATCATCGCCCAGATCGTGCCGCACTGAATCGATGACGTTCAGAGGTTGCGCCAGCGCTTCGTAATCGCTCCTGGATCCGAATGCGCCCGCTGACTCGGCAAACGACGCGAACACGTCACACAGCGCGTTCAGGTTGCGGTACAGTTTGAAGCCGGCATTCAGGTCTTGCGGGGCCGCGCGAAAGCTGGCGATCAGCCCCGGCAGAGCGCTGGTCAGATTGCGTTGCAGGGAGTCGGCATTGGCTTGCGCCTGCTGCTTGGAAGCGGAGTCGGCCTTCCACTTCTCGATTCGCATGTGCGCAATGTCGAGGTTGGCCTGCGATGCGGCCGCTTGCAGACGGTCGAGGTCGGACGCCAGAACAGCCGGTAGGGCGCTGTTGGCTTGAACGGGAGGAGGCGCGGCATTTTGCGCGCCTGCCATGCATGTCAGACCGGCAATAACAACCACGAATGCAATCGATCTCATCATGCTCCTTCGGGACGTGTGGCGCGGGGAACAAGACGAGGCGCAAGTGTCCTCTGCATTGTAAATGCAGAGGCTGCAGGGCTGTGCATATCCGCAACCGAACCAGCGGCCTTATGCTAGGATGCACCGGGCGAATGCCATGCCTTTCGTCGACATCTGGATCCTGGCCGTTGATGGAGCGTCCGCCGCTGCCGCCGACGGTCCTTCCCTTAGGATCGTTGACGAAGCCTTTGAGCGTGGGCGACAATACTGAAGGCGCAGGGATACAGCGCCGCCTGCCGCGAGTGGGCCTGTGGCGCAGCTGGGAGCGCGCTTCCATGGCATGGAAGAGGTCGTCGGTTCGATCCCGACCAGGTCCACCAAAATTTCCCACTTTAGAATCAGTTACTTATAAAATCGCGAAAGTTACTGGACATCATCTGGACAAATATGCGAGCGTGAACTCAGCAGCTCACTTCCATAGCTGAGGGACGAATGTCGCGCCGCTCGCAGGGCCTGTACGTCTTCACCCGTCACAGTTCCGATTGCCAATACTTCGCTGAACACGGAGAAACCGACCGCACCGAGAATCGCCGCTGCGCGTGCATGAAGTACATCGCCGGCACCGCACCCGATGGCGTGAAGATCCGCGAATCGGCGAACACTACCAGCTGGGAGCGCGCGCGCAAGATGTTGTTGCGCATATTTGCGAAGCATGACCCAGCGAACAAGCCGCTCTTCGAATTGGCGAATGCGCGCGCTGCCGAGGAATTGAAAGACGAGCCGCAGCGTAAGACGGTGACCGATGCCGTGCGCCAGTTCATCGACACGAAGCAGGGCGAGAACGTGGTCGACATCGCTCACTACAAGGGCTTCTTCGAGCGGCAGCTGCTGCCCTGGTGCAAAGAGCAAGGCATTCTCCTGCTGCGCGATCTCGACCTCGAAGAGGTGACGAAGTTCCGCAACTCGCTCGACAATCGCGGGACAGTGAAGAACCGCAAGATGTCGCGGCTGCGCAGTTTCTTTCAGTTTTGCCGAATGCGCCGCTGGATCGACGAGAACCCGGCCGAGTTCATCAAGCCGAGCCAGGAGCAGGAGCCGCAGGCGGAATACCTGCAGCCCGAGGAATTCCGCAAGTTGCTCGATGCCTGCTACGTCTCGCACGAATGGGAGCGCGGGCACGACTTCGAGCACCGCCCGGATCGGATGCGGGCATTCCTGCTGTTTGCCCGCTGGACGGGACTTGCCATGATCGACGTCGTCCGCTTCCGGCGCGACTGGTTATCTCAGGATGCGAACGGCGTCTGGCGCGTGATGCTGTATCGGCAGAAGAACGGCAATCCCGTGTATGTGGCAATTCCGAACCAAGCCGCCGAAGCGGTGCTGGCGATCCCGCCAATGAGCGAGACGTATTTCTTTTGGACCGGCAACGGCAGACCTCAGACGGCGGTCCGCGGGTGGCGCCGCAGCCTCGAACACGTGTATAAGGCGGCGGAGATCAAGCGCAACGGCAAGAAGCTGCACATCCACACGCACATGCTGCGGCACACCTTCGCGATCGAGAAGCTGAATGCCGGCGCGTCCCTGGAAGACGTTTCGCTGCTGCTGGCACACCACAGCATCAAGATTACTGAGCGGCACTATCTGAAATTCGACCAGCGACGCCAGGAGCGGCTCACGCGTGCTGCGATGGTGGATTTCGAGCAGGCAGAAACAAACAAACCAGTAAAGGCGCGCCGGTTTTGCGTTCTTAGGCCAGCGGCTCCGGAAACGGCGCCCGCACTTCACCTTACCGTTCAGTGACTCTGAGAAAATTACCGCCGCAAGCTATTTCTTGCAGCCTGAGCAATGGCTGGAGGTCGCAAGGAATTATTGGATAAGAGATGGAACAACGCAATGCGCGAAGCGATAATACTGCTGTGACTGGAGACACAGGTCCATTCAGGCAGGCAGCCGACGATGTATTCGAGCTGGTGACGATCGCTCTCAATCAAACCAGCTTTTCTGGTCTAACTGAGCTACTGCCAATACTCGTCCGGGCAGTTGGCGGCTGCGGATGTGTTATTTGGCAAGTTCCACCAGATGCAACGATCAGGGAAGGCGGTAAAGACAATCGTCTTTTTGCGGTGGCCGAATGGTTCGAAGGCGGTTTCACCGTAGTTCCACCAGACTTGCCGTCAAGCTCAGTTACCGCCCGCGCCGTGCTGCTCGGCGAGACGATTCGCATCGACGATCTGCGCGCAGATGAAGGGCTGTACAGAGCAGAGCCGTTCTTATCTGGACGCTACATTACTGCTATGTGTTCGGTCCCACTCACATTCCTCGACGGGGTCAAAGGAGCTCTGAACGTCTATAGAAATGATTCGTTGGGGTTCAGCCTTACAGAGATCTTGCTAATTGAGAAGCTGGCGCAGCTACTGCCGGCTCTATATCAAGCAATACAGGATAAAGTCGGTTTGAACCTTCTGCACGCCGTTGATGAGTGGATACATCGTTCTGAGCTCTCCTCAATGGAGATCGAAGATGCAGTTGGACAACCCGACGCGATCATCCAAGGCATCTGCGACCTGCTCAGTCAGACTCTCCATTGCATCGAGGCGTCTATATTCCTAGAAAGCAATGTCCCGCAGCAGTACGTTCTCGTCGGCACTACTTCGCCTTCACCTCTGAGGAAAACGACTTTTGGTAAAGAAGACGCCGGACTGACTAGTTGGGTTTTGAGGCAAGGGCAACCTATTTGGATCTACGATTTGCGATCGCTCGACCGCTTTCGCTCTGCTCTGCAGCGAGATTATCCAGGCCTGGTGCCTTCCGATAACGTCGAAATACTCACGCAAGCTGATGAACTTTTGGGTTTGGATATGACCCAGCCTGGGCCTCCCGCCGGGTGCATTGTAGTTCCAATTCTCGCGCGACGTCACGTGATAGGAGCGATTCGATGCAGGACGGTTGATGTTGCCCCGCATAGTTTCAATTCAGGCGATCTCAAGCTTTTGCGGCTCGTTGCCGGTCGACTCAGCCAGTCTTGGACTTTGTCACGGAGACATGCCGAAGTAGAAGAGGCGAATCGCTCCTGGCGTGAGCTCGTCGAAGTCACTATCGCAATGAACCAGGTTGCTTTACGCGAGCTGACTCAAGATCTTCCGGACGAACAACGTATTTTTGCTGAGGGATTGCGAGTGGCCCAACGTACAATTCCGACTGCAACGGCTGCAGATATTCGCTTGCTCGATGGTAGTACGCGGGAACTCTACTTTGCACAAATAGCTGGTCCGATCGGCGACGCGAGTGGATTATTTGATCTTAACCGGCAGAAGAGTAAGCGATTTACCACCGAGAAACGACTCGACTCAGCAGGTGCGCACGTTGTTGCTAGTGGCAAAACCTATGTGATTCCTGACGTCGCAGCAGATCCCTATGTATCCCCAATCTTTCCTGATACGAAGAGCATGATTGTCGCCCCAATTGGATCCCAAAACGAGATTCTGGGTGTTCTGGATATTCATTGGATGGGGCGTGAAGGCATTCCTAGTTCGGCCCCAAGCGTCGCCACACTTCTAGCTCAGCAGCTTGGTTTGTATTATCAGCTTTCTCAGGTTATTCGTCGACTCGTGCAGGCGAGAGCGGAGATCGACGAAAGTGCGCGGCGGCAAACCCAAGTATACGAGGACCTGCAGCATCAGCTACAAACCCCGCTCAACCAGGCATACAGGTGGGTGCTAGCAGCTTTGAGAGAAACGGATAGCAATAAGGTCAGGGCTGACTTAGTTGTCATGCGGGGGCTTTTTGGCAAAGCAAAGCGTGTCGGGATGAATGTTAGGCTATTTGTAGACTTAGCAAAAGACGGCCTAGTCAGGACCGAGCTTTCGCTGGTTAAAGGGCATGATTTGATCAAGATTCTCATTGCGGCTGCCACTGACGCGGAGTTTTTTGTCGATCCAGCCCGAAATATCAAGTTTGTCGTTGACACCGAGAGCATTGAAAGGGCGTGCCAACATCCTCTCAACACCGATTTGCGGCTGTTAGAGCAAGCCATGAGCAATCTGCTAGATAATGCTGCGAAATATAGTTTCTCTAACACCGTGGTTCAGATTCGCGGCGGCCTATCAGGAACCCATCGTTTTCATATCTCGGTAAGCAACCAAGGTTTGACACTCACCCGTGAAGAAGTCAAGCACTCCGTTGAGAGAGGGTGGCGAAGTGAGACCGCTATGAAAACGACGGGTGAAGGGTCAGGAATTGGCCTATGGGTGGTTCACAATATAATGCGCGCCCTCGGTGGCGAACTTGTCGTCACCCCGACTGACGACCGGGGGTTTACCTGCATGAAGCTCGTATTCTGATAACGGTGGTGGGAATGAGAATACTGATAGTGGAAGATGACTATTTTCAAGCGGAAGAGCTCAAGCACATTCTGGCCGAGCAGTTTGTCGCGTCTGTAATAGAGATCATCGCGACCGAAAGTGCCTTCCGTGGCCGTTTTGAGGAGATCGCAACGACACCTCCAGATGTTATTGTCATGGACGTAATGCTTAGATGGGCGGATCCTAGTTCTAACCTTCCTCCACCGCCGCTCGATGTAGAGAATGAAGGTTATTTTCGGGCCGGACTGAGATGTAGGAGATTGTTGGCCGCTGACGAACGAACACGGAACATACCAGTAGTACTCCATACCGTTTTAGAGAGGGCAGATCTGGGTCTGGAAGTGCCGTCGGACTCGCATTTTCTGTATGCACGAAAAGAGGCGGAGTCGGCGCATCTGATTGAGTTGATTAATGCGACGTTTCATGCCCGAGCCGTTTTTAGCACGCGTGTCAGTCAAGACGCAGGAAGACGAGATCAAGTCTTTATCAGTTATAGCCACAAGGATAAGAGGTGGTTGCTAAAGCTCCGTGACATGTTGAAGCCGCTTGTAAGGCTCAATGCCATAACGATATGGGACGACACATGCATTAGGAGTGGTACTCGGTGGAGGGAAGAGATTTCGTTAGCCCTGCGCTCCGCTAAGGTTGCTGTTTTGCTCGTCAGTCCAGGCTTTCTCGCCTCAGACTTCATTGCCAAGTACGAGCTGCCCCCTTTGCTTCAGGCAGCGTCGGTGGACGGGCTCTCGGTTATATGGATAGCGGTCAGCGCCTGCCTTTACCGAGAAGCCGATATCGAGAAGTATCAAGCCGCCAACGACCCAGCAAGGCCGTTAGATACGCTTCGCCCGAGTGAGGCTAATCGCACGCTAGTTCGGATATGTGAGCAAGTTAAAGAAGCTATGCTGTCTCAATAAAGTGCAATCGTTCGCCTGGACACGGAGAGTGCTGATCTAAGGACTAAAGCATTTGCTTCATGAGTTGTTCCCGAGAATCTCTACTTCTTATTCCGACAGCCTAGCGTGGACGCGCAGCGCCACTCGCTCGGGGATTCGGAGCGAAATCAGGTGTCGCTTACGACGGTTCCGCAGCAGTGGGCCGACAGTCAGCTTGATGACTCCGGGTTCGTCAGCGACGAGTCGGCGCACTGTGTTCGGGCTGAGATGCCAGCGCTTCGCCAGCTCAGCCACCGTATAGTGTTGATCATGCGCGATGGTGGTGCCCTCAAGCTCCACAGGGCACCTCCATCTGCTGGTCCGCGGGCGCGATGTCGGCAATCGCGCGTGTGCCGAACTCGACTCGTCCCCAACCTCCAGCCTTGAGTGGAAACACGATCAGGAAAGCAAACTCGTCGAACTGCGCGGCGGTGACGCGGATCTTCAGCTTTGCGTCCTCGAAGCAAAAGGGCGCCTCGCGGCGCGTGCCATCCTTGAGCTTTTGCCGATATCCCGGTTTGACCTCGTGGAACTCGATGGTGCCGTTCGGTAGCTGCACCTCGAAGTCCGGGGTGTAGTAGGCGAGGTCGGCGAGACGGAACTTCATCGGCTCGAAGCGATAGCGCACGATTTCGCCGGCGCGCTGGCGCTCCGCGAGCTGTCGCGCGTATGCCGCTTCGTTCTTGTTCATCTGCCCTGGCTTGTGCTGGCGCGCTTTCGCCCTCATATGCGCCTCCATCTCGGCCGCCGACGCACGATCAACCGCCATTCGGCATTGCGGGCGCTGGCGAGCTTTTCGATCCAGCTGGGGATGACGATGCGCTCAGTGGCGATGGCGTGGACCACGGAAACGGGTATGCCCGTCGTGCGAGAGATGGCGCGATAGCTGGTCCTGTTGTGGCGCAAACGGCGGATAAGGCTTGCGAGAGAACTTCGCTGCAGGGTGGTCAATTTGGCCTCGGTGACGCTAAGTAGGATTTAGGTGGAATCAAAAACCGTGGCGGTTCGGGTCAGGGCGACCATGCCGCCATCGGGAAGCGCCGGGAGGCCCCTATTCCTCCCGGCGGAAACTTAGAACGGCAACTGCTCGCTGGCAGTCGCGGCTTCTTGAGCGGTAACGCCGAGATCGCCGAGCGGATTCTCCCGCTCTTCGCGAATTTCGTGCTGCGCCCGCTTCACCAGCCGAAGCAGAGCCTCACGGTCCTGCGGCATCTCGGAGATCGCCAAGTTCTTCATGCGGACGCAAACCTTGGCGCCGTCTTCCAGAACGTCGGGATTCATCTTCTCGACCGCTGTCCAGGAGTGCGTGCCAAACAGCGCGTTGATGACTTCGGTCTTCACCGCGGCGTCCTTGCCCGTCGCAGCCGACCAGACACAGCTCAGAGAGCCCTTGATCTCCTCACAGGCGATTTCACGACGGCGCTGCTGCTGGAAGAAGTCGCGCTTGCCGGCATCGGACATGAGTTGCTGAGAATTGCGGGATGCGTCGAACGCCAGGTGCTCCCCGCCGATGTTCAGGAAATCGAAGTAGGGCTTGAAGCAGTCGCCGACCTTGGTGTAATCACCGGGCTTGTAGTTGCCCTTGTCTGGCCAGGAGAACATCTGGCCATTGAGCGCGCGCACCCGGCACTTCTTAACGTTGGCGATGTGAATCTGGTTGGAGGCCAGCTTCTTGATGCGGTTGCCCTTCTTCAGCTTCTTGTAATCGGCTGCGTCGGGATCGTCGGCGGACGAGAGTTCGAGCACCAAATCCGGCTCGTAGCTGAAATCACCCTCAGCCTTCATCTTCGAGCCGCCCTTGATCAGCTCGCTGGTGATCTTGCCGTCCTCATCCTCGATATCGACGTTTTCCCAGTCGTAGCCCAGGCGTCCGGCAACCAGGTAGTGAATCGGAGCACGGTCGTAGTTTTCGGTGATCCCGAGCGCCGGTATCGCGCGGGCATCCTGCGGGAGATTCCCGCCAACGTGCGTTTCCTCTCGTGTGAGCCGCTAATCGCAGACCTGGGTGTAAGCGCCGGAGCAAAAATAGACCGCATCACGCCGCGCCAGCGGGGTGATGCGGCGGAGTAAAACTAGACCGCCGGATTTTGGTTTCACACTACAAACCTTGGGGGTAACGGAGTAGGTACAG
>Ga0335081_10009344_pt1 | contig 15772 bp, 14 predicted proteins | sample Lox_Sample_35_FD_206713 | JGI IMG/M metagenome (GOLD analysis project Ga0335081, IMG submission 206713) | Soil microbial communities from Loxahatchee National Wildlife Refuge, Florida, United States - Lox_Sample_3.5 | ecosystem: Environmental > Terrestrial > Soil > Wetlands | place: USA... | reverse complement strand
TCGACGGCACGACAAAGGTGCTTACGGTAACGCTGAAGGACGTCGCCGATCAGGCCTTGTGGTCGATCACGCTCGAGCCAAAGCCGCAAGACCGCGCCCGCGTCAGCCTGTTGCGGCTGTAGGCTTTCAGGCCGATTTGCGTAGCGCCGAGGCAGCCTCGTGTTGCCATTGTTGCTCCGACGGCGAGGTCGGCTGCTTGACGGCGTAGAACGAGGCGTTCTGCGCGCCACGCAAGGCATCGCGCGTGAACTCGATCAGGTGATAGGCGACGAAACCAAGGGCCATGAGTTCGCCAACCTGGCCGCGCCGCAATGCATGAGTTGCGGTACGCCAGAACGCGCGACGGTAATCGGATTTCACGCCGAGCTTGACGACGATGTTGAACATCATGACCGCGGCGTTGCGCAAATTGGACCAGGTGAGCCGGCCGCGCCGCGTTTCCGGAATCCGGTTGGCATAGGTCGCATCGATCTGATGATAAAAGCGCGCGAACAGTCGCTCGGGTGTGTTGGCGTAGCTGATCGAGCGGCGATACATCGCCATCACCTCGTCGTAGGGCCGCCGGAACACGACGTTGCTTTCGCGCTGTGGATCGTCGACCAGCCGTCCGGCCTTCCTGAGCCGATCCCACAGCAGCGTCTTGGGCAAAGCGGTCAGCAAATTGACGGTAAGCATGGGAATCTGCGTCAGTTCGATGAATTCCTTGAGATGTGCCTCGGTGTCGGCGCTGTCGGTATCGAGGCCGAGGATGATGCCGGAGGTAACTTCAAGGCCGTAGCGGTTGAGCGTCCTGACCGCGTCCACCATGGGCAACGCGTTGTTTTGATCCTTGCGCATCGCTTTGAGCGCATCGGCCTCCGGCGTTTCGATGCCACAGAAGATTCCGATGAAGGCGGCATCGCGCATGAGCCCGAGGATTTCGGTCTGTTTGGCAATATTGAGCGTTGCCTCGCAGGCAAATCGCATCGGGTAAGCGTGCCGGCGCTGCCAATCGATCAGATGCGGCAGCATATCGCGCGCGGCCCTTCGATTGCCGATGAAATTGTCGTCGACGAAGTACACGACCGGCGGATAGTCCGTTTGTCGGCACATCGCATCGAGTTCGGCAAGAACCTGCTTGGCCGACTTGAATCGGGGCTGACGACCGTACAGCCCCGGTATGTCGCAGAACTCGCACAGATAGGGGCAGCCGCTGGAGAATTGCAGCGTGCACATGGCGTAGCGCGACAGCGCAGCGAGGTGATAGGCCGGAATCGGGAATTCGGTCAGCGGCAGGCGCTCCCTTGTCGTGAAGCGCACCTGCGACACCGGCCGAGCGACGCTGTGATTAAGCGTTGCGATCAGCGCATCGGTGCCGTCGCCAAGTTCGCCGATGTGCAGAAAATCGACGTCCGGATACAGTTCAGGCGATGCCGAGGCTGACGGGCCGCCGAGCGCCATCACCTTGCCGGCCGCCTTTGCCCGCCGATGGACGTCGCGGATCTGCGGCGCCTGAATATGCATGCCGCTGACCAGCACCACGTCCGCCCATTGGAAGTCTGCCGCGCTGGCTGGTGCGATGTTCTCGTCGATGAAACGCACCTGCCAGCGCTCCGGCAGATAGGCCGCGATCAACAGCAGACCCTGAGGCGGCATGAAGCCGCGCACATCACGCATCAACTCGTAGGCGTGAGAGAACGTGCCGAAGGCCGGCGAATAGACCGGAAATACGCAAAGCACGCGCCGCACATTGGCGACCGACACAGAACAACGCACGCGATTCGTCCTCTTTTCGGAACTTTCAGGTTAAGCCTGACCGTGATTTTTGTCGGCGCACCAGCGCGTTGGAGCGACATTGCGCCGAATCATCGGCTAACTATATAGCCGATATATGCGGGCCCCTCGGGGCCCGCAAACGTTCCGCTGATCTGCAAACACTTCGCTGTCTCATGAATCTCCGCAATATTGCCATCATTGCCCATGTCGACCATGGCAAGACCACGCTTGTCGACCGCTTGCTTCAGCAGTCCGGCGCGTTCCGCGAGAATCAGCGCGTTGTCGAACGGGCGCTCGACTCGAACGATCTCGAGCGCGAGCGCGGTATCACCATCCTCGCCAAGGCGACATCGCTGGTGTGGAAAGACACCCGGATCAATATCGTCGATACCCCGGGCCATGCCGATTTCGGCGGCGAAGTCGAGCGCATCCTCAATATGGTCGACGGCGCGCTGGTTCTGGTCGATGCTGCGGAAGGCCCGCTGCCGCAGACCAAATTCGTCGTTTCCAAGGCGCTCAAAATGGGGCTGCGACCGATCGTCATCATCAACAAGGTCGACCGCGCCGATGCGCGCCCGAGCGAAGTCGCCAACGAAGTCTTCGATCTGTTCGCCGCGCTCGATGCCAGCGAGGAGCAGCTTGATTTTCCGCTGCTCTACGGCTCGGCAAAGCAAGGCTGGATGGCAGCGGACCCGAAGGGTCCCAAGGACCAGGGCATGGCGCCGTTGTTCGACCTCGTCGTTCGTCACGTGGCGCCGCCCCATGTCGAAGACGGGCCATTTCGCATGCTCGGGACGATTCTCGAGGCCAATCCCTATCTCGGCCGCATTGTCACCGGCCGCATTTCGTCGGGCTCGGTAAAGCCCAACCAGACCATCAAGGTGCTCGACCGCAACGGCAGCCTGGTCGAGGAAGGTCGCGTCACCAAGGTTCTCGCCTTCCGCGGTCTGGAGCGGACGCCGATCGAGGAAGGTCTCGCCGGCGACATCGTCACCATTGCCGGCTTGCCCGAGGCCACCGTCTCGCACACCCTATGCGCGATCGATGTCACGGAACCGCTACCGGCGCAGCCGATCGATCCGCCGACGCTGAACATGACGTTCCGGATCAATGATTCGCCGCTCGCCGGCACCGAGGGCGACAAGGTACAAAGCCGGGTCATCCGCGAGCGCCTGCTGCGCGAAGCCGAAGGCAATGTCGCGCTACGGATTTCCGAATCGACCGAGAAGGATGCGATGGAAGTGGCCGGCCGCGGCGAACTGCAGCTCGGCATCCTGATTGAGACCATGCGGCGTGAAGGCTTCGAGCTTTCGGTGTCGCGGCCGAAGGTACTGTTTCAGCAGGATCCATCCGGCGAACTGCTCGAACCGATCGAGGAAGTTCTGATCGACGTCGATGAGGAGCATGCCGGCGTGGTGGTGCAGAAGCTCGCCGAGCGCAAAGGTGAGCTTGTGGAGATGCGGCCGTCGGGTGGCGGTCGCGTGCGACTGATCTTCTACGCGCCGACGCGCGGGCTGATCGGCTATAATGGCGAGCTCCTGACCGACACGCGCGGCACCGCGGTGATGAACCGGCTGTTTCACGCCTATGGTCCATACCGCGGGGAAATAATCGGTCGCCGCAATGGCGTGCTGATCTCGACCGATCAGGGTGATGCGGTCGCCTACGCGATGTGGAATCTCGAAGACCGCGGCCCGATGATGATCGAGCCCGGCTGGAAGGTCTATCGCGGCATGATCGTCGGCGAGCATACGCGCGGCAACGATCTCGAAGTCAATGTGCTCAAGGGCAAGAAGCTGACCAATATCCGCACCCACGCCAAGGACGAAGCGATCCGCCTCACGCCGCCGATCCGAATGACGCTGGAAAAGGCTCTGGCCTATATCGAGGACGACGAGCTGGTCGAGGTCACGCCGAAATCGATCCGGCTGCGCAAGAAGCTGCTCGATCCTAACGAGCGCAAGCGCGACGAGCGACGCAAGGAAGCTGCCCGCGCCTGAGGCAAGTGCAGTTTAGACACCGCGCGCCGCGTGTGTCATCCCCGAATTACGCGGGAGCCTTGCTGCAATCTCGAACGGGCCCAAATTCGCCGGCAAATAGCACGCGACCGTGTCGCTTCTGCAACAGCTCATGCAGAATGCGATCGGACAAGAGATTTTCGCGCTCGCGGCGATGGCAGAACGCGGCGATTTCCGCTATTAATCCACATCGTTAACTTATCGTGAATCTCGGCCCTTGAAGCCTGTGGAACCGCTTGCTTTGATTGCGCCATGAGTACCGTCCTCATCGAAATCCGCCGCGCCAAGCCGTCCGATGCCAGTTCGGTCGCGGCCACCCACGATGAGGCTTGGCGCATGGCCTATCAGGGCATCATTCCCGGCACCGAACTCGACAAGCTGATCAGCCGCCGCGGCCCGACGTGGTGGGAGAGTGCCATCCGCAAGGGTAGCCGCATCACCCTGCTGCAGTTCGGCGACAAGATCGCGGGCTACGCCAATTACGGACGCAACCGCGCGCGCAGCCTCTACTATGACGGCGAGATCTACGAGCTTTATCTGCGGCCGGAATTCCAGGGCCTGGGATTTGGCCGCCGTCTGTTCACCGCCGCACGCCGCGACCTCGCGCAAAGCGCACTGCGATCGCTGATCGTCTGGGCGCTGTCGGAAAATGAGAACGCCGTCGAGTTCTACCGCGCGCTTGGCGGCAAGGCAGTGGCGCGCTCCTCGGAAAAGTTCGGCACTCGCGTTCTCGATAAGGTTGCCTTCGGCTGGCAGAACTGAAGTGGTGCGCCGTCAGAGATCCGGCGCCGGCAGGCCAGCCTGCTTCGCCGCTGCGCGCAGCGTATTGACCAGAAGACACGCTATCGTCATCGGCCCGACGCCGCCCGGCACCGGCGTGATCGCGCCGGCGACGTTCGCCGCTTCGGCATAGCATACGTCGCCAACGAGGCGGGACTTGCCGGCGTCGACGATGCGATTGATGCCGACATCGATCACCGTCGCGCCCAGCTTGATCCAGTTGCCGCGCACCATCTCGGCGCGCCCGATGGCAGCGAACAGCAGATCGGCGCGGCGGCAGAGCGCGGGCAGCTCGCGCGTGCGCGAATGCGCAATGGTGACGGTCGCATTCTCGGCGAGCAGCAACTGCGCCAACGGCTTGCCGACGATGTTGGAGCGGCCGATGACGACCGCGTCGAGACCTTCGAGCGATGGATGCACGGTCTTGGCGAGCTTGATGCAGCCGACCGGCGTGCAGGGTGCAAGTGCCGGCAGGCCGGAAGCAAGTCGTCCGGCATTGAGAGGATGAAAGCCGTCGACGTCTTTCTCCGGATCGACCGCAGCGATGACGTGAGCGGCATCGATCTGCGGCGGCAGCGGCATCTGCACCAGGATGCCGTGGACGCTGGCATCGGCGTTGAGCTTCCGCACCAACGCCAACAGGTCCGCCTCCGTGGTCTGCGCCGGCAAATGAAAATCGAACGGCCGCATCGCCGCCTCGACCAGCGCGCGCGATTTGGAGCCGACGTAGGATTTGCTGGCGGGATTGTCGCCAACCAAGACGACCGCAAGTCCCGGCACCAGACCATGCGCTGCCGTCACGCGACGGGTCTCGACAGCGACCGCCGCCCGGAGCTCGGCCGCGATCGCCTTGCCGTCGATGATGCGAGCGCTCATGGATGCGCCTCGACCAGCCGCATCAGCGCGGCGAACAGTGCCGTGGGTTCGCCGGCAACCTCGAGACGCTTCAACCGCACGGTCGACCCCGCCACCAGCGTGACCTGACGGCGTGCGACGCCAAGCGCGTCGGCAACAAGCCGACAGAGCGCGGCGTTGGCTTCACCTTCAGACGGCGCGGCACGGACGCGGGCCTTGAGCACGCTGCGTCCATCGGCGCGGCGCTCGACGCCCTCGATCGCATCGCGGCCCCCGCGCGGCGTGAGGCGAACGTCGATCAGCACGCCGGCGGGCGATGATGTCCACGGCATCTCGGCCATTACGATTTAGAACACGTTGGGCAGGATATAGAGCGCGATCACGTAGCGGATGAACACGATGATCAGAAACAAGACGACCGGCGAAATATCGATGCCGCCAAGATTAGGCAGCATGTTGCGGATCGGGCGCAGCACCGGATCGGTAATGCGATAAAGAAAGTCGCCGATCATCGCCACGACCTGGTTGCGCGTATTCACGACGTTGAATGCCACCAGCCAGGAGAAGATCGCCATCGCGATCACGATCCAGATGTAGAGCTCCAGGGCAAGATCAATGACGAGAAAAAGGGCGCGCATGGACGGCTTTCGCGTTGGAGGAGGCACGAAAGTAGCGATTCGCAGTCGCCCGAACAAGCCGACGCGACGCGCCGGGAAGCAGCCGGCGCGTCCTTGACAGTGCCGGGTAGCGGTCCTAAATGGCGCCACTTGCCGCCAAGCCTTTGGCTATGCCGATTGGCGGGGCCGTAGCTCAGTTGGGAGAGCGCCTCGTTCGCAATGAGGAGGTCAGGGGTTCAACTCCCCTCGGCTCCACCAGCCTTGCCGCACGGGTTCCGCGCGGCAAGCCGTGAATAGATCCTTGCCGCAACCCGAGCCCAACCCAAATTCGCGGGACGCATCACGCTTCGGCCTGCTACGCCACCGCGCCTATGCGCGCTTTCTCTTTGTGCGGATCGCTGCCTCGATCGCGCTTCAGGTGCAGGCCGTCGCGGTGGGGTGGCAGATGTACGAGCTGACCCGAAGTCCATTTCAGCTCGGGCTTGTCGGCCTTGTCCAATTCATCCCTTCGATCGGACTTTTCCTCGTCACCGGGCATGCGGCGGATCGATATGACCGGCGCGTCGTTACATTCGCGGCGCAGTTTGCCGAGGCCTGTGCAGTTGCGACCTTGGCATTGGCCAACGCAACCGGACGACTCTCGCCCGGGCTGTTGCTGGCGATGGCCTTCGTCATTGGCACCGGACGCGCCTTCGAGCAGCCGAGCCTGCAATCGTCGCTGCCCAATATCGTGCCGGCAGACGTGCTGCCGCGCGCGATCGCCGGATCAACATCGGCGTCGCAAATAGCGATTGTCGCCGGACCGGCGCTCGGCGGCCTGCTGATTGCGCTCAGCCCCACTTTGGTCTTCGCCTCCTGTGCCGCGTTGTGGCTGTCGTCGGGACTGGTCATGCGTGGCATCGCCATGCAACGCGCGACACCGAAGCGCGAGCCGGTCGACATGAAGACCCTGCTCGGCGGCCTCGCTTTCATCGGCCGGCACAAGGTCGTGCTTGGCGCGATCCTGCTCGACCTGTTCGCGGTGCTGTTCGGCAATGCGATGGCGCTGCTGCCGATCTTCGCCCGCGATATTTTCATGTCCGGGCCGCTCAGCTTCGGCATGTTGCGCGCGGCACCGGCTGCGGGTGCGCTGTTGAGCGCGCTCACACTGACGCGCTGGCCGATTGCCGGCCGGGTCGGCCGCATCATGTTCGGCGCCGTGGCGACGTTCGGCATCGGCACGATCCTGCTCGCACTTTCGCCGAGTCTACCGTTCGGCATGGCGGCAATGTTCATTGTCGGCGCTGCCGACACGGTCAGCGTCGTGATCCGGCAATCGCTGTTGTTGCTGCACACGCCGGACGAAATGCGCGGCCGGGTCTTTGCAGTCGGTTCGATGTTCACCGGGACGTCGAATCAGCTCGGCGACTTCCGTGCCGGTGCTGCCGCAGCGTTGTTCGGGACGGTGCCGGCGGTGCTGATCGGGGGCCTCAGCACACTCACCGTCGTCCTGGTCTCGACCAGGATTTTCCGCCAGCTTTATCGAGCCGATCGCTACGGGCCGGCCGACCAAGCCCCATGAGCCTGGAAGGCCGCCGCCATCTGCGGCATCATATTTGCAGAGCCTTCATTTGAGCATGATCTTTGCTGACAACAGGGCACTCATTGGCAATCATGCGCGAATGACCGGATTTCGTTGCGAGCACGAAGGCATAAGCGAGATGCGACCGCTCAATGGAATATTGCTGATCCCAAGCCTGCTTTTGCTACTCATCGGTCTCGCTGGGCCGGTCCGCGCCGAAGCGCCGTGCGGTGGCGATTTCGGCGCCTGGTTGCAGGGCGTCAAACAAGAGGCGACGGCGCAGGACATTTCGCAGCGCACGCTGCAGTCGGCACTTGGCGGTATCAGCCCCGACCCGAGCGTGATTGCCCGCGACCGGGCGCAGGGCGTCTTCAAGCAGAGCTTCGAGCAATTCTCCGGACGCATGGTGCCGCCGCGCCTCGCCCGGGCGACGCAGCTGCTTCAGCAATACGCGCCAATCTTCAGCCGCATCGAGCAGCAGTTCGGCGTTCCCGGCCCGGTTATTGTCGCCATATGGGGACTGGAGACAGACTTCGGCGCCAATTCCGGCAAGTTTCCCACCATCCGCTCACTGGTCTCGCTCGCCTATGATTGCCGGCGCCCGGACAAGTTTCGCGGCGAACTGATCGCGGCATTGAGTATTGTCGAGCGCGGCGACATGAATGCCGCCGACATGCGCGGCGCCTGGGCCGGTGAAATCGGACAGACGCAATTCCTGCCGTCGTCCTACCTGAAATTCGCCGTCGACTACGACGGCAACGGCCGCCGCGATCTCATTCACAGCGTGCCCGACGTGCTGGCATCGACCGCCAATTACCTCAAGGGTTATGGCTGGAAACGCGGCCAGCCCTGGGGCGAAGGCACCGATAATTTCCAGGTGCTGCTGCAGTGGAACGCCTCGCAGGTCTATACCAAGACGGTCGCCTATTTCGCCCAGCAGCTTGCCGGCGGCTGACAAACAACGCCGCCACACCGGCGCGGAGGAACGCCATGACGAAATCGATTCTGCTCGCAGCCGCGATGTTGTGCGCGGCGCTGCCGGCCGCCGCCCAACAGGCCGCGCCGACGACGACGCCCGAGCATTACGACCTGCCGGACGGAGCCGCCAAACAGACGGTCGAGACCACCTGCGTCGCCTGTCATGACCTGCGCCGCGTCGTGCGGTCGAATTATTCGCCCGACGAATGGCGCAACGTCGTCAACATGATGGTGTCAGCCGGTGCGCCGCTGACGCCGGCGCAGAAGGAAATGGTCACTGACTATCTGATCAAGAACTTCCCCGGCAAACCGAAGCCCGCGCCAGCCATCATCGCCGGCCCGGTGCAGGTCGCGTTTCAGGAATGGCCATTGCCGACGCTCGGCTCGCGGCCGCACGATCCATTGGCAACGCCCGACGACATGATCTGGTACACGGGCCAGATGGCGAACGTGCTCGGCCGGCTTGATCCGACCACCGGGACGATCAAGGAATTTCCGCTGAAGACGCCGTATTCCGGCCCCCACGGCCTAACCTACGACAAGGCCGGCAATATCTGGTTTGCGGCAAATTTCGCCGGCTATGTCGGCAAGCTCGATCCCAAGAACGGTGAGATCACCGAATACAAGATGCCCGATCCGGCGGCGCGCGACCCGCACACACCCCTCTTCGACAAGGACGGCGTGCTGTGGTTTACGCTGCAGAACGCCAACATGATCGGCCGGCTCGATCCCAGGAGTGGCGACATCAAGCTTGTCACCATGCCGACGCCGAAATCGCAGCCTTATGGCATGGTCTTCAGCGCCGACGGCGAGACGATTTTCTTCGACATGTTCGGCACCAACAAGATCGCCAGCATCGAGCGCAAGACCATGGCGATCAAGGAATACCCGCTGCCCGACAGCGGTAGCCGGCCGCGGCGCATCGCCATCACGTCGGGCGACATCATCTGGTACGGCGATTATTCGCGCGGGCGGCTCGGCCGCCTCGATCCGAAGACCGGCCAGGTGACGGAATATCCTTCGCCCGGCGGGCCGCGTACTCAGCCCTACGGCATCACCGCACTCGACAATGTGATCTGGTATGTCGAGTCCGGCCTGCAGCCGAACGCACTGGTGCGTTTCGACCCCAAGACCGAACACTTCCAGACCTGGGCAATCCCGTCGGGCGGCGGCGTGGTGCGCAATATGATGCCGACGCCGGACGGCCATCATCTCGCGCTCGCCGAGAGCGCCATGAACCGCATCGCCCTGGTCGAGATCAAGAACGGCGGCGGCATGTAGCCGGAACGCCGCAGCTTGCATTGGTGGTGACGTTAACGTCGGCGGCGGACAGTCTGTTCCGGACCAGGCTCTAATAGGCACTCAGCAGATCGATCTTGGTATTCGCCAGGATCAGCCGCTTGGCGAGGATCGTGGCCAGATTGCGCGCAATGCGCTCGCCGATATGCGGATGTTCGCGGCGAAAGCGGTCGAACTCCCCGATCGGCAGTTCGAGACAGGTGACGTTGGTGTCCGCCGAGACGTCGGCAGTGCGCGCATCCTCGAGCAGCGCCATCTCGCCGAATTCCATGCCCTGGTCGAGGCTGGCGAGCCGCACGCCGCTTGGCAGCTTCACGCTGACCAGCCCGCTCTGCAGGAAGAACAACGATGAAGCCGCGCCGCCGGCCGCCACGATGCGCTGCCCAGCGCGATAGCTGCGCGTGGTGCCGAGCGCGGCAAGATCGGCGAGTTCCTCCTCGCTGAGCCCCGCGAGCAACGCCTGTTCCTTAAGGTGCGTGGTGCTGCGCTGTGCGATGTAGCCGCCGTAGCGGAAGATCACCTGATCCTCGGCCCATTCGATGGCCTCATCGAGCAGCGGCAGCACGCGTAGCTTGGCGATATCGTCGATCAACGGATCGATGGTCGCCCAGATTTGCGATTCGCGGTCGATGCCGGCAAGTACTGCCACGGTGTTGCCTGCCGTCAGGTTGCGCAAAATATCCGCGAGCAGCAGCCCGCCCGCCCTGGTAATCGAGGCGACGCGACGGAAATCGATGATCAGCAGCGGCGTCGGCTTCTCGCCGAGCCGGCGCGACACATAATCGATGGTCGCGAAAGTCAGCGCGCCGACCAGTTCGATGATTCGAACGTCCTCGTGATGATCTTCGAGGATCTGCTGCTCGCTCGGTTGCCGGCTGCGGCGCGAAGTAATGCCGCCAACATCGTAGTCGGCGATGATCGCGCTGCGTACGTCGCCGCTGCGATTGAGCATGTGCAGGCCGAAATGGGTCGACAGCGTCTCGCAGATTTTCAGGCCACGAACGCTGTTGCCGTGGTCGTCGAGCCGCGGTGAAAAGGTGCCGAGACCGAGCTGCGCCGGCAGCGCGGCGACGATGCCGCCGCCGACGCCGCTCTTGGCCGGCATGCCGACGCGATAGACCCATTCGCCGGCATAGTCGTACATGCCGGAGCTGGTCATGATCGACAGTGTCCGCGCCACCGTGTAGGGCGCCATCACGACGACGCCGGTGACCGGATTGACACCGTTATTGGCAAGCGTCGCCGCCATCACGGCGAGGTCACGCGCGGTGACGAGCACCGAGCATTGGCGGAAATAGACATCGAGCACCGCATCGACGTCGCCATCGATCACCCGATAATTGCGCAGCAAGTAGGCGATGGCGCGGTTGCGATCGCCGGTCTCGCGCTCCGACGCGAACACCGCCTCGTCGATGCTGAGCTCCCGCCCGGCAAGCCGGCCGAGCGCCGCCAGGATGACCGGAAAGGCGGCGTCGCCCTTTGCCCTGTGGATCAGTCCGGAGCAGGCGATGGCGCCGGAATTGACCATCGGGTTGAACGGTCGATTGTCGGGCCGCAGCCTGATCGAGTTGAAGGCGTCGCCGCTCGGTTCGACGCCGATTACGGCCTCGACCCGTTCGGCCCCAAGCATTTCGAGCGCCAGGGCGAAGACAAAGGCCCTCGAGATCGACTGGATCGTAAAGGGCACTCCGCTGTCGCCAACCTCGTAGACATGGCCATCGATGGTGGCGAGGCAGACGCCGAAGTGGTTCGGATTGGCCTTCTTGAGCTCCGGAATGTAATCGGCAACGGCGCCGCTGTTCTCGTCGACGAATTCTGCGTGGCAGCGAGTCAGGAAGCGATGCAGGGGCGAGGCCACCGGCAGCGAAACGCTGCCAGCCGTCTGGCTAATCGGCGAGTGCATGGGCGCTTTGGGGCTAGTGTTGGAGAAAAGCGTCTCAGCAATGAATGGTGACGGCCCGGCAAGCTATCGATGGCGAAAGATCAGATCCGTTGGAAGCCCGCCAAGGTGTGTCAAAATAGCGCCGCCGCTGTCAAGACCCCGCGATCCAGCGGTCGAGAAAGACGTTCAGCCAGGCCCGCGCCGTGTGGTCATAGACCGCACGATCTTCAAAATGGGTGTGGCGCGGCCGCGCCCCTGGCAGCGCCATGCGTTCGTGGCCGCGGGTCGTCCACTTGTGGATCATGGCGTGGGTCACGTCGGGATGAAACTGCAGCGCAAAGGCCGCTCCGTGACGGAATGCCTGCACCTCGAATGTATCGCCCTCGGCCAAGAGTTCGGCGCCAGGCGGGAGATCAAAACCCTCGCGGTGCCATTGATAGACCTGTTCCGGCCATTCCTCGACCACCGCCAGTCCAGCGATGGTGGGCCGGATTGGGTAGTAGCCGATTTCGGCATGGCCTTCCGGGTGACGATAGACTTTGCCGCCAAGCTGACGCGCGCACATCTGAGCGCCGAGGCAGATGCCGAGGAACGGTTTGCCGGCCTTGAGAGGGACGGCGATCCAATCGATTTCAGCACGGATGAAATCATCCTCGTCGTTGGCGCTCATCGGACCGCCGAAGATGACCGCAGCGGCGTGGTCCTGCATCGTCGGCGGCAGCGGATCGCCGAAGCGTGGCTTGCGCACATCGAGGCCGTAGCCAAGCTGACGCAATGCGTTGCCCACGCGGCCCGGCGTGGAGTGTTCCTGATGGAGGACGATCAGAATTGACTTTTGCATGCCGTGTGGCTTGAGCCGCGATCGAATATCTCACGGCGTCCGAGGTTGAATTCACATCCCGATGTGGACGCCGCCGCGGCGGGCGCCCCTGCGCCGCAGCGTGCCTTGGGCGTCAGCTCTCGCCATCGGCTTCGCCGCCCTCACCGGCTTCCCCGCCAACGCGGCGGCGCAGCGCGACCCGCTCGCGGGTCGACACGCCGAGCAGATCGGCGGCGCGCCACAGCAAATTGTCTTCGAGTTCGTCGCGCTTGCCGTCGGCATAGACGATTTCCCACATCATTTCGACGACACGGGCGCGGCCCGGCTCGTCGAGTGCGCGGTTGAGCGAATGCGTGAAATGATAGAGATCGACCGCTTCGTGTTCGGCCGCGGTCGCCTTCTCGATCAGTTCGACGGTTGCCGCATCGTTGAGATTGAAGTGCCTCTGCAGCACGACGTGAAGCCGATTGCGTTCGGCCTGCGACATGTCCCCGTCGATGGTAGCGGCATGTACGAGCAGCGCCGCGGCGGCGAGCCGATAGTCATCATCGGCGAACTGGCTCGGATGCTTGTCGCCTTCGACGAATTCGGCGATGAAGCTCTTGAGCGACTCGAACATGACGTTCCCGCTGCAGCACGATCAGCAGAGATCGCGCTCATCCAATTTGCCGGAGCGCCGCAAGCGGCAGCGCTCGCACACGCGAACTTCATTCCACGTTCAACCGGGGACGTAAAGTGCTTCGCAGCTCTTGGGGCGAACCTAACAGCGAGGGGGCTGACCCGACCTACTGGACTGCCTTACCGCTGCGATAGCTCTCTTCAAGCAGTTGCAGATTGGCCTGGACATAGGGGTTGGCCGGGTCCTTGGATTGCGCTTCCTGCAGCTTCTTGCGGGCACGCGTGTAATCGCCGCGCAGCATGTAGGAGAAGCCCTGGTCGTTGAGGATTTCCGCCGTCGGCCCGATGAGGCGAATAGCCGCCGCGTAGGCACGGTCGGCGAGATCGAAGCGGCGCAACCGGTCATAGGAGGCCGCCAGTCCAACCCAGGCCTCGGCGTCGCGCGGACGCTTTTCCACTGCGCTGCGGAAGCTCTTTTCGGCGAGGCCGAAATTGTTGCTGCGGAAATATTTCTTGCCGAGCTGCACGTCATCGTTAGGATCGTCGCCGCTGAGGCCGGGCGCCGACAGCGGCGCCACCGGCTCACCGCTCGGCCCCGGCTCGGCTGGCTGGGTAATGACGGTGCCGGTCGTGTCGCCGGTATCGGCCGCGGCCTCGCTCGGCGTCGAATTGCTGCCCCATTTCCAGAAATCGGTGAGTTTCGGAGCAGACGAGCAGCCGCCGAGCCCTGCCAGGCACGCCGTCACCACGACCAGGACCCGCGCACCTCGAACAGCCATCAACGCGCTCCGGACCACGGCGCGCCCTGTCATCTTCGCAATTGCTGCGAGCAATGAGGCATCCAGCCGAGGGCTGGTACGCACCGGACGCCAAGGCTAGGCGACGATGGTTAAGGAATCCCTTGCCGGAACTGGCCGGTCCTGACCGCCGGATTCGCCGGCGCAATGCGCTCACCAGTTGCCGGTCACCATGCGGACAATGACTGGCAGCAGGATCACCACGAACAGGGTCGGGAAGATGCAGATCATCATCGGCAGCGATAGTTTGGCGGGCAGCGCATAAGCCTTTTCCTCCGCCCGCGACAGCCGCTTGTGCCGCATATCATCGCTATAGACACGCAGCGCATCGCTGATACTCGAGCCAAGTTCGTCCGATTGCTGGATCAGAGTCGCAAACGAACGGGCTTCCTCAAGGCCGAGCCGATCGGCGAGATGTTCGAGCGCCTCGGTCATGGTGCGGCCGGCGCGGATTTCGAGGTTGGCCATGTGGATGTTGGCGGTGAGCGAGGGGTAGGAATCGCCCAATTCGCGGCCGACCCGGTCGAGCGCCGCCTCCATGCTCAGGCCGGCGTCAGCGCAGACGACCAGCAGGTCCATGAAATCCGGAAATCCGGATTGGTGCTCCTGGCGCCGCGCCGATATGCGGCGGTCGACATAGATGCTTGGGAACAGGTAGCCGAGCACGCCGCCACAAATAACGAACAGCCAGTACGAGGTCGTGCCGCTGAAACCGAGGATCGGCAGCGCGAACATGACGGCAAAAACCAAGCCGATTGCCATGGCGATCCGGGCAAAGAAGAAGTAGGCCGGCCCCTTGGAATCGTAGATGCCCGCCTGGATGAGGCGCTGGCGCAACAGCTTGGTGTCTTTGTTGTCGGCGGTCGAATAATTCTTGGTCGTATAGTCGATCAGCTTCTGCACCGCACTGAGACTGGCGTAGCGCAGCGATCGCCGGCTGCTGGGCGCGTCCTCGTCGATATTGACGCGCGCGGCGCGACGGCGCACGGCTTCGCGCGCCCGCACGGCGACCATCACTGCGAAAGCGAGTGTGCCACTGGCGAGGAAGACAAGCACGCTCACCATGGCGGTGGCGCTGTCGCCGAACAGGCTGAAGCTGCTTGCACCCATGGCTCGGTCGTCGCCTTCAGATCCTGAAATTGACCATCTTGAACATGATCAGATTGCCGATGCTCATCCAGCCGGCCGCCGAGAACAGCAGCACTTTGGTCAGATGCTCGTGCCAGACTGCGCCGTAGAAATCAGGCGCGATGAACTGAATGACGAAGAACATGCCGATCGGAAGTGCCGAGAGGATCATGGCAGCGGCGCGGCCTTCGGCGGCCAGCGCACGAATCTTGCGTCGCATCTTGAACCGCTGACGAATGACTCCCGACAGATTCTCCAGTATTTCGCCGAGATTGCCGCCGGTCGAACCCTGGATCGCCACCGCAGTGACGAACAGCGGCAGATCGTCGGAGCCGATGCGCGCGTAGAGATTGCGCATAGCGGTCTCTAAGTCGGCGCCGTAGGTGATTTCGTCGGCGACAATGCCGAACTCGCTGCCTATCGGGTCAGGCAATTCGCGCCCGACCATGGTGATGGCGATCGGCACCGGATGGCCGGCTCGCAGGCTGCGCACAATGACATCAAGCGCATCGGGAAACTGCGCGCCGAACAGCTTTTGCCGCCGGGCCCGCAGAATGCGCAGGACGAGATAAGGCAGCACCGTCGCACTGAACAGCGTGCCGATCGACGCTTCCAGCAGGCTGCCGCGAAACACCATCAGCAGCACGAATGCCGCGGCGGCGGT
>Ga0335081_10009340_pt1 | contig 15776 bp, 14 predicted proteins | sample Lox_Sample_35_FD_206713 | JGI IMG/M metagenome (GOLD analysis project Ga0335081, IMG submission 206713) | Soil microbial communities from Loxahatchee National Wildlife Refuge, Florida, United States - Lox_Sample_3.5 | ecosystem: Environmental > Terrestrial > Soil > Wetlands | place: USA... | reverse complement strand
GCCAGTTGCCGCCCAAATTCGTCGATGCCGCGATGTTGAAGATCGCTCCCGTTGCCGTTACCGTGTCGGTCTGACTCGGAGGCGTGGCACCGCTGACCTGGTAATCAAACTCCAGGGAACCGGATGTGGCCGTCAGTTGGGGCAGTGTTGCCGAGGCCGAGATAGTACCGCTCGCTATAGCCAGGTTGGTTGGATTTGAGGAGGTACCATAGGTTGCCGTCCCCGCGGTGATGCTGGTGGCTGGGAAGGGATAGGGCAGGCTCGAAGTCAGCGGCACGGACGCTTGCGCGCTGAACGGCACGGTCACCCCAAGCACGGTTACGGTCGCGGCTACCGCAATCGATCCCGGACTGCCCGCACTCAAACCGATCCTTGCGGGGGCGCTGATCGCCGGTAACGCCCCGGCCTGTATCGTGATCGACGAGGCATAAGGGCAACAGGACGCCAGTGAATCGATGGTGGCGGAGATCGAAAATCCTTTCCCGGCCAGCTTAAGAGGATCCGGCCCGCCGGCTGCGCCAAATGTGCCCGACACCGAATATGAGACCGGATAAGCAGCCAACTGGGATGCGCTAACCACTACACCGGCGAGCATGACCAGAGTTCGCAGCGCACGAATTCGGTGCAAAGGTGCTGCATGGCAGTTGGTTGTCTTGATTGTCAAGTGACGAGACAGCATGGTTTCCTGAAATCGGATACGAGCCTTCCCAAGGCTAGAATCACTGATATTAGCTGATATCGTTGCTTATGGAAACAGGATTCAGCTCGAATGAGCCACTTCATCCCCCTTGCCCACACAGTCCTGTACCACTTCAGTCCGCCGGATTCGATAGTACTCACGCCCGCCCTTTTTTTCATTTGTAGGAATCTGGGGAATGTGCTAAAAGTACGCGAGAGGGTGTTTGAACGTGGAAAACAGTGAACTAAAGAGAAGACCAAGAATTCTTTCGGCGACGGCTTTGGTGGTGGCTTTCAGTCTCGGAATGTTAACGTCCACATTGTGGGCGGCGCATCCGCGGATCGTGGCTGCTCGGGGGCACTTGGCAAAAGCTGAACAGGAACTCGGCCACGCCATGGGCCAGTTCGGCGGGCATCGGCTAAAAGCCATAGAACACGTCCGAGCTGCCATTCGTGAGTGCGACGAAGCTCTGATGGTCAATCCGTAGCCGACGAGCGTCACCGTCAGCCCAGGAAGTTGCCGCCTCTAACCCCGGTGGCGAGCCCACGGGATCTTGCGAAGGGCCACGACCAGTACGAGAGACGTCAGTCCAAAAGCGGCTGTCGATGGTTCCGGTATCACGTGATTGTTGACGGTTGTCGAGACCACCTTGGCGCTAAAACTGCCATCGCTCTGGAGGTCTATCACCGGCGTGAACAGTAGCTCCGTGAAGAAGAAGCGTGTGTCGGCTGACAACCCGAAATATGCCAACAGATCGGGGTTCTGTTGGTCAAAGCCCGCCCCTACTTCCACCCCCAGTTTGATCGAGCCTAACTGAGGATCGACAATGGCGCCGAGAAGTGTACCGGAAAGCAGTAATGGCGTCGGTGGACCCAATACACTGGCGTCCGGAACCGTTCCAAAAATCTGAATGAAATTGTCAGGACCAGTCGGGCCAAAAATCAGAGCACTGCCGACCATTCCCTCAAAATCGCCGGTTTCAAAGTTCAGGATGCCGGTACCCAGATTTCCTACCAGGTGGACCTTGTGGCTTACGCCGTCCGGACCGGTTACGGTCCTGATTTGAAGGTTGTCCCCGATAAGCGGATCTGAGCTGCCACCGTAAGAGATCGTGCCGGTCGGAAACAACTCCAGTGGATCGCTGAAAACGATTGGATCCGCTTTGAGCACGTGCGCGGAGCTAATCAACCAAAGCGCAGCGCCGGCGAATGCAATCTGCCAGCTCCTAAGGACACCCATTGCCGCCTCCGTTGGCCACCTTCGAGAACTTATAGTTCAACCTGGGCTCATTGGCAAGCAATCTCTTCGCCAAACTCGAGAGACTCGCGGGCGATGGGGTATGGAAAATCCCCAAAAGGGATTCCAACGCGAGAGCTTACGGACGGAAGCACCTTAGAGAAATTCCCCAGAGCCAAGTATCGATCAGCCGAGGTAAACTCCTAAAGTCTTTCCCTTTTTGACTCATTTTGAGAGTTTGTGCAACAGGTGTGGTCTTCCGTAACCGGTGCCAACAAGTTGTTTATGGTTGCGAAAAATGACTGTACCCGTATACTGTTGGGACCCGAAAACTTTCCTATTGCGGCGCGCCGAATCACACGTATAATTGATACACTCGACTGTCCAAAACGGATGACTGACACAAAAGAGCGAGTCCTCGATGCCGCCGAAAGGCTCTTCGCCGAACAAGGCTACGCTGCGACATCTTTGCGCAGCATCGTGGCCGCCGCTGGAGCAAACCTTGCGGCGATTCATTATCACTTCCACTCTAAAGAAGCCTTGCTGGAGGCCGTCGTCATGCGTCGTGCTGCGCCGACCAATCGGGAACGGCTGCGCTTGTTGGAGAAGTGCCAAGCGACAGCGAGGCCAAAACCGCCAACTCTCGAGAAGGTATTGGAAGCTTTCCTCGCACCCACTTTCCGTGCTGTCCAGGATTCGGCCGGCGCGGTGCAATTCATGCGCCTGGTGGCGCGCATTCATGTCGAAGGTGACTTGCTGCCGCAGATGCTCATGGCACACTTTAGCGACATGCTGGCCAAGTATACCGAGGCCTGCCTTGTAACGCTGCCGCATCTGACGGTCGAGGAGTTCTTTTGGAGAGTTCACTTTGCCACGGGAGCCGTGACGCAAGCCCTGCGGCCTCCCCAGCGGCTGGTCGGGGCCACCACAGGGCATGATTCGGAGAATACCGAGGCGGTGCTGCAGCGACTCATCTCTTTCCTGTGCGCCGGGTTTAACGCGCCGATGAAAAACACGAAGTCAAGGAGGGTCAATTGTTCCGTCGCATCCTAATCGTTGCTTCTGCGTTTGTCGGGTTGTCGTGTCTGATGCAAGGTAATGGTCCGGAGCGGGGGCCCCTGCGCTTGACACTGAAGCGTTCCGTCGAGCTGGCGCTGTCTCCCGAGGGTAGCGCAAAGATACAGGTGGCTAACGAGGGCATCAAGCAGGCGAAAGCCCGGTCCGCCGAAGCGCGCTCCGCTTTATTGCCCAACCTGCAAGGCTCGGTAGGTCAGGAAGAGACCATGCAAAGCCTCAGTAAGCTGGGGCTGCAAGCTCTTCACCTGCCGTTCAATCTGCACATTCCGTCGACCGTGGGACCATATCCCGTTATGGATGTGCGCGCGACAGCCTCGCAATCTGTCTTTAATTTCAGTGCTATCAGGCGGTTCCAGGCGGCCCGGGCGGGAGTGGGCGCGGCTCAGTCGGAGGAAAAGTCCGCCGAGGACCAGGTCGTGTTTCAGGTGGCCCATGCCTACTTGGCGGCGCTTCGGGCGGGGGCGGAATTGGACACGGTGAAGGCTAACATGGTATTGGCCGAGGCGCTGCTGAAGCAGGCGGAGCACCAGAAAGACATCGGGACCGGAACCGCGATTGAGGTGACTCGGGCACAGGTGCAGTTGAGCGCCGAGAAGCAGCGGCACCTGATGGTCGCCAACGAATACCGCAAGGCAAACCTCCAACTACTACGCGCCGTGGGATTGAACCTCGACACCGAGGTTGAGTTATTAGACAAGTTGACGTACGTCGCCGTCGACGCCATGACGCTAGATAAAGCCAAGGAAACGGCATTCTCCTCCCGTTCGGATTTGCAGAGCCAAGAGGAGCGGGAAAAGTCGGCCAAGCTCTCAGGCAGTGCGGCCAAGATGGAGCGCTTGCCCTCGGTGCTCAGTTTTGCCGATTACGGCACCATTGGCGAGGGCTTGAATACCTCGCTGTTGCCGACCCGGACTTACGGATTCGCGGTGCTGATTCCGGTATTTGACGGCGGGCGGCAGGACGCGGAGCGTGCTGCCGCCGAGTCCCAAGCGCGGGAGCAAGTGGTGCGTACCAACGACATGCGCGAGCAGATCGAGCTGGAGATCCGATTGGCGCTGGACAGTTTGCAGTCAGCGGAGGAAGAAGTCAAGGTGGGTGAGGAAGGATTGCGGCTGGCCGAAGCGGAACTCACGCAGGCCCGCCGGAGATATGAGGCAGGTGTCAGCAGCAGTCTGGAAGTAACGGACGCCCAGACCCGGCTGGAACGCGCCCGGGACAACCAGGTACTGGCGCTGTACAACCACAACGTTGCGCGTTTCGATCTCGGACAGGCCACGGGCACGATTCGCAGCATGATTCAATAGAAGACCCCCGTGAAAAATACCAAAGTCATCGTCACGGTCGTTGTGCTCGGCGCTTTGATCGCTGCGGTGCTATATGCAAGCCTCAGCGGTCGAACGCACGGTTCCGACCATATTGTCATTTCGGGAAACATCGAGCTGACGCAGGTCAACATTGCTTTCAAAACTGCCGGCAGGCTGGTGGAACGGGCTGTCAACGAAGGTGATGTAGTGCGGCAAGGCATGCTCGTGGCACGGTTGGATCGTGAACAATTGCTGCGTCAGCGGGAGCGCGAACGCGCCAGCCTCACCATGTCTCAGGCTCTCCTCGCGGAGGCCAAGGCCGCTGTTGACTGGCAAAGGCAGACGTTGCAAGCGGATATCGAGGCCCGCAAGGCGGAACTCGTATCGGCGGATGCGCACCTTCAGGAGTTGAGCAACGGATCACGACCTCAGGAGGTCGAACAAGCAAAAGCGGCTACCGAATCGGCGCGTTCAGAATACGAGCAAGCCAAAAAGGATTGGGAACGGGCGCAGGCGCTTCACAAGAATGACGATATTTCGACCTCGCAATTCGACGTGTTCCGCACGCGATTCACTAGCGCCGAGGCAGCATTCCAGCAAGCCAAGGAGCGGCTGTCATTAATTCAGGACGGCCCGCGGCGAGAGGTCGTCGAAGTCGCCCGTGCGCAGGTGGAGCGCGCGCGCGCTGGTTTGAAGGTCGGTCAGGCCAACGAACTGGAGCTAGCGCGGCGCGAAGACGAAGTGACGGCGCGGCAGGCCGACATCCAGCGCGCCCAAGCGCAAATTGCCCTGATCGACGCGCAATTGGAGGACACGCTCGCCACGTCCCCGATCAATGGCATCGTTCTGGTCAAATCGGCGGATGTGGGCGAGGTTCTGGCTCCCGGGGCAACTGTCCTGACTATCGGTGATCTGCAGCATCCATGGCTGCGAGGCTATATCAGCGAGCGCGCGCTCGGCCGCGTTAAGATCGGCTCTGCAGTCCGCGTCACGACAGATTCATTTCCGGGTAAAGTCTACTCCGGACGTGTATCGTTCATGTCCTCCGAGGCGGAATTCACCCCTAAGCAGATTCAGACCCAGGAAGAGCGGGTCAAGCTCGTCTATCGAATCAAGATTGATATCGACAATCCCCAGCAGGAACTCAAGAACAACATGCCCGTGGATGCGGAATTACTGGTCGGAAATTGATGGCCGCCACGGTTGCGGCCGAGGGTCTGACGCGCCGGTTTGACCAGATGACCGCGGTTGATCACCTGAATTTCGAAGTGGCTCCGGGCGAGATTTTCGGCTTAGTCGGTCCGGATGGCGCCGGTAAGACCACCACCCTGCGTATGATGTGTGGGTTGTTGGAGCCCAGCGAGGGTGCGGCGCGAGTATACGGACACGATGTTTGTCATAACACGCAAGCTGTCAAAGACAGCATCGGTTACATGGCCCAGCGTCTGGGGTTGTATGCGGATCTGACGGTGGACGAGAACATGTCGTTCTATGCCGATGTTTATGGGGTGAGCCGCGAACAGCGATCGGAACTGATTTCGCCCCTGCTGCGCATGACACGCATGGAGCCTTTCCGCGGGCGCCAAGCGGCTAAACTCTCCGGCGGTATGAAACAAAAGCTCGGCCTGATGTGCGCGCTGCTGCATCGGCCCAAAGTTCTGTTTCTCGACGAACCCACCACGGGCGTCGACCCGGTTTCGCGCCGTGACTTCTGGGAGATCCTGTACCAATTGGCCCAGGATGGGATCTGCGTCTTTGTCAGCACAGCGTATCTCGATGAGGCGGAACGATGCCACCGTGTGAGCCTCCTGCACCGCGGTCGGATGATGTGCACCGGCACCCCGGACGCTTTGCGTACGAGCCTGGAAGAGGTCTGCTATGAAATCCAGGCCCCGGAACTGCGAAAGGTGAGGCAGGCGCTCCAAGGGCTTCCGGGAGTGCTCACCGTGGAGCCAGCCGGTCCAGTGCTCCACATGTTTCTGGCTCGGGCGGTCGCGCCCGACGCCATCCTGCGAAGGCTTGAAGAACAAGGGATCCAACAGACTGTCATGCGGCCTGTGGATCCCAGCCTGGAGGATGTGTTTATCAATTTGATCCGGAAGGCGCAGAAGCAGTGACCTGGGCGATCGAAGTTGAGGACCTTGGCAAGACATTTGAAGGCTTTGTCGCTGTCGGCGGTGTCTCTTTCCAGGTCGCGCAGGGTGAGATTTTTGGATTTCTGGGACCGAATGGCGCGGGCAAATCGACCATCATCCGCATCCTTTGCGGCTTGCTGCAACCGAGCTACGGGAAGGCCCGGGTAGCAGGGCTCGACGTGGAAGAGCATCCCGAGGAGATTCGCCAAAAACTCGGCTACATGTCGCAGAGGTTCTCTTTGTATGACGACCTTACCGTCGAAGAGAATATCGATTTTTTTAGCGGCATCTACGGCGTGCCTGACGAGTTGCAGACGGAACGGAAAGACGCTGTTCTTGCCATGGCCAACCTTGAGGAGCGCGCCGGAACCATGACCGGCTTGCTTCCCAGCGGTTTCAAGCAGCGGCTGGCCTTGGGTTGCGCCATCTTGCATCGTCCACCGATCTTGTTCTTGGATGAGCCAACTTCCGGCGTCGATCCGATTACCCGCCGTTCCTTCTGGGATCTGCTTTACGAACTGTCGTCTGCCGGGCACACCATTCTCGTTAGCACGCACCACATGGACGAAGCCGAATATTGCCATCGCCTGGCGTTGATACATCGCGGCAAGATTGCGGCCATGGGCGAACCCGGGAAGATCAAGCAGGAGTGGCGCCATTTTGAAATCCTCAGACTCGATCTTTCAGATCCCATGTTAAGTCTGAAGGTACTTAAGGCTGAACCGGCTGTCGTAGGAGTATTTGCCTTCCGCGGCGGTCTGCACGCGACGGTCCGGGACGCTGCATCTGCTTCTGTGCGGATCCGCCAGATTCTCGGAGAGCACCAGGTTGAAGTCCGTCAAATCACTGCTATTCCGCCTTCCATCGAAGACGTTTTTGTCGGGTTGGTGCAGTCCGACGAGAGCCGCGCGATATGACATGGCTGCGCATTCGTGCCGTGTTCCGCAAGGAATGCCGACACATCCTGCGAGATCCACGAAGCCTCTTGATGGCCTTGGCTGTGCCTGTGCTGCTGCTATTGTTATTCGGCTTTGCATTAAGTCTGGATGTGGACCGCATTCCGACTCTGGTCTACGACGCGGATCAGACCGCAGACAGCCAGGATTTGGTGAGCCGGTTCGAGGCTTCCCGCTACTTTCGTGTGCGTGGCTATGTCAACGATTATCGCAGTCTCGAGCGGGAGATCGACCATAGTAGGATTCTGGTGGGTATCGCGATACCGAGAGGCTATGCCGAGCATGTACGCGCCGGCGAAAAGAGCGATGTCCAGATACTACTCGATGGAAGCGACTCTAACACCGCTTCCATCGCGTTGACGTATGCGGAATCACTAGTCGGCCAATATGCATTTGAGACGCGGGCCAGAGCGCAGAACCACACAGCGGGCGTGAGTCTGGTACTACCGATCGATCCTCGTCTTAGAGTTTGGTACAACAGCTCCCTGGAATCCAAGAATTATGTGGTTCCGGGACTCATTGCCGTCATCCTTATGATTATTGCCGCGCTGCTCACCTCGCTCACCATCGCCCGCGAATGGGAGACCGGCACAATGGAACAGCTGCTGGCCACCCCATTGCGGCCGGCTGAAATCGTTTTGGGCAAAATGATGGCCTTTTTTCTGGTGGGAGTTGCGGATACCGTCATCACCCTCTTTGCTGGATTGCTGGTGTTTCACGTCCCGTTCCGAGGCAGCGCGTTGGTGTTTGGCGCAACGGCCTGTGTGTATCTCTGTGGCGCTTTGTTCTGGGGCATTTATTTATCCGCGGTCACCAAGTCTCAATTGTTGGCCTATCAAATGGGGATCGTTACGTCGTTCCTTCCCTCATTTCTCCTGTCCGGATTCATTTACTCAGTTGAGAACATGCCGGAAGCCGTTCAACTGATCACCAGAGTCGTGCCCGCGCGGTACTTCGTGACCATCATTAAGGGAATCCTGCTGAAGGGTGTAGGGTTGGAAGTGCTGTGGCCCGAGGCCCTTTTTTTAGTCCTCTTCACTGGGCTTGTGTTCCTTGGCGCGACCCGAAAGTTGGGTCAGAGGCTGGCATAGCGCATGTGGAAGCGGATTCGAAACATCGTTCGAAAGGAGTTCCTACAGGCCTTGCGCCACCCTCGCATGCGAGTGGCTCTGGTGGGCCCTCCCCTGGTGCAACTGATCGTATTCGGATACGCCGTAAGTCTGGATGTCGATCATATCCGAATGGGATGGATGGATAGCGATCAGACACTCGAGTCGCATGAGCTTCTCGCAGCCTATCAGGGGTCGGGCCGCTTTGAGGTACGTGCCGTTGTTGACAACGAGGCACAGGCGCAGCAATTGCTCGACCGTGGCGAAGTGCAGGTCGTGATTCGCGTTCCCATAGGCCTCGCCCGAGACATTCAACGCAAACGCCCGGCTGCCGTACAAATTCTGATTGACGGTACCAACTCCAACACGGCTTCTTTGATCGCCGGATACGCCAACGAGATCGCCAATGCCTATTCCGCGAGGCTCGCCAGTGCGTTTCAAAGCAAGGACATCCTGGCGCGAATCGGCATGGGCCCCATGAACCTGCGTGCCCCCGGTGTGGGAACGAGGGCTCGGGTCTGGTTCAATTCGGATCTGAGAAGCCGCAACTACTATGTGCCAGGGGTGGTGGTGAACATCATTATGATAGTGACCGTCATGCTCACGTCGATGGCGATCGTGAGGGAAAAAGAAATCGGCACTATGGAGCAGTTGATGGTCACGCCGATCCGCCCTATTGAATTAATGATCGGCAAAACCCTGCCTTTTGCAGCCGTAGGCCTGGTCGATATGGTGCTCACGACGTCCGTGGCGATCCTGGTGTTTGGCATCCCGTTCCGGGGAAGCCTGGTATTGCTGTTCCTGACTGCTTTACCCTTCCTGCTTACCTGCCTCGGCACAGGACTGCTTGTCTCCACGATTTCGCGAACTCAGCAGCAGGCGCTCATGTCCTCTTTCTTTTTTGCGACTCCGGTGTTCATGCTAAGTGGCTTTGTGTTTCCGGTGCGCAACATGCCCGTTGCCGTGCAATACCTGACCTACTTGAACCCGCTGCGTTACTTCATGGAGGTCGTGCGGAGTATTTTTCTGAAAGGTACAGGATTGTCGGTGCTGTGGCCACAGTTACTGGCCTTAACGGTTTATGGTGTCGCGGTTGTCGTCTTGAGCGCCATGCGGTTTCGCAAGAGATTGGAGTGAAACCCTAAGGTGGCGCGCATCCTCTTCGCCACGTGGCCGTTCCCGGGCCACATACTTCCCCATCTCGCAATAGCCCAGGCGCTTCGCGAACGAGGTAACGATTGTGCGTTCTATACTGGCCCGCGCGCTTTCAAAACACTGGACCAGGCAGGTTTCCCCTACTTTCCGTTTCATGGCGTGGATGAGGAGAGGCTGTTCCATATGCTGTTTGTTGAACGGCAAGGTTATCTGGACTGGACGAGCGCGGTTATGTTACCGGGCATCATGCGTGAGTGGCTTCTGAGTACGTTGCATCCACAGGTTAGAGATTTGCTTGCCGTAATAGAGCAATGGAAGCCAGATGCCATCGCGACAGACCCCACTATGTGGGGCCCGATTCTGGTGTTGTACGAAAAGTACGACATACCCGTAGCGGTTGCCGCCTATTTCTGCTGCATGGTTCCAGGGCCGGACGTGCCTGTTTTCGGCCTGGGCTTCCCCCCCCCTCGCACGGCTTTAAGCCGTTTCACCAATCGACTCTTGAGTCGCGCGGTGCATTGGGCAACCAGCGGATTTCGGCGGCACGCAAATTCCATTCGCTCCCATTACGGCTTGCCGCCCTTGGGCGTGTCGGTAACGGAGTTCGCCGGCACCATGCCACTGTATCTCGTCCCCAGTTCTCCGGAGTTCGACTACGAACGGCGCGTCTTGCCACGCTCGGTGCGATACGTTGGGCCGTGTGTGGTGCACCAGCAGAACACTGAATCTTCGACCTGGCTGCAGCAGTTAAGGCGCGACCGCCCCTGGGTACATGCTACCGAAGGCACCATTCATGTAGCGGAACCGCTGGTGCTCGGTGCCACCGCGCGGGGTCTGGCGAACTTGCCGATGGAAGTTATCCTGACGACCGGAGGTAACCGCGAGCCACAGGAGGTGAACCTGGGTCCCCTGGCCCCGAACATTCATCTGGTTAAGTGGATATCCCACAGCGAACTGTTCCGGCTGACCGACGTCGTCATCACGACCGGTGGCGCGGGCTCCGTGTTGGCAAGCCTGGGCGCCGGGGTTCCACTGGTCGTGATACCTACGGAGTGGGATAAGCCTGAGGTGGCTCAGCGGGTAGTAGCGGCTGGCGCAGGACTGAAGATCTCTCCGCGAAAGTGCACGCCAGAGCGGATTCGAATGGCCGTGGAGCAGGTGCTGGCAGATCCGTCGTTCCGCCGGAATGCTCAGCGCCTGGCGGACGCATTCGGCCGCTGTGGCGGACCGAAGCGGGCGGCAGAACTGCTGGAAGAACTGGCTCGCACGAACGGGAAACGGACTCAAAACACCTAAAGATTGCCGTGAGGACTAACGGATATTGATCTGGACTGTGTTAGAAATCTGACCATCCACGGTCAGCACCACATCGGATAGTCCGCTGGACTGCAGCGATTTGTTGAGGAGTATAGTGACCTGATCGAGACTGGGATTGTGGCCTTGCGGTCCAGCGTAGGTTACTGTGACCGCGAGACCCTTCACCGAGCACGTCACTCCGGAGAGGCCGCTGCGGTGACGGATTCCCGTGCCGTACAAACTGAGGAGCACGGGGCTTCCGCTCACGTCAATTGGCGCTCCAACACACGAGCTCCCCGAGCATTCAAAAACCGGAACTGGCGTCTGCTGGTTGTTTGACAACACGCGAACCGCGGAGGCCGCAGCGATACCCTTGCCGCCGTAGTTCAAGCTGAACAGCGCCGGTGCGACCGAGTTCACCTGGACAGTTCCGGCTGCCATGTTGGCCGCGCCGTTAAAGACTTTGACGGTTGCGGTGCCCGTGGCCGTCCCCGGCGGAACTTGAAATAGAATGACTCCGGGCGACACCAGATACACAGGCGCCGCTCGCGTCACGTCATCGCTGTCCACCACCTGCACGGAACTGGTTTGCATCGTCATGGCAAATGGCGAATTGGGCGCCGGTTGCTGCCCCGGCGACAGGGCCTTGCCGTACGCAGCGGCGATTCCCTCAACCGCCAGCGGAGCCTGTCCGTTCGCCGCTGACAGCAGATTCAAAGATGCCGGCGTCGGCGCGCTCAAGTCGATCCGCACAACGCTGTACGCCGGAATCGTTACCGGTGTCTTAGAACTTTGGTGTTGGATCGAAATCTTATTTGGTGAAGAGGCGGTGTTCACCGACGTAGGGTCCGGGTTTGCGGCCAGGGTTATCGGCAACGTCCCCGAGGGCGACGCGCCGTTCACCTTGATATCCGCCACCTCCGAGACGCCGCTTTTGTTGGTGACGATCAGGTACACCCTGCCGCCTGCGTCCTCGTATGCCTGCGCGTAAAGGGCCGGCATGGAACCCCCGCCCCAAACCGCAACAGTCTGAGTGCCCTGAGTGGTGGTTTTGTCCAGCTTCTTGGCGTATTTGAGGACGCCGTTGGCCACTCCGGTGGCCAGAATTTGCGCGGAGGGATAAAACCCAAAATCAAGTGTGGAGGTATCGAGTGTCCTACCCGTATTGTACGCATCGTCTACATCGGACTGGTGATTGTTGCTGGTCTGAATGCCCCAGTCATCGAGCAGTTCGTGCATTCCGACAAACTTCACCTGAGGCAGGCTGGACATCCGCAGCATATACTCAGCAGCAAAAACCCCCTCGTACATCGAGGGCACAGGGCTTAAAGTGGACCAGGAAGCGTACTCCGTTACCAGGTAGCTCATGCCTGGAGGATTCAGACCGGCCAGGTACGACGTAACGTGCGCTGTAGCGCTGCCGAGCGCGCCGTTCGCGATGGACATCAGTGCGGAGTAGCTTGTTTGCGACTTGGTGCCGGGATACATGTGGTACGTGACCGCGTCCCAATAGGGGTTCGGATACGCGCCCAACTTCGCATCCCAGCTCGTGTTCGGACTACCCGCGTCGCTAAAAAAAATCGCCACCACGGCCTTTGGGTCGACGGACTTGATGGCGTCGCGGAAAGGCTTCATCTTGTTGGCATAGTCGGTGGCGTCTTTGAAAAAGCCGGTGTAGAAGTAGGCCTCGTTTGCCAGTTCCCAGACAGCCACTGGTATGCTATTGCTCTTCACGTACTGCGCCAGAGTGGCGGCTGACTCCGGAGTGTCGGTGAAAGCATTCACGCAAATGACGATCTTTGACACGCCAAGATTGCTGGAAAGATTGGCGAAATCAGAGATCCGCGAACCGCCTTTGCCCGCCACCAACGGGACCAGTGGCGTCATTAGCGAAAACCACGGTGCATGAAATTTGCTTACCCACTCTTCAACCATCTCCCCGCTCTGCCAGTCGAAGGCCCCCGATGCCGTGCCGGCCGGGTAGCGCAACCACCCGGGGGACATCAGCCCGGAGTGCCGCTGCAGATTGGGGTCGTGGAATTCCACTGCATCGCGGAGGAATGCCGTGTTGTACCCACTGAATCCGGGATTGAGAGGTGTGGTTACGCTTCGGTCGATGCTGATCAACGCGGTCGGGGACTCCGCAACCGTAATCGGCGAAAAGAAGGCTAGGAGCAGAACTGCAAGTACATCATTGGATTTCCAGGCCATGGAGTTTTTTGACTCGCGAGAGTGCGGCGCCCGGCGTAAAGCCGTACCGTCACATCGTATCATGCGAAGCCGCGCCAAACGGCATCAGGAGATCTCGAAGCTTTACAGTTCGCCCCGTATCAAATCGATCGGATTTCCCATACGGGGGCTGAGCTTGCATTCCTTGATCTTGCCCGATTCAAAACGCACCGTAACCCGACCACTGAGGCTGTTCATCTTCCACGCCGCCAGGCGCTTTGATGAGACCACAGCATCGACCGTGACCGTGTCTCCAATGACCCGGACGGCTTCGATGCGCTTGATTCGCAAGTCTGCGCCAAACCTGTCAGCGTGCCATTGTTCGATGGCCTTGTGGCCGCGATAGGGGCTCATTTGGAAATCGATGCTCGCGTCTTCTGCAAAGTAACCGACACAACCTTGCAGGTCCCGGGCATCGAATGAATCTAAGTATGCCCGTATGATCGCTTCCAGATCTGTGGTTTGCCCGCCTTCAACATTCATGACCGATGAGCCTTCCACGTGGCAACCATGCTGGCGCCCTCCTGTCGAACCGGATCGGTGGTTCGGCCTGACGCCTGCAGCCGCTCGGCAATCCAAGCTTCCAGTTCCTTCTCCATTTCGCAAGCCAGCTTCGGCGCCGACGCCACCAGGTTGATCCGTTCACAGGGGTCTGATTTCAAATCGTAGAGCTCGCGATCGGGGTTGCCCAGCAGGTCCGGTTCGCGAGCCAGGATGAATTTGTAGCCATGGCTCCGCAGGCAGTACTTGGCCTGCCATGTGGACTCAAGACCCACTACCTGATCGTACCCGTCGGGCGCCTTCTGTCCTTTCATTTGCTGAAAGAAACTTCGCCCATCCATGGCTTCCGGAACAGGAATCCCCGCCGCTTCAAGCAGAGTAGGAGCCACGTCAGAAAGCTGCCGGAAATTCGCGAGACGGAGGTGCTTGCCAATCTCACCGCCAGGCCAATGCATGATGAAGGGAACATGGACAGTGGAATCGTACAAACCGTAGTGGTCGTAGCAGATCCGGTGCTCGGTCATGCTCTCGCCATGGTCGGCCAGCAGAACTATGATTGTGTCTTCCGTCAGGCTCAATCGGTCCAGTCCGGCAAAGAGCTCCCCAATGCCGTCGTCGAGATAACGGATTTCACCGTTATACAGGGCCGTGACGTAGTTAGGGTCGGTGATCGTGCCGTCCGGTGTACGTAACCATGTGTCGCGTGCCATGGCGCCGATAGGATGATCCCACCATTGGTCGAGCACATGGTTTTCGGGATCCGTGGGGTTGCCTCCGGCGTAGAACATTGACCGGTAGCGGTCCGGGGGTACATAAGGATAGTGTGTGTCCCAGTAATGAATGAACATGAAGAAGGGCCCCTTGGGCACCGTCTCGATCCATTGCAGAGCCCGCTGATTCAATTCCTCCTGCGTAACGGCGGCATAGAAGATATGGTGGATGCTGGGATCCAGAATGTACTCATAACCCCGACCGAACCAGATCCGCTCACGGAACAGAGTATCCACCGCGCACGTGGTGTATCCAGATTCCAGAAACAGCTCCGGCAGGAAAGGCGAACCTCGCCTCAGCTTGGCTTTGCCTCCATGCGCGACCACCCCGTGAGTCAACGGATGCTGCCCCGTAAAGATCGTCGTATGAGATGGTTGCGTAGGAATTACGGGGCAAAACATGTTCTCGCATAGCGCACCCCGCGTTGCCATCGCGTCGATCTGGGGGCTGGTGGGCTGGGAATACCCGTAACAGCCTAAGTGGTCGGCGCGCAAGGAGTCCGCACTGATCAAGATCACATTCGGTTGTCTGGCCATGCAGCCGGTTCCCCTAGTTTAGCAGCACGCAGTCTGCTGTTTCCACTCGTGTTGAGTACCTGCCGGGCTACTTTGGGCGCCCGCGAGAGCCAAACTCAAGAGTGTTGCATTTAGCCCCATGAAAGCTTGGTCCACTGCGGAGCGCCGGGTTATGATTCGGCATGGTCGTACGTGCTCCGATGTCGCTGAAAATTCCCGTATTGCTGCTTCTCTCTGGGGCATGGGCCGCGGCTCAAGTGCCCCCTCAAACCAACCCGAGCCAGGGGCGGGCCAACCCGATGCTCCATCAGTCCGGTCTCCGGATTGTTGACGGAGCGGGGCGCCCGGTCAAGTTGCGAGGGGTGAATTTGGCTGGTTGGCTTCAATGGGAGGGCTTCCTTTTTGGCAAGGGCATTTTCACCTCGTATTCCAAGATCAACAACAAGCTGGAGCTCTTGGTCGGGACGGAAGAGACCACCCGCTTTCGAGATGACATTTTCCGCAGCTTCATCAGTGAGGCAGATATACGGAAAATCTCGGAACTGGGCTTCAACACAGTCCGGATTCTGATAAACAAGCACGCGCTAGAGGATCCGATCGGATGGAGCGTTCTGGATGAGGCGCTGTCCTGGTGCGAAAAGTACCACGTATACGCCGTCATCGATTTCCACGCGGTGCCCGGCGGTCAGTCGCGGCTTCCCACTTCGGATCCGGATGGCGGAGAGCTGCTTTGGCACTCGGAGGACAATCAAGCCAGCACGGCCGCGATTTGGAAACGAATCGCAAGCCGGTATAGCAGCCGGAAGATTATCG
>Ga0335081_10009339_pt1 | contig 15777 bp, 10 predicted proteins | sample Lox_Sample_35_FD_206713 | JGI IMG/M metagenome (GOLD analysis project Ga0335081, IMG submission 206713) | Soil microbial communities from Loxahatchee National Wildlife Refuge, Florida, United States - Lox_Sample_3.5 | ecosystem: Environmental > Terrestrial > Soil > Wetlands | place: USA... | reverse complement strand
CTCGGTGTCGGGCGTGGGATCGCGGCGCTGCCAGAAAGCTTCAATGAAGTTGTCGCGCTCTTCGTCGTTGGAGAGCTGCTTGAAGGCGGCGCGCTCTTCGTCGGTAATGATGTAGGAGACGTCTTCCTCGAGCCACTTCTTGTAAGGCTTACTCAACTCCACCTTCAACTGTTTGGCGTTCTTTTTGCGCTGCTTCTCGTCTTGGGGACGCTTCAATGGGTCGACGGCGTCTGGCGGTTGGGCCTGAGCGGGCGCGGCCTTGTCAGCAGCAGGTTGACTGGCTTGGGGCTCGTCTTTGGGCTGGGCGGTCGGCTGGTCTTTTGCCGGGGTTTGAGCGACGGCTGCGGTGGCCATCAAACCCAAAACTACAATGACAAAAACCTGGAGAAATCGGTAAAAAGATGCCCGGACCATGAGGGGAACTCCTGCTAAAGACAACCGTCGCTTTATTCTAGGCCCATCGTTGCGTGAAAGCAAGGTTAAGTCGTGCCCGGAGAACTAATTGAAAGCGCTTGCACCCAGCTATTTAGGAAGCTGTGGAGGAACTTACGAGTTGCCTGAATCGAAGAATAAAAGATGTGGGGGGACACAGGCTTGCAGGACCGGAAACGCCTCGAAGGTCGGAACGAGGAGGAAGGGTCTCGGCTCACAAGATGGCAGGCAAGGTGTTGAGCGGCGGGGCTATAATAGACTGTTCCGGGGGCGGCTTGTAAGGCATTCCCCACAGTAACGGGTCTCGGCACTCCTACTTCATTTGATCCGGAACTTTCTCTGGGACAAGCTCGTACCAGAGGATAGGTGTCCGTTGCCCGGACTGGCGGGGATGACATTTTTGTGGCTAGAAGAACGTTTTGTCCACAATTTTGTGGATAGATCTTCCGCCTACTGGATGTGACGGGAGCTATGAAACTCTGGAAAAAAATCGCAATCGTAGTCGGCGTGCTGATCGTACTCGGCGCCATCATCGGATTCACCGTTCACCAAAGCGCCAAGAACGTGGCGACGGTCCAGACGGGAAAGGCAACGAGACAGGATCTGGCCACCATCGTGAGCGCCTCGGGCGAAATCAAGCCGAAGACGTACGTGAACGTCGGCGCAAACGCATTTGGAAAGATCACCCATCTGTATGTGAAAGAGGGTGATCACGTAAAGAAGGGGCAAATGCTGGCGCAGATCGAGAACGTGCAGCCTGAGGCGGACGTGAACGCGAACCAGGCGTCGCTGCAGGCCGCCGAGACAGACGCACTCGCCGCGGATGCGGCGGTGAAGACGGCGGATGCCGATCTGCTTCGTGCCCAGGCGGATTACGATCGCAACAAGCTGGATTGGACGCGCGCGCAGAGCCTGTTCAAGGATGGGCTGATTTCAAAGTCGGATTTTGACAGCCGCAAGAATGCGTGGGCAACGGCGGATGCCGGATTGACACAAGCCCAAGCGCGGCTGGCGCAGGCCAAGGCGCAGAAGGATTCGGCTTCGCGGCATATTACGCAGGCACAAGCCACCCTGACGCGTTATGCCGACGCGCTGAAGAAAACGACTTATCCGGCTCCGTTTGACGGCGTGGTCACGAACCTGCCGGTGCGCGAGGGCGAGACGGTGGTCATCGGAATTCAGAACGCGCAGGGCAGCACGCTGATGACGATCGCCAACATGTCGGTGATTACCGCTGAAGTAAAGGTGGATGAAACCGATATTGTGAATGTGAAGCTGGGGCAACCGGCGGAAGTCACGATTGATGCCATTCCGAAGAAGATCTTCCATGGCACGGTTTCCGAGATCGGGGATAACGCGATTGTGCGCTCCAGCGGCGTTTCGACTTCGCAGCAGAGCGTAGCCAGCGAGGAAGCCAAGGACTTCAAGGTCGTCGTCACCTTGACGGATGCGCCGCAGGAGTTGCGGCCGGGATTGTCGACCACGGCCAAGATCACGACTGCGACCCGCAGCAATGCTTTGTCGGTGCCGATTCAGGCCCTGACGATGCGGACGCAGGAGCAGATTGATCAGCAGAATAATGCGCCCGGCTCGGTGCACGCCGCGCCACCCGCAGTCAAAGAAGTGGCATCCAAAACGAAAGACGAACAGCAGGGCGTATTCGTGATCCGCAATAAGAAAGCTATGTTCGTTCCGGTAAGCACGGGCATTGTGGGCCGCACGGACATCGAAGTAGTGGATGGATTGAAAGAAGGGGACGAGGTCATCACGGGAAGTTACAAGATCTTGCGCAGCCTGCGGCCGGGGAGCAGCGTCAAGGTCGACAACACGACCCCCAAGAAAGAGGACGAAACGTCATAACCTTAGCCGGTCTGGAACGTCCAATGGGAAACCGGTGTAGGTCTCAGAAATCGGAGCCCAGAGCAGAAGGAACCTAGCCAAGATCGGAGAGGTCGAGTGGCATCGGACCAGGAGAAAAATATGGCAACCGCAGAAGTCATCAATATGGCCAGCAGCACGATCCCAACCCCTATGGCGGACGCACCACCCGAGTCGTGCATGATCGCAGCCGAAGATCTGTGGAAGACCTATGACATGGGCTCAGAGCAGCAGGTGCATGCGCTGCGCGGAGTGAATCTGCGGATTCAGCGGAACGAGTACGTGGCCATCATGGGCCCTTCGGGATCGGGCAAATCGACTTTGATGAACCTGATCGGTTGCCTCGACACGCCTTCTCAGGGCAAGTACTGGCTGAACAGCCAGCTGGTCAGCGAACTGGATGACGATGAACTGGCGCGGATCCGGAACAAGGAAATCGGATTCGTATTCCAGACGTTCAACCTGCTGGCACGCGCAACGGCGCTGCACAATGTGGAACTGCCGCTGATCTATGCTGGAGTACCCACGGAAGAACGAATCCAGCGGGCCACGGGAGCCCTGGAGGCAGTCGGCATGGGAAGCCGCATGCACCACAAGCCGAACGAACTATCGGGCGGTCAGCGGCAGCGCGTAGCGATTGCGCGCGCCCTGGTGAATAAGCCCTCGATCATCCTGGCGGACGAACCGACCGGCAACCTGGACTCGCAGACCGGCGTGGAGATCATGGCGTTGTTTGATCGTCTGCAGTCTGAGGGAAACACGATCATTCTGGTTACTCACGAGCACGATATTGCCGAGTACGCGCATCGTGTAATCCACATCAAGGACGGCGTGATCGCGAGCGACCAGAGAAGCAACGGTCACAGCAACTGATTTCGCAAGAACGAGTAGAGAAACGCCCGGCAGAGTGCCGGGCGTTTTTGTTGCTCGGCTCTGCTATCGCAATGTTCCTGCAGGAGCAAAACGTCGCGACGCGTAAGTCTATACAAGTATGTGATGACAGCTAAATCCCAAGAAAGCAAAGCGGTGGAAGGAGGACAGAATCTATAAACCGTTGAACGTCGGTTTGCCGGTTAGGTGCGGGTGGCGCGTCTTGTTCTAACCTGCAAAATCGGCTTTGATGGTGTGAAACTGGCGTCCCGATCTTGAGTGGGATCAGGTGTCCCTCCGGGATACGGCTAGGCATCGGGGCGTTGTCCCGCCAGCGAACTGGCGGGCTACTCTCAATGGTCCCTCCGGGACCCGGAGATGGCTCGGCTTCGGACGGCGTAGCAGAATGTCCCTTCCGGCAGTTGAACTACCCCACTCAAGCCAAACGCGGGCTTGAGTGGGGCACCCGCCCTGATGGCCGGGCGCTTTTTGTTGGAAGGACTTGTTCTGCGCTTGAGCCGTGAGCCCGGCAAACCGTTTAAGGCAAGTACGCAGCTCCCCTCGTTAGCGCGCCGGGCAGATCACTCGACGCGAATGCGCTGCCCGGTGACATCGCCTGCAATCTCTGTAACGAAATTGCCGGAGGGGTCATAGATATCCAACTTGAATGTTCCCGTTTGGACGTTGCCGTTCTGAGCCAGACGGACCGTCTCACTCAGGTGAATCGTCCCCTGATAATTTCCATTGGCGTCATAGCTCCACACACGGTGAGCCAGCTTCACAGCGCCGCTCGCGGTCTTGATCCATGTGCCGAGACAGATGTTGTTGGTGCGCGGGTCGACATTCGGGTTATGAACTTCCGTCCCCCCAAGGTTCCAGGTTTGGAAAGCTTCCTGAATAGGCTGCCCACCAATGCTGAACTGGACGTACCACAAACCGACTATGGAAGAGCTGGTTGTCCCGTCCGCTGGCGAGACGCTAGCCAATTGTCTACCAACTCCGGAACTCACAATAGCTTTACCAGCTGCCATCGCAGCCAGCGTGTCCCCACAGGAAGCGTAAGCCCCAGCGCTGAGTCCCATCGTTACGGCGGCACACAGCACAAGCTTCGTCCAGGTTTCTGCGAAAATGTTCTTCATCATCTTTCTCCTTTTTCTCCTTCTAGACTTTTGAGCATTTCGAACCAGGCGGTGAAAAGGCTTTCTTGCTCCCCCAAGCACCCGTTCGTGCCGACACTTATGCCGCAACCCCGAGTTTCCGGCAATGCAAACCGGATCACGGCCGCTACATTCCTAGAACACGGCCTAAATGACTGAATGTGTTCGGGTTGTGATGAGTTTGCCCTCTAGAACATCCATTTGACCGGTTCAGTTGACTGGCGTCTGAATTACGCTCAGAATCGTGCGGGGCTTGTTCCCGGTGAGACTCCCGTCTACGCCGGCCATCCTGGGGTACATGAAAACTGCACGCGCACGCACCGCAGCATTCGGACCATATTCGCTCGATCTGCGCTCTGGCGAACTGCAAAAGTTCGGCAGCAAAATCAAGATGGGGGAACAGAGCTTTCGAATCTTGTGCCTCTTGCTCGATGCGAATGGAGAAATGGTCTCGCGCGAGCAACTCCGAGAACAGCTCTGGGCCAGGGATACCTTCGTCGACTTCGACCACGGACTGAATTCCGCCGTGCAGCGGCTGCGCGATTGCCTGTCCGACTCCGCTGAAAATCCGCGCTGGATCGCGACTGTTCCGCGACGGGGATATCGCTTCGTGGGCCGAGTGGATTGGCAGGAGGACCACGGAATTGTCCTGGGAGTGGAACCTCAGCCCCAAAGGTCGGACACCTCGCGCAGTGCCGAACCCCAAACTGCCGGGAGCGAAAAAACAAGGGATGGTTCCATTCCGGATCGCGTTGTCGCAGATCGAACAAACGGGAATCGAGCGAAATCAGTACTGTTGGCTGTTGCTTATGCCGGATGGCGATTTCTGCGGGGTGGTGGGCCGACCAAACAAGTGATGCTCGCAGTACTTCCGTTCGCGAATCTGAGCGGCGATCCAGGTCAGGACTATTTCAGCGACGGGCTCACCGAAGAAATCATTTCCCAGCTCGGAGCGCTCAGTCCGGAGCGGCTCGGAGTCATCGCGCGCACCACATCGATGACGTACAAGCGTACTTCTAAGAATGTCCAGCAGATTGGCCAGGAATTGGGCGTGGACTATGTGCTTGAGAGCAGCGTTCGACGCGATGGCGACCAGGTGCGAGTCACGGCGCAGCTCATCCGCACGCGGGACCAGGTCCACATCTGGGCACAGAGCTACGACCGGAACATCACCGGATCCATCGTCTTGCAACAAGAGGTGGCCCGAGCGGTGGCGAATCAGATTGAAGTGAAGCTCAGCCCTGTATACGCCAACCGCTCCACGCGGTCCCACTCCGATCCATTGGCCAACGAAGCGTATCTGCGAGGCGAATACTTCGTGAACCAATTTACGGCGCAAGGTTACTGGAAGGCCATTGATTACTTCCATCAGGCAATCGACCGCGATCCGCAATTTGCTGAAGCCTATTCAGGGTTGGCGGACTCTTATCGATGGCTGATTGTCACCGATACGATTTCTCCCTCCGAGGGGGGCCGCAAAATGGACGACGCCGCCCGTGAGTCGGTGCAACTGGACAACTCTCTGGCGGAATCACACACTGCCCTGGCTGGCTCGCTGATGACATTCTTCGATTGGTCGAGGTCAGAAAACGAGTTCCAGCGTGCCAACGCACTCAATCCTAGCTACCCCGGATCGCATCGCTTGTATGCAGCTCTGCTCGCTTCGCAGAAACGTCATCGCGAGGCCCTGGACGAAATCAACCAAGCCATCAAGCTAGATCCGTTGTCGTTGCCGATCGGCGCCGAGGTGGTGCGCACCATGTACTATGCTCGCGACTACGATGGAGCGATGGCGCAGGCGCAAAAGGCGATACAGTTGGACTCTGCTTATTACCGGACCCATTTCTGGCTCGGCCGCGTCTTTGGGCAAAAAGGGATGTACCAACAAGCGGTGGATGAATCGCAGGAAGTGCTCAAAGCGACCCCGGATAGCACTCTTGGGCTCACCGAGCTTGCTTATAGTCTTGCCGCAGCGGGCCGGACAGCCGAGGCGCGGACGATTCTCCGCACTCTGGAGGAGCGATCCCGATCGAGTTGGGTCCCTGCTTACAATCTCGCGATCATTCATGTTGCACTGAAAGAAAACGACGAGGCCCTTCGGTATCTGCAGAAGGCATATGACGAACAAGACTGGGCGCTGCTGGTTCTAGCCGTCGAACCCAGGCTCGATCCTTTGCGCGGTGATACGCGTTTTCTAGAACTTTGTAGAAAGCTGAGACTCCCCGCGTAAGATGGTGCCGGATGCACCCGCACCAAGCGCCTTTCCTTGTGTGTAAACAGAAGAACTTCTCTGCTGACTCATTCGGTCATCGCTTCGACCAACTCTCAGCTTGACCCACGTCGGGATACCTTGTGCACAACGGAATGCTTCCCATTGTCTCTGCCACACCTGAGATTGAAGAAACCTGAAGACTCGGCAGGTCAGGGTTTCCTAGAACATCCATTTGAGTCAGGCTTTCGTTCGCGCAATCCGAATTTCGTCGACCGGCAAGTCGGTGATGGCGGTGGTCTCCGCTAGAGCAACCCGGTCGCGGCCTTCGCGCTTGGCGCGGTAGAGCGCGGCATCGGCGGCCTGGAGCAAATCCTTCTCGCTTATCCCGTGCTCGGGAAGGGCAGCGACGCCAAAGGAAGCGGTGATCGAACCAACCGAACGGCCTTGATGCATCACCACCAGATCGTGGAGTTTCGAGCGGATGCGTTCGGCGCGCACCTGGGCGGCACGGAGATCGGCGGTGGGCAGAACGACGACGAACTCTTCGCCTCCGTAGCGGCACACGAAGTCTTCGGCGCGAATGCTGCGGACGAGGAAGGATCCGGTTTCGCGCAAGACAGCGTCCCCCGCTTCATGGCCGTAGGTATCGTTAAACGTCTTGAAGTGATCAATGTCGATCATCAGGATGCCGAGATGTTGTTCGGATCGGATGGCGCGGCGAATCTCACGACTGAGCATTTCTTCCAGGTATCGGCGGTTGTAGAGGCAGGTGAGCGGATCCTTGGTGGATTGTGCGCGCAAGGCGTCGCGCAAACGAATATTCGCGACCGATAGGCCTATTTGGGCGGCGAAGGTGGTCTTAAAGGACATGTGGGCTTCCCCGAGCGTGGGGTCCGAGGCCGTGGCCTGGATGTGCAGGATGCCCAGCGCTTCGCCTTGCGCCAGGATGGGAATGCATACGTAGGTACAAGTCACGCCGGCGGCATGGCCGCAACAGGCGGTGGTATCTCCGGCGGGTACGAGATGAGGGTGGCCGGTTCGCAGGGCCCAGCAGGACTCAGCCTCAAACGCTTTCACGGGGAGTTGGCAATCGTTCCAATTGCCGGCGACTTCGACGAGATTGCGCGCGTGACTGAACAAAGCGACGGCGCCGCGGCGCTGGGGAAAGATTCTGGGCGCGAAGCCGAGCGCGGCCGTGAATACTTCCTCGCGGGTAACGCAGCTCTGCAGAAGTTCACCCATCTGGGCCAAGAGGGTCGCGCGTTGCGTGCGCTCCTTGAGCGCGCTCATCATCTTTTCATTTTGCTCATCGAGAGTCCTTCGGGCATGATCGCGCTCCCACATTTCGTGTTGTAAACGGATGTTGGCATCGGCCAGTTCTTCGGTGCGTTCTTTGATCTGCAGCTCCAGGGTCTGCTGGTAGAGTTTTTGCTCTTCAATGTCGGTGCAGGTTCCGAACCACTGTTGGATAACGCCTTTGTCGTCACGCAACGGGACAGCACGATCGAGGTACCAGCGGTAGCCGTTGACGGCATCATGCAGGCGGTATTCGATTTCGAAAGTCTGGCCGCTGCGGACGCAGGCCTCCCATTTTTCCTGGCATGGGGCACGGTCATCGGGATGAACGGTTTCGACCCAGCCACTGCCGAGCCCTTCGCTCTGGGATGTTCCGGTCATGTCGTACCAGCGCTTATTGATGTAAGTGGTCTTGCCGACAGCGTCCGCGATCCAGACAATCTGCGGAATAGCTTCGGCCAAGGTTTGAAAGCGAGCCTGGCTTTTGTGCGCGACGTCGCGGCGCAGGAAAGTTGCGACAGCGATCGTAGCGGCGAAGATAAGCCCAAGCGCGAGGGCTAACAATCCAACCTCCTGGATCCGTGGATAGGCGACCATGACGGCCGTAGGTCCTCCCTTGCGCACAGGTGCGTCAGCGCAGTGCTGATCGAATCATCGGCAGGGGTCGGGCGAGGCTTGGGTTAGAAATCCGTAAGAAGCAGGACGGATAAAAAATGAAAACGCGGCCTAAGCGGCCGCGTTCTGTTGCCTGACGGCAGGAATTAGGGGTTGGTGCTGACGGGCTTCATGGTCGCGTCGTCAGACGGTGTAGCGCGTCCCGCAACAAAAAAGTCATGGTCATACATGTTGCGATACATGCGGCCTGCGATTTCCGCGGCTTTGGGGCCGAAGGTTGGGCGACCGCCTTGCAGAAAGACTACGATGACGACACGTCCGACGCTGGTGTTGGCGTAGGAGGCAAACCATCCGTAGCGAGTGCCTTCGTGTGAGCAGGTTCCGGTCTTGCCGAGAATTTCTTCTTCGTTGAAGTTCAGGCGAAGGCTGCGCGCGGTGCCGTACTGAACGGCACCAGCCATACCGTCGGAAAGTTCGGGAATGATTGGCGCGATATCGAGCTGGCGTTTCACGCGCGGCTGGAAGCTGGCAACTTCTTCCGGAGTCGTCGGATGCTGCATGTAGTAGAGGGTGCCACCGTTGGCAATGGCAGAGACCATGGCGCCCAACTGGAGCGGGGTCATGGTCACGCCCTCGCCGAAGGAGCACATTTTGCCGACGCCGCCGAGTCGTTCGGGAATGACAGCATCGGGATATTCGCCGACCTGTTCGCCGGGGATATCGTAGCCAGCGAGTTCGCCGAGGCCGTATTCGTGAGCGTAGTACGCGACCTTCTCGAAACCCAGCTTGCGTCCGAGCGCTTCGAAATAGGCGTTGTTCGATTTCGCCAGCGCGGTGGTGAGGTTCATACGATAGTGCGCGCCGAGAGCAACCGGAGTCTCTTTCGAAATCAGACCTTCGCTCAGAGCGGCCAGCGCGACTGAGAGCTTGATGGTGGAGCAAGGCTGCGCTCCGCTCGAGAGAGCCAGCTTCTGGTTGACCATCGCGAGGACGCGGCCGCTGGTGGGCTCGATGGCCACTACGGTGCCGTTCATATTGCCGAGCGCATCAATTGCGGCCTGGCGAACAATCGGGTCTTCACCAGCGGTGACATCGCCGGCGGCGAGGTCCTCGGCAAACGAGCTCATACGGAAGCGTTCGTAATAGCGGCGGCGATGATGCGTCGTGGTCGCCGAAACGCGAGTCACGCTTGCCGAACGGCTCTTGGCCAGATGATGCAGGCGGCGGCGCGTACGCGCGGTCTCGCTGACTTTCTTGGAATTCGATTTCGTGGGGGTGTGGGTGGTGATGTGCGCGGCCCAGCTCATGCCCGCCAGCGACAGACAGGCGCACAGAGTCAAAACGAGACGAAGAAGGCTTCCCCTGAACATCGTGGTCAAATTCACTCCCAGGAATCTAGGTACTGTGGTGCACGCAGCGTACCAGCGAGAGGTAACCTCACTGCTTCGGCCAGCTGCGCTGATAGTACGAAACTTACCACTTTTCCACAACTCTAAAGTTTGAATCGGCAAAATCCGTGTTTCTGATCTAACTTACTCCGGAACAGCGACATAGCGGAGATTACCTCGGTTGGCTCCCCTTCGGTAATGGGTTACTACATTACTAGAAAGGTACGGGTCAGTGTGCAAGAGTTTTCACCCCCCAAAATCAAGAACCTCGGGAGGACACTTGCGTGCAAAATTCCCGCAGACTACAGGGGTCCTTCGGCAAAAAAGCGACGCTTCAGGATCACAAGTGTTTTTGGTTTCTCTGTGACCTCTTTGTCTCTGTGTTCAATGCGCCCAATACTCACATGACTTCATTTCTTTTGCGCAGGAATGCGGGAACGTCGAGATCATCCTGCTCGAAGTTTGCCGCCATGTTGGTGAGAACACCGCTGCGCATGGAGTCGAGCGAGAGTACATCGGCCACTTGTTCCTGAGCCATGGCTGGAGCTGGATCAGTGTCGAACCTGGGATCGGCACCCTGCGCGTGAGACATCTCCAGCTCGGACATGATGTGTTTCGACGGCTGGGGGATGGGGTCGCGTGGCCCAATCGCCTCTGGGAAATCCATGGCGTCGTCGTGTGCGGCGGCGAAGGATCTGTGCGTTTCCTGATGGCGATGGCGCATCGCGGGGGCCTCGCGGAAACCGGTGGCGATGACAGTAATCTTCACCGCGTCTTTCATCTTCTCGTCCATGACAGCGCCGAAGATGATGTTGGCGTCTTCGTGGGCAGCGTTCTGGATAATCGAGCAGGCCTGCTGCACTTCGGCAAGTTTGAGCGAAGTTGAGCCGGTGATGTTGATGAGGATGCCGCGAGCACCGTCGATGGCTCCAGCTTCGAGCAGCGGAGACGCGATCGCGCGTTGGGCGGCATCGATGGTGCGTTTTGCGCCGCAGGCGGTGGCCGTGCCCATGACGGCGTATCCCATGCTGGACATGATGGTCTTCACGTCGGCGAAATCGCGGTTGATGATCCCGGGGATGGTGATGATGTCGGAAATTCCCTGCACGCCCTGGCGGAGGATGTCGTCGGCGATGCGGAAGGATTCGAAGAAGCCGGCGTCTTCGGCGACAGCGAGCAGTTTTTCGTTGGGAATCACGATCGTTGTGTCGACCGATTCCATCAACTCGGAGATGCCGCGCTCGGCCTGCTGCATGCGGCGTTTGCCTTCGAAGGAGAAAGGCTTGGTGACAACAGCGACGGTGAGTGCACTCATTTCGCTGGCGAGCGAGGCGATGATGGGAGCGGCGCCGGTGCCGGTGCCTCCTCCGAGTCCCGTAGTGACGAAGACCATGTCGGCGCCTTCGAGGGCTTCGATGATCTTGTCGGAATCTTCGAGCGCAGCTTTGCGCCCGACTTCGGGATTGGCTCCTGCGCCCAAACCGTTTGTCAGCTTCACGCCGAGTTGCAGTTTTACCGGCGCATGCGACATGCGCAAAGCCTGCAGGTCGGTGTTGGCAACGATGAATTCGATGCCCTCCACGCCGGCGTCGATCATGCGGTTGACGGCGTTGCCGCCACCTCCGCCAACTCCGATGACTTTGATCTTAGCGTCGTTCCGGGCTTCTTCGTTAAAACTGATGCGAATATCGTTGCTCATATGTGGACAGCTCCTTGAAATGCAAAATCTTTAACCAGGAAGAGCACGAAGTTTCACGAAGGAAGATCTCTCCGAATTCCTTCGCGAAACTTCGTGTCCTCTGTGGTCGTGCTTTTCATGCTCCTTTTCCTACTAACATCGCTTTCAATCTCGAACCTAGCCCGCCCTCTTGAAAGCCGCGGGCGATGCGAGCCCGGTGGCCGTAGTTGACCATGCCTAACACCGTCGCGAACTCCGGTTCGGACAGGGTTGATGGCATCTTGGCCAGCGGCATGGGCCAGGAGAGGCGGACCGAGCGGCGCAGCACCGATTCCGCCACGTCGAAAATTCCGGGGAGGCGGGAGGCGCCGCCGGTCAGAACCATGCCCGCGATGCACATGTCGAACATGCCGGATTGGCGGAGGCTGTCGCGAATCATTTCAAAAAGTTCGCGAGCGCGGGGCTCGAGGATTTCAGCGATGAGGCGCTGCGGCATCAGTCGCGACGGGCGATCTCCCACGGAGGGGACTTCGACTTCGTTGCCCTCGGGAATCAAGGTGACAATCGCGTTGCCGAAAATTTTCTTGATCTTCTCGGCTTCGGCGAGCGGAGTGCACAGTCCTACGGAAAGATCGCTGGTGAAGTGGTCTCCACCAACGGGGATGACGCCGGTCCAAGCGACGGCTCCCTGTTGGAAGACGATCAGATCGGTTGAGCCAGCGCCGATATCGGCGAGGCAGACGCCGAGTTCCCGCTCATCGGAGCGGAGAACGGAATCGGCGGCAGCCAGAGGCTCGAAGACCGTGTCATCGACATGCACTCCGGCTTTGTTGACGGCGGTGATTACGTTTTGCGTTGCGCTGGTTGCCGCGGTCACCATGTGAACGCGGACTTCGAGTCTGGCCGCCATCATGCCGAGCGGATCGTGAACGCCAGCCTGATCGTCGAGGATGAATTCCTGCGGCAGGAGATGGAGAATCTCGCGATCGGCCGGGAGCGGGATAGCGCGGGCGCGCTCGACCGCCTGCTTGATTTCGTCACGTCCAATTTCGCGTGGGCGCGTGCCGAGGCTGATGCCGCCGTGCGTGTTGACGCCGCGGACGTGCGCTCCGCCGATGCCGATGATGGCATGTTCGACCGGAGCGCCGGCAACGTCTTCCGCGCCTTCGACCGCTGTTTGGATTGACGATACCGCCTTGTCGAGTTCGACGATTACGCCCTTGCGCGAACCGCGCGAGTCGGCGAGGCCGTGGCCGCGGTAGCGCAGTCCGGCGTCTGTGAGTTCGGCCATCAGCGCGACGGTCTTGGCGCTGCCTACATCAATTGCGGTTAGAAAGCTTCCCTGCTGGTTTCCCATGTGTATAAATTCGTTCGCACTGCTAGTTCTGACCAGCCGACGGCTTGGCGACGGCCGGAATCGGTCTCGCACTCGCTGCTGCCACGGCCGTCGACGGCTTCTTTTTTTCCGTCTTCGCTGTTGCCCGATGTGCTGCCGGCGCGGGGTGCTTCGCAAATTCTTTTTTCGGCGTGGCAGATTTTGCAACCGCTTTCTTCGCTCTCGGCTTTGCCGGCTTCTTCACGGCTGCTTTGGGATCGAGTTTCTTTTCGCTCAACTCGAAGGCGGGTTTCGGGAGAGATTTGTCGTGGAGGTTGATCTTGGTGATCAAGGCCGCGGGCTTCACGCCTGCAGCCGCTGCCGCCTTGGCTGCTGATGCGCTGAGCGCCGCCGCTTTCGGCTTCCCTTCCACATCTGGATTGACTACCACTTGATTGCCGTAGCGAAGGTTCACCGACTCGAGTTTCTGGAACTGCTGCCGCCACTCCCGCACGTGGCTGACGTAGGTCTTGTAGCGCGCGAGGTAGTCAGAGTTGCCGAGTTCGACGAGAACATCTCCTTGCGGATCGTTCACCCGCACTTTCAGGTTATCGAGATCGGAGAGATCGACTTCGCTCAGATCCTGGGAATAACGGGCTCCACCGGAATCCAATTGCTGGACGAGTTCGTTGTAGGCCTTCATGCGCGGGATGCGCGTAGAGAGAGGCTCGCCCGGATTCATCCCCAGGATGACGGGGAAATAATACTTGTGTTTCTGAGGCAACTCCATCAGCGTGCCGCCGCCATCGATCAGGAAAATTCTGGGGCCGACGCGAGCGAAGGCGACGGGGGTGCGTTCGTGAATTTCAATCTTGAGACGATTGGGGACGAAGCGCATCACGCTCGCGGATTCAACCCAGGGAATCTGTTCGAGCTTAGCCTTTTGCTCGCCGAGCGGGACGGAGAAGATATTGCGCTGGATGTCCTCGCCCATGACTTCCATGATCTGCTTTTGGGTCACATTCTCGATGCCAGTGACTTCGATGTTGTCGCTGGAGTCGATGCGAAAGCGCCAGGAGTGTTCCCCGTAGCGCTGGAGAAAGATGGCACCGACGGCGGCGACGCCGAGGATGCCGACCACGACGCATCCCCAGATCAGCAGGCTGGCGGTTTTCTTCGGCAGCGAACTGCGGCGAGCCGAGACACGCTTTTGTGCGCGCAGAAACGGTGATTGTTCGTCTATATCGAGGTCGACCAGGCGCGCGTCGTCCAGTTCTTCGCGTCGGTCAGGCGTGGAATTCCCGGCATAGGGTGGATACAACTCCTCCTGCAAGATGGTGGAACCAGACTTCCGCGCCATCAGTTCAGGTCAGTTGTCGCCAGGAATCGCTGAGCCTTTTCAATATAGCGGTAAATCTCGAAATGAGATATGGGAAAAAAGTGGGGATTTGCACAGGTGGGAACCGGGTTGGGTAAGAGGCGTCGGGCGTTAGGCGTCAGGAACTTCAATCGTCGATTGTCGGCCTGCGTCGGTTAAGGATGACTTCGGTGACAGAAAAAGGCCGGGCGCGAAATTGTTGGCCGCGCCCGGCGCTTCCAGTAGGAGGTTCGGACTCGATTTGCGTTAGACCGGGCCGGATCCGGAGAAATCGACATGCACTTCCGGAGCTGGGACCCTAATGTTTGGAATGTTCGGGATATTCACGCGCACTCTTGGACACTTCACTTGCGGAATCTCTACGTTTAACGACCGGAAGTCGGCAGTCTGCATGCGGACGCGGGACATCCGGGCGCGGACTTCGTGTTCGATGCGAGTCCGCTGGGCCTCGAGACGGTCCAAACGGGCCTGCTCACGATCGGACATCGCCTGGAATTGGTCGAATTGAAGTGGTGACCGGCCGAACGAACGCTGGACCCGTGCCATCTCGAACGGGCACATCGGCGCCGCCTTATCCGCATTGTCGGATGCATCGATATCGCCGGCGGCATCAGCGGCCCGGTCGGGATTTAGCAGCCTGGCTTCGGCCAAGAACTGGTCGGCGCGGCCGGTGGCTAACGCCAACACGGCGTTGCTGTTATGTTCGACACGGCTCGCGATCTCGTGGGCCCACTGGAGGCCGCCGTTGTGGTAGCTGGAATTCAATCCGGCTGCCAGAACCGCCGCAGCCAGCCATCCCCATGCTTGTGTCTTCATTGCCTTAACCCCTTATGGCTGATAGACGAACCCCATAACAATCGGTTAGCAAAAGATACGAAAGGGGCGAGGAAGAAGTTCAATCCTTGGAGGGTCGAGGATGAAGATCCTCCTATTGACATTCTATAGGTGGGATCGTACATTCCTATAGAAGTTCGATAGGAGAGGAACTCTGGACGCGCAATCAACCACCCTGCTGCAAGGAACCCTGGATCTACTTATCCTTAAGTCGCTCGTCGCCGGCGAGAAGCATGGGCTAGGAATCTCACGCCGCATCCAGCAGATCACCGGCGGCACCTTCGATGTAAAGCCCGGCTCGCTATTCCCTGCCCTCCACCGAATGGAAGAGGAGGGCTGGGTTTCAGCGTTCTGGGGAGACTCGGAGAACAACCGGCGCGCGAAATACTATCGCCTGACGAAGGCCGGACAAAAGCAATTGGAAGTCGAAACCAAGCGCTGGGACCGCATCTCATGGGCGATCGCGCAAGCCTTGGAAACGCCATAAATCGGAGGTCGCGATGTCGTTCCTTTTGAAAGCGCGTAGTTTCATCCGGAATTTGGTCCTCGCTCGCCGTGTGGAAAGCGATCTTGGTGAAGAAGTCCGCTCTCATCTGGAAATGCTGACCGAAGAGAACATCCAAGCGGGCATGTCGCCGCAAGAAGCGCGCCGCGCCGCGCGCATCGAAGTGGGGGGCATCGACCAGGTCAAAGGACAGGTTCATCAAGTGCAGGCCGGCAACTG
>Ga0335081_10009338_pt1 | contig 15778 bp, 11 predicted proteins | sample Lox_Sample_35_FD_206713 | JGI IMG/M metagenome (GOLD analysis project Ga0335081, IMG submission 206713) | Soil microbial communities from Loxahatchee National Wildlife Refuge, Florida, United States - Lox_Sample_3.5 | ecosystem: Environmental > Terrestrial > Soil > Wetlands | place: USA... | reverse complement strand
CCCAATGACGTTGCGATTGCCGCCGAACTGCCGCTGCCAGAACAAGTAGCTCAACACCGCGACAGGAGCGGCTCTGCCCTGCGGAGCGTCGGCTGGCGTGAACTCGCGCCCCAAAGCCGGAGGCACGCCCATGTAGGTGAACAAATTCGGCGAGTATTGGCCGACGTTGACCGAAACCGGGAACGGCCCGCCGGTCAACGTCTCCTGCTGGTCGTTTTGCAGAAAGACGTCATCAATCGAAGTGGCCTGTCGAAGTTCCTGATACTCAGCCGCGCTGACGAAAAGCAGAGGTCCCCGGCCGCTCTTGTCGCGCAATTCGACGTGTACCATGCGTTCCGAATCTTTGTAGGGATAAGGATCGAGCAGCACTCCGTACACGACGCTAAAAATTGCGGTCGTGGCGCCAATGCCCAGCGTGAGAGAGAGCAGAGCGGTTACCGTAAATCCCGGCGATCTCCGGATTTGGCGAAACGCGTAACGAAGGTCTTGAATGAACCCGCTCATTTGCCGATGCTCCCTTTTTTCGCCTGACTCGTTCTACTCGTATCTCAGCGCCACCATGGGGTCGATTTTGGCCGCGCGGCGCGCTGGGATGTAACTGGGCTCTTGCGCAGTTGGCGCAACCCGTAGCGAACGCCCTGGACCAGGCCTTTCATTCGGTACCTCCTACTCGTATCTCAGGGCTTCCATAGGATCGACTTTCGCGGCGCGGAACGCCGGAACGTAGGCAGCGGCGAGTCCCGCAAACGCGACCGCCGTGCAAGCCAGCAGCAGCACCATCGGATTGCGCGCTCCCGTGCCGTACAACATGCCCTGCAAGACGGATCCGGAGACCAGCGCGGCCGCGACGCCGATAACAATTCCCGCCCCCAGCAGGATGGCCGCATCGCGCAACACCATCGCCAGCACTGCGCCCCGCTGCGCGCCCAAAGCCATGCGAACGCCAATCTCGCGGGTACGCCGGGCCACCGAATACGTCATTACGCCGTAAAGGCCGAGGATCGTGAGGACTAGTGCCAGCAATGCAAATGTGCTCAGCAGGACAGTCGCGAATCGCGGCTGCGAGAGTTCGCTGGACATAAGTTCGTTCATGGTGCGAACCTGCGTGACCGGAATATCCTTGTCCATCGCCGAGACGATTCGTTGGGCGCTCGCTTCAAGGCTTGCCGGATCGATCGATGTGCGAACCACCGAATACATGCAGCACCACGTATTCAACTGGCTCGCTGGCAGATACATCGCCGGGCGCAGCTCACGCTGCATCGCACCAAGCCTGATGTCGCCGACCACGCCGACGATTTCCCGCCACGGTGGTCCGCCCGGAGCACCGTTCCCCGCACCGGGCTTGAGCTTCTTGCCCAACACGTGCTCTCCGGGAAAGAACCTGCGCGCAAATGCCTGATTCACCATCATCACTTGCGGAGACTTCATGTCATCGCGCTCTGAAAAGTCGCGTCCCTCGAGCAGAGGAATCTGCATCGTCCGGAAATATTCGGGTGAAATTGGAGTAACGTCGGCGCTGGGTTGCTGGGCTTCTGAGGTTGGATGTTCTGGATCTTCGAAGGTAATCACAGCACCGTCGTTCGTCATAGGAAGGATCATGACGCCGGCGGCGGACTCCACTCCCGGCTGCGCGCGGAGTTTTTCGAAATAGTCCCGATAAAACTGGGCCCGGGTGTCCTTATAGTGTGCGTCGGGCGTTTCGAAGAACAGTGTCGTAAGGCGATCGGGATTGAATCCCTCGTTGGTATGGGCCAGGTGCAGAAAGCTGGTGACGAGCAAGCCCGCACCCGCGGTGATCACCAGTCCCACCGCAACTTGCCCCACAATTAGCGACGCCCGCAGCCAATCGCGGCCCACGATTTCACTTCTTCCGCCCTCTTTCAGGGTTGAGATGAGGTCGGTTTTGGAGGCGGCGAGGGCTGGGACGATCCCGAAGATTACTCCGGCAACGAGAGATAAGCACACTGCGAAGGTGAGGACGCGGAGGTCAACCCCCGCATCAGCCGCGCGCGGAACGCTGTCTTCGATGAGCAACAGCAACGCAGGAGTGCAGACGTAGGCCAGACCGCAGCCCGCGATTCCACCAATCGTGCTCAAGACGAGGCTCTCCGCCAACAGCTGGCGAACAATCCTCTTCCGCGCTGCGCCCATGGCGGAGCGAACCGCGATCTCCCGGCGCCGCTCCCGCATGCGCGCCAGGAGCAGGTTTGCGATGTTTCCGCACGCGATCAGCAACACCAGAGCCACCGCTCCCAACACAACCAAAAGCGCAGTGCGCGTATCGCCGATCAGCGCCGAGATTTCCCCTTGCACACGGGCTGAGTCGTGACGCGTGTTGGTGTCGGGATACTGTTTCGCAAGATTTGCCGCAATCGACCGCAGTTCCTGGTCCGCTTGTGCAACCGTGAACCCTGGCTTCAGCCGGCCGAATGCGCTCAAGAAATGGGATCCACGTTCGCTCGTGTTCGGCTTGGGATCAGACGGATCATCGTCCACGGCGAGCGTGGTCCAAACACTGTTTCGAGGTTTGTTGACCGGAAATCGGAAGTTCAGCGGCATGACTCCGACCACGGTATACAAATCTCCACTCAGGCGAACACCGCGGCCAACGACTGCCGGATCGGAGCCGAATTGAGTTGTCCACAGCGAGTGGCTGATCAACACCACCCGCGTGCCGGCCTTCTCTTCGTCCGGCGTAAAGCCTCGCCCGAGTTCCGGGCGGATGCCGAGCGCGGGCAGCAGGTCCCACGCGACGATCTCGGCATCTACTTGAACAGGACGTTCGAGGCCGGTCAACGTAAACAAAGAGTCGTGATACGACACCAAGTGCTCGAGCGTCCGATTCTGTGCGCGCCAATCGAAGAAGTCCGGATAGCTGATGGCGCTGGGTTGCGGATTGTGCGTGTTGATCGACTGCGCTTCGATCAGGCGTTCCGGCTGGTGGTAAGGCAGCGGGCGCAACATCACGGCGTCGATCACGCTGAACACGGCAGTGTTTGCACCGATTCCGAGCGCAAGCGTGACTACAGCCACGGCCATGAAGCCAGGACTCTTGCGGAGCTGGCGGACAGCGTAGCGGAGATCCTGCAGCAATCCGGACATGGGAATTTCGTCCTCCTACTCGTAGCGCAACGCAATCATGGGATCGACTCCCGCCGCTCTTCGTGCAGGGATGTAGCTGGCGAGCAGAGCCGCGATCGCAAGAACACCCGAGACAGCTCCAAGCGTGGTCACATCCCAGGATCGAACGCCAAAGAGCAACCCGTGAATCAGTCTCGCGACGGCGATCGCGCATAGGAGTCCTACTCCAATTCCAACGCCCGCTAGCCAGCCCGCCTCTTTCATGATCAGTTGGTACACCGCGCGGCGTTGCGCGCCCAGCGCCATGCGAACTCCAATTTCCCGGGTCCTCTGGTTGACGGAGTAGGCGATGACGCCGTAAAGGCCAACCACCCCTAACAGTAGAGCCAGGAAGGCGAAGCCCCCGACCAGCCAGGCAGCCGAACGGTGCGCATACGCTGTCGGAGAATCGTTCATTCGGTCGGTCATCGTCGCAATGTCGATCGTGCCGATGCCGGGGTCAACTTCATGAACGGCGGCGACCAGAGTTGGGAGCAGCGACTTTTCCGCCTGCGATGTCCGAACGACGAGAGAGAAATAAGTGTCTGAATTCTGATTGAACGGATAGTAGACGGCCGGCCAGATCTCCGAGTCCAGCGAGCCGTCCTTCACGTCGTCCACAACGCCAATGATCTCGGCGATCGATTTCGGCGCCAGGTCGGTGTTGCCAATCTTCTTTCCGATCGGATCTTCTCCCGGAAAATACTTCTTCGCCAACGCCTGGTTGATGATGACGACCAGCGGCTTGCTGCCATCTTCAGAGTCGGTAAAGTATCGGCCGCGCGCGAGCTTTGCGCGAAGAGTACTCAAGAGGGCGGAGCTCACATCCCGCTGGTTCACTTCGTTGTGCTCTCCGCTGTACGGCTGACCGACAATCCTGATCCAGGTAGTGTTGCCGTTGAAGCTCACGGGCAGCACGCTGGTAATGCCGGCCGATTCGACTCCTGGCAAACTTGAAATCCGGTTTACGATTTGTCGCGCAACCGCTACGACCTGCTCATCCTTGGCGTAGCTGGTCTCGGGCAGCGCCACTCCAACCGTGGCCAAATGGTCCGCTTGAAATCCCACGTCCACGTGTAGCAAGCGGTACAGGCTTTTCCCCAACAATCCGGCCGATACGAGAAGAACAACCGCAATCGCCAACTCAACGACGACCAGGTTCGATCCAAAGCGGCGCCACACGGTTCCGGCGTAGCCGCGCCCGCCTTCGGTAAGGCCTTCGCGAAGTCTCGTCAGAGGCAGACGCAGAACGGGTGGGAGAGAGAACAGAGCTGCCGCAAAAATGGAAACCGCAGCCGCAAAGACAAGCACATGAGAATTCAGGCCGAGTCCCGTTAAGTACGGCATATTCGTAAGCAAGTCCTTGGAGATGAGCCGAATAAGGACTTGCATGACTGCGCCGGCCGCCACCAACCCCAAGGCCGTGCCAGCCGATATGAGCACAACTCCTTCGGTGACAAACTGGCGAATCAGGCGGCCATGCGACGCGCCAAGCGCTCCCCGCACAGCAATCTCACGCTTGCGGCTCTCGGAGCGGACCAACAGCAAGCTCGACACATTCACGCAGGCGATGACCAGGAGCATTCCCGCTCCGCCCAGAAGCGCGAGGAGCAAAGGACGAACATCCGCAACAAAGACCGCCGACAGGGGAAGCACGCTGGCGCCCTGCCCGCGATTGTCGTTGGGATATTGCATCTCCAGCTGCCGAGCAATGGTCGTCATGTCGGCTCGTGCCGTCTCGACTGAAACACCGTCTCTTAGCCGTCCTATTCCGTTGAAGTTGTGGCAGCTTCGCCGTAGGGAGCAGGGATCAGAGGCATGGAGTGTCGTCCAGAACTCCGCATTTCCTCGGGGAGCAAACTGGAAGTTCTCTGGCAGCACTCCGACGATTGTGTACGGAATGCCGTTAAGGGTCACGGTTTCGCCGATCACGCTCTTCCGTCCGCTGAACCGATTCCGCCAGGCAGTGAAGCTCAAGATCACCGTCCTGGGCGCCGCGGGCAGATCTTCTCCGGCATAGAAATCACGGCCCAGTTCCGGCACAATGCCTAGCGTGCGGAAGAATCCATCGCTCACGCGCATACCGGGGACTGACTCCGTGCCCGCTGATGTGCGTAGCAGGTAACCATCTCCGTTGTAGGCATCCATCGAGCTGAAAACCTGGTTAAGCCTCTTCCAGTCGAGATAGTCCGGATAGGAAAGATAAGCGCGGGGAAATAAGGCGGCGCTCTCCGTCACGTCCACCAGCCGATTCGGGTTCGGGTAGGGTAGCGGCTTGATTAGAGCGGCATCCACAAAACCAAAGATGGACACGCTGGCGCACATGCCCAGCGCGAGCACTAGAATGGCCGTACAAGCGAAGCCAGGACTCTTGCGAAGTTGACGCAGGGCGTAACGAAGGTCTTGGAGCAGTCCGTTCATCGCGAATCTCCTATTCACTGCAGCGCCGGAGGACGGCCGTTCGCTGTGGCCGAAAGTGAGCGCAGTCCTCCGCCCACTCCGCATCACGCGACGAAATCCCTGCCGCAATTGCCGCTTATGCGTGTGCGTCTGCCATCAGCTTTTGCAGTTCTTCTTCCGCCACAACCTTGCCGTCGAACAGGTGCACCTCGCGTTGGGCGTGTTTCGCGAAGCGTGGGTCGTGCGTCACCATGCAGATGGTCGCGCCCTCACGATGCAGGTTCTGGAGGAGTTCCATCACTGCCTCACCATTACGTGAATCCAGGTTTCCTGTCGGCTCGTCGGCAAGCAGGATGGAAGGCTTTCCCCCGAGGGCGCGCGCCACGGCGACACGTTGCTGCTGACCACCAGAAAGTTGAGAAGGGTAGTGTCGGACACGGTGTGCCATGCCGACGCGTTCCAGGGCCTCCATCACGCGCTTCTTTCGCTCCGGCGCAGTCATCCTCTGGCGGTAGGTGAGAGGCAGTTCGACATTTTCGTAAACCGTCAGATCACCAATCAAATTGAAACTCTGGAAGATGAACCCGATCTCCTGGTTGCGGATGCGGGAACGCTCGGCAAAGTCGAGATTCTCGACCGACTTTCCGTTCAGCGAGTAGCTGCCCGCGGTAGGGGTATCGAGCAGCCCGATAATGGACAAGAGCGTCGACTTGCCGCAGCCCGAGGGGCCCGACATCGCTACGTATTCCCCTTTGGCAATGGAAAGGTGCACGCCCGAGAGTGCGTGAGTTTCAATTTCGTCGGTATAGAAGACCTTCGTCAGCTCCTGGATCTGGATCAATGGCTGCCCTGCTTCGCTCATAGCGTCTGCCTCGATTTTTTGATTTCGTGGTTCTAGATATCGTCACTTACTCCAGCCGGATACGGTCCGTCTTGTCCCATCGCGACATGTCGGAGAGGATGACCGTGTCACCCTCGTCCAGCCCCTCAAACACCTGGATCGAATTCACGGACTCGCGTCCAACCTTCACGGGCACCCTCGTCGCTTCTTTGCCGTCAGTATCCAGTTTGAACAAACTAATCGTGCTGTTTTCCTGTCCAAATGCCGGACGACCGACATAGAGGATATTGTCGAGCCGTTCCAGGTCGATCGTCCCGTCGACGCTCAGGTCAGGTCGCGCGCCGCTGGGCAAGTCGCCTATCAGTTTGACGTCAACGGTGACCGTTCCGTTTTGCACAGCCGGGTCGACCCGCGTCACCGTTCCGCTGATGATCCCGTTGTGCGTATCGATCGCCGCCGGTTCGCCGTCCCGAACATCGCGGGCCTGCGTTTCTGCGATCTTCAGGGTCGCCATCAGGTGATTCGGCTCGACCACCTTCGCGAGCATCGCTCCGGGCTGAACATGCTGTCCGACTTGAAGAGGCAGATCCACCAGCACGCCGTCAATTCCCGCCCGGACTTTGAGAGCGTCAAGTTGTTTGTGCTTGAGCTCGGCAAGAGTTCGCGCCTGATCGACCTTCGCCTGCTCCTGGGCCAGTTGAGTTTCGATAGCTTTCTTGTTGATCGCCAATCTCTGCTCTTCCAGGTCGTTGCGGGTGGTGAGTTCGTCGGCCTTGCCTTTGGACGATTTGTAAGCCAAACCGGAGATCACACCGAGGTCATAGAGAGCCTTGTCCGTGTCTGCTTGCCGCTTAGCCTGGCTGTAGTCCGCATTTACAGTCGCGGCGCCTGCTTTCTGGGTCATTAAATCGCTGTCGAGTTTCACCCGGAGGCTCTGATACTCGGCTTCTGCAGCCTTCAGCTGAAGCTGTGCATCCACAGCCGCCTGTTCCACCTGGGGATTGCTCATCTCGACGAGAATGGCGTCCGCCTTGACTTCCGAACCCGGGAGCATCCGGATCCGCACCACGGTGGCCTCGGTTTCAGCGGGAATCTGTCGAACGGCTTCCTGGGTAGGAACGAGAGAACCCGGTCCTCGAACCTGGCGCAGCATCGAACCATGCTTCACCGTATCGGTCCACACGGTTCCGCGTTCGACCGATGGCGCCGCAGGCCTCATTCGCCAGACAACAACCGTTAGTGCTGCCAAGACCACGGTGGCGACAGCTACCTGGATAATCAGGCGGCGGATTCTCTGACGCTTAAATTCTGGGCGAGCAATGTCCATCGGGCTACTCTATGGCAACCGGTCCGCCACACCGAGAAGAATCTAAACGACTGAAATGAAGTAAGTTAGGCCTTCACGACCCGTGAACTAAGCAAGTCGAGTGTCCACTGCCGGAACGTGCTGTCCACTACCGGACAGCACCTCACATGCCGATTTCGTGTTGTCCGAGGGCCGCAGCGAAGAGATAACTGGATCATTTCGCGGGCGTAATGATCAGGTTTCGAAAAGCGACATGCCCGGCCTCGCTTCCCTGCAGATAGATCGGTCCGGGTTGGGCTTCCTGACTATCCAAAGCCCCGCCTGTGATGCCCGGAATCTCCTGATTGTCGATGATGGTCTGGCCATTTTGCACAACCGTGACCATTCGTCCCACAAGAGTGATGTCGTAGGTCTGCCATTCCCCCGGCTTGCGCGGCTGTTCCGGCGAGGGTGCCAGGAAGCCATAGACACCTCCGGTGCGCATCGTCGGCCCTTCGGGTTCGGGATCGTCTTCGATCTGAAGTTCGTAGCGGCCGCGCAAGTAGACACCACTATTCGATCCCGGTGCGCAGTTGAATTCGACGTGTAACTTGAAATCTTCAAACTTGGCATCCGAGATTAGTTCGGGACCGCGCCCGGGACTCACCAGCGTTCCGTTTTCGACTTTCCATGTTGCCTTTGCACTCGGATCGCTCGCCTTCCACCCGGTCAGATCTTTGCCGTTAAATAACTGTTCCGGCTTTCCCCACTCCGGAGCGCTCGTCCTCTTCAGGGATGGCGCTCTCACACCTGTCCATAGCCATGGGGTTCCATCGGGTCCGGTCGTAGTTCCCGCTAGCGTCTCGCCGGAGAGTTTGCCCTGAAAGACCATGTCGTCTTTTCTTTCTTCTTCTTCCTTGGGGGAGACGAAGGTGATCCGGCCATTCGAAATCTCAACTTTAGGGAGGGGCCGTGCGTGCCCCCAACGGCTCACCATTCGAGCTTTGAGTTGACCGTTTTCCTGGGTTATCTCCAACCAAGACGGAGAGTCGCGAACGGGAGTCTTCAAAATCAGATCCCAACGTCCAAGAAAAGACTGAATCGACGCCGTTGCGTCCGCAGAGTTCATCGGTTCGGAATGCAATCGCAAGGAAAGCACCAGGATCAACGTTGTTACCGCGAATGCGCTCCACCGAAGCTTCCCATCGCCACGACTGCCGCTCGCATGCTTTGTCATGAGTCCCTCCCAAGCAAGGAATTGTAATTGTAACGCTCGTCTGCACGTGGCAGGATGGCCTGACGAGGGCGGGGACACGGCATCGCAAGTGCCCACAGTCGCGCCACACTTATTACTTAAGTTTCGTCGCTGATGTAGCAGAGCTTCCTGTTCGATCTGAAGAATGATCCCGCTGCGGGGTAAAGCATTGTCACCGATGCATTGAAAGCGCAGTACGACCGGCGGATTCTTGAAAACCTAAAGAATATCGCCAGCCTTTATGGTTACGCCCCACCAGTCGATCCGTTCTTTACGAGCGCGAGCGCGGGTGCAAAGCGAGGTTCCTGAGTTCTCGGGCTGTGCGCCGAGGTCCAAGCGAACCGTGGAAAAGCCGCTCCGTCGGTGTCCTGAGCCGCGACCAAACCACGGTTGGCAGTAACTGGGTGGATGAGCTTATTAGGCGGTCTTCTCCGCGACCCATTGCCACGCTCGGCGTCCATTGACCATCACCGCCTCCGCTTCGCCATATCCCGCGAGCCGATTCAAGACCGTGGTTACGGAAGCCAACGGCTCTCGGTGACGCGTCAACAGGAGCGGCAGGGTCTCTTCAATTCTCTCGCAGACATCGCGAGCGCTCATTGGCTGCTGGGCTTCAATCAGGACTCTTCGGCAGGCATTGGTGAAGCCGACCTGGCGCTTCCTGTCTCTTCCTTCTCCCACCAGCTCGACTAGTTCCTCGCTCAGAGCTTTGGTGCCAAAAAGATTCGCCAAACCCAAGATCGTCTGTTTCAGCGTGCCGATCCGCCTCATCAGATCCGCACGCTGCCGTAACAGTTGGAGAAGTTCATCATGCGCCTGGTTCACTACTTGCCTGACATGAGCGTCTGGCTCGCCACTCGAAGCATTGATGAAGCCGACACCCTGCTCGTTTTGCACGCCCGGTCTCCCCGCTACAGTTCCAAACAAGGCTTCCCCCTTTTTCAGTGACGATGATTGAGTTAGGTTCCTCGAAGCACCGGGCGCGTCTTTTTACTTCTCCAGGTAACGATTGCGCCCAGATTCCGTCTGTCTAGATATGTATTTCCCGAACTTGACAATCTGTGTCATCTGCGCGATGAACTGGTTGTCACCGAGGGTTCCGGCATCCAGTTCGCGGAGGGACAAGCCTTGCTTGGGCGGGAGCCTAGTTTCTCGAACCTGTCGATTTGTGTCAGCCCCTGAAAAAAAACTTTTGAGCTGATCTACTTGTTTGGCGCCGATAAGGAATGCCAGAATAGGCACCTCCAATGCCCGACCAACACTCACATTCGTTCACAGATGAAGAGCTGCTTGGCTGTATTGGGACAGGTTGTGGCGACTGTTTCGCCGTATTGTTTCAACGTTATTGCCGTGCGGTATTTTCCGTGTCATTCAAGATCCTCCGAGACCGGCCAGAAGCGGAAGATCTACTGCAAGAGGTGTTTCTCGCCATCTATCTGCAGAGGGAGAAATACGATGCATCCCGTGGGTCAGTAAAGACTTGGATCCTGCAATTCGCCTATTTCAAATCGCTGCTGCGCCGTCGCTATCTGCGTATCCGGAACTTTTACACCCAGGAAGAGTTGGCGGAGTCGCACGAGTTCCGTAGGAGGCCGCCTTCAGAATTATTGGGACTGAGTTTGGCGGAATGGACGCGTTTTGTGGAATCCGGGATCGCCGCGCTGAACCCAAAACAGCGCCAAGTCATGGAACTGGTGCACTTCGAAGGCTACACCCTGCAAGAAACTTCTGAAATTGTGAGAGAAACTCTGACCAATACGAGAAATTACTACTATAGGGGCTTAAAGGCACTGAGGACTTTCCTGCGCGTTCGCTCAGAGGCGAAAACTGCAGGCGAGCGTTTAGGCCTGGCCGAGGATGGTGCGTTGCGCTTTGAACCCTGATCTCATCAACGACGAACGCTTTGAGCAGCTTTGCGCCTTAGCCGCAATCGGAGAGGTGTCTGCGGCCGAGTTCGCTGAACTGAATGAGCACCTGACCAGCTGCAGCAACTGTCAGACGCTCTATGCTGATTTTCGGCGCATCACTTCCAATGAACTTGGTGCTGCCGCGACCGGGAGATGGAGCGGTGGCGACTCTGCCGCGGACCTCGATGAACAGGTTTTGCTGGGACGGGTCCTGGAGCGGGCGCAATCTGAGACAAGAGCCAGCGAGCAACTGCCGGACTCTAGAGTGAGTCGTCAGCCAAGACCCAGGTGGCCTCTGGTTGGGATCTGGAACTTGCTGCGCAACCCGATTCTCGCTACCGCGGCACTGATCATCGTGACTTGCACTGCGGTCGGTATTGGCGCCTATCGAATCCGGGACCAACAACTCGCGCCGACGGTCGCTCAACTCAGCTCGGAGTTGAGCCAGCGGGAGAACGAAGTCAAGAACGCTGGAGCGCAAGCGGAATCCGCTTCCGTTCTGCTGCAGCGGAACAGATCGGAACAGGAGACGCTGCAGCATGAGCTTGCAGAAGCGGGGAGGAAGTATGCCGAATTGCAGAACCGAGATCTGGCCCTCGAGCACGAACTCGCCGTCGTCAGAGAACAGTTGGCTCAGAAGGGAAACGAGTTGCAAGCGGCAGATTCTGTCGCGCAACAATCGCGCGATTCATTGAAGGCTCTCCAGGCTCAGTTGAGCGAAGCCGTCGCGCGAACGACCGCCGAAGAGAACCTGGTCGAACAGCTTCAACACCGACTGCAACGCCGGTCTGAGGAAGCGGCCGTGGCGTCTACCGTACCCGCCATTCAGGATGGCGACGCGAAGGAGATCTTCGGCGCGCGTGATTTGCACATCGTGGATGTCTACGATGTGGACGCCACCGGTAAGACGAAGCGCGGCTTCGGACGCGTTTATTTCGTGGAAAAGAAGCTCCTGCTTTTTTATGCGTTCGACTTGCAGGACAAACAGCGCCAGCGCGTAGCCTCCGCTTTCCAGGCATGGGGATACCAGCAAGGAAATGAGGGCAAGCCGCAGAACCTAGGGTTGTTCCTAATGGACGATCCGACTGCCAGTCGCTGGGTGTTAAAGGTGAACAACACAAGTGTGCTGGAGCGAATCGACGCAGTGTTTGTAACACTGGAACCGCCAAACGGCAGTCCTTCTCCAAGGGGACGAAAGTTGCTCTACGCGAATCTGGGTGGTCCGCCGAATCATCCCTGAGCCGTTTCGTTGCTTCTTCCTGACTTCGACCATGAATGTTCCGGCTGCTTGCGCGATCCCAAACCCTAGTCGCCCGCTTCGTGCGCGTAGGCTTGGTCGACGATTGAACATTTTTTGGGCGATCTTTCTCAGCCTGCCTTTGCTCCACTCGATGAGCCGTGCCGATTCCAACGCGACTGTCACCGGCCTGGTCACCGATCCTGCAGGACAAGCAATCGCGGAGGTTAGTGTAGTTTTCACCAACGTCAACAACGGCGCGGAGCGAGCGACGCAGACGAATCGTGAAGGCATCTACCGTATCACGGGATTGCTCCCGGGCATCTACCGCGCCAACCTCACGAAAGACGGTTTCAGCAGCATCGTCAAGGGCGGCATCGAAGTGCATGTTCAAGACGAACTCTCCATCAACTTCGCGCTACGGTCCGGCTCAGTACTTGAGAGCATTACAGTTGAAGAGGGTGCACCGCTGGTGAACACTGAATCGGCGGCAGTCAGCACGGTCGTCGACCGCCAGTTCGCAGACAAGCTGCCCTTGAATGGACGAGGCTTTCAGTCGCTGATCGACCTCACTCCTGGCGTGGTCCTGATTCCGAGTTCTGCGACCGACGGGGGCCAGTTCAGCATCAATGGACAACGTGGCGACGCCAACTATTGGACGGTCGACGGAGTGAGCGCCAACACCGGAATCAGCGCCACGAACTATCCGGGGAACGGAACGGGTGGCGGCCTCCCCGTCTTCACAGCGCAGGGCAGCACCAACAGTATGGTGTCTCTCGACGCGATGCGCGAGTTCCGTATCGAAGCTTCCTCGGCGCCTCCCGACTTCGGCCGCATGCCGGGCGCGCAGATCTCCATTGTGACCCGTTCCGGTACAAATCGCTTTCACGGGTCAGTGTTCGATTACGTTCGCAATGACGTCCTCGACGCCAATGATTGGTTCGCCAACAATACCGGCTTGCCGAAACCTGAGGAACGGCAGAATGATTTCGGCGGAACCCTGAGCGGTCCGATTGTGGGAGGACGGACATTCTTTTTCCTTTCGTACGAAGGACTTCGTCTCCGCTTGCCACTGGCCTCCGTCTCCGCTGTGCCCGACGACGCGAGTGTGCCGGGCGGACTCAGTTCGAGGGAAACTGCTGTCCCTCAGATGCGACCGTACCTGAACGCTTCGCCCATACCGAACGGAGCGGAGATATTGGAACCCTGTGTTGCCACCGATCCTTCCTGCCCAGCCAGCGGTCAGAAAGCAAGTGGTGCAGCGCTTTTCAACGCATCGTATTCCGATCGTTCGTCACTTGATGCCTACAGCCTCCGGATTGACCACGCTGTCTCAACTACCCTGAGTTTGTTTGGCCGGTTCAGCGATTCTCCGTCAGGCCTGGTGGAACGTTCGCCCAGCGCTCTCAGTACGGTCTTCCCCTCACGGTTCGCAACCAGGTCCATCACTCTTGGGGCAACTTGGTCCCGGTCTCTTGCGCTGTCGAATGACTTTAGGTTCAACTACAGCCAGACCGCCGCTTCGAGCTATTTCTATATGGATCGATTCGGTGGTGCTGTTCCCTTTCCCGCTCCCGTATCCCCAGATCCACTAAGCCAGAATGGAAGCCTGCTAGTGCTCGAGACCCTCACGCCGTCAATGTTCCTGGCGGAGGGGAGAGACCAACAGAATCTGCAACGGCAATTCAATCTGGTCGATAGTGTCTCGGTCCAGCTAGGACGGCACAGTCTAAAACTCGGCCTGGACGTCCGCCGGCTAACCCCACGGCTGGAACCGGACCCCTACCTGCAGTCGATGTTCTTTGCCGATGCACCTTCCCTGACCGCCGGCAACGCATTCTTTGGCCGCATTGAGTCCCACTTGCAAGGGACAATGCTGTTTAAGAATTTCGGGTTCTTCGCCTACGATAAGTGGCACATCAATCCTCAGTTTACTTTGAACTATGGCGTGCGATGGGACATCGATGCCGCCCCCAGGGCACTCAGCGGTCCTGCGCCAGTCGCACTCACTGGATTCAACCTTACCGACCTGTCGCAATTGATGCTGGCTCCTCCGGGCACTCCACCCTTCCAAACCACCTTTGGGAATTTCGCACCGCGAGTCGGAATCGCCCACCAAATAGGACGAAGTCAACAGTTTCGAACGGTGATCCATGCCGGAGCAGGAATTTTTTACGACATGGCGACGCAGGAGGTCGGCAGCACCATTGGAATTGCCGATTATCCGTACGGATCGACGAAGTTTCTGTTCGGCAGTTCCTTTCCCCTCAATCTCAGTTCAGCCGCCCCGCCCGGGGTTACCGCCGCAGAACTGTCGAACGGTCGATTGTCGGCATTTGATCCGCATCTGAAACTCCCATACACGATCGAATGGAACCTGGCTGCAGAGCAGGCTCTTGGGCAGGCGCAAACAGTCTCTATGACCTACCTCGGCGCTGGAGGGCGACGATTGATCCAAACAGCGCTGCTCTTCTTCCCTAGCTCCGACTTCAGGGAGGCGAGCCTGGTCACAAATGCTGCCAGTTCCGCCTACAACGCACTGCAACTCCAATACAACCGCCGTCTGAACAATGGACTACAGGCAATCGCTTCCTACACATGGTCGCACTCCATCGACGACGCATCGGCTGGTTCAGCTTTCGGGAACGCCGCTAATGCACTCGTGCCTGGCTCGATGTCAAAAGCCAACCGCGGGGGATCCGACTTTGATGTCAGGCACGCTCTCTCGGCCGGATTGACTTACACTCCACCGTTTGGCGAGCGGTCATCCTTTGCAAAATGGGTTTTGCGTGGATGGTCGCTCCAGAGCATCCTTCAGGTTCGTTCCGCGCCTCCTGTGAATGTCTACATCCCAGACCTGTCAGATCTAACCGACCACACGGAAATCCGACCCGACGTTACGCCGGGAATAGCTCGCTATTTGTATGGAAACATCTATCCCGGAGGCAAAGCGCTGAATGGTTTGCCGGGAGCAGTGTCTGGCGGATGTGCCGACGGATATGTGAGCATTGGACCATTCTGCCCTCCGCCCACGGACGCGTTCGGTCGTCCCCTGCGGCAAGGCAATCTCGGACGGAACTCACTGCGCGCGTTTGGAGCAGGGCAGTGGGACCTGGGCGTACACCGGGATTTCTCGATTCGCGAATCGACCTCCCTCCAGTTCCGGGCAGAGATGTTCAACGTCTTGAATCATCCCAACTTTGCCGCTCCCAACGCCTTGCTGACCTTCTCCCAGACACCGACGGACTTCCCTGAATTTGGCGTAGCAACCGAGATGCTCGGGCGTGGACTATCGGGAGGGAATTTACAGGGGGGAGGACTCGATCCCTTGTATCAGTTTGGTGGACCGCGATCGATACAACTTGCGCTAAGACTTGTTTTCTAGTGCAGTGCGGCGATTGACTGCGGCGCGGTGCCCTGGGGCCTGATGTTCTGAAGCTGAATAACAGAGTGGGTAGTCGGCGCGGCTGTGCAGTCCGGCTGGGGTTGGTGTTACACTCATCAAACTGTGCCGCAATTCGTAATCGAACGCGAGATCCCAGGTGCCGGAGCATTGTCAGAGGCCCAGATCCAGGAGATTTCACTGCGGTCCTTGCGGACGTTGAAGGAAATGGGTCCGCAGATTCAGTGGCTTCACAGTTATGTCACTGAGGACAAGGTCTATTGCGTGTACCTGGCACCGGACGAGGACAGCATTCGCGAACACGCCCGTCGGACCGGCATTCCCGCC
>Ga0335081_10009337_pt1 | contig 15778 bp, 12 predicted proteins | sample Lox_Sample_35_FD_206713 | JGI IMG/M metagenome (GOLD analysis project Ga0335081, IMG submission 206713) | Soil microbial communities from Loxahatchee National Wildlife Refuge, Florida, United States - Lox_Sample_3.5 | ecosystem: Environmental > Terrestrial > Soil > Wetlands | place: USA... | reverse complement strand
GTCACGCCGAACTCCACGTGCCCGAACGTCAGCGCGCCCAGGGCGGCCGCCGCGGTGAGCGGGACCGCCTGCGTCAGGTCGGTGCCGACCAGCTGGCCGGCGGACAGCAGCGGGTAGGTGAACAGCAGCAGGATGATCATCAGCGAGCCCGAACCGACCGAGGTGATGCCGACGATCAGCCCGCCGATCATGCCGATCAGCACCGTCGGCACCGGCCGGAGGGTGACCTGCTTGACCGCGCCGGTGCGCACCCGGCCCGACCGCCGGTCCAGCACGTAGCGCAGCACCATGGCGCCCGCGCCGACCAGCAGCGCCGCGCCCAGCGCGATCTCGACGTGCTGCTGGCCAGCCTGGCTCCCGCCCATCTCGCGCAGCAGGAACGCGCCGAGGAACGCCATCGGTACCGAGCCGATCGTCATCAGCCCGACCATCCGCAGGTTCACCGTGCCCTTGTGCAGGTGGACGGCCGCGCCGACCGGCCGCATGACCACGGCGGCGACCAGGTCGCTGGAGATGGCCGCGGCCGGCTTGACCGAGAACAGCAGGATGAGCATCGGTGTCATCAGGGCACCGCCGCCGGCGCCGGTCAGCCCGACCAGCAACCCCACCACCGCGCTGCCCAGGACGACGTACAGGTTCAGGCCCATCCCCGATGCTCCCTTCGCCAGCTCTGCCCACCACGACTACCGAACACCACATTCCCTACAACCTTAATTTACAACTGGGCAATATAGGGAACAGGTGTAACCGATCAGATCCTTCGACCCGAACGGGCCGGGCTACCCGTTCTCCGGCCGGCTAATCCGGGTAGACAGGGTGACGTGGACAAACTCCAGGCGTACCGGGACAAGCGAGACGCCGCCCGCACGCCTGAGCCCGTGCCCGCCGAGCGCGCACCGGAGGAGCAGAACCCCGATGGCGGTGCGTTCGTGATCCAGGAGCACCACGCCCGGCGGCTGCACTGGGACGTCCGGCTGGAGCGGGACGGGGTGCTGGTGTCCTGGGCCGTTCCGAAGGGCGTGCCGGACGACCCGGCCGTCAACCACCTGGCCGTGCACACCGAGGACCACCCGCTGGAGTACGGCAGCTTCGAGGGGGAGATCCCGCGCGGGGAGTACGGGGCGGGCCAGGTCACCATCTGGGACTCCGGCCGCTACGAGACGCTGAAGTGGGCGAAGGACGAGGTCAAGGTCAGGCTGCACGGGCAACGGGTGACCGGGGGGTTCACGCTGTTCCAGACCGGGGGGAAGCAGTGGATGATGCACCGGGAGCGCCAGCCGCTCCCGCCGGGGCTGCGGCCGATGCTGGCCGCGCTCTGGCGCGCGCCGCCGCCGGACGACGGGACATGGGCGCTGGAGATGAAGTGGGACGGGGTGCGGGCGCTGGCCTTCGTCGAGCGCGGCCAGGTCCGGCTCATGTCGAGGACCGAACGGGACATCACCGTCGCCTATCCGGAGCTCACCGGCCTGGGCCACGCCACCACCCACAAGCAGCTGCTGCTCGACGGGGAGATCGTGGTGTTCGGCGAGGGCGGCTGGCCCGAGTTCGAGGCGCTGCAGTCCCGCATGCACGTCAGCGACGCCTCTCAGGCCCGGCTGCTGGCCGGCCAGAACCCGGTCACCTACCTGGTCTTCGACCTGCTCCAGCTGGACGGCAGGCCGCTGCTCGACCTGGAGTACCGGGACCGGCGTGCGTTGCTCGACGAGCTGGGCCTGGCCGGTCCGAACTGGCAGACCCCGCCCTCCTTCCCCGGCGAGGACTTCACCGCTGTGCAGGCCGTCTCGCGCCAGCACGGCATGGAGGGCGTGGTGGCCAAGCGGCTGACGTCCAGGTACCTGCCCGGGGCCAGGACCGACAACTGGCGCAAGATCAAGAACCAGCAGGACCAGGAGGCCGTCGTGGCCGGCTACAAGCCGGGCAAGGGCAACCGGACCGGCCAGGTCGGGTCGCTGCTGATCGGGGTGAACGACGACTCCGGGCTGATCTACGCCGGGCACGTCGGCACCGGGTTCAGCGCCGAGACGCTGCGCATGCTGGGGGAGCGGCTGGAACCGCTGCGCCGCCCGGACTCGCCGTTCGACGGGCCGGTGCCGCCCGAGCATGCCCGCGGCGCGGTCTGGGTAGAGCCCCGGCTGGTGATCGAGGTGGCCTTCGACCGGTGGACCCGGGCGGGCCGGATGCGCGCCCCGGTGTACAAGCGCCTGCGCGACGACAAGAACCCCAGGGACGTGGTCCGTGAGTGAGCACAGTGAGTCCTGAAGTCAAGGTCCCGGTCCAGGTGGACGGGCGGACGCTGACGCTGACCAACCTGGGCAAGGTGCTCTACCCGGACAGCGGCTTCACTAAGGCCGAAGTCCTCGACTACTACCAGCGGGTCGCGCCGGCCCTGCTGCCGCACATCGCCGGCCGCCCGCTGACGCTCAAGCGCTACCCCGAGGGAGTGGACGGCGAGGCCTTCTTCCAGAAGCACGTGACCGCGCACCGCCCGGACTGGATCCGCACCGCCACGGTCGAATCGGACAGCTCACGGGCGCGCGGCAGCACCGTCACCTACCTCGTCGTCGACGACCTGCCCGCGCTGATCTGGGCGGCCAACCTGGCCGGTCTCGAGCTGCACGTCCCGATGTGGCGGATGCCCCGCGTCCGCGAGCCGGACCTGCTGGTCTTCGACCTCGACCCGGGCGCCCCGGCGAACATCACGGACTGCTGCCGGGTGGCCGAGGCGCTGCGGCCGCTGCTCGAGGCGGACGGATTCGCGCCGCTGGCCAAGACCTCGGGCGGCAAGGGCCTGCAGCTATACGCGGCGATCTCCGGGGTGACCTCCGAGCAGGCCAGCGACCAGGCCAGGGCCTACGCCGAACGCCTCGAACGCGAGCAGCCCCGGCTCGCCGTGTCCCGGATGACCAGGTCGCTGCGCACCGGCAAGGTGCTCATCGACTGGAGCCAGAATAACGGCTCCAAGACCACCGTCGCCCCCTACTCGCTGCGCGCCCGCCAGTTCCCCACCGTCTCCACCCCCGTCACCTGGGACGAGGTAGCAGCCTGCCGCCAGCCTCAGGACCTCTTCTTCACCGCCGGGGACACCCTGGCCCGGGTAACCGAACACGGCGACCTGTTCGCCCCGCTCCTGGCCCGCTAGCCCGCTCAGTCGCCGGACAGGACGGGGCGCAGGGCGTCTAGCACGGCGGGGTCTTCGATGGTGGAGGGGACTGGCTCGTCCGCCCCGTCGGCGATCCCGCGCATGGTCTTGCGCAGGATCTTGCCGGACCGGGTCTTGGGCAGGCCGGCCACCACGTCGACCTGGCGCAGCGCGGCCACCGCGCCGATCCGCTCGCGGATCAGCTGGACGAGTTCGGCGGACACCACCGCGGGGTGGGTGCCGACGCCGGCCTTGAGCACCACGAACCCGCGCGGCACCTGGCCCTTGGTGTCGTCGTGCACCCCGATCACCGCGCACTCCGCCACCGCGGGGTGGCTGGCCAGCACCTCCTCCATCTGCCCGGTGGACAGCCGGTGCCCGGCCACGTTGATCACGTCGTCGATCCGGCCCATCACGTATACGTAGCCGTCGTCGTCGCGGTACCCGCCGTCGCCGGTGGTGTAGCAGCCGGGATGGGCCGACAGGTACGACGCGACGAACCGCTCGTCGTCGCGCCACAGCGTGGGCAGGCAGCCCGGCGGCAGCGGCAGCCGGACCACGATGTCGCCGGTCTCGCCGGGCTTGGCCTCGGTGCCGTCCGGGCCGAGGATGCGCACGTCGTAGCCGGGTACCGGCATGGTCGGCGACCCGGCCCTGGTCGGCATCGGCTCCAGGCCCATCAGGTCGGCCACGATCGGCCAGCCGGTCTCGGTCTGCCACCAGTGGTCGATGACCGGGACGCCGAGCAGCTCGCCCGCCCACCGGTACGTCTCCGGGTCCAGCCGCTCGCCCGCCAGGAACAGGTACCTGAACCCGGACAGGTCGTACCGCTGGGCGTGCTCGCCGCGCGGGTCCTCCTTCTTGATCGCGCGGAACGCGGTCGGCGCGGTGAACAGCGCCTTGACGCCGTGCTCGGCCACCACCCGCCAGAACGCGCCCGCGTCCGGCGTACCGACTGGCTTGCCCTCGTACAGGATCGTGGTGCACCCGGCCAGCAGCGGCGCGTAGACGATGTAGGAGTGCCCGACCACCCAGCCCACGTCGGAGGCGGCCCAGAACACCTCGCCGGGCCCGGTGTCGTAGATGGCCCGCATGCTCCACCGCAGCGCGACCGCATGCCCGCCGTTGTCCCGCACGACGCCCTTGGGCCGGGCCGTGGTGCCCGACGTGTACAGGATGTACAGCGGGTCGGTCGCCGCCACCGGCACGCAGTCTGCCGGTTCGGCGTTTCCCGCCGCATCCTCCCAGTCCAGGTCGCGGCCCTCGGTCAGCACCGCGGTCGCCTGCGGGCGCTGCAGGACCACGCAATGCTCCGGCTTGTGGCTGGCCAGGTCGATGGCGCGGTCCAGGATCGGCTTGTACTCGATGACGCGGCTGACCTCGATGCCGCACGACGCCGAGACGATCACCTTGGGCGCGGCGTCGTCGATCCGGGTCGCGAGCTCGGGCGCCGCGAAGCCGCCGAACACCACCGAGTGCACCGCGCCGATCCGCGCGCACGCCAGCATGGCGATCAGCGCCTCCGGGATCATCGGCAGGTACACGATGACCCGGTCGCCCTGCTCCACCCCCAGGCCGCGCAGCACCCCGGCGAACCGGGCCACCTCCTCGCGCAGCCCGGCGTAGGTGTACGTCCGGCCGGTCCCGGTCACCGGGCTGTCGTAGATCAGCGCGGGCTGGTCGCCACGGCCGTCGCGCACGTGCCGGTCCACCGCGTTGAAGCAGGTGTTCAGCACCCCGTCGGCGAACCACCGGTAGAACGGCGCCCTTGAGCGGTCCAGCACCACGGTGGGCGGCTGGTACCAGTCGATGTCCTTGGCCGCGTCGGCCCAGAACCCTTCGGGATCATCCAGGCTCCGCTGGAAATCTTGCGCGTATCGGCTCATGACGACACTCCCTCCAGCTACTACCCGTATCAGGCCGGCCGCGCCCCTGGCTAGTAGCCACCCGCCATCCCGTCCCAGCGCACAGACGGCGGCTGCGCTCGGACGGCTGGATACGAACACAAGAAGACTCATCGCCGGGCCCGAAACGAACACGGCGATGAGTCCCCGTCACCTGGTCCGGGCGGCTACTGCAGCTCGGTGAGCAGGTTCTTCCCGTCGATCCGGCCGAGGCCGGTGCAGGCGTCCCAGCCCGCGCCGGCGCTGTAGCCCGGAGCGGGGTAGATCTGGTTGGTCCCCTGGGTGATGTCGACGAAGGCGTCCGTCTGGTACAGGCTGTAGATGAACGGCGTGATGAAGCCCAGCGGGAACCCGAAACTCTCGTTCAGCAGGGCGATCAGGCCGGCGTAGAGCGGAGCGACCGCGCTCGTTCCGCCCTCCACTCCCCACTGCCCGTCGACGACCACCTTGTAGCCGGTGTGCGGGTCGGCGTCGGCGGCCACGTCCGGGACGCCGCGCCCCGGGCTGACGCCGTCGTTTATGTTGACCGGGACGCCCTTGCCCGCCTGCCAGCTCGGCAGGGGGAACCGGTCGCTGACTCCGCCACCCGTGGCCCACCCGAACCCCGGGTTGTCCCACGTGATCTCGTCCACGGTCTGGTTCGGGTTGACCTGCAGCGTCGTGCCGCCGCAGGCGAGGACGTAGGGGTCGCTGGCCGGGAAGTCGCAGTGCGCCGCCCCGTCGTAGACGTTGTCGTTGCTGCCGTTGTCCCCCGACGCCGCCAGCACCGTGATCCCGGAGGCCGCGGCGGTGGCGAACGCGGTGTCCATCCCGTTCAGGCCCGCGGTGGTCCAGCCGGCGTCCTCGGGTGCCCCCCAGCTGATGGAGAGGACCGTGGGCTGGTTCACCGTGTCGAAGATGGCCGCGTTGATGGCATCGATGAAGCCCTGCTCCGTGTTCGGCGCGAAGTACACCGCGATGCTCGCCCCGGGCGCGATCGATCCCGCCACCTCGATGTCCATCTCGACCTCGCCGTCCGCGGGGTCGCCCGGGCTGTTCACCGCCCCGTCGACGCTGACCGAGACCACGCTGGGGGTGGGGAGCTGGACGGACGAGAAGTACATGTCCAGGTCCTGCTGGGTGTACCCGCCGCCCAGCTCGATGATCCCGATGCAGGTACCGGCCCCGGTGACGCCGGTGGGGAAGTTGTACATCTGCCCGATCTGGACGGCGTCGAATTCGCTGACGACCAGCGGCCGGAACTGCACATGAGGCCGGGCCAGCGGCCGGTTGGTGAGGCCGGACACCCGCTTGACCACGTCGGACAGCGCGCGCGGGACCATGACGTGGCCCTCGCGGCCGCGGAACGTGCCGCCGGGGTACTCATAGGTGCTGAGCTGGACCCCGAAGGCCTTGTTCATCTGCTCGACGGTGCCGGACAGCTGCACCGTGCGCTGGTCGGCGCTCGACGCCTCGACGGTGAGGTTGTATTCCTTGGCGAACTCGGCCACCTTGGCCAGGTCCTCCGGCGAGGCCGCGTAGGTCGCCGCGAGCGCGGCGCGGTCGATCTTCTGCCGTTCGCGCGGGCGCTGGGCGCCGAGGGCCGCCAGGTCGGGCAGCGGCGGTGCGTCCGGGCGCGGGCGCACCTCCACGCTGACGGTGAGCTGCTCGCTGGCGTCGGCCGGCCCGACCCGCCGGGCGTCGCTGGGCGCCAGACGGTCGGTGCCGCCCACAATCACGTGATCATTACCATTAGCCATCGTGTTTTCTCCCTCGTTTGTCCTGCCGATGGTCCGTGACTGACGCGGGGCCGGGATGGCCCCACAGGCCACGCTCACGGGTCGGCGCTAGCGAGGCGTTAGCGAAGCATGCGGGTGAGCATCTCGGTCAGCGGTTCGGGCTCGACCTGCAGGTCGGCCAGCATGGCCTGGCAGCGGGCCAGGGTCCGGCGGGCCTGGGCGTGTTCACCGCGAGCCAGGTGGGTGGAGATGAGCAGCCGGTAGGCGGCTTCCGACCACGGCTCGGCGTGCAGGGCCTCGTGGCCGAGCCTGAGCGGGGTGTGCTCGTCCCCGTCTGCGAGCAGCAGTTCGCCGGCCCGGATCACGGCCGTCAGGTAGCGCAGGCGCAGCCGGTCGCGCTCGAGCGAGGCCCAGTCCGCATCCGGCTGTCCGGCGCAGAAGTCCCCGCGGTAGAGGGCGAGGGCGCGCCGGTAGGCGGGCAAGGCCAGCGAGGCGGAACCTTCGCCGTCCACCCGTTCGCCCTCGTCCAGGCAGCGGTCAAATTCGTGCACGTCGACGGAGAGCCAGTGGCCGACGGATAGCTCTAGCGCGGGGCCGTCGGCGCGGAGGAAATAGGGCGGATTGCTGCCACGCCGTTCGGGTTCGAGCACCCGCTGCAGGTAGGTCAGCGTGACCCGCAGGTTGCGGCCGGCCGCCTCGTCGTCGAAGTCGGGCCACAGCTCGGCGGCTACCCGCTGCCGGGTCGTCCGCGGGTGAAGGGCGAGATAGCTGAGCATCTGGCGGACCCGCTCGCGGCGCAGGTCCGGATGGGCGACCAGCCAACCATCGCGGTCCAGTTCGAGGGGCCCGAGCAGGCACACCCGGAGCCGGTAGCCGGGGGTACCGCGCATCGTGGCTCCGGACGCGACGGCCGCACGGTGAAGGCGCCTGCGGACGGTGAGCCGCCCGAATCCCATCGCCGCGGCAGCGTCGTGATCACCGCCGTCTGCGCTCACCACCGCAGTGTCCATGGTTCGCTCGTCCATCGGCTGCACCCGTCCCCCCAGCCGGGGCCATCGCGACCGTGCCGTGGCACCGCCCCCCGTCGGCGAGCGAATTCGCCAGGCCGTCATCGCGGCCCGTGGCGATCCGCCCTTTGTCGGTATGGAGCCGGCGCCCCCGGCGCCTGATACAGGCCCGTGCTGTATACCAGGCCGTCCGCGCTATCGGCGGCCTGCGGGCCCGGGCCCGCGGCCCCGCTCGCGGAGCAGGAGCAGCGTGTACGCGGCGACGGTGGAGTCGTCGGTGATCAGGCCCTCGCTGATCATCTCCTCGAACCTGCCCCGGGACACCCAGGCCTGGCGCATGTCCTGCTCCTCGGCCTCCCGCTCCGGCGCCCCGGGCTCGAGCCCGGTGGCCAGGAAGTAATGCCCGGACTGGTCGGTGATCCCGTGTGCGACGTGCAGGCGCCCGAGCCGGACCAGCGACCGGGCACTCAGCCCGGTCTCCTGTGCGAGTTCGAGCCGGGCCAGGTCCTCGGGCTCGCCGGTTTCCCCGGACGGCCAGCCGCCCTGGGGGAACGACCAGGTGCGCCGCCCGATCGGGTAGCGGTACTCCTCGACCAGGTGGAAGCCGTCGTTCTCGGCCGGGACGACCAGCGCGAAGTCGCGCTTCTGCACGAAGGCGTAGGTCCCGCGGGAGCCGTCGCGCCGCTCGATCTCGTCCCGGCGCAGCCGCATCCAATTGTCCTCGTACACCACCCCGGAGCCGAGCGTGCGGATATCCGCATCATCATCTTGAACCGGCATGAGACTACGGCGCCGCCTGCTCGGATCCGGCCGCCGCCAGCTCGTCGGCCGACTCAACAGCATCAGCAGCAATCAACAGCACCCGGCCGCCTTCCTGGCAGACCCCCTATTCTGCCGCATCAGGAGGTGACGGGCGGCCCTATAGGCAAGTTTTGCCCGGTGCGTCGTCACGGTTCGCGACCGGGCCGTCGCCCGCTTGTCGGTGCTCATCTTTATCATCGCCGCATGCCCGGATCAACGACGAACAGCGCCACCTGGCTCACCCTGCGCCGCCGGACCACCATATATCCCCCCGAACCGGCCGACCGCCCGGACGTCTGCGCGGTCTGCCGCGGCCCGGCCCGGGCCGGGTACGCCCGCTGCTATCAGTGCGCCCGGCACGACCTGCTCGGCCCGAGCCTGCTCGCCGACGCCGTGGCGCCCATCTCCTACGCGGTGAAGGGCACCGCGTTCGCGGCCGCCCTGTGGCGGTACAAGTCCTGGCGCTCGCCGGATCCCGCGGCGCGGGCCTCGCTGCTGGCCCTGCTGCTCACCTTCCTGCACGACCACGGCCGCTGCGTATGGCGGCACGCAGGTATGCCCGCCCCCGGCCGCCTGGCCGTGGTGCCGACCGGCTGCGGTCGCCCCGGACCGCACCCGCTGCTCGCGCTGGCCGCCCCCTACCTGCGGCTGCCGGTGACCGGGCTGGTCATCAGGCCGGGCGAGCAGGGCCGCGACCCCAACCCGGACCGGTTTGTATCCGAACGGACCGGGCCGGGAGCCAGCGTGCTGCTCCTCGACGACTCCTGGGTATCGGGCGCCAGCGCCCAGTCCGCGGCCGCCGCGCTCAAGCGCGCGGGTGCCCGCCACGTGGCGGTCGTGGTCCTCGGCCGTCACGTCGACCCGGCCGACCCGCGCAGCGCCCCGCTGGCCGCCCGGCTCGCCCCGTGCGCCTACCAGCCGGACCAATGCGCCGTACACCTGGCGCGGCCCTAAGCTGGAACGGTGACCGCCCAGCCCCCTTCGCATACCGCGCTGGTCAGGCGCGCCCGCCGGGTTGCCCGCGAACTAGCCGTGCTCTATCCGGACGTGCACACCGAGCTGAACTTCAAGACCCCGCTCGAGCTGCTCGTCGCGACGATCCTGTCCGCGCAGACCACCGATAAGAGCGTCAACTTGGTGACCCCGACGCTGTTCGCGCGCTACCCCACGGCCGCGGACTACGCGAGCGCCGACCGCGAGGAGCTGGAGAAGATCATCCAGTCGACCGGCTTCTACCGCGCTAAGACGACCAGCCTGATCGGGCTGGGGCAGGCGCTGTGCGAGCGGTTCGGCGGCGAGGTCCCGGGCAAGCTGAAGGACCTGGTCACCCTGCCCGGCGTGGGGCGGAAGACCGCGAACGTGGTCCTCGGCAACGCCTTCGGCGTCCCGGGCATCACCGTGGACACGCACTTCGGGCGGCTGGCCCGCAGGTTCGGCTGGACCGCGGACACCGACCCGGTGAAGGTCGAGGCGCAGGTGGCCACGCTCATCCCGCGCAAGGACTGGACCGACCTGTCGCAGCGGATGATCTGGCACGGCCGCCGGGTCTGCCACTCGCGCCGTCCGGCCTGCGGCGCGTGCGGGCTGGCCCGCCTGTGCCCCTCCTACGGCTTGGGTCCCACCGACCCGGAGGTGGCCGCCAAGCTCGTCAAGTCCGGCCCGTTCTCGTGACCCCACTGCCCGGGTCGGCCCCGCCGTGGCTGCTCCGGCTGGCCGAGGCGGCCGGGACGATGGACGTGCCGCCGCCGCTCGCGCCGCCCGCCACCGGCGGCCGGCCGTCGGCCGTGCTGGTCCTGTTCGGGGACGGGCCGGACGGGCCCGACCTGCTGTTCATCCAGCGCAGCGACGAGCTCAGGCTGCACGCGGGCCAGCCGGCCTTCCCCGGCGGCGCCATCGACGCCGGCGACGGCGGCCCGGTCGGCGCCGCGCTGCGGGAGGCGGCCGAGGAGACCGGCCTGGACCTGGCCGGTGTCGACGTGGTCGGGACCCTGCCCGAGGTCTTCATCGAGCGGACCGGGTTCCGGGTCGTCCCGGTGCTGGCCTGGTGGCGCAAGCCGTCCGCGGTGGCGCCGGTCGACGCCGGGGAGGTGGCCGCGGTGGAACGCGTCAGCGTGGCCGAACTGGCCGATCCCGCCACCCGCCTGATGTTCAGGATGCCGAACGGGCGCGGAGGTCCGGCGTTCCGGGTCCGCGGCATGCTGATCTGGGGGTTCACCGCGCTGCTGGTGGATCGCCTGCTCGCGCTGGGCGGCTGGGAGAAGCCGTGGGACGTCAGCGTCGTCGCCGATTTGTGATATGCGCGCGCGGGCTTGACAACGGCGAAAATGCTTTACCGTTAGGTCGTGCGCGGTGATGTGCTCGACCTCATCTTGATCGTGATCGTGGTCGCGTTCGCCGTGTCCGGCTACCGGCAGGGCTTCATCGTCGGTGTACTCAGCTTCTTCGGCTTTGTCGGCGGCGCGCTGCTCGGCGCCGAGTTCGGCCCGGCCATCTCCCGCGCGCTGGTCGGCGGCCAGACCCAGCAGGACATCGTGGCGGTGATCCTGCTGGTCAGCTTCGCCGTGATCGGGCAGTTCATCGCGTCCTCCATCGGCGCCGCCATGCGGTCCACGGTGACCGGGCACTCGGCCACCGTGGCGGACTCGGTGGGCGGGTCCGTCGTCAGCATGATCTCGGTGCTGCTGATCGCCTGGGTGGTCGGCTCGGTGCTGAACGGGTCCCCGTTCCCCGTGGTCGACCAGCAGGTGAACAACTCGGTGGCGCTGCAGACGCTGGACAAGTTCATGCCCACGCCGGCCAAGACGATGTTCAGTGACTTCCGACGGCTGCTGGCCGAGAACAGCACCTACGCCCAGGTGTTCAGCGGAATCGGCGCGGAGCGCATCCTCGCCATCCCGGCCCCCGACCCCGGCGTGGTGAACAGCGCGGGCTTCCGGACGGCCGCGAACCGGGTGGTCCGGGTGCAGGGGGTGGCGCCGAGCTGCCAGCGCTCTATCGAGGGCTCCGGCTTCGTCATCTCGCGCGACCACATCATGACCAATGCGCACGTGGTGGCGGGAGTGACCCAGCGGCAGACGGTCACCACCACCAGCGGCCAGACGCTGGCGGCCACCGTGGTCTACTACGACCCGCAAGTGGACGTGGCCGTGCTGTACGTGCCCGGGCTCAACCTGTCCCCGCTCCACTTCGCCGGCCAGGCGAACCCCGGTGACAACGCCGTGGTCGCGGGCTACCCGCTGGACGCGCAGAGCCTGCACGCCGTTCCGGCCAGGATCGGCGGCGTCCAGAACGCCCAGGGCCCGAACATCTACCAGACCGCCACGGTGACCCGGCAGATCTACGAGATCCGGGCCGTGGTTCAGTCGGGCAACTCCGGCGGCCCGCTGCTGTCGCCCGGCGGCCAGGTCTACGGCGTCGTGTTCGCCGCCGCGGTCGGCGTCTCCGATACCGGCTTCGCCCTCACCGCCGCCCAGGTGTCCGCCGGCGCCCAGGCCGGCGAGCACTCCACCACCGCCGTCTCCACCATGGGCTGCGATTAAGCGCCCACCCTGACTCCTGGTGCCCCCGCGCTCTCAGAAGACTCTTGTGGCCTGTGATACTTGCCGCCACCCCAGCACCCTGGCTCGTCGTGCCGGACCGCCCGATAGGGCACCGGTTAAGACCCACTCGCCAGCAGCCCGGGAGACAGGTCGGCGGGCGGGATCCCGTCGAGGCCGTCCCGCTCGATACGGACGGCCAGCTCATCCGTTGCCGCCAGGAAGGACGCAATATCCATACCGAACGGGCGGGCATACCGTCCCATCGCCGCCTCGGAGCCAGCCCCGGCCTCGGAGCCAGCCCCGGCCTCGGAGCCAGCCCCGGCCTCGGAGCCAGCCCCGGCCCCGGAGCCAGCCCCGGCCCCGCGGCTGCGGACCCGAGCGGCGCCCCGGCGGAGCAGGGAGACGGCGCCACTGGCGTTGCCGCGCCTGGCGTGGGTCAGCCCGACCGCGATCTGGGCCAGGCCCTGCCACAGGTCACGCTCCTGCGCCGGGCCGGACTTCCAGGCCGCCTCGAGTACCTCATGCGCGTGGAACGGGCGCCCGTCGCGGAGCAGCTGGTCGGCCAGCGCGGCCGCCTCGGTCCCGCCGATCACCAGGTCGTCAGGGATCCGCTCAGTCCCAGAGAACGCGGCGGACTCATCGCGGCCGAGCGGCCGCCCCAGCCCGTCGCGCGGCCTCGCGTTGCGCGGCCGCCCGGCCGGGTCGCGGTCACGGTCCTGCTTCACCGCTCCGGTTCCGGGTCGGCCAGCCAGCCGAGCAGCTCGGTGTCGAACACTTCCGGGCGTTCCTCGTGCGGGAAGTGCCCGGCGCCGTCGATCACGCGCCACCGGTACGGGCCGTCGACGTAGCGGCCGGCGCCCCGCGCCGTCCGCGGCAGCACGCAGCGGTCCAGGGAACCGTGCAGCTGCAGGACCGGGGCCGCGACCGGGGCTCGCATGTGCCGGGCGTAGCGGATTCCGTCGGGCCGCACCCCGCTGCGGGCGAGCCAGCGATGATATTCCAGGGCCGAATGGGCGGCCGAGGGGATCTGCATGGCCCGCGCGTAGATCTGCTCGGTCTCCTGATCGGGCCATCCGGGCGCGGACCACTTGTCCAGCAGCCGCCCCACCTGGCTGGCGCCGTCCTTCAGCAGCTGGCGCTCGGGCCAGACGGGCAGCTGGGACGCGAGCGCGTAGCCGTTGCGGCGGCCCTGGCCGAACAGGTCGGTGACCGCCGAGGCGCGCATCCGCAGCGGGTGCGCCATCGAGATCACGGCCAGCCGCCTGACCGCCTTGGGGTAGTACGCGGCCAGCGTCCAGGCGACCAGGCCGCCCAGGCCGTGCCCGACCACGATCGCGTTCGCCTCGCCGAGCGCCCGGACCAGGCCGGCCGCGTCCGCGGACGCCGTGACCAGGTCATAACCGCGGGGCGGCTTGTCGCTGCCGCCGTAGCCGCGCAGGTCGACCGCGACCGCGCGGAAACCCGCCTCGGGCAGCGTCGCCAGCTGGTGCCGCCAGGTCCACCAGAACTGGGGGAACCCGTGCAGCAGCAGGACCAGCGGCCCGTCGCCGGCCTCGGCGGCATGGAAACGGGTGCCGTTGGCCGAGACCGACCGGTGCGCCCAGGGACCGCCGATCTGGACCACGGCGTCGGCGCTGCTGGCCATCGAAGATCACCTCACCCGGTCTTGCGCGTGGTGATCTCGGGCCGCTGGCCGTCTGGGTGATGGTTCTCCTGGCGCAGCATTTCCAGCCCTTCGGTCACGGTCTTGCGCGTCTTGCTCAGGCCGGACAGCCGCCGCACCCTCAGGTAGGCGATCCCGAGCACGAGCACCGCGAACAGCACGTAGACGCCGGCCACGATCAGGAAGGCCGCCCACTCCCAGATGCCGAGTGCCACCAGGCCGAACGCCAGGGCGATGGACAGCAGGACGAGCACCAGGCAGGCCACGAAGGCGGCCACCCCGCTCAGGCCCGCGGCCAGCCCGACCCGCTGCACGTCGTCCCTGAGCTCGGTCTTGGCCAGGTCGATCTCGTACCTGATCAGCTGGGACACGTCCTTGGCGGCCAGGGCGACAAGATCCCCGAGTGACTGCTCATCGCCGGCGGGTTCCGGCGCCTCGCTGCGGACCATTAGACCCATCTCCCTCGTATGCGGACCACCATCCGAGCTCCCGCACGGCCATGGGCTACCCGCGTCGGATTACTCCCCGGGCTAGCACATGTTCGGCAAAGTCCAAGGCTAGCGTGGCCAGGAACGATCGGGCATCACCGAGGGCCGGTACGGCGTTTCAGGCCCGTGTTGCCGGAACCGCACGGCGGCGAGCAAGCCGGTCAGTCGGCCGATCCGGTACGCAGGCCCAATTGACGCCGCGGGCATATTGTGGCATTTACCCCCAAAAGCGGCGATTTGGCGGATTATACCATCACAAACGAACGTGGATGCCGACAGAATCGGGACCTGGCGGTGGCCCCGAATAGCGAGCGGCGCCCCTGGAGGGGGCGCCGCTGCGAAACCACGTCAGGCCTGGCTACCAAGCGTGCACCTTCTTTGTCAGCCAGGCCGGCCACTACGGTCCTGCCTGGTCTGACACGCCTCCCGCGGCTGGTCGCGCGTGGGTACCCGGCTGCCGTGCCCGGACGCGTCAACGTCCGTACGATGTTTTTACGACGAAATCACCAGTCTGCAAAGACCTGGCGCGTGATCAATTCGTGATGTCGATAGTTTGGTGCGATCACATAACGTAAACGAGTGACTGGCGAATTCGGCCCGACCCTGGTCGTTAGCCGGCTGTCAGCGGCGCTTACGGCTGGACAGGAGGGCTGAGACAGGTTTCGTCGCTGTTTGCGGACAGTGTCCGGAGTTGCGGGTGGGGTCGCGCCAGGGCCTCAATTGTCTCACTAAGTGATACTTCTGTGACACAATGATCGCTACCTTCCGGTAGCCAATCTCGCCTAGGCCCTAGCGAGACTACCCGGTCTATGCGATTATCTGGATTGGGCTGACGCTGCGACGGGTACCTGTGGCGGATAAACCACTAGTGGTCGCGAAACGACTGGTGGTCGCGTACGGGGGCACTTTGCACGTAAGCTTATTGATAGGACGGAGCCGGCCTCCCCCCCCAGGGCCGGACCGTGCGCGCGGGCGCCGCTCTCCCCCCCGGCGGCGCCCGCCTCCTTTTCCGGGGCCACGTCAGCGTGCCGGTCCCCAGGGGCGAGCTTCAGCGTGCGTCGGCCAGCAGCATGTCCAGCAGCGCGACCGCGCCCCGCTTGGACAGCGGGTGGTTGGCGTTCCCGCACTTCGGCGATTGCACGCATGAGGGGCAGCCGCCCTCGCAGTCGCAGTCGGCGATGGCCTGCCTGGTGGCGCGGAGCCAGTCCGCGGCGGCGCCGAAGCCGCGCTCGGCGAAGCCGGCCCCGCCGTCATGCCCGTCGTAGACGAAAACGGTCAGCTTCCCGGTGGCCGGATGCCGGGCGGCGGAGACGCCGCCGATGTCCCAGCGGTCGCAGGTGGCGAACAACGGCAGCAGGCCGATCGAAGCGTGCTCGGCCGCGTGGGCCGCCCCGGCCAGGTCGACGCCCGTGTCGGCCAGCGCGTCGGCCGCCTCCTCGGACAGCGTCCACCACACCGCCCGGGTGACCAGGTGCCGCGGCGGCAGGTCCAGCGGGGTCTCGCCGAGCGAGGCGCCGGT
>Ga0335081_10009335_pt1 | contig 15780 bp, 19 predicted proteins | sample Lox_Sample_35_FD_206713 | JGI IMG/M metagenome (GOLD analysis project Ga0335081, IMG submission 206713) | Soil microbial communities from Loxahatchee National Wildlife Refuge, Florida, United States - Lox_Sample_3.5 | ecosystem: Environmental > Terrestrial > Soil > Wetlands | place: USA... | reverse complement strand
GACGTTCCCGGTGTCGGGGTGTGTTTCGGGGTGGGTGAGGACGCGGGCGTGGCGGTGCGTGCCGGGGTGGGGGTAGGTGCAGAGGTTGATGGTGACGCGGACTTCGACGGCGACGGTGTAGCCGGCGCCGCTGAGCTTGGTGAGCCAGAAGCACCCGGGCGGGCGCTCGTGCCGGACGAGGCCGGAGTCGGCGCTGAAGATGAGGAGCCAGGGGATGATTCCTGATGCTGGGCCTGGGACGTGGCGGTGCGTGCCGCTGGGGTCAGCACATCTGCGAGTGCGGGGTCTTGCCGGCCGACGGACAGCCCCGAGACGAGAAACCCCCCGGTCACCAGGCCAGCTGCCACCACCCGGACGCGCGCGAAGCACATGTCAGTCGCCCTGTCTCCGCCGCTTGTCCGGGTTGGCGCGCCCTGCCCGGGTACCGGACGATCAGGGCCGCTGATTCGGTTACTAGCGCTCTCATCTCCGGTGCGGCGCCAAGCCTGGGTGATGAGTGCCTTCATCGCGGCCGGGCCACTGCGGCGGTCTGGCGGTCTGGCCACGAAATGGGACGGTTTCCGGTCCCGGATCGGTTCCGTCGGGTCTGAGGAAGAGCGACATGGGATCCTCCGTTAGGTCCCGCAGGCCGACCGGGCGTTGATCAGCTCCGCGCATACGCTGCGCCGCTGCTTCCGGTCAGCCCGGTGAGCGGCCGTTCACGCGGTGGTTCGCCGGGCCGTGTAGGACAACCGGTCGCGGATACCGACCACGCCCTCGACGCGGCGCACGGCTTCGGCCAGCAGGTGCCCGACCTGATCAGTTTCCGGCCGCCCGGATAGCCGCACGATGCCGTCCTGGACCGTGACCGAGAACGTCTCCGGGTTGAGCAGAAGCTCCCGCGAGATGACGTCGCGGACCACCTCACGGCAGATGTCGGCGTCCCGGCGGGTGAAGCTGTCCAGCACATCGCTTTGGCTGACGATGCCGATCAGGCGCCCGGCCGGGTCCACGACTGGCAGGGACGCGAGGCGGGTGCGGTACATCAGCCGCGCTGCCTCCGCGGTCGTGGCCCCGGCGCGGACCGTCACCGCGGGGCTGGTCATCAAGCCGCCGGCGGTGGCTGCCGCCGCCTGGCGGTGCTCGCGCCGGTGCCGCGCCCGGGGGAGCCGGCCGGGCGAGCGCCCTGGGCCCGCCTTCTTGGCGAGCAGGTCATGCTCGCACACGATGCCAAGGACCAGGCCGTGGTCGCCGATGACCGGGACGGCGCCGACCCGGGCCGCGCGCAACCGGGCAACGACCTGCTTGAACGGCGCACCCGGGCGGACGGTCACGACGGGCGTGGTCATCACGTCCCGGACGGTATTGCTCACTGCTGATCACCCCTTGGCGCGCTTCCCTCCATGGCAGCGCCATCCAGGCCAGCTGCGCCATGACCGAACCGCACGGGCGCGCCGGCCTGAAGGCCGGCAATTACGGGGACCAACGGCCCGTCCAGGCAGGCGCGCTGGCAACCGCCATACGCCGGCGCGGTTCCCTCGCCGCCGCGGCAGCCGTGAGCTAGCCGTGACTGATCCGGCAACGCGAGGCCAGGGGAGGGCATCCAGGCCGGGCTGAATCGGCTTGGACTCCTCCTGGCGGCGTGCCTGACCCGTTGCGGCGTTGTTGCTGCTGCCTGGGCCTGTGGTCCTGGCCCAGGGGACTTATGTCTCTTGGGTGGGTGACGGCCGTAGCTGACGATCGGGTTATGGGAGGATCACCGGCCAGCCAGCCGCCCGCGATCGTCGTCGATGGGCTCTGCAAGGAATACGGCAGGGTGCGGGCGGTGGATGGTGTGAGCTTCCAGGTCCGGCGCGGCGAGATCTACGCCCTGCTCGGGCCGAACGGGGCGGGCAAGACCTCGACGGTGGAGATACTCGAAGGGCACCGGCGGCGCTCGGGTGGTTCGGTCCGGGTGCTCGGATTCGATCCGGGAGCTGGCGATCGCCGCTTCCGCGAGCGGGTCGGGATCGTGTTGCAGTCCGGCGGCATTGACGCCGAGCTGACGGTCCGGGAGATGGTCTCCCTGTATGCCGGCCTTTACGCCCGGCCACGGGATGCGGCGCAGACGATTGAGCAGGTTGGCCTGACCGCTCAGCGCCGGGCGAAGGCACGGACCCTGTCCGGGGGCCAGATGCGCCGATTGGACTTGGCGCTGGCCCTGATCGGCGACCCGGATGTGCTGTTCCTTGACGAGCCGACCACCGGCTTCGACCCCAGTGCGCGGCGCGACGCCTGGGACATGATCGCTGGCCTGCGCCGCTCGGGGACCACCGTGCTGCTCACCTCGCACTATCTCGACGAAGTGCAGCGCCTGGCGGACCGGGTCGGGGTGATGAGCCACGGGCACCTGCTCGAGGAGTCCACCCCGGACGCGCTCGGCGGGCGCGACGTTTCGGGCACGGTGATCAGCTTCCGGCTGCCCGAGCAGCTGCGGGCCAGTGAAATTCCGGCCGGGCCGTGGGATCGGCGGGAAGACCTGCCGAGCGAGTTCACGATGCATACCGACGAGCCCACCCGGGTCCTGCTCGCCCTTACCCAGTGGGCGGCCGGCCATGGCGTCGAGCTGCCGGGGCTGACGGCGGTCCGGCCCTCGCTGGAGGATGTCTACCTGCGCATCACCGGGCAGGCGGGTGTGGGAGCCGGCGATGACCACTGAGGCAGCGCGCAGATCCCGGCCTCCGGCCGTACTTGCCCTAGGCCAGGTCCGCTACCAGCTCGTGGTGCTGCTGCGCAGCCCGCTGGGGCTGTTCCTGTCCATCGTGTTTCCGCTGCTGCTGCTGGTATGCCTCCAGGTCGTCACCCCGGCCAGGCCAGTAGGCGGGCTGCCCTACGCGCAATGGCTCACCCCCGCGATGTGTGCGTTCTGCCTGCTCAATGCCTGCTATATGACCGTCGTTATCGGCATTGTGCTGGCCCGCGAGGAGGGCATACTCAAGCGCCTGCGCGGCACGCCCCTGCCGGCCTGGACCTACCTGGCCGGCCGGTCTGGCTCCGCCTTCGTGACCTCGGTCATCGCCTTCGGTGTCATCATCGCGACCGGGGTGGCGTTTTTCAAAGTGAGCATGATCTGGCACGCGCTCGGCTATTTCGGCGCTGCCGCCTTCCTGGGCATCGTCTGCTTCTTCCTGCTCGGTGCGGCGGTCACCACGGTGGTCCCCAAGAGCGAGACCGCGCTCCCGATCGCGTTCGGCACCATGCTGCCGCTGGCGTTCATCTCGGGTGTGTTCTTCGCCGTCAATCGCCCGCCAGTGTGGCTGCATGATCTCGCCGCAGCCTTTCCGGTCGCCCCGATCACCTGGGCGATGGAGGACTCCTTCAAACCCGGCACGCACTCCTGGCCGATGCCGGTCTCCGGGCTGCTGGTGGTGCTCGGCTGGAGCGCGGCAGCGATCGTGGTCATCGCGCTGGCCTTCCGCTGGGAGCCAGGTCCCGCGCCGGCCGCTCGCGGGCTGGGCCGTTCCCGGCCCTGGCTGAAGCGCTGGCACCGCGGATCGTGACCAGTCGCGTCGCGATCGTCCTGGGGTCTTCCCGCCGCCCCTGCTCACCGGCGGGTGAACTGCGCGATGATCACGCCCTTGGTGGTCGGGACGCTACTGGTGAGCTCGAACTCGGTCAGCGGGGCGGGGCCCTCGAACAGCCGCGCGCCGCTGCCCAGGGTCAGCGGGCACATCACCAGCGTGTAGCGGTCGATCAGGGCGGCGGCGTGCAGGCTGGCCGGGCGCCCAGGAGATCCTCGGGCGGCCTCGCCAGTGCGTGAGGGGCGAGGCCGCCCAGCCCGCCGGGACCGGCGAGTCACGGGCAGGTCGCCGCATGCAGCTTCATGACCGTGGCCCCCCTCTCTCGCCGGCCGACGTTATGGAACACGCTAGGCGGGACCGCGCGACGCTGACAGTCGGGAGAACTCCCTATCCGGAGGGTTAGCAGCAGGCGCCCTGGCATGAGGGCCGCCCGGGCAGAGGTCATCCGAGCCCGCTGACCTGGCCTGGGCTGACGAGTCCGTGCTCCAGCGCGAAGAGCGTCGCGCCCGCGCGGGTGGACACACCGACCTTGCCGTACAGGCGCTGGATGTGATGGTCGCAGGTCTTGGGGGAGATCCCCAGCTGGCGGGCAACCTGCTTGGTGGCCATTCCGCGGGCAAGCAGGCCAAGTACCTCGCACTCGCGCTCGGACAGCCCGGCAGGGCGGCGCACGGGCTGGCGTGGCTGCCCCGCCGCGGCCAGCACTGCGTTCACCGCCTCCGGCATGAGCCTGCCCGCCTCCGCCTCCTGGCATAGTTCGTCCGCCGCCGCTACCGCTGACAGCGCAGCCCGATACGCTCGCGGCTCGCGCATCGCCTGGTAGCAGTCCGCCGCCGCCAGCAGCCAGGCCGGCAGCGGCAGGTCACCAGCCCGGCTACCGCGGTGGGACCCGGACCCATCACAGCGCTCGCCGTGTGACCCGGCGAGACGGGCCAGCGGGCGCAGCGCGGCGGAGGCGTCAAGCACCCGCTCGCTGTGGTAGGCGTGCAGGCGCACCTGCTCACGCTCGTCACGGTTCAGCGGGCCCGGCTTGGCCCATACGTTGACCGGCACCGCGACCCGGCCGATGTCGTGCACCAGCGCCGCCCGGCGGAGCAGCACCATGTCCGAGGGGTCCAGCCCGGCTTGGGCGGCGGCCTGCCCGGCAAGCTGGGCAACGGCCCGGGAGTGCCCGACCGTCCACATGCTCTTCAGGTCGGCGAAATCCGCGATCGCCGACAGGCAGGCGTCCAGCCGCTCCTCGCCTACGACCGGCTGCGGGCCCGGCTCAGCGAGCAGCGCGTCCTCCCAGATGGAGGGCGCGTCCAGTCCCTCGTACGCCTGACCACCCAGGTCGAGGAAGGCGGTCACAGTCTGCGGGTCCAGCCCGGACCCGGCGCGCCCGGCCACGATGCGGGCCGCGAGACCGGTACCGCCGTGCTGCCAGGCCATGTCCGCGTCCTGTGCCACCTGCATGATCCGCACCGCCAGCGGAATCTCCTCGCCCCGCAGCTCTCCCGGCATACCTTTGCCGTCCCAGCGCTCCCACAGATGCCGCAGCGCACCCTGGACCTGCCCGGGCAGCCCCATCCGCACGCCCAGCACCCGGGCGACATCGCAATGGCTGGCGGCCCACTTACGGAACTCCGCCACCCCGCCAAACACCGACCTGGCCATCGCCGCCGCCCGCGCACGCCGCGCAAGTCCTGGGTGGGCAACGCGTGCTGCTGTCGTCAGCAGATCCAGCCGGGAGCCGAAGGCAACCGCCATCATCTGCGGCCGCGCCGAAAGCTCGTCCCCGAAGAAGCGCGCATCGATCTCGCTCTCAGCCGTGCATCCGGCAAAGTGGAGCATGCCCGTGTAGAACACGGCCACCTGATCGTCTTCTGGCAGGCCCATCGCCTGGGCCACCCGCACCGCCAGCACCGCGGTGCGCAGCCCATGCTCCAGCGGCTGCCCCATCGCCAGATCGGTCGCCAGCGACAGCACCCCAACCGCTTCGGCCAGCCGCAACGGGCGCGCGAACGCATTCATTCACACCGGTCCCAGGCTCTCGTGGCTCCAGGCACCGTGACGGGGAAACCCCGGCACGCCGGCCATGACCCCACCCAAGGTAATGAGTATGGCACCTGGCGCGAACCCCGGCCTCGGCGCCGACGAGATCCGCGGGCTGTTCGGCTGAAGCGCGCCGGGCAGGACAGCCCACCGCCGGGACCGGCGCCGCCTGGCGAGCCGGCAGCGGACGGGCACCTGTCGCAGCCCGGCCGGTGCTGAACACGTCGCCGCTGTCGATGACGCTGGCGAACAGCTCGGCCTTCCGCGCCTTGAGTTCCATGACCTTCGACTCGATCGTGTCGGCGGCGATGAGCCGGTAGACCATCACGTGCCGGGTCTGGCCGATCCGGTGCGTCCGGTCGACGGCCTGCGCCTCCACGGCGGGATTCCACCAGGGATCGAGGATGAAGCAGTAGTCGGCTTCGGTGAGGTTGAGGCCGAAGCCGCCAGCCCGGAGGCTGATCACGAACACCGGGGCCGAGCTGCCGCCGTTCTTGCCGGGCCGCACCAGCCGGGTCAGCAGCCGCAGCCGGGCCCGCGCGGGCGCCGGGCCCGGTCCCCGGCCGGGCCCGGCGGCCGGGCCCAGGGCCAGCGACACCTCAATGGCCAGCGCCGTCCCGTCCGCCCGCGCCGGGGCGGCGGCCGGAGGATGATCTCAGGCAACACCTCACGCCGCATGACCCGACGATATCGGTGCCGGCCGACATTCCAGGTGCAGATGCGCAGGCCCGCAGCCCGGGCCGGCCTGAACATGCCGCCGCCTGGCCCCGGCTCACGGGCGAAGGTCCCGCCGGATCATGACCGGCCGGTTCGCCCGGCCCGGCCGGGCGTTAGGGTTTTCCCGTTCCGTTCCCGTTCCCGCGGCCCGGTCCGGAGGCCCAGTCCGGGGGCATAGAGAGGTGGGGCAATGGCAGGGACAGCGGTCTCGTTCGAGGTGGTCCCGCTGGATAAGCCGGAAGACGTGAACGTGATCGTCGGCCAGGCTCACTTCATCAAGACGGTGGATGATCTGCACGAGGCGCTGGCCGGGGTGAGCGCGTCCCTCCGGTTCGGCGTCGCCTTCTGCGAGGCCTCCGGTGCCCGGCTGGTCCGCAGGTCCGGCAACGACGGGGAACTGACCAGCCTGGCGGTGCGGAACGCGGAGGCGATCGCGGCCGGGCACTCGTTCGTGATCATGCTGCGGGACGGGTTCCCGATCAACGTCATGAACCCGGTCCGGGCGGTTCCGGAGGTCTGCACGGTGTTCTGCGCCACGGCCAACCCGGTCGCGATCCTGGTCGCCGCCGCGGGCGAGGGCCGGGGCATCGCCGGCGTGCTCGACGGCCTGCCGCCGGTGGGGGTGGAGACCGACGCGGACACGGCCGCCCGCCGCGGCCTGCTCAGGCAGTTCGGCTACAAGCTCTGAGCGGCGTTCCGCTGATCCGGGCCGCCGGGGCGGACGCCGCTGACCGTGGCGGTAACAGCAGCGCCGGGACCTTGTGCTCCTCGACCTGCGCGTTGGCGAGCACCAGCGTGACCCGGGAGGCGCGGTAATGGTGGCCGCACAGCCACAGGTCGGCGGGCTGCGCCCGGCCGCCGGCGGCCGGCATCGTCACCTTGAAGCGCGGTTTGGCCGGGCAGCAGCAGGCCCGGGCCGGCACGGCCGGATCCGGCGGGGGTACCGGCGGGGGCGGCGCTGCGCAGCCGCTCTCGCGTCCGTCTTGCTGGCGGGCGCTGCCCGCCGGATGTCCACTGACCATTCGTCAAGGGTGGCCGCCCCGGGGGGCTGGCCAGCAGAGGCTATGGCACCTGATCGCGCCGGCCCAAGGTCCCGGGAATTCCGGTCGCGCCGGAACAGGAGTGCCGGATGATGCCGGATGGCTGATGGCCAGCCGGTCAGCGGTGCGGCCGGTGCCGGGCGCCGGGTCCGCGTGGGCGCGTGCCTGTCGCTGTCCCGGCGGTACGCCAGGTTCGGGCGCCAGGCCGCACGCGGGCTGGCGCTCTGGCAAACCCTGGAGGGCGCCGCTGACCTGGTCATCGAGGACGACCAGAGTGACCCGGGCACGCGCGGGCCCACAGACTGGTGAGCGCGGCCGGCCGGGACCGCCGTGCTCAGGCCGCCCGGCCGCGGCGCGGCCGCGCCATCCCGGCCACGCTGGCCAGGTAGCGGAGCCCGTCGGCACCGCCGTGCCAGTCGCCATCGGCGTCGATGACGGCCGGGACCACCTGCTGTGGCAAGGCCGCCCATTCCGCTCGCCACCGCCGGATCCGGCGGAAGCCCGCCGTGGTCAGCGGGCCGCCATCGGGGGTGATCACGCCACCCGAGCGGCGCACGACATGGGCGAGGTCCGGGTCATGCCCCAGCGGCGCGGGCATGCTCGGGCTCTGCAGGCGGGCCAGGGCGTCCCCGCCCGGCCACACCAGCTCCCGCACCACCGCCCGGACGTCGTAGGCATCGCTGAGGTGCAGGCCCTGGATCCAGATCGCGCGGAACAGGCGCCGCCGCAGGTCACCGGCGATCCCGTCGGAGACGGCCTCGGCGTAGGCGGACACCGCGGCCCGCGTGTTGCTGATCAGCAGCGGCAGGGCCCCGGATACCTGCTCGCCGGGCCGGGCCAGCGTGCGGGCTTCCGCCAGCCGCCGGTGCCAGCTGGTCTCGCCGGCGTCCGTGCGGACCCCGGTGAGCGGCAGGCTCCGGTCGTGCTCCACCGCGCGCCAGTCCACGCCGGCCGCACCGGCAAGGGCCAGCGAATCGGCCCGCAGGCTGGCAAGATAGCAGCAGGGGCAGTTGAAATCTGCGTAGACGATGATGTTCATCGTGCCTCCCAACCGGCGGGGGCGGCGCCGTGCGCCGGCACCGCCCGCGCCTGGCCGGCCAAGCCGGGGCCGGTCCCGGGACGGTCCAGGGTCCAGGGCTCCGGCGCCGGCTCACCCGGTCGGTGGTGGAGCGGAATGGTGCTCGACGAGGGTGCCCGAAGTCGGCATGAACACGGTCTCGCGGCCGTTCGCCCACCGCACCAGATAAGGGGGCGCGCCGTCGGCCCCATGAACCTCGGCGACGATGCCCTCCCGGTCCTCGTCACCCTGGTGACGGCCGCGGACCACAATCTTGTCACCCACTTCTGCGCGCATCTGTTCCCTCCTCACCTCGGACGCGGTCAGCGTTGCGCGGACGCAGCGGGTGAAACAGGGCCAAAGGTCCGGTCGCGGCGGGTTGTCGCCGCGGGAGCGCCAGGCCGGCGGGCCGGCGCGCGGGCAGCACCGGACGTCCATGCCGCGGCGGGCGGAACCGGCCGCGGCGCGGGCGTCCGGCCCGCGCGCGGGCGGCTCTCCCGCACCGGAGTCGAGCAGCCGGCCGGCATGCGGGCTGGGCCGCCCCGGCAGCCTTGCCGGCGCCCCGGGGCGGGCCGGGTGAGGCCTCATTCACCGATATCGGCCAGGCTGGCCTGGGCCTGGGCGGTCAGCGGATCGCCGGGCGGCAGCACCCGTTCGCATCGCTCCGCGGTGCCGCGCAGCAGTGTCCTCGCGTCGCCAAGCCTTCCCACCTGGTAATACGCCAGAGCCAGGCGCAGGCAGACGTCCAGCGTATCCGGGTGATCGGGGCCCAGCACCCGCTCATAGCCGGACCGGGCCTGCTCGTAGGAGTACACCGCAGAGGCCATCTTGCCCGCCGTGTGATAGCTCGCACCCAGCTTGCCATGGGCCCGAATGGTATCGAGATGATCCCGTCCGAGCACGCGCTCGCGCCCGGCCAGGACCTTCTTGTACGCGGATATAGCGTCCTTCGTCTGGCTGTCAGCCAGCGACGCGTCGCCGAGCCCCAGCCGCGTCGTCAGCGTCTCCGCATGCGGGGCCCCTGCACCCGCTCCCGGCCGTTCAGCGTTCGCCGGTACAGCCCGGCGGCGTCCGCCCGCGCGCTATCAAAAGGGCACGACCCAGCACGCTGCGACCGGAAGGTGACGCGATGGCTTGGTTGATCATTGTCGCCGCGGGCGTATTCGGGACCGGGTTCGCCGTGGCCCTGAAGCTGAGTCACGGGATGACCCGGCTATGGCCGACCGTCGGGTTCGCCGCCTGCGCGCTGGCGAGCTTCGCCCTGCTGACGGTGGCGCTGCGCAGGCTCGACGTGGGCGCCGCGTACGCGGTGTGGACGGGAATCGGCGCGGCGGGCGCGGCGGCGGTGGGCATGGCCTTCCTCGGCGACGCGGTGTCGGCCACGAAGCTGGTATCGATCGGGCTGATTCTCGCCGGGGTGATCGGCCTCAACCTGGCCGGCGTGACCCCGTGAGGAATCGCTGACCCGGCGGGTGGCCCGCGCGATCCGCCGGGCTGCGTCGATCAGGCCGCTGATGACGAGCGTGACGCTCACCGAGACCGCGAACCCGGCCCAGGGCCTGCCCTCGAAGGCGGCGCCGCCCAGGCGGCCGATGAAGAACGAGTACAGGGCCCAGATGGTCGCCGCCACGACGGTAGCTGTGACAAACTTCCGGCGCGGGTAACCAATCAGCCCGCAGCTCAGGGTCACGGCGGTCCGGCCGCCTGGGATGAAACGGCATGCCACGATGAGCTGCATCCCGAATCGCCGCAGCGAGCGCTCGGCCCACGCCCGCCGGCGCTGGCCCTTGCCGCCGGCGAAGAAGCGGCGTTCCGCCCGGGGCCCGAAGTGTTGGCCGAGCAGGTAGCAGAGGTTGTCGCCGGCGAACGCGCCGGCGGCGGCGCAGGCCACCAGCAGCGCGATGCGCGGATCGGCGCTTCCCGCCGTGGCGACGCCGAGCGCGATGATGACCGTCTCGCTGGGCACGACCGGCAGGATCGCATCCAGGGCCGGGAGGGTGAACGCGATGGCGTAGGAGATCGCGGAGCCGGTGTGCAGGCTCGTCAGGGCGCTCACTCGCGCACCGGCACTTTCGCACGGGCGGGCCGTCCCGGACGCGGCCGGGCCCGGCCGCGCCACAGGCTGGCGCTGATCGCGCCGCCCACGACGGCGACGATCACCGCGAGGCTCACCGCGACCGGCAGGTGGATGACCGGCGCGGCCAGCATCTTCGCGCCGATGAAGACCAGCAGCACGGCGAGTCCGTGCCGGAGGTAGCGGAACCGCCGCAGGACTCCGGCCAGCAGAAAGTAGAGTGCGCGCAGCCCGAGCACCGCGAAGGCGTTGGAGGTGAACACGATGAACAGGTCCTCGGTTACGCCGAACACCGCCGGGATGGAATCCAGCGCGAACACCAGGTCGGTCGCCTCGATGGCGATCAGCGCCACCAGCAGGGGTGTGGCCTGACGCGGGCCGCCGGCCCGGGTGATGAACCGGGCGCCGTCGTAGTCGCTGCTGACTGGGAGCAGCCGGCGCAGGGCCCGGACGGCGATGTTGCGATCGGGGGCGGCGACGGTCCCGGCGCGGAACATGCGCACCCCCGCCACCAGGACCAGCGCGCCGAACACGTAGAACGTCCAGCTCAGGTGCTCGAGCAGGGCGCCGCCGGCCGCGATGAAGCCGCCGCGCAGCACGAGAGCCCCTACGACCCCGAGATACAGCACCCGGCGCTGGAGCGCGGCCGGGACCGCGAGCGAGCCGAAGAGCAGCACGAAGACGAAGATGTTGTCGACGCTCAGCGCCTTCTCCAGCAGGTAGCCGGCGACGTACGCACCAGCGGTGGACTGGCCGCGCCACAGCCACAGCACGCCGCCGAAGGCCAGGCCGGCTGTCAGCCAGAACCCGCTGAGCACCGCGGCGGCCCGCAGCCCCTCGCCGCGTACGCTCCGCGCGACCAGCAGGTCCACCGTGATGAGCGCGGCAAGGACCGCGAGAATGACCGCCCAGGCCCACGTCACCGGCACGCCGGGGACGGCCGAGCCGCCGCGTCCGGCCTCGGGATGGCCGGGGCGTCACACTGCGGGCAATACCGGCTCTCCGGTCTGGCGGCGAGCAGACCGGCCGGGATCGCCGATCCGCACTGCTCACAGCGGCCGAACCGGCCGGCCGTGAGCCGGCCCAGGGCCTCCTCGACGTCGGCCAGCCGCTGCCGCGCCGCGACCGCGCGCCGCAGCAGCTCCCTCTCATCCGGGCCGGGATTGGCCGGTCCCGGGCCGGGCGTGCCGGGTTTCTCCGGGGCGGCCGCGGCCGCGCCGTGGTACGCCAGCGACAGCTCGGTGACCTCCTGCAGCCGGGCGCGCCACCGGGCCTCCAGCAGTGACCGCCAGTGCGGGGCCCGGCCAGCGGCGGACCGGGCCCCGGCTACCGGCCTCGGGTGGGGGAGTTCTTCTCGGGACATGACGCTTCCTGTGGGTTGCGGCGGGCTGGCTCCAGGTCCGCCGGGCCGCGCCGCGAGACGGCGCGGCGGGAGCGGTGCAGCCGGTAGCAGACGGCGGCCAGGGCAGCCACGAAACCGATCCACGGTGCCGCCGTGATCAGGTCAGTGCTGGTCATCTGCGCCGCCCTCGCTGGCTGTGCTGTCACCATCAGTGCATCCAGTGGTGATGACCTCCTGGTGAAGGTGCCATGGTGGCGGTGTGGAGATGCGTGACCGGCGGCGCGGAGCGGGCTGGTGTACTGGCGGGCCAGGGACCGCGGCAGCGACCATGGAAACGCCCGGGCACACCGGGCACGGCGGCCAGCGAAGACGGGTGAGCAGTGGCGACGGTTCTCGTTGTGGAGGATGAGCGTAAGCTGCGCGACTTTGTCCGGACCTATCTGGAGAGGGCCGGATTCACCGTGCTGTCGACGGGATCCGGCGCCGAGGCGATCACCATGGCGGCCGGGGCCGCACCGGACCTGGTCGTCCTGGATCTGGGGCTGCCGGACGTGCCCGGCGAGGCGGTGGCCCGCGAGCTCCGCGCGGCGGCGGCCACCCCGATCCTGATGCTGACGGCCAAGAGCGCGGAGGAAGACCGGATTCGCGGGCTGGAGCTGGGCGCCGACGACTACGTGACCAAGCCGTTCAGCCCGCGGGAACTGGTGCTGCGGGTTCAGGCGATCCTGCGGCGCGGCGCGCCGGCCGCCGAGCAGGGCGTGACCGGGTACGGCCACGGGACGCTGGTCATCGATGAGCCGCAGCGGATGGTGACCGTCCGCGGTGCGGCGGTGAGCCTCACCCCGACCGAGTGGGGCGTGCTGAACGCCCTGGCCTCGGTGCCCGGCCGGGTCTACTCCCGGTTCGAGCTGATCAACCGGGTCCGGGGGTATGAGTTCGAAGGGTACGAGCGCACCGTGGACTCGCACGTGAAGAACCTGCGCCGCAAGATCGAGGCCGATCCGGGCCAGCCCCAGATCGTGCAGACCGTGCTGGGCGGCGGTTACCGGCTGGGACTGTCCCGCGATGACTGACCCGGCGGCGGCCGGGGAAGCCGAGCCGCCCGGCACAGCCGCACGCGGCGACACGCTGGGCCTGCGGCTCGCGCTGGCGTTCCTGGGGGTCGCGCTGGCGGCGGTCGCGCTGGCGGCCGGCCTTATCGCGGCGTTCAGCGCTGCGGATGTCTCGGAGCTGGCGAACCGCCAGCGCGCGGAACTGGCCAGCGCGGTGGCGGTGGCCGCCGGGGCGGTATGGGACCGGAACCACAGCTGGACCGCCGAGGCCCTGTCGCCGGTCCTGGACCTGGCCGTCCGCACCGGCGCGGACGTCCAGGTACGTGACCAGGCCGGGCGGGCCGTCGCCGCCTCACCCGGGTTCGGCGCCAGCCGGGGGCCACGGTCGAGCGCGCCCGTTCTGGTCCGGGGCCAGCGGATCGGCGTGGCCGAGATCCGGTCCACCGGCTCCGGTCTCAGTACCGCCGACCAGCTCCTGCGGACCGCGCTGCTGCGGGCCATCGCCGGCGCGGCAGGGCTGGCGGCGCTGCTGGCCCTGCTGACCGGGCTCGCGGTGGCGCGCCGTATCACCCGCCCGGTCACCCTGCTGATCACGGCGACCAGGGCGATGGCCGGAGGTGACCGCACCGCCCGGGCCGGGGCGATCCGCGCCTCCGCCGAGCTGCGCGAGCTGGCGACCGCCTTCGATCAGATGGCCAGCACGATGGACCGGCAGGAGCAGCTCCGGCGGGACCTCGTCGCCGACGTCGCGCACGAGCTGCGCACCCCGATCGCGGTGCTCCAGGCCGGTCACGAGGCCCTGCTGGACGGGGTAGCCGAGCCGACACCCGCCGAGCTGGCCTCGCTGCGCGACGAGGTGCTGCGGCTCGCGCGCATGGTCGGCGACCTGCAGACGCTGGCCGCGGCCGACGCCGCCGCGCTGCATCTGGCCCTGCGCCGCAGCGACCTGGCCGGGCTTGCGGCCGGCGCGGCCGGCAGCCTGGCGCGCCGTTTCGAGGCGGCCGGCATCACGCTGCGGCAGGAACTGTCCGGCGCGCCGGTCCTCGCCGACCCGCACTGGCTGCGCCAGCTGATCACCAACCTGCTCAGCAACGCGCTGAAGTTCACCCCCGCCGGGGGTGAGGTCACCATCGTCACCCGGCAGGCCGGCGGGGACGCCGTGCTGGAGGTCACCGACACCGGGGCGGGCATCCCCGCCGAGGAGCTACCGCACATCTTCGACCGGTTCTGGCGGGGCCGGCAGGCGGCGCAGATCTCCGGCAGCGGGATCGGCCTGGCGATCGCCGCCGAGCTGGCGCGGGCGCACGGCGGCCGGCTGACCGCCCGCAGCCAGCCCGGCCAGGGCACGCGGCTGACCCTGATCCTGCCGGGTGTGCCCTGACCCGGTCAGCCCGCCGGCCGGGACCGGAAGGCGCGCCGGTGGGACTGCGGCTGGCCCGTAGCACCCGCGCGAAGTGCTTGCGGAGGTTGCCGGCGGTGCAGAAGCCGCTGCTGATCCGATGGTGATCCGGGCGGGGGATCGGCCCCGAACACCGCCATGCTGACGGTGTGAACGGCTGACATGCGGCCCTTCCGGCCTGGTGCGGCAACGCGCGGGTACGGTGTCACCCCTGGTTTACACTCGCGGGCCGGAATGTGGCCGCGAAGGCCTGGAAGTAATGGTAGTCGGCGGTCCATTGCGCCTCGGGCACGGACCAGTACAGGGCGTACGCGTGGCGCGCATTGGCCAGCACGTTCCGGTTCAGGATATGAACCTCGACGCCGCCCCGGTCGTAGGTGAAGTCCCAGTCGGCCGCCTGCTCTGCCTGCGGGTAGGACACCGCTTGCAGGCGGATGAGGTGATAGCCGGGGAAGCTGGCCTGCCGGGCGGCCGCCTGCTGCTGCCAGTCGGCCAGCGCGTTCGGCTGGGGCTGATCAGACTGGTCGATGAGCAGGAAGATGCCGCTGCTGGCCGGGTCCTGGACGACGACGTAGTGCCCGACGTGCGAAATCCGCCATCCGGCCGGGACGCCGATGGAGAACCCGGTCGAGTTGGTGAACCGGTGGTAGCCGGCGGGCAGGGTTCCGGTGCTCCCGCCCGATGTGCTGGCCGGCTGGGACGGGGCCGTCGCAGAGGGGGAGGGGGCCGGCGGGGCGGATGCGGACCGGGTCGCGGGCGTCGTCCGGGCCGGCCGGGACGGGGCCGTGCTGGCGGTGACCCGGTGGTGCGGCGACCCGGCCAGGGCGAGTGCGGCGGCAGCCGCGCCCGCCGCGAGCGCGACGGCCGCGGCGAGCGCCGGCCGGGACCGGCGGTGAGCGGCTGGCCCGGTATGCCCGGCGGCAGCGAGTGGCGGAGCCTGCGGGGCAGCGCCCAGCTCCGTGGCGGCGAGGGTCCCGGCCGTCTCTCTGGTGCCGGCTGTTTTCCCGGTTCGGGCCGTCGCTCCGGTCCCGGCCATCTCTCTGGCGCCGGCGGTTGCCCCGGTTCGGGCCGTCGCTCTGGTCTCCGGGGCCTCCCATGGACTGCGGGGTTGCCCGGGTACGGCGGGGATGGGCCCGATCGGCTCGCCGGCGGCGGTTCCTGGACCGGGCCCGGTCGGCGGCCCGCCCTGAGCGGGGACGAATACGGCGGCCCGACGCTCGGGGGTGACGGGCGGGCTAGCCGCAGGCGGCTTCCGGGTATCAGGGTGGCTGCCCGCGGGCGCCGAGCCTGCCGCGGCGGGGCCTGCGTCCGCGGAGGCCGTGCCGGGGGCCGCCGGGTCCGGGGCCGCCGCGGCGGCCCCGGGCCGCCCGGCCCTAACCCGTGCCGCCAAACGCCGCCGTCCCCGTGCCACCGGGACGGGGCCGGGGCTCGGTTCCGCAGACCCGCCGCGGGCGGTGTCGCCGATGCGATGCAGCATCTGCTCCACCTCATCGGCATCGAGGCGGCTCCCGGGGTCCTTGCGCAGC
>Ga0335081_10009334_pt1 | contig 15780 bp, 12 predicted proteins | sample Lox_Sample_35_FD_206713 | JGI IMG/M metagenome (GOLD analysis project Ga0335081, IMG submission 206713) | Soil microbial communities from Loxahatchee National Wildlife Refuge, Florida, United States - Lox_Sample_3.5 | ecosystem: Environmental > Terrestrial > Soil > Wetlands | place: USA... | reverse complement strand
TCCCCTTCGGCTACGCTCAGGGCAGGCTCCGGCGGGACTCGGCGGGAACTTCGGACGGGCAGGAGCAAACCGAAGGCCCGGCGAAGTACCTCAGGTTCACGTCGGGCTTCTGGACGTTAACCCCTTCGCAGGATCAGGGCAGGCTCTGGAAGCGAGACGAATCATTCATCCCACGTTAGCGAAAGTTGGTGACGATGACGCGGTAACAGGCAAAGCCCATCGAGCTTTCGGGTGCGCGCAGCAAAGTCAGAATTTTGGAAGGTCAGCGCCGCTCACTGCTTGGGACCTACTATATCGGCGATGGCAGCCCTGGCCCGCGCCAGTTTCTCCTTGAAGTCTGCGCCCGGTTCCTTTGCACCTTCGGACTTGAATTCCGTTTTGAGGCGCTGGGCAAGCGCTTTTCTCTCCTCTTCGCTGGAAAGCTTTTCCAGCGCCTCGATGCCAGCATCGAGTTTCGGAAGCATCGCATGCAGTTGGGTTATCTGCTCTCCGGCGAGTTCGGGATGATAGCTGAGGCGATCGCCGGTCTGCATGGCATCGACCAGATCGTCCGGAGACCAGGCGATGGGCCAGGTCTGGTTGAGCGCGTCATAAGCCTCGCGAAGTCGCGTCATCGTCCCGGCGAAATCGTCGAGTTCGGCGCGGCGTGCGAGCAGACCGCCCGACCTCTGCACACGAATCGTCAGCGCCGCATTCACAGGGACCGGTGGCACAGTGATCACCGTCGTCAGCGTGTTGCCTGCAAAGCGCCATCCCGGCGAAGCAACTTCCGCAGAATACTTCAACGTGCTTCCGTTCACGGTTACCGACTGCGGCGGCCAGTCTGCAGGAAGCAGAAGTTGGTATGCACGCTTCGAAGGCGTGTCCGGGTACGATCCGCGAGCGGGCGCAATCTTCACGGACAGGACGCCGTTCTTCTCGCCAGCGGTTATGTCGGTCCAGGTCGCCTGGCCCTGCTGGTAGGCGCGCGTATTGCCCGCATCTTCGTACAGCGTGTAGTGCGAAACCTGTCCCTTCGCAAGCGGATACACCTTCACAACCAGCGGGTCCAGCGGCCTCTCGCCGGAATATCGCATCGGAGGCGCCATTGGAACAATCGCTCCGCCGCGAACATAGAGAGGAACCTGGCGGATGGAAAAACGGCGTTTTACCGTCGAAGGCCCGTGAAGGTGCTTGCCCGTCTCCGCCTCAATCCAATCGCCGGGCGGAATCCAGACGGACTCCTCCACCAGGCCAGTGGTCCTGTCGCCCGGCGCAACCACCGGATCGACCATCATTTCCTCGCCGAACATGTATTCGTTCCGGCTGGAGTAGGCCTCTTCCGCCTCCGGCCATTCGTAGTAGAGCGGATGCAGGAAGCCGAGGCCTGTGTCATAGGTTCGCCGCGCCTCGGTGTAGATGTACGGCAGCATGGCATATCGCTCCTGGTAGCGGTCGCGCATCATCCCGGAGTACGGCTCGGGATAGGCCCAGATGCGACGCTCGGCATCGGGGTTCTTGGTGGTGTGGGTGCGCAGGATGGGGCTGAAGACGCCAAACTGTATCCAGCGCGTATAGAGTTCGGGGTCCACCACGCCGGGCATGTGTCCGCCGATATCGTGGCTCCAGTAGGCGTAGCCGACATTGGCCGCCGTAGCGGTGAACCACGGCTGGAAGGCGAGCGACTCCCACACCGAAATGGTGTCGCCGGAGAAGCCGATTTCGTAGCGATGATTGCCCAGCCCGCCCCAGCGATGAAACAGCAGAGGCCGCTTCCCTTCCCGCGCCTGGTCGGTGAAGTGAACGTAATTCAGCCACCATGTCGGATTCACGCCGGGAGTCCCGGTGTTCGGCTCCTGTTGCCAGTCCAGCCACCAGAAGTCAACGCCCTGCTTCTCCAGCGGATGGTGCAGGATGTTCAGGTAGTTCGTCGCGAACTTCCTGTCGGTGATGTTGAACGGCACATATTTCTGCGATGCGGGATCGATTCCCATGGCCCGCGCCATCTGCGGATATGCGTCCTCCCACGGCTGCACACCTGAGGCCGGGTGCAGGTTCAGCGTCACCTTCAACCCTTCCTCGTGCAGGTTTTTCAGGAACTGCCCGGGATAAGGAAACAGCAGGCGGTTCCAGCTATAGCCCGTCCATCCCTTGGTGTGTCCTGACTGGTCTTTCTCGGGAGATAACCAGCTCTGTCCGAAGGTCCTGTGCCACTCCATGTCGATGACCAGCACATCGAGCGGCACGTCATTCTCATGAAAACCGCGCACCAGTTCATCCAGTTCCTGATCCGCATAAGCCCAGTATCGCGACCACCACGCGCCGAAGGCGGAGCGCGGAGGAAGCGGGATCGGCCCGGCAACCTTGATGAAGTCGGCCAGCGCTTGCCTGTAGTCATGCCCGTAACCGAAGAAGTACCAGTCCTGACGCTCCCCCGCCGGTCGCAGCAACACCCATGGCCACGGGCTGTCCTCGCCCTCAAGGAAGCGGAAATCGGTGGAATCGAACAGCGGACGGGCGGAATCGTCAACCACAACCCAGCCATCGCGCGAGATCAGCCCCGGGTCCATCGGCTCCTTCGTTTTTCCACCAAGCGCGCCGTCAAGCGTTCGCGTCGTGCCCTGAAGATTGCCGCTGTCGGGCATGCCCGGATGCCACGTGACTTCCTTCCCATTCAACGTGAGGATGACGCTCAGGTTGGTGGGCCCGAACTTCGCGTCGGTTTCATCGTCAGGATTGCGTTGATACCTGAGCGTGAGCTGCCCGGTTGAGATGGTAAGCAGGGAGAGCGGCCTGCTGGGGTCACCCTCTTCTTTGATGTCGGCTGTGAACTTCGGCACCGGCAGATGACGGTTCAGAAACACCAGCGAGGCGTGGTCTTCGAATTTGCCGTCAGCCGCCCATTCCATGCGGATCAGTTGGGGAGTCAGCACCGTGAAGCGCGCATGACCGGCGGTGATCGTTGCCCGGGGATCGGCCACAGGATCGTAGAGATTGGGCGTGGGCTGCACGCCAGAAGGCGGCGCGCCGGCGGGCTTGCTCTGGGCGAACAGAGGCGGGGAAAGTACGGTGAGCCAGAGCAGGACAGCGCACGTCCACGTCAGGCCGGCTGCACGCCGGCAGGAACCCGCCCATGCACACCGGTCCGCGCCGAAACAGAAGACTCTGTCGCCAGGTCGTGCTGCGGACGCGTGCTCCCTAAACGGCAGCGCGGAAAGACTGAACGGCGGCCGCTTCGTCAGCTTCAATCGCAAGGACCAAATCCAGCTTCGTTGTGTGCAGCAGGTCATGGATTTTACACGCAGGCGGCGGCATCGACCGCCCGCTTCATCCCGGCGCTGCGCAGCGGAATTCTCATCCTGATGGTTCCACCGCTTTTCATGTCCATCGGATTCACCGTGCTGGCTTATCATGTCCATCGGATTCACCGTGCTGGCTTACCGGCGCCAGGGTATCTTCCATTCGCCAGAATAAGTTCTTCGCGGCGTCCCGCACAGGTCGTAACCGTGTAAAACTTTCCGGCTACCTCCCTTTTTGCCATATCGTGCCAGTCACATGCCAACGTAAGTGCCTGAAAACGGGAACTCGTCTCTTCGGCAGGATGTTTGCCCACCAGAATCGGGGGGCGAAGGACCGCCTTCTGCCGGGGCCAGGTCCACATGGGCGACCATCGGAATTTGGCGCTTCGCCGTTAAGGCCGAGCGTCTGGCCTCGATGCCAGGCAGATCATCATCCTGCGTTCCCCAATTGAGGTCCACGGCAGCGTACATGTTATTCCCAGACCCCGCGTGTGCCTCGCTGTGCCTGATCAAAGCAGATTTTGGTGACTTTATCGTTCGCAGATGTGGGGTCGCATATGCGCGTGTTCAGTTGGTTCTTTGCCTGCCATCACCGCCACCTTAGCCGGGTTATGACGATTCGCGACCAGACCTTCCAACTCTGCGTCTCCTGCGGAAAACACCTGCCATATTCCTGGGAGACTATGTCGCCTCTCCGCGAGCGAGAACGCCCGGACCGGAGCTTGTTCCGTAGGCTGTTTGCCTGATCGGGCCGGTGCTTGATCGTTGCGGAAAAGGGTGGCCCGGCAGGAATGCCCCGTTGGGGGTCGGTAGCGGCAGAAGCTCATGGGGTAACTTTTCGAGCAGAGCCGGTTCAACAAGGACACTGATTGAGTGTGGGCTTCGCCGTTCTCCGCCGGCGAGAGACCGCTCAATCTGAACGGCATGCAACACGACCACATCGTGCCGGCCGCGAAGAAGGCAGGACTGGAGCAGTTCGGCTGGCACGCTTTCCGCCACACCTACCGGCCTGGCTGAACGACAACGGCACACCGCTCGGCATCCAGAAGGACTTGATGCGGCACGCGAACATCTCCACGACCGCCAACGTGTACGGCGCAGCAATGGATCCATCCATGCGCGAGGCCAACGACAAGGTAGTCAAGATGGTGATTCAGTGAGTTGAGTTTCGTATTGCAAATAGCCCAGGAGCAATCCGAAAAGAGCACATCTGCGGGATGCTGGCTTCCCGTCTGAGTGAGCTGACCCGCCAATAGGACGCACTGCACACCGATGCGGTTCGTCACTGGAGCGATTGGCCTTGCTCCACCACTAGCTTGTAGGCGACGTAATACTTGTAGATGTTGCTGACATATTGGACCGTCGTCTGTCCGACCTTTTCCGAAACCAGCAACTCGACATTCCCGAACCACTTGTCGGGATCGAGTCCTTGCGCCGCCGCTTGCTTCCGAAGATCTGCGATGCGATTCGGGCCGGCGTTGTACGCTGCGAATGTAAAAAGCAAACGGTTTTGTGCATCGATTTTCGGATCGCTGAAATACTTATCTGCGATCGTCTTGAGGACTTTAACCCCTGCGTGAATGTTGTTCTCGGCTGTCGTCACATTGGGGATGCTGATTGGGGGTGCCGCTGTAGTCGATGGCCTGACCTGCATAATGCCCACCGCATCGCCGTGTCTTGCCGCCTGATTGAGCATCGACTCCTGGTAGCCTTGTGCCACGACCATCAGATAATCGAATCCGTACTGGGATGAATACCTCTTGAAGAACTCAGCCGTCTGATTGAATTTCCTGATTTCTTCCTCGCTGGTTGGATTTGTGATCCACTGATTGCTCTGCACGTAGCGCCGTAGCAAGGTGTTGCCGAACGACGTTCCGGCGGCGTGAGTCTTGACCCACTCATCCACCAATGCTTTGAGCTTCGGATTGTTTTTTCGCATCGCCCACGCCAGACTTCCTTCGACGGCGATGACGATGCTTGGTTGGGGAGTAATGTCGTGAAACACGCTCGCCCAGAGCTTGGCGCGCTGCGTAATCGTGACCGTGGCGGGCAGGATGCCTGCGTTCACCATCTCCAGCAGGTCTTCATCCAGCAGGTTCTTCCCGGTACTCTGAATCAGGATGGGCGGCTTGCCTTGCTTACGCAATGAATCGTTTATTTTTCCCAGGTTGCCGTAGTACGTAGTGATGGAATTAACGCAGACCTTCTTTCCACCCAGGTCCTGCAATGAGGAAACCGGTCCGAAGTTTTTCCCGGTTACGAGAATCTGTTTAACGCCGGTTTCAAGGGGAAGCGAGAATGCAACCTGCTTCTCGCGCTCGGGGGTCACGGTCACAGGGTACGCGATCAGGTCACCGATTCCTTCGGTCAAGTACGATTCAAGTTGATCGGGGCGGACCGGAATGAATGTGACTTGCACATGCTGCTTCCCCGTGTGTAGCTTCTGATTGACAAATTGCTCGAAGTCCCGCAGGGCCTCGTAGTAGATTCCTTCCGGCTTGCCGTTCACGTAGAAAAAACTGGAATGGCTATACAGAACGAGCGCTCGAATACTCTTGGCCTTCACCATCACATCGAGGTCGCCGGTGTGGCGCTCGAAGTTCAGCGGCAGCCCCAGGTTGGGCGACTGTTGCGTAGTTTTGCTTGCCGGAATGGAGGCCGAATGCGCTGACTGCGACTGTGCTGCAAATACTGTCCTGCCACAGGTGATGGAGAGCAGCAGAATGCACCCTAACAGGACGGGTAACATGCATCGTCGATCCGAAGCGACAACTTTGAGCATGTGATGCGCTTTCAGGAGCCGCGGCTCGGTTCCGTTCGAGACGAACCTCGCGTTCGCGGGTGCATGATTAAGTATTCACGGCAGCGATAGAAATGCATGAGGAGAACGTCTGCTCCAGCAGATTCGCGTCGATGCTGCCGGCCGCGCCGATGGCTACGATCTGTGTTCGTGGTGCACGCTCGCCCCATCCGTCTTGCAAGGAAATGTCCACGCGCCTGCCGACCACCTGAAGTACGGTCCGTCGCTGTGGCGCGTCCGTCGTGTAGAGCACTCCCTTGGCCCGATAAACGCTGCCCGGCAACTTACGCATTTTTTCGCGTAATGCTTCCAACATAAGTGGCTGATCGGTCTCGTAGCTCCAGGTGCTGAACACCTTCGAGTGGTCGTGTTGATGGCCTTCGTCGTGACAGGCTGAGTCGGTGCAGCTATTGCCCGCGTGATCGTTCAGACCTACCCGAGCAGGATCGAAACGTCCGACACCCAGCAAGATTTCGTACGGCACCTCGCAGAAGTCAGTTTCGACGATACGAAGCCGGTTGAAGTACTCGTCGAGCCAAGCCCGAACTTTCCCGACTTGATCGGGGCCGGCGAGTCCAACCTTGTTCAGGATCACCATGTCCGCAAAGCCAACCTGCTGGAGTTTGAGTTCCATCAAAGGCGGATACTCGGGATGGGCAAAGACCTGGTCTGCATCGAGCACGCAGGTAACGCTGTCGAGTCGGATTTGGTCCCGCAGATTGGCATCGCCGAAGGTCGCGAAGATCCCGGCGGGATCGGCGACGCCGCTGGCTTCGAGCAGGATGTATTCGATGGCCTCCGGGCGTGCGAGCAACGCGATGACTGCCTCGACAAGGTCGTCACGAATCTGGCAGCAGACGCAGCCGTTGGCCAGGCTGATCATGTTGCCGTCTACGCCGACGACGAGTTCAGCGTCGATATTGATGGAGCCGAAATCGTTGACCAGCACTCCCACACGCAGGCCGTGATTCCCAGTAAGGATGCGATTCAGCAGCGTCGTCTTTCCCGCGCCGAGGAACCCGGTCAGGATCGTGATCGGAACGGTCTTGCCGTTGTCGTTTGTGATTTCCATGGTTGCGGTTCCTCTCAAAACGCGTAGGCCTGGAAAAGAACGACGCGGCCTAGAGCGCACCGCCGCGACCTGCGCGGCAGGACACCGGACCGAATCGCTATTTCTTGAACTGGCTCATATCGATGCCCATCACCTTCGCCATCTCAATCAGGTCGACCAACTGAGGGTTCGGCAGCTTGGTCAGTGGCTGGCGGTAAACGTTCGGCGGATAGTACTTGTGGGGGTCGATCTCGAGTTCGCGGGTGAGGGCCTCCTGCTGCATTTCGCGCGGCAATCTTGGCTGCGGCACGACGCCCTGGCCCGTCTGGAGCGGCAGCGGATTACCAAAGAGCAACGTCGGATTGGGTAACGGCTGGCCGGCAAATCCCGGCAGCACAGCGTCGCGTGCCCAGATCGCATCTTTTGTGACGTTGACTGTCACCACATCCGGCGCGCCATACAAGAAAAGCCCATTCCAGTGGGCGCGAATGTCGGCGGTCTGCTCATTGAGCGTGTCATTGTCGAACGCGAGGTGTGTGGCGATGCCGACTCTCGGATTGACTTCATTGATGAGATATCCCGTGGCGTAAGCCAACGTGTGATGGATGTCCACCGTGTAGTTGAAGAGAAATTCCGGAAGTCCGTATTTGAGCTGATTGATGCGTGCCAGATCGGGCTGCAGCTCGGTGACAAAGACATCGACGTTCTTGGCGTACTTGGCGGTCAAGTCGTCAGGCCGGCCGTCGCCGGTCCACACGAAGGAAAGACCGTTCCAGTCGAGGCGGTAGGCCGAGGCGCCGTCCTTGACGTGCGAGCGCCGCCAGTGACGAACTGTGACACCGTTCTTGTCGTAGCAGATGCCGTTCTCGTCTTTCCAATCGAACTCGTTGACCTCGATCTCGTAGCCGTCTCCTATGGGGCAGGCGTCGAACGCTTCCAGGTGCCACTTGAGCATCTGCTTCATGCCGGCGACCATGCCCTTGGTCCCGAGCTCCGGCGTGCGCCCGGATGGCCCGGTCACCCGAAGCGGCATTCTCCACCGTCCCGACCACGCCGAGAACGGCAGCAGATAAGACAGATCGTGGTAGTGGTCGACGTGCAGGTGAGTGATGAAGATGTCGTTAATAGCAGGGCACGGCACACCCATGGCGATGATGTTCTTGACGCAGCCGGGACCGAAATCGAAGAAGAAGCGGTCGCCGTTGCCCAGCTCGACCATGATGCAGGTACCCGCCTGGTCGCGCCGCGGCGGGAACGGACAACTCCCGACGAACGAAATGCGCATCTCGTCCTTGCCGATTGGCTCGCTGCCCGGAAAGTAGTTCATCCGGCTGCGGACCGACGGTGTTGGCTGGTAGTAGGGCGGGAATTGCAGGCCCTTGCTGGGTCCGCCGCCATAAGGGTTCACGGGTGGTTCGCAGCCCGCCTGCGCCTGCGCTTGCGCCGAAATTGGTTCAACAGCAGCGAGACCAACCGTAGCGGCTAACGCACCTGCACGCTTCAGCATGTTGCGCCGGCTTAGATCAGGTTGTTCTGGAGCGTTCGTATTCTCGTCGGTTGCCATCGTAGTCTCCTAACCAAACTAAAAAGGTTGCTGAAATGATCGAGCGTGATCGAGACGGCAATCGCACTCAAGCGTCGAAGAAATTGCCCGCGGTTCGCTGAAGTCCCCACACAAAATCCACTTGCTGGAACTCTATGCGCCAACGGAAGGTTACGAACTCCCGCTTTAGTCGTACCTTGTACGCGTCTCAGCCCGCCTGTTCGCCGCGGTCGTGTTTAATTCCTCCAGCAACTCGATCAATCGCTGGTAAGCCGCCGCATTTTGTACGACCACCTCAGCCTTCCCATTGACGGTCAGCAGCTCGGGGCGGCCAGTTCGCTTGAGTCGCTTGAGGCGAGCCTTTGTGTTTCGGGCGAAATCTGTGAGCGACCCAATGTCTTCCGGCCTGATCATGGATCCTGTCTTTCTGAGTCCCTTCGCCAACGAATCACCTGAGAATCAACTGCGAATTAGCTTCTTGCGAAGCGTATGCCGCCAGCTTGCAAGCTGGCTATGCAATTTCGGCAAAATTGCAGGAATTTATCGGCCCGCGGGAATCCGAAAAGACAGGAACGAGGGGTCGTTCAGCGCTGCTTGCGCAGTGTTTCGGAAGGAAGTTCACCAAAGAGGGCGCAATAGTCGCGGGCGAAGCGGCCCAATTCCCACACACCGAACTGGGTGGCGATTTCGGTGACGGTGGTCGCCGCCGGATTTGCCGTCTTCAGCGCCTTGCGAACCAGGTGGAGTGTTCTCCGATTCAGATATCGCACCGGCGCTACGCCGAAGTACTGCTGAAACGCATCCCGCAACGTGCGCTCGGAAACTCCGGCTGCACTGGCGAGCTGCTCGACGGAAAGAAATTCGCCGCCGTGTTGCTCGACAAAATCCATCGACGCATGAATGATCTGGCTGCGCGAAACAACATGCCGGCCAAGCGGAGCTTCGATGGCCTGGGGCACGGCCAGCACCATGCGGATCTCTGGAACCAGTTTCTGGCGCGCTGCTTTCTGCGCGGCGGCGGACTTGAAGGCGCGTGGGGCTTGCTGAATGGCCTCATCCAGTTGCTGAATGACCGATCGAAATCGCTCCATGCGATAGGGTGTCAATCGACAAACCCCGCGCATGGAAGCAATAGCGTTCGATGCATTTGGGTTTGCCGCAGCGAGCTCCTCATTCGGAATATAGAGTGAACACCAACGCCGCCAAGAATCGGCCGCTAAACAGAAGTCGTCGCCAGGCTGAGCCACTAGCAAGGTGTGGTCGTCAAACCGGCGCCCATTGCCCGACATCGCCGACAAGCCTCGCGTCAAAATAAAGATCGAGATTCCGCCCGGCTGCGGCGACCCTTCTACGACAGCATTGCCTCCCGCTTGGCCGAACTGAATGCCCAACTTACTGAGAACCAGGTTGGTCAGAACCCAATCTCCGCGGTCGGGCCCGAGAACCATCGCCCGGATGTTTGCGTGCCGGTTAGCGTCGAAGAAAGCCTCGAACGACGAGAAGGATTGCGTGGGCATTGCGTCTCGTTACGACACTAGCCCCTCCCTCACTGGCTCACAATCGGTTTTTGGTGTGCCGGTGTTTGGTTTGGAGATTTCGGCGTCGCCGTCGGCGAGTGGTCGTTATCGCTTAATGACGTGTGTATTGACGTGTGTTGGCTGTAAGTGATTGAAATTTGGCTGCCCCCCAGGGATTCGAACCCCGATATGCTGATCCAGAGGCTACCAGCTTACGATTCTCCGGAGTTCCCTGGCGTGCACTAGTATCCAGGGAATCTCCTTTCGTAGAAGGTGGTTATCGGCGTCGAGGAACGTCGGATAACACTGCGCGACATCCTACGCCAACTCCGGAAAATGGGTCAAATTTAATCTGGAAGTTACCACGATTGTTACCACAGCTCTCAACCTCATTTTTGTGCTACGTTTACCCCGATATGCTGATTCTCCCTCAGCCGACCTAGTCCGAAGCCGCCGAACCGTTGATTGTCACTGAAGAGCAGAAGGCAGAAAAAATGGCGGCACAATAACTCTGAAGATCTTTCACCAATCACACTTTGTCTGACTGACGGGCGGAACATGCACGGCTCAGTCGCCAGCCGCCGAAGTGAAGTCGATCTTTTCTTCTAGACGCTGCCGGATTTCCTTGAGCCACACCCCGGGATTGGTGCCGTGTATCACTCGCCCCAGAAAACCCAGCCGCTCTGCCGCATTGTTGCGGTTCCGCCGAATGTCGTCCTTCGAGATCTTTGTGAATAGGGCGAGGAAGCTGTCTATGCTTCGGGGTTTGGCAAAAACGTACGTCGCATGACCGAGTTGAGGGGTTTCGACGGCGACAGCTTTCTCAACGTCGAAGATGTATTCATCGCGAAACAGGTAGATCCGGCGTGCCCGGCGTGAGAGCTGGCGATAGAAGAACGGGTCATAATCCGCACGCCAGCTGATCTGTGCGACATCAAAGTCACCGGGAAGATTTAGCCCGGAACACATTCGCTCGAGCTCCGCTTTCTCGACCGCCCGATGTTCCAGGCACAGGCGGATCTGATCAAGTGCCTCTGAGTACTGACCAAAGCGGTGGTGAGTTGTTCGCGCTGTCTCCAATTGCTGCTCGAAATCGGCGGGAAGTTTGACCTCCAGCCGGCTCGGCAGTGCAGTCTCCCAAGTAGCGAGTTCCCACTCGCCGCGACGCTTGCGACATTTGCCAGTTTGTACGAATGTGCCCTCGACCTCAATCTTTGTTCCCAACAGATGTTTCCACTGGTTCCACGTACGATCCCAAAGCGTATGTAGAGCGGCTGGATCAAGCCAGAACTCGAGTTTGCGACGCGTGTCCCAACACAATGCCCTGTCGTCGTAAAAGTCGCATCTGCGCAGTGACACATGAAACCGTCGGCGCCGGAGCTCCGGTGAAAACGCAAGAATGCGGCGAGCGAAAAATGTTTCTCCGTCACGGGAAGGCTCTCCAGCAACGAGCAGGGAGCCAAATCCACCGTACGGAAATATGGCCGGAACTTCGGAATCGGCCAGCAGCGCGTCATAGCAAGCGCGTAGTTCCGGCTGACCGACGATGTTGAAGGCGCGCTCCAGCGCCACGCGCTGGCCGCGCGCAGCTCCTGCCGTTTGGAGCTCCAAGTCGCGTAGCTTGAACGCTACGCGCAGCTCAGAGGGAGAAGCGCCAGCTGGTATATGCAGGATCTCGTACAACGAGGGATGATCGGCTATATGGTCCGCATTTGGCAAACCATAGAAGTAGTCGCGCAGGACCTCACATGGCAGGAAAACCGTACTGATGCCAAGGCCGCCCTGGTGGACCTCCGCCGAAACGAAGTGCTGGTTTCGTTTGTCCTGTTTGGGCTGGCTCACGTACCCGATTGGCACGTGGTAGAGATAACGACTGGGACCGGCGCCCGCATTCTTCGTGATCAAGATCTCCGTACGAACTGCATCTCCCGTAGAGACGGGAAAAGTGATGTCATCACCGATAGCGACGTGAGATGCGAGAAGACGGGACACCAAAAGCTTGGTTCGATTCACGAGTACACAGATAGCGGGTTTCTCCTGCCGCTGGACACCCGCCACACGCTCACAGCAGACGGGAGTGGACGAAGACGAAATGGAGGACGTCGAAGGCATACTTTCGGCGGGCATTATACGGTCGTCTTGCGGAAGTCCAAAACGCCGCATGGCGCATTTCAAGTGCTTCCTGTAAAATTTCGAAAAGCCGCCACGTCAGCGCCCTTCGCGATGTTCTGAAAAATTCTTGATCAGCAGGCCCGGTATTTGAGTCGGTGAACATTGGTGTCCCAAGGGGAGTGGTATTTGTAGCGGCCCTTGTTGTGGTCGTAATTCCTGTCTCGCACTACGCCTACACTCGGTTTCGTGACACTTCGGACAAACACATCAATACATCCGGTCGTTCGGAGCATCCGGAAAGTTCCACGGATCCGCAGGTCCTGCTGTCGGAGGCCAATCGTCTTTACTGGCTAAACAGCGGGCAAAAGCTGCACACCTGTCCGCGAGGGCCAAAATTTGTTGGCGTGTTTCTGCTGGCGGCCATTCGAAGTGGACTGCCGGCGGATGCATGGGCTACGGTCTCGCTGCCTCGGAATCGAAACGGACGGTTGTCTATTGAGGTTTTGGCGCAAGGCGGTACTCTTCCTCGGTGAAGGGTATTGTCGGCGTCAGGACTAGGTGCTGCGACTTCGTCGGGACGGTGTGGATAAGTTGTCGCCAGTGCAGTGGGGCCCAATGGCTGAAAAAGCGCATCCCAGCGAAGGCGGGGTTCGGGTTAATCCGGTGGACCGTCGCGGCCGGCCAATCAGCCCAGCTGTCCTCAACGCCGCCGAGGAGATCGGGCGACGTGCTTTGCGCCATGCCGAACGGCTACTCATCGATCCTGCCGTCGCCTCAAATCTGCTTGAAGAGGCGGCAGCGACGGTCTCGCGCGCCATGAGCGCAAGAGAAATGAGCAAGGATCCCATACGGGATCTCCATTCGTATCTCTTCCGCGCTTTCCTCCGGCGCGTCAACAAGAGACGCAAGCGAGCGTTGTTCTTAGCGGAGTCGCTCCGGGTTCATGCACTGGAGGCGCCTAATTTCTTTGATCCCGGACGGTCAATCGAAGACAAAATTCTGATCGACGAATTCTTGACGCAGTGTGATCCGACGACACGGGACATGCTCTGGCGGCGCATGGTGGGCTTTTCGTGGAAAGAGATTGGCTGGTCATACAAAATAGCGAGTCACGCCGCGGAGTCGAGGTTCAATCAAGCATTCCAGAAGACCAGGAGAAGGCTTGGACTGAGATGAGACGGGCGATGTCGCGCCTGTAATGGCAGATGCGATGGTCAGAAAAAAAACCACAGAACGTGAGGCCTTTCGGAAGGAAGAAGAGCTACTTGTTTCTACCCGCTCTTATCTTTCTGGTGCGTTTCCCAACCCGGAGCGCACCGGCTGCCCGCCCGATGACGCACTCAGGTTGATGGCGATTCGACCACTCGGATGTGACGAATCCGTAAGCGAGCATCTGACGTGCTGCTCGCCATGCTTCAACGCCTACATGGGCTATCTCGCTCAGGAAAAGGCGAAGATTCGCCGGACTATATTGATCAGGCGTTCGGCAGCCGCCCTCGGCATTGCAGCTGTTCTGGTAATTGTTGCGTACGTGTTCCTTGCCAAGCACCGGAATGCCCCGATCGTCGCCCCAGGGAATCCACCGCCGATTACCACGCCTGGAAGGCCTGACCAGACTCAGACAACTGCCATGTACGCTTCGGTTCTAATCGACCTCAGTAACGCATCTCCGACGCGCGGCTCAAAACAGAGCACCGCTCGCAGTGTTCCCCAGGTCATCCCTTCTGGCTCACCCGTGGCTCTGAGCCTGCACTTGCCGCTTGGAAGCGAAGAGCGCCTTTACCTAATAACTCTGAGGTCCGGGCGAAACATCGTGTGGTCGGAGTCAGCGCAGGCGCGGCGGGAAAATGGCGACACACTTTTACGGGTTCATGCGGACTTTAGCGACCTTCCCGCAGGGAGCTACAACCTGCAAATTTCGTCAGGCGGCAGGCGGCTTAGCGCGCCAGTGTTGATAAAGAACGCTTTACCCGAAAGCACGAAACAAAAACCCTGAACGCACGGAGCATTTGTTGAAGGAATCGTGGGATCACTGAATTATGTCAAAGCGCAAGATTGTTGTCGTACTGATTTGCCTACTAATCCCAACTCCATCCCTGTTTTCTGAGGACACCCCGGAAGCCGTTTTGCAGCGGGGACTCTATCTCTCTGACTTGTACAACTGGACTGCCGCCCGCCCCTACCTCATCAAGGCCAAGCAACTATTTGAAAGTAGCGGCGACAAAAGGAATGCCTTATATGCAGATTGTGCTGCAATCAGGGCCGGCGCGGATCCTATTCCGATGATGGAACGTTCGTACCAGCTTGCGCAGGAATTAGCAGCAAACCCGATACTGCAATCCGATAAGGAGCTCCGCATGTTCTGCCTCGTCGCCAAAGGCGATGTCGATGGGGAGGCTGACAGCGCTGCAATGCGACGCGATTGGACGGAGGTCGGCGCGCTGGCGCGAGAGCTCGGTAATGCAAAGTGGCAATACCGAGCATTAGGTCAATTAGGCTTCGCAGATTTTTATGACGGTGACCTTCCCGGTGCTCAGAAGAAAGTGGCAGAAGCGCTAATCGGAGCTACGACGATTAAGGACATCGGTGGCGAAATCTTTTTCCTATCAACGACGGCGACGGGGCTGGTCACGCAGGGCATGAATGACCAGACCCTACAGTATGCCGACCGAGCTATCGCCCTCGCGAATGCAACTCCTGATGCAGGGTATCCCGTTATCGCTGAGCAAGCACGGCTTCTGGCAATGGTTAATATGGGGCGGACTGAGGCAGCACAGGCAGAATTGAAGAAGGTTCTTGCCCGGTCTGACGTGCAAAGCAACCATGGGTATCTGAGAGAGCTAAACTCGACAGCAGCAAAACTCGCCCGCATCCAAAACGACGTTCCAGGCGCTATTGCATATATGACTGAAGCGCTCAACCAGGCAGTAACTATGGACGCCAGGAAGGATATTTCCGAGTTTCAGAGCGAACTCTCGGATTTGTACAGGTTGAGCGGCAATCTGCCCAAAGCTGAACAGCTTGCTAACGAAGCTGCCACATCTGCACAGAGTTTTGGCATCATCCCCCTGGTCCCCAGGTTACTTAACGTCTTGGCCGAGATTCAGATCGACCAGCACAAGTACACCGAAGCTGACCGCACATATGACCGAGCCGCTGCGATTCAGGACGTCATGATAGGGAACGCTGACAGCGTGCTTGGAAAGACAGCCCTTATCAAAGGCGCGAGTGACTTGTATGCGAAGCATTTTGCCCTGATCGCTGAGCACAGCGGAAATGTGGCGAAAGCCTTCGCGATTCTCGAACAGGTTCGCGGGCGCGTCATGACCGATCTGCTTATGTCGGGGGCAACGACTTCACCTGAAGCTGTCGCTGCTGAGCACAAGATTGCAGAACTCCGTCTGAACCTCATGGCTGCACATTCAAACCGAGACATTGCACAGCTTCGCGACGCTATCTTCTTGGCTGAGCAATCAAGA
>Ga0335081_10009332_pt1 | contig 15782 bp, 10 predicted proteins | sample Lox_Sample_35_FD_206713 | JGI IMG/M metagenome (GOLD analysis project Ga0335081, IMG submission 206713) | Soil microbial communities from Loxahatchee National Wildlife Refuge, Florida, United States - Lox_Sample_3.5 | ecosystem: Environmental > Terrestrial > Soil > Wetlands | place: USA... | reverse complement strand
GCATTGCCGGCGACCGCCGCCACTTTCGGATTCAGGAAGTGCGGCACGAGCCGCGAGATGGCGTCGCGCGCGATTACGGTGTCGGCGTCAATTCCCACGAAAATGGATTCGTTGCGCAGATGCTGCAAGCCAAAATTGAGCGCTTCCGCCTTGCCGGAGTTCGGCTTAGTCAGAATGAGGACACGTCCCGACGTCTGTTCACGCACAAAAGCCTGCCGGGCGGCGGCGAGGGTGCCGTCGGTTGAGCCGTCATCAATCACAATGACGCGCAGGTTGCGGTAGGTGGAAGCCAGCGCCGCGCGCACGGTGCGCACAATGACTTTTTCCTCGTTGTAAGCGGGAATAAGCACGGCCACGGCAGGCTGGAATGATTTCTGTTCCGCGGGGCTGCCGAAATGCTGCTGGCGCAGGCGATCGTACACGGCAAAGGCGCCGATCCAGAGGAGGCGGCCGGTCATGAGCAGGTCGCCAACCAGAAAGACCCACGCGATTCCTTTGATTCCGACGTCAAACAGCCAGAAGTTGAGCCAGGTGAGCCGTGCTACCCAGCGCTCGTTGGAAGAGATGGGCGGCATAACATCGGCCCTGGTCTTGCCGATGAGCTCCCAGAGCGGCACGATCTGCAGGCCCTTGGCCCGAATGTCGTCAATGATCATGGGCAGGGCGCGCACAGTCTGGCTGCGATCGCCGCCCCCATCGTGCAGAAGAATCACGCTGCCGCAGAGCCGGTCGGTCGGGGCGCAGGGCGGAAGATGAATCTGGACGTTGTGGGCGATTTCATCGGCGCTGGGGCGCGGATTGTCGCGCCAATCATTCGGATCAATGGCCTGGCCGACGGTGATATAGCCCATGTCCTGCGCGATTTCGATGGGCCGCACCTGGTCGGCGGTGTCGGGCTCGGAATCAATGGCATAGGGCGGGCGCAAGAGAATGGTGCGCATTCCGAGGCGGCTGGCGAAAAGCTCCTGAGTCAGGTTCAGCTCAAGCGCGATCAACTGCTTAGGAAGGTTACTGACATCAGGATGGGTGAACGTGTGATTGCCAATGCCTTGTCCCTCGCTGTAGATGCGCTGGGCAACGTCAGAAAACTTTTCCGCCTGGATGCCGATCAGAAAGAAAGTGGCGGGTACGTTTTCTTTCTTGAGAACGTCGAGAATTTTCGGGGTCCACTTGGGATCGGGGCCATCATCGAAGGTGAGCGCGACCAGATTGCTGCTCGCGCCATAGCGCCCCACGCGATACGGCTCCGGCAAGGGATCGAAGCTCTCATCGGTAATGAGGTGCGACTTTGCATCTACGGTGACGGCACGCTTGCCGTGAGCGGGCCGCGCTTCGATGCTTAGAATTTCGCCGGCGCCTTCCATGTCCACATCCTGCCCGGGCGGGACGTCTTTCAGTTTGTCGGGCGCATCGGCTTCACCGGGCGTGTCCCAAATGCGCCACAGAGAGCGGTCTTCCGCGCCAAGCCGCCACAATGCGAAGGTGTGGATCCCGGCGCTCTGCGCGGCGCGCATCTGATTCAGCGCCGTGACCGCATCGAGAAACCAGATGTCATGCTGGCGGTTGCCCTCATCGAGATAGCTGATGTGCGGATTAAGGCTGTCGTCGTCAAAATCCACGTCGGCTTCGGAATCGCGGGCCGTGAGCCACGCTTCCTGTACAGACTGGTTCTTGTCCGCAACACCCGGCGGCAGTTTGCCCTTCTTCGGGCGCTGCACCCAGTCATAGCCAAAATTGGCGATGGCGCAGATGAGCTTGTTTTCGGGAATTACTTTCTGCGCAAAATCGAGATTGTCTTCAAACCAATCCTGCGAAGCGACCGGCCCTGCTTCGCCGCCGGGATAGTGCTCGTCATAGTTCATCAGCACCACGCCATCGGCCACGTCCGCAACCGCCGGATAATTCCATTCCTCGTTGTGCGAGGGGACCGTGACATACAGCTTCAGGCCGCGCGCGTGCAGGTCCAGGGAAAGCTCGCCGAGCAGACTAAGGAAACCGCTCTGGCCGGCTTTGGGGAAGCTTTCGAAATCAATCATCAGGCCGCGGAACTTGTCGGTGGCAAGAAAGGCCACGATTTGACGGCGAAAACGGCTGCGGGCATCTTCGTCATTGAGCAGGCCGGTGATGTCAACCCAGTCCGCACCGTCAAAATTATTGACCAGCGGATAAACTTCCATGCCCGTGTCTTCCGACTTCAAAAAGGGCATGACCTTATCGTCCACCGAATGAACGATTCCGTTCTGCACCAGGGGAAAGTACTTGCTGGTTTCCGGGTCTTCGGCCTCCAGATTTCCGTCGGGCGTGACGGCGTGCAACCATTCGGGAAACAGCAGGTCAATCTGGCGTGCGTATTCGCGCAATGAAGAGTAACTGGCAGGGTCCCACGGCACGTAGAAAGCGGCACGAACGCCTTCCGTGGAATTGAATTCGACCTGCGTCGGCAATGTTCCCGAGCGGCGATGACCGCGTTTGATGGCAGCCAGCCTGCGGTGTTCCTTGGCTTTTTCTTTTTCGGCTTCCTTGAGCGCGTGATAGGGCTTGCTCTGCGGCGGCAGGGAAAGTTCCGGCAGCGGCTGGTTCCGCAAGGCGCTGTAAATGAAAAAAATCACCAGCAGCGTGATGCAGAGGCCGAGCACGTCGAAGAGCCGTCGAAGCCGCTTCCAGCGCGCTTGCCGGGGATCGAAAAAAATGGGTTGCGCCATGAGACCCGAGTCCCACCCATCCTAAGCCGCAGATTCACAAGGGTCAAACTCAGTGGGGCGGGCGTAATTGCTGATTGGTATTCGAGCAAACGCTGCTATATTCGCTCAGTGCGCACGCTCCTGCGCCAGTCTTCCCGCTTTTTTCTGATTGTCTCGCTCGCGGGCCTCGCGCTGCGCCTGCTCTGCCTTTTCCGCTTTCCTGCAGTCACGTCCGATTCGTTCATCTATGGAGACATCGCCAAAAATTGGCTGCAGCACGGAATCTACGGCATAAGCGATGACGGCCGAATTCTGCCCACCCTGATTCGTCTGCCCGGATATCCTGCGTTTCTCGCCCTGGTGTGGCGCATTTTTGGCCTCGAGCACTACCGCACCGTGCTTGTGATCCAACTCTTCGTGGACCTGGGAAGTTGTTTCCTGATCGCCGATCTGGCGCGGAGGCTGGTGTCTGACCGGGCGGCCAAAGCGGCGTTTCTGCTGGCAGCGCTCTGCCCATTCTTTGCCAATTATGCCGCGGCTGCGCTTTCAGAAACGCTGGAAATCTTCTTTACTACGCTGGCGCTGGACCTGGCCCTGATGGCGCTGAATCGCCTGAGCACGGCAAAAGTGCTTCCCTGGCTCGAATGCGGCCTGGCCATTGGAGCCGCGATTCTGCTGCGCCCGGACGGGGGCTTGCTGCTTGCGGCGCTCGAAATCTATCTGGTCTGGATTCTCTTGCGGCGCAAAGCGCGCGGGGCGTTAGTCTTTCGCGCTGCGGTAATCGTCGGCGTGGTTTCCCTCGCGCCGCTGGTCCCCTGGACACTGAGAAATCTTCACACGCTGCACCGCTTTCAGCCGCTGGCGCCGCGTTATGCAAACAATGAAGACGAATTCCTCGCCGGCTTCAACCGCTGGGTGAAAACCTGGATGGCCGATTACGTTTCCGTCGAAGAAATTTACTGGGAAGTTCCCGGCGGCGAGATTGATCCAACTAGGCTTCCTGCTCGCACCTTTGATTCTCCGGCGCAGCGGGAGGCCACGCTCGCGGTGCTCGACGAATACAACCAGGACTTTCACGCATCGCGAGCGGTGGATTCGCAGTTTGAGCGGCTGGCCGAAGAGCGCATTCACGCTGCGCCGCTTCGATACTATGTCTGGCTTCCCTTGTTGCGACTGGCGGACATATGGCTGCGCCCGCGCACGGAAATTCTGCCTTCCGATACGCGCTGGTGGGAGTTCAATGATGATCCGAAGTGGTCGGCGCTGGCCGTCGCGCTCGGCGTGATCGGGTTGCTGTATCCTGCCGCTGCCGTTGCCGGCCTGGTACGCGGGAAATTCGCCCCGCATCTGGGACTGTTGCTGACATTTCTCGTATTACGCACGGCTTTTCTCAGCACGATCGCAAATCCGGAGCCACGTTACACACTGGAATGTTATCCCGTGGTCATAGTGCTGGCTTCCGCATTGTCTTGCGCGTCATCTCGCAACAATCACATGCAATAACACCGCCTGACAACAGGAAAAAATGGACGCGCGCAGCCACGAGGCTTCCAAAACTTGGGAGCGGCCATAACCTGCACGGTAAGATTCAAAAAATCCGCCCAGAATCAACTTGCAAATAGGGCTCGCGCGATTGCAGAATGCCCAACAAAGTTTCGCCGTTTCTTGTTGGTCGGTGTCGAAACCGGTTTCAGTTACACAATTCGTGGTCAGGAGGCGCCATGCGCTCCGTTGGTCGAGCATCCCAGGCGGTTGCATTCCTATTCTTCGCCAGCTTGCTGGCATGGACGCAAACTTCCACCACCGCATTGCGCGGCACGGTCACTGATCCGAAAGGCGCGGTCGTCGCCGGGGCCAGCGTAACCCTGCAAGACCCCGCCACCGGCTTCGCGCGCTCCACGATGACGGATGGGCAAGGCGTTTACCAGTTTCTGCAGCTCCCGCCTGCGACTTATGTTCTGACCGTCAGCGCGAAGGGATTCGCCACGGTACGGCAATCGGGAATCGAGTTGTTGGTGAATACTCCCGCCACGCTCGATGTGCCCATGCAGGTGACGGGACGCAATGAGACGGTGGAAGTGACAGGTACCATCCCCTTGATCAACACGCAAGATGCAACTCTCGGTCATGCCTTCGGCGCGGACCAGATCGCGAGCCTGCCCTTTGAAGGACGCGACCCGACCGGCATCTTGAGCCTGCAGCCGGGAGTTGTGTTTACCGGGAACAGCACTCACATTGACGCCTCAGCTGACAGCCGCAGCGGCTCAGTCAACGGCGCGCGCAGCGACCAGACCAACGTCACCGTAGATGGAGTGGACAACAACGACCAGCTCCTGGGAACCGCATTTCAGGGTGCTTTGCGCGTCCCGCTCGATGCTCTGGAAGAATTCAAAGTCACGACCAGCAATTCCGACGCGGACGCAGGGCGCTCTTCCGGTGGGCAGGTTTCGCTGGTGACCAAAAGCGGCACCAACCAGATTCACGGCACGATTTACGAATACAACCGCCCAACTTTTACCACGGCGAATGACTGGTTCATCAAGCAGTCCGAAATTCAGGCAGGCCTGCCGAATGAACCGCCGTTTCTGCTCCGCAACACGTTTGGCGCGGCGGTCGGCGGGCCCATCAAGAAAGGCCGGGCGTTCTATTTTCTTTCTTATGAAGGGCAGCGCAAACGCGAAGACCTTCCGGTGACCCGCGAGGTCCCAAGCGCGCTCTTGCGCCAGGGCATCATGCAGTATCCCTGCACAGAGGACCCAAGCTGTCCGGCCGGCGGGGTAATGACTCTGAGCGCCGCGCAAATCGCCAGCATGGACCCGAATTGCAGCGGCAACGGGACCTGCCCACTCGGCCCGGGGCCGAACCCGGCCGCGCTGCAGGTCTTCCAGAAATATCCCATGCCCAACACCTTCGCCGTCGGCGATGGCTACGATTTCCAGGGCTACGCTTTCGCCTCGCCGCTGCCCGCCAAGCTCGATGCCTACCTGGCGCGGCTTGATTACAACCTCACCTCCAGCGGAAAACACCGGCTATTTCTAACCGGCATCATGAACAACGACAGCGCGGCGGACCGCACCAACACCGATCCATATTCCATCACCGGCGACGGAGGCTCGGAATTTCCTGGCCAGCCTCCGAGTTCGGTGACCCACACCAACAGCAAAAGCCTGACCGTTGGCTACACCGCAACTCTGAGCAATACGCTAATCAATGATTTCCGTTTCGGCTATGTCAGCCAGGGTCTTGATGACGTCGGCCTGCAGACCCAGCACTACGTCAACTTCCGCGGCATGGATGATCTGACGCCCGAAACCCCGACTACGCGGACTCACGTGCCGGTTTACAACTGGGTGGACGACATCACCAAGGTGCGCGGGCGGCATAGCCTGCAGTTCGGCGTGAACCTGCGCCAGATCGGCAATATCCGCGAATCAAATTCGGCTTCGTTTTTCTTTGGCCAGACCAATGCGTACTGGCTGGGGCCCTCCTGCATCGCGAACTGCGGCGTCAGCCTCGATCCTGCCGAGTTTGGTTTCCCCGCAGTAGATGAGGATTTCGGCGCCAACTATGACTTCGCGATGACCGCACTCGCCGGCCTAGTCACGCAGGTCACATCGCAGTACAACCTGACCAAGAATCTGACGGAGCTGCCGGAGGGATCTTTGGTTCCTCGCCATTTCCGCGCGCATGAATTTGAGTTCTACGGGCAGGATAAGTGGAACATCAAGCCGAACCTTACCGTGACCTACGGCCTGCGTTACACGTTGCTGCAACCGCCGTATGAGGTGAACGGAGAACAGATTGCCCCAACCACGAGCCTGCACGACTGGTTCTATACGCGCGCGGCGGACATGCAGAAGGGTGAGGTGTACGACCCGCTGATCAGTTTCGCCCCGTCGGGACCAGCCAATGGCGGCAAGCCCTATTGGGCCTGGGACTACAAAGACATCGCGCCGCGCTTCGCCATCGCGTATTCGCCGCGGGGCGATAGCGGCTTCAGCAAGGCGCTGTGGGGCGGAGAAGGAAAGACCTCCATTCGCGCCGGCTACGGAATCTACTACGACCACTTCGGCGAAGGCATCACCAACACCTTCGATCGCTTCGGATCATTCGGCCTGACCACCGCCATCAACAATCCCGCCGGTATTCAGACGGTGGACACGGCTGCCCGCTTCACGGGAATCAATGACATTCCAGCCTCCAGCGCCCTCGGCCCGCTCATCGCGCCGCCGCCCAGCGGACCGTTCCCGGTCACTTTCCCGGACACGCTCGATACTGGTGGCTATGCCATCGCGTGGGGTCTCGACGATAGGTTGAAGACGCCGTATTCGCACGTCTTGGACTTCTCCATCACGCGCGAATTGGCAAGCAATTTTGTCTTCGAGGCATCCTATGTGGGCCGCTTCGCCCACCGCCTGCTGCAGAACGAAGACCTCGCCGAGCCGCTGGACTTGCGCGATCCCAAGAGCGGTATGGATTACTTCACCGCTGCCCAGCTGCTGGCCAAGCAGTATGAGTCGGGCAATCCGCCGACCACTACCGCCGTCAAGAGCATTCCTTTCTGGGAGGATATGTTTCCGGGCGCGGCCGGATCGGCCGCCACACAGCTCGGAGGCGAATTCGGCATTTCGGGAACGGCCTGCGATGGCAGCACGCCTTCCGGCAACGTGACGGCGACCCAGGCCATGTATGACCTGTTCTGCGAAAACGCCGGCAATGAAACCTCGGCGCTCGAGTACGCCGATGTGCCCGGCGTCATACCGGGAGTCAGCAGTTGCTACCCCGCTTGCGCAACCATCGGAGGCAAGTCGCATCCGTATGCCTTCTATTCGCCGCAGTTCTCTTCGCTCTACGCGTGGCGTAGCATCGGCAACAGCTCTTATAACGCTGGGCAGTTCAGCTTGAGCCGCCGCATGACCCACGGGCTGGAGTTCGACTTTAACTACACTTATTCGAAATCCATAGACCTGGGGTCAGCCGCCGAGCGCGTTAACCAGGAAGAGGGCATCGGCTTCAGCGAGATCATCAACTCCTGGGACCCCCAGCAATCGCGTGGCCTATCCGATTTTGACGCCACGCATCAGATCAACGCCAACTGGGTCTGGGAGCTGCCCTTTGGGCGAGGCAAGCGTTATGGCAATAGCTCCAGCGGCATCACCGATGCGATCTTCGGCGGGTGGACCATCTCCGGCCTTTACCGCTGGTCGTCGGGATATCCGTTCAGCATCCTCAGCCCGCTCTGGTCCACCGATTTCGATGATGAAGGGTTTGCTGTGTTGAACGGCACCCGGCCCAAGAGCGGCAGCTTTCTGGTAATGGAAAACGGCATTCCCGAGCCCAACGTATTTCAGGACCCGGGCACCGCCATCAATCAGTTCCGCCAGGCTTATCCCGGAGAGTCGGGAGAGCGCAACAACTTCCGCGGGCCGGGAACATTCAACATTGATACCGGAGTCAGCAAGAGCTGGAGAATCAGGGAAACTCAATCCGTAAAGTTTACCTGGGAGATGTTCAACGTGACCAATACGCCGCGTTTCGACGTCGGCCCCATGCAGTTGGACGCTAACAACCAGCTTTCGAACAGCAGCGCCTTCGGCAACTTCAGTTCGACCTTATCCAATTCGCGGGTGATGGAGTTTGCCTTGCGTTACAGCTTCTAGGCAGAAAACAGCTTCGAGGCGGAAGCCGGCCTCTGGATAGAGGAACTAAGCGTTTAGGGTCAACTCAGGCAAGCGGGGAATCAGTCATGCGGAACCGTGTGCGCACGTGCTCAGAGAGCAACTCGATGGCTTCCCGATTGGAAACCGGGTCGGACTGCGCCAGATACTTCATCGCCTCCACCAGCAGACGCTGCCCATCCACATAGCGCGGATCGGGAGCACGTTCCCGGCGCCTGCGTTGAATCTTGGGGGGGACTGGAATCGTAAAAACCTTGGCCATGGAAACCATACCTAGCGCCTGTGGGGTAAGAGCTTTCGCAAGTTCAGTATAACGTCCGGCGAGCTTTTTCAGCCCCTAAAATCGTATGCCGGGCGGCATTTCGTGGGTGAAAGAACCTGCCTGGATCCAACCGTTGTGACTCAATCCGAGGACATATTCTGGACCACGGTTTTGCTGTCGGTTTTCAGTCTGAAGGCCGATTCGGGGATTTTGCCGTTAACGCGAATGTCAGAATAACGATTGAGACGGTAATCTCCCTCCGGCTGGAACAACTGCTGCTGCAATGAGATACCGCGCGCGGGGTCAATCCACAACACAATGTGCGTGAAGGTGTTTCGGATTTTTTCTGATTTTGGCGTCAAATCGAGCTTGGCTGTGGAAATTCCATTCAGGTCCTCTGAGCCCGCATCTTTTACCTCGAAGGAAGAAAGCATGGCGTGACCGCCGCCGCCAAAGCCAAGCACTAGAAAACTCTCCACTTCCGCGCGATTTTTGCCGGTGCTATAGACCGTCACCTGGTCGGTCGAGGGCTGATAGATCTGAACTTTGCCTCCGGAAAAGAGCACGTACTTGGAAGCGGGACTGGTAACATCAGCCGCCATTTGCGTTTCATTGCCGGTGCGCCGGAAATAGACCTTTCCTTTTTGCGTGTCGGTTTCCTTGACGACCGCGGTGTACTGGTCCCACTCAAACCTGGCCTCGGTGGTGTGGAAATTGGCCGCGGCTTTATCCATCTGGTTCAGGACCGGCTCTAGCGCATCTTTGTCTTTGGACTGACCGCGCGACTCGACGGGAACCAGGAGCAAGAGGGCGGCAGCAACTAGCAAAGTGGAGGCTATCGCAGCCGCGCTGATTTGTGCTCCCGGCTTTGATGGCGCTTTCGACATATCTTTCTCAATGCAGCCGAGCTCAATGCAGCCAAGCTCATTCGACGACGCTCACGCAACGAAGCTCCTGTGGCGACGCTCACGCAGACGACGCGGCGCAGCGTTGTCAACATGGTCTCTATCCGCGCTGCACCCAGACTCTATAGCTCGAGATATGCCCGGCGTGGTCGCGCACCGGTTCAATCCGGGTAATGCTGACCGCGCCCGCGATGGGTTCGATAATGTGCAGCAACTGGTCGTGCAAAGCGGCATCATCACCGCCCCGGACCGCGGAAGCCTGAATCTGGTAAATAAAGCCCCCGCTTGCATCCGGGACAACAACCACGCCGGTAGGATGCGGGTTGCGTTCGACCGGTTTGTCTTTGAAGTTGATCCAGTAGGGAGAAAGAAAGATAAAAAGCAGAATCAGCGTCACCATCACGTCGTATTGAATGGTGCCGCGTTCGTACGACCACAGAATGTAGCTGCGGATTGTGCGCCAGATCCCCTTCATGGGGAGGGAGGGCGCCTCCTGGCCGCTGGGGACTGCTTCAGCTCTTTGCAAGTCTAGTATCCGCTCCTTCTGCCTGGCAAACTTCCGTTCGCGGCGCGGCGCTCAGAACTTTTTCGCGGTAATGCGGTCCGTGCCCATATAAGGCTGCAGCGCTTCAGGAATTATGATGCTTCCGTCGGCTTGCTGGTAGTTCTCCAGGATGGCGAGCCAGGTTCGGCCGATCGCCAGCCCGCTGCCGTTCAGCGTGTGCACGAACTCCGACCGGTTCTTGCCCTCCGGACGATACCGGATATTGGCGCGCCTGGCTTGGAACGATTCACAGTTCGAGCACGAAGAAATCTCGCGAAACAGCTGCTGCCCAGGAAGCCAAACCTCCAGATCATAGGTCTTGGCGGAGGAGAAGCCAAGGTCGGCCGTACACAATGCCATTACCCGATAGGACAGGCCAAGCTTCCGCAGAACTTCTTCCGCGTTGCGCGTGAGTTGCTCGAGTTGAGCATAAGAATCTTCAGGCCGCGAGAACTTCACCAGCTCGACCTTCTGAAATTGATGCTGGCGAATAATGCCGCGCACATCTTTGCCATAAGAGCCGGCTTCGCTGCGAAAGCACGGGGTATAGGCGGTGAGCGAAATCGGAAGCCGCGCGTTCTCCAGTGTCTCATTGCGATAGAGATTGGTGACGGGAACTTCCGCCGTGGGAATGAGCCAGAGTTCTTTTTCCCCATGCGGCACACGAAACGAATCGGTCGCAAATTTCGGCAATTGCCCGGTCCCATACATCGAATCGGAGTTCACCATGTAGGGCGGAAGAACTTCGGTATATCCATGCTGGCGTGTGTGGAGATCAAGCATGAAGTTGGCGAGCGCCCGCTCCAGGCGCGCACCCAGGTCCCAATAGACGGCGAAGCGCGCGCCCGAGAGCTTGGCGGCGCGTTCGAGATCGAGCACGCCGAGCTGCTCACCCAGCTCCCAGTGCGGTTTCGCAGTGAAGTCGAACTGGCGCGGTCTCCCCCACCGCCGGACTTCAACATTTTCCTCTGGCGTTTTGCCCACGGGAACGCTTTCGTGGGGCAGATTCGGAATGCCCACCAGAATTTCGCGCAGGCGCGTATCGTATTCTTCGGCGGCTTTCTCAAGGCCCTGAATTTCCTCCCGCATCGCCTTAGTTTCGTTCATCAGTTCCGTCGCGTCCTGCCCCGCTTTTTTCATCTTGGCGATTTCCTGCGAGGTGCGGTTGCGGACGGACTTCATGGTTTCGGCTTCGGCAATGGCCTGGCGCCGCTGCGCGTCCACTTGATGGAAATCTTTCAGCAGCTCCGCCGGATCCATACCGCGCTGGCGCAGCTTTCCTTCCACCAGCGAGAGATTGTCACGGACGAATGCGAGATCAAGCATCGAAGTTCATTACTCTACCGGAAAGGCCGCGCCGGTGCACGCAAGAGACGGATTCGTTCCGCTTTCACACGGATGACCGGGCTGAGGGCGGCCCGAGCGGCCTAGATTTCAGCGGAACCACAGCGACCAGACAACGTCCACGGCGGTGTGAGTCATGGCCGAAGCGAGCACCTGCCGCCGTTCGCGCCAGGCCCGGCCGTAGAAAAGTCCCGCAATCGCCGCAAGCAGAACGTAGCGCCAGTTGAAGGCCGCGCCTTTGTTGAAGTGCGCCAGCCCGAATAGAATCGCGGCTGCAACAAGCGCCGCGCGGCGCTCGAAGCGCGTTTCGAGCAGATTCTGCAGAATCGCACGAAAGAACATCTCTTCTGGAATGGCAATGAGCAGGAAAGTTCCCAGCAATGAAATTGCAGCTCGCCTCGGCGAAGGGAAGCCGGCATGAAGGTGAATGAAGCGCAGCGCGAAACCGAGGCCAATTCCAAACGGAGTGAAAAAAAGCCATTCGCGCAGCCCGATTCTTATTGCATCAGCTCCCGGAATCAACGAGTAGCCCATGCCATCCAATCTGCGCACCACAACGTAGAGATACAGGGCCAGGTCGGTGACATAAAGCTTGGGCAGTGCGGCCAGTCCGGGATAGGGCCAGGCCGCCGCGAAGAGCCGCAGCATGTACACCGCGATCAGTGCGGCCAGGACCACGACATCCCGCCACGACATTTTTGCTGAAGGCTCGGATGCCAGCAGGGCCGCCATAACGATTGGGAGCCCGAACATGGGAACCGCCAGCGACCAATGCACACCGCGAGTTGCGGCAAAAATCAGGTACGGAATTCCGAGCAACGCTGGAGCAAGAACCTGCGCGGGCTGGGAAGAGAGCTTTTTTCGCAACCACTCGCCGAGCCCGAAACCAAAAAACCACAATGGCGCGAGCAGTAAGGCAAAGCTGGCAAAGGCGCAGGACCATTGATTTCCGAGAGTCGCCGGCAACCGCGAAGCTCGCAATGCGATCCACACGGCGTAGAGTACGGCCGCATAGGAGACACACGCAGCGTAAATGGGAAGGCGTCGCAGCAATCAAGGCTCCCGTAAGATTGTAAATTTCCTCGTCCAATCCAATCCGCAATGGGATGCCAATCTTCCAGGCAGGCGGTACACTACAACGCAATGAGACTTCCCCGGTGCATTGCAGCAGCGATCGTCATCACCCTCGGTCTGGCCGGTTTGAGCTTTGCCTCCGCCTACAACGCACAGCCGAAATTAGTGGTGGTGATTGTTATTGACCAGTTTCGCGGCGACTATCTCGAACGCTACCGCAGCGAATTCGGCGAGACCGGCTTTCGAACATTCCTTGATCACGGCGCCTATTTCACCAACTGCAACTACGACTACGCCAATACGGCGACCGCTCCTGGCCACGCCACGCTGCTGACCGGCACCTATGCAAGCGGACACGGCATTCTGGCCAACGAGTGGTGGGACCCGCAGAAAAAGCGCATGGTGACTTCCGTCCAGGATGACACTACGCAGCTGGTCGGAGTTTCAGGCAACGCGCCCGGCTCTTCGCCGCACAACCTTCTCGCCGACACTCTCGGCGATGAGCTCAAGCTGGCCACGCAAGGTAAATCGCGCGTCTTCGGCATTGCGCTCAAAGACCGCGCTGCCGTGCTCCCCGCCGGTTTCGCCGGCAACGGAGCCTACTGGATTGACGCCAAATCCGGTGTATGGGTGACCTCAACCTATTACGGCAGCGAACTCCCGAATTGGGCGGCGGAGTTCAATGACCGAAAATCAGCAGAGAAATATCTCAACCGCGAGTGGAAAGACGCGAACGGCAGCCTGCTGCGCACGACCAGGCCCGAGGCAGGCAAGCCGGCAAATTTTTACTCGCTGGTCGGCTCGACTCCCTTCGGCAACGACTACGAACTTGATTTTGCCCGCGAGCTGATCACCTTCGAGAAGTTAGGTGCCGGCCCGGCCACAGATCTCCTGATCATCAGCCTTTCTGCCAACGACATTCTTGGGCACCAGGTCGGCCCGGATTCGCCCGAAATGCACGCCATGGCGCTGGCGCTCGATCGCCAACTGGCCGGATTCTTCGACTTTCTCGGCCACCAGATTGGCCTCGCCTACGTCTGGATGGCGCTTTCCGCCGATCACGGCGTCGCGCCCGCGCCGCCAGTGGCAGCAAAGCTCCGCATTCCAGCGGCCGGCCTTTCAGCCGACAAACTGCGAGCGCAGATCAACCATATTCTCCTCGCGCGATTTCCCGCGAAGGCTACCACCGAATACCTTCGCGATTTCGCCTATCCCTTGGCCTGGCTGAATGAAGACGCCTTCGCCACGGCCAAGGTCAAAGAAGAAGACGCCGAACGCGCCGTGGGCGAGGCTCTTTTACAGATCGGCATGCGGCGGTATTACACGCGTTCGCAGCTGGCCCGGGGAGACGTTCCGAATACCGAGGAAGGCGAGCGCTATCTGCACAGTTACTCGCCACTCGGAGGATGGTACGTTGCGGCGGTGCCCCCGCCATTCGTGATCGGCAGTACTTATGGCACCGACCATGGCTCGCCTTATAACTACGACACCCATGTGCCGCTCGCGCTTTATGGGCTTCCCTTTCAGCAGGGAACCTACCGCAAGCGCGTTGAGCCGGTTGACCTGGCCGTCACGCTGGCTTCTCTTCTCGGTATCAACGCACCCAGCAGCGCGATCGGGCGTGTGCTGGTCGAGGCGCTGGCAGTTCCGCGTCACGAAACGTCCCGTAATCCGGGACAGCACCAATGGCCGAGCCCAACGGGGCGCATCCAGCCGGCCGCGCTCCGCCATTTGGAGGCGACCCGGTGACCCGAAGCGGCGTCGCTCCAGGGCTGCCTGATCTGCGCGTCAGCGTAGCCGGAATTCCGCTGAAGAACCCCATCATCGCCGCCAGCGGCACGTTCGGTTATGGCCTGGAATTCGAAGATGTGGTGCATCTCGACCGGCTGGGCGGGTTCGTAGTCAAAGGGCTCTCGAAGGACCCCATGACCGGCAACCCGCCGCCGCGCCTGTACGAAACCGCGGCCGGAATGCTGAATGCCATCGGACTGCAGAACGTGGGCGTTCGCGCCTTCGTCGCCGAAAAGCTGCCCAAGCTGCGGCGCATGAAGAATATCGTGGTCATTGCCAACGTTTTCGGTTACACCCGCCAGGACTATGAGCAGGTCGTGCAGGTCCTCAACAGCGGCGAAGGCATTGCCGCCTACGAACTGAACGTCTCCTGCCCCAACACGGCCCACGGCGGAATTGAATTTGGCGGCGATCCGCGATTGCTGGACGAAGTGGTCGTCGCAACCAGGCGGGTGGCGCAGCGGCCATTGATCGTGAAACTTTCGCCCAATGTTTCAAACATCGCCTTGATGGCGCGCGTGGCGGAGAATGCCGGCGCCGACGCCATTTCGCTGGTGAACACGTTCGTCGCCATGGCGATTGATGCAGAAACCCGCAGGCCCCGCATCGCCAACGTGACCGCGGGGCTCTCCGGCCCCGCCATCAAGCCGATTGCATTGCGCATGGTGTACGACGCCTCCCGCGCGGTCAAAATTCCTGTAATTGGCATGGGCGGTATTTCCACTGCAGCAGATATCGCCGAATTCATGCTGGCTGGGGCCAGCGCGGTGGAAGTGGGCACGGCCAGTTATTGGGACCCGCGCGCCACTGAGAAGCTGGTGGAGCAATTTCAGGGATGGTGCCTGGAGCACCGGGTGGAGCGCGCCGCCGCGCTGACCGGCGCGCTACTGGCCGATGCAGCCGACGCCAGATCCACCGAAGCGAAGTCCGCGGAAGCGAAATAGCGAAATAAGGACAGGTTGCCGTTAGAATACGGTTTTGAAGACGAGGACAACATGGCCAAAGCTACTTTTGCGGCAGGATGTTTCTGGGGAGTAGAGGCGACCTTCCGCCAATTGCCGGGCGTGACTGCAACCCGCGTCGGCTATACGGGCGGCAATTTCTCGAACCCCACGTACAAAGACGTTTGCACCGACCGCACCGGGCATGCCGAGGCGGTGGAAGTAGATTTCGATCCGGCCAAGATTTCTTACGAAAAGTTGCTCGATGTGTTCTGGGAGAACCACGATCCCACGCAGCTCAACCGCCAGGGCCCGGACTGGGGCACGCAGTACCGCTCTGCGATTTTCTTTCACTCCCCGGAGCAGGAGGCGGAGGCGCGAGCTTCGAAGGAAAAACTGGAGAAGTCTGGGCGCTACAGCAAGCCGATCGTCACACTGATCGTGCCCGCCGCGACATTCTTTGAGGCGGAAGACTACCACCAGCAGTATCTTGAGAAGCGCGGCCTGGCGAGTTGTCACATAAGGAGCTAAGCCTTCGCCTTCGGAGTTATCGTTCCGAGCG
>Ga0335081_10009331_pt1 | contig 15782 bp, 9 predicted proteins | sample Lox_Sample_35_FD_206713 | JGI IMG/M metagenome (GOLD analysis project Ga0335081, IMG submission 206713) | Soil microbial communities from Loxahatchee National Wildlife Refuge, Florida, United States - Lox_Sample_3.5 | ecosystem: Environmental > Terrestrial > Soil > Wetlands | place: USA: Florida... | reverse complement strand
GATTTCTCCACCGAGCAACCTGTTTCGCTTTACGGCAGCATGAAGCTGGCCGCGGAAACCGTGGCGCTCGAATATGGCGCGGCGTTCGGATTCCCGGTGTGGGTAGACCGCTGCGGCGTACTGGCCGGCGCGGGGCAATTCGGTGGTCCCGAGCAGGGCATCTTTTCCTACTGGATCAACGCGCACCTGCGCCGGCGGCCGCTGCGCTATATCGGCTTCGACGGAACCGGCAAACAGGTGCGCGATGCCTTCCATCCCCGTGACCTGGCGGCGCTCCTCGATGCGCAGATGGCCGAAGAGCGCGCCGGCGGCCGGCGCATCTATAACGCAGGCGGAGGAATTCGAAACGTTATGTCGCTGGCCCAGTTGACCGCCTGGTGTGATTCCCGCTTCGGCGAGCACGTGCCGGAAGCCGACCTCCGCGCCCGGCCCTACGACGTTCCATGGCTGGCGATGGATTCCAGGCGGGCGGAAAACGACTTCGGCTGGACGGTGGAAACCCGGCTGGCAGACCTGCTGGAAGAGATCGCGTGCCACGCCGGCCGGCATCCGGAATGGCTGGAGCGAAGCGGAGTATGAAACCGCCTCTTCGTATCGGGCTCTTGCAGGTGGATACGACGGCGGGAGACCTGGAGGGCAACGCCGCCCTGATCGTGCGCGGCGTACGCGCGGCGGCCCAACAAGGCGTGGACCTGGTGGTGACGCCGGAGCTGGCGCTGATGGGCTACCTGCCGCGCGACCTGCTGATGAGCCAGGGTTTTGTAGAGCGCGCTTTCCGCATGCTGGAGCGGATGGCGGGAGAGCTGCGCGGCTCGGCCGCGCTGCTGACGGGCCTGGCCACGAAGAATCCGGCTGATATCGGCCGCCCGCTTTTCAATAGCGCCGCCCTGGTACGCGATGGCGCGGTGGGCCCACTCTTTCATAAGACGTTGCTCCCCACTTACGACGTTTTCGACGAGGATCGCTACTTCGAGCCCGCGCGGCAGCCCGGAATCCTCGAGTTCGGCGGCTGGCGGCTGGGCATCAGCATCTGCGAAGACGTCTGGAACGACCGCGACTTCTGGCAGCGGTGCCGCTACCAACGCGACCCGGTGGAAAGCCTGGTGGCCGAAGGCGCCGATGCCATTCTCAACCTCTCCGCATCGCCGTTTTACGTGAGCAAGCAAGCGCTGCGCGAAGACATGCTGGGCCACATGGCGCAGCGCCATCAGCGTCCATTGGTGATGGTCAACCAGGTGGGCGGCAACGACGATCTGATCTTCGACGGGCAAAGCTGCGCCTTCGATGCCTCCGGCCGGCTGTGTGCGCGCGCCAAGGCTTTTGCCGAAGACTTAATAATGGTGGAGCTCGCCACGGGTACTGGTTCCATCGCCGCGCACGACTTCACGCCCGAAGCGGAGATCTGGAACGCGTTGGTTTTGGGTGTGCGCGATTATGCCCGCAAGACGCATTTTCAAAAGGCCCTGCTGGGGCTTTCGGGAGGCGTCGATTCTTCGCTCACCGCGGCCATTGCCGCCGAAGCTCTGGGCCCGCGGAATGTGCTCGGCGTGTTGATGCCTTCCTGCTATTCGAGCCAGGGAAGCATCGACGATTCGCTGGCTCTGGCACGCGATTTGAGGATAGAAACGCTTACGCTGCCCATCGGCGGGATTATGCAGACATACGACGCGCTACTGCGGGACGCGTTCGCCGGCCGGCCGGCGGACGTCACCGAAGAGAACATTCAATCCCGCATACGCGGCAACCTGTTGATGGCGCTCTCGAATAAATTTCGCTCGCTGCTGCTGACCACCGGAAACAAGTCGGAGATCGCGGTGGGCTACTGCACTCTGTACGGCGACATGAACGGCGGCCTGGCGGTGATTGCCGACCTGCCCAAGACGATGGTGTACCGCGTAGCACGCTGGCGAAACCGGCAGCAGGCGGTTATACCGTCGGCCGTATTGGAGAAGCCGCCCTCGGCCGAGCTGCGCCCGAATCAGACCGACCAGGATTCGCTGCCGCCGTACGATCTGCTCGACCAGATTCTGGAGTTGCACGTGGAGCGGTCGCAGTCGGCCGAAGAGATCGTCGCGCAGGGGTTCGACGAAGCCACCGTGCACCGCGTGCTCGCGCTGGTGCGCAACGCGGAATTCAAGCGCAAGCAGGCCGCCCCGGTGCTGAAGGTGACTTCGCGGGCGTTCGGGACCGGATGGAGAATGCCGATCGCGCGAGGCGAAGGGTAGGCGGGCGCATGAGCCGGGCGGTATTCCTGGATCGCGATGGCACCTTGATGGAAGAGGTCTGCTATTGCGGCGACCCGGCCAAAGTAAAAGTTTACGCCGGTGTTGCCGATGCGCTTCGCCGGCTCAAGCAGGCCGGCTTTCTGCTTTTCATCGTGACCAATCAAAGCGGCATCGGGCGCGGCATTATTACCGAGGCACAGTACCAGGCGGTCCAGGCGGAGTTAGTGCATCAACTGGGGGATGGTTTGATCGATGGATGTTACTTTTGTCCGGATACTCCGGGGGCGGACTCCGCCAGACGAAAGCCCGAGCCGGGGATGGTGCTGGAGGCGGCACGGGAGTTTGGGATAGACCTGCCACACTCGTTTCTTATTGGGGACAAAAGTTCCGACGTCGACTGCGGCCGCCGCGCCGGGACGCGCACTATTCAAGTAATGACCGGCTATGGACAGGAGCAGAAGTCGGCTGCGGATTTCACGGCGCGCGACTTGATAGAAGCCTCCCACATAGTACTAGAACTTTGATTTGTTCGCATTTTTACCAATTACATTGGCACTAAAAATCAAGCAGCTAAGTTCTTGACACCTCAGTGAGATACGGGGTAAGGTTATCATTCACACGGGAAATCCCCTGTGTGAGGTGGAACAAAATTCCAAGGTGCCCTTCCCGCTGTTCGCCCACTTCCTCGTGAACGAAGGCACCCACAAGAAGAAAAACCGGTAGGGGCTGGGCTCAAGCTGGGAACGACCTTCGCCAGCCCTTACAGCAATCATCGGGCACGGTGCATGGGAAAGCCGCGCGCCGTAGATCGAGGCAACAACTATGCGGATTTTGCAAAAGATCACTACAGGCCTGTTTTTCTCTTTTATCCTGCAAGCCCAACCTGTTGCGAGCACGATCCCGGAGCACGTTCCGGGACGGCTGATTGTGCGGCATAACGGGAGCGCGGCCGATACCCGGGCACAACAGGCCTTGGCGGCACAGGGCGCGAGGGTTCACATGCGCCTGGACGGACTGGCGGCAACAGTTATCGATGTCACGCCTGGAACGGAGGAATCGGTGCGGCAGGCGCTGCTGCGAAACCCGTTATTTCGCGGGGTGGAATTCGATTACTACGCCCACATGGGTGCTGTTCCCAATGATCCGGATTTCACCACGCAATGGTATTTGACGAAGATCATGGCGACGTCGGCCTGGAATATCGGCACGGGTTCCGGCACACCGATCGCGGTGATCGACTCCGGCGTGGATGGCAGCCATCCGGACCTGGCCAGCCGGCTGATGCCAGGGTGGAATTTCGTCACCAACAGCAGCAACACAACGGATACGAGCGGGCACGGGACGGCGGTGACCGGCGTGGTTGGCGCGATCGCGAATAACAACATCGGGGTGGCCGGAATTACGTGGTTGAACCCGATTCTGCCGCTGGTAGCGGTGGATTCTACCGGCTATGCCGCGTATTCGAATATTGCGGCCGCAATCCAGTATGCCGCCGACAATGGGGCGCGGGTGATCAGCGTCAGCCTGGGTGGTTCGCAGCCCTCCGCGGTGCTGCAAAGCGCGGTGAACTACGCCTGGGGCAAGGGCGCGGTGGTGGTGGCGGCGGCCATGAACAACAGCTCGACCACCCCCATGTACCCCGCGGCCTGCACCAACGCGGTTGCGGTTGCGGCGACGGATGAATACGACAACCTGGCTTCGTTTTCCGATTACGGAAGCTGGATCACGGTGTCGGCGCCCGGCACCGACATGATGACCACGACGTGGGATGGATCGTATGGGGAATGGTACGGCACGTCGCTGGCTGCGCCAGTAGTCTCATCAGTGTTGGCGCTGGAATTCGGCGTGAACCCGGGTTTGTCGGCGCAGCAGGCGGTAACGCTGTTGGAGCAGAATGCGGATAACATCGGACCCTCATCGACCTTCGGCTATGGACGGGTGAACGCGTATCGGGCGATTCTGGCGGCGACCGGCGGCAGCACACCGGTGGCAACTCCGGCTCCTACGCCGACTCCCACTCCCGTTCCTACTCCGACTCCCACCCCTACTCCCACTCCCGCGCCGTCTTCGAGCACGTTTGCTCCGATCCTCGTGAATGCCGGAGGGCCGGCATATGTGGACAGCACCGGCCAGACCTGGGCGGCCGACTACGGCTCGACCGGCGGGCCAACGTGCCAGACTTGGGCGGCGATCGCCAACACCAACGATCCGGCGCTGTATCAGGATTGCCGTTGGGGTAACTTCACCTATAACTTTGCGATGCCGAACGGCGGTTATACCGTGACGCTGAAATTTGCCGAGATGGCGTTCAGCGGTCCCGGACAACGGCAGTTCAACGTGGCCATCAACGGCAACCAGGTGCTGAGCAATTTCGATATCTTCGCGCAAGCGGGCGGCATGAACATCGCGGTGGACCGCGCGTTCCCGGTAACCGTGACAGGCGGTGCGATCTCGATTCAGTTCAGCCAGGGCGCTGCCGACTATCCGCTGGTGAGCGCGCTCGAGATTGTGCAAGGCAGCCCGGCCGGTTCCACGGCGAACAGCGCGACCTCGTCTCTTCCCACACTGCTGATCAACTCGGGAGGAGGGGCATACGTAGACCCGAGCGGCCAGACGTGGGCCGCGGACTACGGATTCTCCGGCTCGCCCACGTGCAATACCGGGAATGCGATCGCCAATACTACCACGCCGACGTTATACCAGGCGTGCCGGTGGGGTAACTTCACCTATTCGTTTGCGGTACCGAACGGCTATTACAACGTCACCCTGAAATTTGCCGAGATGGCCTTCAGCGGTCCGGGACAACGGCAGTTCAACGTGGCCATCAACGGGAACCAGGTACTGAGCAATTTCGATATCTTCGCGCAGACCGGCGGGGCATTCGTTGCGACGGATCAAACTTTCCCGGTGACCGTAACGGGCGGCGAAATCACGATTCAATTCAGTCAGGGCTCCGCCGATTATCCGAGCATCAGCGCAATCCAGATCGTTCCGTAACCTCTCTCCTTCCGTTTGGTTGGTTCGGTCCTGGGCGGTCAGCATCCGTCCAGGACCTTTTTTATTCTCCGCGGCAACCTGCCGCGAGTACCCGCCTCATGTGTCTATTTAATAACTATTAAAAATTTGTTGACTTCTTAACGCAATGGTAGTTACTGTATTTTTGATAACGCTGCTGTTGCTGCTAACGTTCGTTTTCAAACTGTCACTCTCCGGCTCGCGTTCCGACTCCTTCTCCTCAGTCCCTATGTGAAGGTCGCGGCGTATCCAGGCGTATAAGCCACGCTTATACGCCTGAAATGAATAGGCCCATTTCGATGTGAACCCGAGGGCGGCCGCTGACACTGTGCCCAGCCCTCCAGCCGGAGGAGCGCGTGCGCACGATGCGATCGACGTTGAAACTCAGTTTAAGTTTTTCAGCCCTGTTTTTCTTTATATCAGGCTGCCTTCCGATGCGGGCGGCTGGGGGGCCCGATCATGTTCCGGGGCGCCTGGTGGTGGGACATCGCAGGGAGGCGGACGCCGGCGCCACGGACCGCACCCTGCGTGCTCACCACGCCACAATCCAAAGGTACGTTCCAGAGCTGCGCATGAGCGTGCTGGAAGTGCCGGAGGAACAGAGCGACGACATTCTCGCGGCATTACAGCAAAGCGGGATGTTCGAATACGTGGAGCGCGATTATTACGCGCGTACCGGCTCGGTAACGCCTAGCGACCCGGACTACAGCTCGCAATGGTACTTGCCGCAGATCTTGGCGCCGGCGGCTTGGGGCGTGACTACCGGATCGGCTTCGGTAGTGGTGGCCGTGATCGATTCGGGCGTGGATGGGACGCACCCGGATCTGAGCTCGAAGCTGGTGGCGGGGTGGAACTTCGTGGGTAACAACTCCAACACCAGCGACGTGCTGGGGCACGGAACGGCGGTGGCGGGCACGCTGGCGGCGGCGTCCAACAACGGCATCGGCGTGGCCGGGGTTTCGTGGAAGACCATGATGATGCCGCTGGTGGTGGTGGATGCGAGCGATTATGCCTCCTACTCGAATATGGCGGCGGCGATTCAGTATGCGGCCGACCATGGCGCGCAGGTGATTAATCTGAGCCTGGGCGGCTCCACTGCATCCGCGGCGCTGCAGAGCGCCGTGAATTATGCATGGGGCAAGGGCGTGACGCTTTTCGCCGCCGCCATGAACAACAGCTCTTCGACGCCGCAGTATCCAGCGGCATGTACCAACGTGGTGGCGGTGAGCGCGACGGATGTCGGCGATGTGCTGGCCAGTTTTTCCGATTATGGCAGTTGGATTACGCTTTCCGCACCGGGGAACAACATACTGACCACGGTTTCAGGCGGCGGGTACGGATACTGGTATGGGACGTCGTTCGCATCGCCGATTGCGGCCGGCGTAGCGGCCCTGGCGCTGGCCGTGGATCCCGCGCTGGGCAACGCCGCGCTGGTAAACCTGCTGGAGCAAAATTCGGACCAGGTGGGCGGCGCCGGGTTCAGCACTTCGTTTGGCTGGGGCCGCGTGAACGCATACCGGGCAGTGACAGCGGCGCAGAACCTGCTGGCGCCGGCCACGGTTTCGATTTCGCCGTTGACGGCCGCGTTGAGCGCCGGCCAGACGCAGCAGTTTACGCCGGCGATCGTTGGCGGATCGAACCTGACGGTGACGTGGTCATTGAGCTTAGGCGCGGGCACGATTGCGAACGGCCTCTACACCGCGCCGGCGACGATCGGCACCGTCCAAACCGTCACCGTGACCGCTACGCTTTCGACCGGAGCCCACGCGACGGCAACCATCACGCTGACGCCGCCGGCAACCACCACCACCGCGACTCCTCCTTTCAGTCCGATTTCGACCTTCACGCCGATTCGGGTAAATGCGGGCGGCATGATCTATACGGATCCTTCGGGCAACACATGGGCCTGGGATTACGACTACATCGGCGGGAACACGTCGCAAACCAGCGCCACGGTGGCCGGCACGACGGCTTCGCCCCTCTACCAGACCAGCCGCTGGGGCAATTTCAGCTACCAGTTTGCGGTGCCGAACGGCAGCTATACGGTGACGCTGAAATTCGCGGAGCTCTACTTTGCCAGCGCCGGAAGCCGCCGATTCAATGTGAACATCAACGGGACGCCGGTACTGACGAATTTCGACATCGTGGCGCAAGCCGGGGGCGCGCTGAAGGCGCTGGATGAATCTTTTCCGGTGACGGTGACTAATGGACAGATCGGCATTCAGTTCACGCCCGGCGCAGCCGACCAGCCGATGGTAAACGCGATCGAAATCGATGGGGCAAGCATTACCACCCCCACCACGCCCGCCCCCACAACGACCAGCACGCCTGCGACGGCGGTTTTCCGGGTGAATGCGGGCGGCGGAGCGTACACGGATTCTTCCGGTAATGTGTGGAGCGGAGATTACTATAACGCGGGCGGCGGTACTTCAATGACTTCCGCGGCGGTGAGCGGCACGACAACCCCGGTGCTTTATCAGACGGACCGCTGGGGGACATTCCACTACAACGTGAGCGTTGCCAACGGACCTTACACGGTGAACCTTAAATTCGCGGAGATCTACTTCACCACCGCGGGGAGCCGGATGTTCAACGTGAGCATCAATGGGACGCCCGTGCTGCCGAACTTCGACATTGTCGCGCAGGCCGGCGGAGCGTTTAAGGCGCTGGATGAATCGATTCCGGTGACGGTTACCAACGGGCAGATCAATATCCAGTTCACACCCGGCGTGGCCGACCAGCCGACGGTAAATGCAATCGAGATTTTGATGAATTGAGGGTGGACGGCAAAGACACTACACCCGAAAGCAGAGGGATTTCGTTGCGGGTGGCCGGGCTCCGCGGACTTATCGCCGTGCGTATCGGCCACCCGATGGATTGAAGAGCAACTACGAGGATGCGCCGGCCTGGATGGCTCCTCGGTGCCGCGCGGTTCCGGAGCAAGTTCCACCCTGGGGTCCTGTCTCCAACGGTCGTACAGATTGAGCGCGCCGGCGAGGGTCCCTCATATTTGAAGTGTACACCCATGTGTACAGTCCGGCGGCGGGAGTTGGAGGGTCAAGCAGCGGCTTGTCTTAATACGGCATTTTGCCGTAAACTGGAGGTGCAATGAAACGGGGAACCCTGCCTGTCGCCCGCTTGGAGGCACGCTTACCGCACGACGTAATGGCCCGGCTGAAGCGCGCCGCCGAAATCCGGGGGCGTACGCTCACGGATTTCGTCGTGGCGGCGGCAGATGAAGCGGCATGCCGGGCGATCCGAGAAACGGAGATTATCCGTCTTTCGATCGAGGGTCAACGCCAGATTGCCGCCGCGATCCTCCAGCCCCCGGCGCCCACGCCCGCTCTGAAGAGAGCCGTCAAGCGCTACCGCGATATGTTCGGGCTGGAATGACGACCGCCCCTTTCCGCTTCGAGGTGCTCGGCGCGGGGCATGACCGTGCCGGGTTCGGTTGTGGCGATGAGGCGCTCGACAAGTATTTCAAGACGCAGGTAACTCAAGACATCCGCCGCCGGATCACCAACTGTTTTGTCGTTGTGGAAGGCGCTACCGGGCAGGTTGCGGCCTACTATACCTTATCGGCAGCGAGCATTCCGTTAATCGACCTCCCACCGGAAGTAGGCAAACGCCTGCCGCGATATCCTACGTTGCCGGCGGTACGCATTGGACGGCGGGCGGTGGATCAACGCTTCCAGCGCCGTGGGCTGGGGGAATTGATGCTCGTAAATGCCGTACATCGAATTTTACAGGACGCGGCGGTTGCGTTTGCCCTGCTGGTTGACACCAAAAGCGATGAGGCGGCAGCTTTCTACCAGCCATACGGATTCCGGTCAATTATGGGCAGCCCCAGGACTTTGTTCCTGCCGCTCGCGACGGCGCAGAAGACGCTGCTGCCGAAGGAGGAGCGATAGAGTGGGCCTCGTGACTGATAATCTGATGTTACGTCCACTGGAGCGGCACGCAGCGAACGGGTGTGGGGCTCTCTACGGCTTCCCCAACGAGCACAGCGGGTCGCCGAAGATGACGCTTTGCCAGCTTAGGAAGGGGAGGGCGAGGTAGTAGCTTTCGGCCAGCGTGCGGCCTTGGGCGTAGGCGGGGAGGAGGTATTCGGGGCGGACACAGCCGGCCAGGAAGGGCTCGAACACGTTGCCGGAGACGCCGGTGGCGCCTTCGTGGAGGTAGTCGGCGCTGAGGCTTTGCGGGGACTCGGCAAACCAGTGCTCGCGGTCTTCGTAAGTGGTGATGTTCCAGGTGTCGGGCGGGCGCTTGACGGTGCGGCCATTGGAGGAAACAAACTCCGTGGCGATGGCGCCGGGGAGCCAGTGGAAACCGGTCCAGCGGCGCTTGCGGGCGCCATCGTTCGAACCCCAGGAGGCGTAACCGATGACATCGGCTTGATCGTAAATTATTGCGGGCGAGTCATCGAGGAGGACACGGGAGGGGGGCAGGAGCATGGCGGCGCTGCGCAGCCAGTTGTCCCCTTCGCTCTTGCCGCCGCCGGTGTCGATGATGAACTTGCCGCGATTATGCGCCGCCAGCGAGCGGTCGATCATTCCCTTGACTTCGGCGAGGTCGTAGGCCGCGAGCCGGGTTACCAGATAAATGGGGATGAGAGGGTGGCGGAAAGGCACATCGCGCTTGGCGAAGTAGGGATTGGGGACGGTGCCGGCGCGGGGAAACCGCGCGCCCTTCAGCTTGGCGTAGAGCAAAGCCAGGTCGGAATCGACCGAAGAATGCTCGGATACCCCCAGCGAACCCCCTTTGCCATCAATGCGCAGGGGCACGCCCATGGTGGTCACGATATAGAGGACCTTGTCGACCAGGCCGGCCTTCTTCAGGCACTGGGCGACGGGGGTTTCGATGCGATCGATATAGACCGGCCAGTAGATGGTTTCGTCGGAAGGGGTATCGAGATAACAGACATTGGACAGGGGAATGGCGCGGCGGGGGCGGTAATAGTCCGCCACCTGGCGGGATACCGGGTCGGTGCGGTTCACGACCAACAGGATATTGGCGCCCGAGGGGGTTTGGCCGGCCGCCGCCAGGACGCCGGCAAATAGCAGGAACAGAAAAGGGACTAACCGCACAGGATCGATGGTAGCAGGCGGGCTCCGCGGGAGAGTTGACCATCGCTAGGTGGTGGATGTCACTGATGTTAGCTTGACAGGCATCGGAAACACGCGTCAGACTTTGAAGTTGGCCGACCTCGCAGAGGCGGCGCGCGCCCGCACGGAGGAAGCGTAGATTTGAGACTGGCAAAAGGGCTTACGTTGATCGCACTGGTGGCGCCGGCATTCGGCCAGTATGCCGGTCCGGCCATTCTTTCGCGCGGGGAATCACCAGCCGGCCTAACGGAACCGCAACTCAGCTTTCGCCCGTACCTGGAGCTGATGGGGGTCTACGACACCGGATTGAGCGGAGTGGCGGTGGTAAATGCCCAAGGCGATCTAGCGAACACTGCGGCTTACGGAATTGAATTCACGGGAGGAATCAGCGGTACCCATAGTTGGAAGCATACGAGAATCGGGCTGGATTACCGCGGTTCGGTGCGGCACTACACGCAAGCGACGTTTTACGACGGCACCGAACAGTCGCTGATGCTGGACGTGGCTCACCAGTTTACGCGCCACGTGGCGATTGACCTTCGAGAAACGGCGGGCATATTTTCATGGGGCGCCGGCTTGCTTGGGCTTCCGCAAACGATCGGGTACGATCCAAATTCGGCCATGATCCCGACCGCTGATTTTTACGACAATGAAACAATTTATCTGACCACAGAGGCCAATCTGACTTATCAGAGGACCGCGCGGCTCTCTTTCGACTTCGGGGGCGATGGATACGTGGTGCGGCGGCGCTCGTCCGCCCTATATGGGATGACGGGCGCGGCGGCCCATGGCGATTTGCAGTACCGCTGGACGCGCCGCACGACGGTCGGGGCCATGTACACGTTTACGCATTTCGACTTTATCGGCATTCTGGGTGGAACGGATATGCACTCGGCAGTGCTCACCTATTCCACGGCGCTCAGCAAGAATTGGGAATTCAGCGGGTATGGAGGTTTTGCACGGGTGGAAAGCCGGTTCGAACAACTGGTACCGCTGGCACTCCCGGTTCAGGCATTGCTGGGAGTTAGCGCCGTACCGGCGGTGACTTATAGCGTGACCTATATTCCCAATGTGCAAGTCCGGCTTTCCCGCACCTTCCCCAAAGGAGTGGCCTACGTATCGGGGGAGCGTTCTGTAATACCCGGCAACGGCCTATTTCTGACCTCAAGCCAGACTTCCGTCTTAGCCGGGTACAATTTCACGGGGTTGCGGCGATGGAGTTTTGGGGCAAGCGGCGGCTATATGGCGATGCAGTCCCTGGGAAACCTGGTGGGCCGATACAACACAGCCATGGGGGGATTCACAGCCTCGCGACAGATCACCAGGGCAGTGCATGCGCTGGCGGGTGTCCGTTACATGAAGTACACCAGCCCCGATTTTTCAAACTACAACCGGCCCGTTTACGACGTGCGCATCGGGCTCGGGTTCACGCCCGGCGACGTTCCGCTGCGAGTGTGGTAGACAGCCCCCGCGGGTTCCCCTTGTCTTATTGCAGGCGTTCGATGGCTTCGGTCAATTGGCGGCGATAGGCCGGCCAGTCATCCGCGCCGAAGAGTTGGTCGTGGTCCAGTTGGCCCAGGTGGAACGCGGCCATGCGGTCACGGATGAACGCTTCCGCCTGCCGGGCAGCGGGCACTGCGGGTTTTGCCTTGACCAGACGGGCGAGCGTGAGCAGGTAGCGGTAATCGTCGAGGCCGGCGGCGATGCGCAGGAATTCCACTGACGGAACCAGTTGACCCGCGGCGTTGGTGTTTGCCCAGGCATAGTCGTCTTCGCGGCAATCGAGTGCGTAATAGGGGTCGCCGGCAACGATATTCCAGTGCCAGGTAAGGCGGAAACGGGCTCCGAACTCTTTGACCGCCTTGTACAAATAGATGCCGTAGGTCCAACGGCTGCCGTTGTTGTAATAGGCCCAGGCGCCACCCGCCGCCGCCAGCGCGCGCACACTCGCCTCGTTGTGAAGGTTGAGAGTGGCCAGGTGAAGAGCTTTGGTCAATTCGAAATGCGGATCGGCCGCGGATTTTTCCAGACTCGTGGCGGCAGTGAAAAACGGAGGACCCTGGGGAAACGCCGCCCGGTATGCTTGCGCGTTTTCGGTGGAAGCCACAAGCCTATCGCCTATCGGTTCGTCGCCTATGTTCCAATACACGGGCAGCCATTCTTTTTGCCGCGCATGATCGTCAATGGCCGAGTAGATGGCTCTGATAAATGCGCTGTAGTCGGAAAAGCCGGCCTGCTTCATTTTGTCGAGGTCGCGCTGGTAGGCATTGATCCCGATCACGCCAGCGCCATAGGAATCGACCGCACGGAATCCGTACTTGCGGGCATCGTCCATCTGGCGGTCGGCAGAGCCGAAGCCGAGCACCGGTTTGCCGGCGCTGAATCCCTTGTAGACCACATACGGAACTCCGCTGAACATGGTGAATCCGTGCGCGCGTAGAGCAAGGAGACTCTTTTCCGTCATCTCGGCGCCGAAAGCGGTGGTGCGCGGGTCATCGGCGAACCAGGGTGTGCCGATTCGGCCCCCCCACGGTCCAATGGGGATGTCGGCCGCGTCCAGCGTGCCTTTGTGCACGGTAAATTGCAAGGGCAGGCTCATGGGCGGGCCGTGCTGCGGCGTGAAGTCGATGCGGCCCGTGTAAACGCCGGCGGCAGCCCCCGGCGGCACGCTCACCGTCAGCCAGAAGCGGCGGGCCACGCCTTTGGGCAGCGCCACGCTGTTGTTGGGAAAGATCCACCGTGGAGCGATGGTGTAGACGGCGCCATCCGAGGTCACGCGCGTAAGCCGATAGGATACGTAGCCGAGATCGATGGCGCCAGCCGGGATGGAGCCTTGCGGCCCGGTGAGGGCGCTCACGGCCAAAGTTCCCTTGCCCAGGTCTTTGAGAGGAAGAAACGAAACCGTGACCGGCACCATCTGGCCGGCGAATCCATCGGCTTCCAGGGCATGAACCTCTTCACCGCGGTAAGGAGTGTCGTTGTAGTAGACATCCTGCATGAAATCGCGGTGGAAGGCGAGATAGCCGCGGGCGGCGTTTTCGGCGGCGGGCTGAAGGGGGTCGCCCGCGGGAGTATGCAGCACGCGTTTAAACGCGTTATCGAAGTAAAAGCGCCGTCTTTCATTCACATACTTGAGGAAACGCTCCCCTTCGGCGGCCTTGGCGACCGGGAAGATCACCACCGCGGAAACACTGCACGCCCAATCAGCCCCTTGGAATTCGAGAAAGAGCTGACCGTTTTTCACGTCCACGTCGAAAATCTTTTCGGAAAAATAAGCGCGCTGGTACTTGTCAAAGGTATTGTCCGAGGGCCAGTCTTCCGTGTCCCAGAAGCGAAAGTATTTCTTTTGAAAGGCGGGAAAATCCATGTGTTCGGAAACAACGGTTTTGCCCTGGGCGAGAATGGCGCGGTCGCGGTAAACCTGGTATTCGCCCCAAAAACCGGAAGGGCTGTCCATATTGACCATCACGCGATATTTGCCGTTGGGGACATCCACGGCCAGGCCACCGGACTCGATGCAAATGAAATCCTGATAGAGCGGGTCGGGCTGTAGAGCGTCGAAGGCCCGCCAGACCTTGGCATTCTTCAAACCGAAGCCGCGACCGGGCGAGTACAAGGTAGCCGGCGTGACGGGGATAAAGCCATCCATTACGGGGCTCGTGCCGATGCCGAAATCGAAGGCGAACAGTCCCTCGAATGCCTGGATATGAGCCGCGCGATCCCGTTCCAAGCGAATATGATCGAGGAACAGCGGGCCGGCGCTGCCCACTACAAAAGCCAGGCGCGTGATTCCGCTCAGATTGAGGTGGCGTCCAGGCCGCGATTTCTCGCCGACATACAAGTGGCTCAAGGGCAGGACCAGGGTACTCGCGCCTGGAGGCGCCACCGTAGTGTAGTTAACGCGCGTCCAGTAGCCGGTGGTGCCGGTGTCCTGGATTTCCACCGTCAGCGAACGAGCTTGCGACCCTTCCACGTAAGCGTCCGCCTTGAGATAGTCATAGCCCGTCCAGTTCTGCTGGGCGCGCATTATGGCGTAATTCTTGTCGATGCGCAGCGCTTTGGCGCCGTCGGTAGCATGCGCAGCGACCACCACGCCGCCCTCGAACGGATTCTCGCGGTCGAAGGAAGCAATCTGCTTGAGATCGGGCACCGCGGGTGTTTCCGTGTTCTCCCCCAAGGCCGCGCCGCAGGCATAGCATTTCTTCCATGCCGGCATGTTGCGGTAGAGGCAACGGCTGCAACGCACCGCGCCAGACCCCAGCGGACCCGGAGGAGCAATGGGAGCTTCTTCAGGATCGAGTTGCGGCTTCTCAGTAAGCTTGACGTCATTCCCCACCTGCTCCATGGTGACGTCGTCGATCCAGAAATAGCCCGGCGCAAACAGGCCGAAAGCCGGGCCGGTTTTCATGCGCTGGGGAAGATCGGCGACATAGGTGAGGCGGGTCCAGCCGAATGCGCCGGCTTTCTTCAGGGGGATGTGCTTGTCGGCGAACACGAATTCCGTGTCCAGATTCCAGGTACCGATGCCGATATCCAAACCGCGAAGGTAGGCGGTGATGCGGTAGCGGCCGGGCTCCAACTCCTGGTTTTGGAAGAGGCGGATTCTGCCGGCGGTGGAGCAGAACAGCAAGGCGGAGGTTTTGCCGGTGCGCGCCACCTCGCCCACCTCGAACGAGCAATCGCCTTCATACCTCCAGCCCTCCCACCTGGCGAAGACGCGTCCGAACTGGTCGCGCGGCTTGGTGAGCTCGAATGACGGGTCGGCAATCAGGTTATCGGCGCGCACAGCCCGCAGGGGCCAGACAAGGGCCCAGACAACTGCCAGGGAGAGTAAGAAAAGGGTGAGAACACAGCGCTGCATGAAACATCAGGTTACCGCGGTGCGCGCGGCGCGAATTACCGGGGAGCGATCGGAACTCGAATTACGGTTCCCGGCGGACGACCCTGGGCCGCGGAGCGGGCGGGGCGGCCACCTGGGTGGGTTTCTTCCAAAGGCTTTCCACGGGAACGAAGAATACAATTGGCGCCAACGCGGCGGCGGCATTCATGGCGAGGAAGCTTTTGGCCGGCGACGAGATGCGCTTCAGCGGCCAGCCTTTGGGGACAACGAAGTCAAGCATCGCGACGGCGATGAACATCAACTCGTCAACGATCAGAGCATCGCGAAAGGCGCCCGCAGGGAGAGCAAACGTAGAAATCCAAACCAGCAGCACGGCCCAGGGAAGGAGCAGGCGGGCGAATTTATAGGAGAGGAAATGGAAGCGCATGCGATTGGCGCGGGTGAATAGCGCGGGGAGGCGGACGTGCAATTGCCAGAGGCCGGCCAGGGTGCGCAGCTTGCGGCGGAACTCGGCTCCTTCGGCGGTAGGGTAATCGTAGGCCAAGGCTTCCGGATCGAAGACGACGCGATAGCCGCGAAAAAATGCCCGTAGGGAAA